>Ga0074193_1000789_pt1 | contig 47339 bp, 39 predicted proteins | sample EPASupsiteHSE605_FD_64523 | JGI IMG/M metagenome (GOLD analysis project Ga0074193, IMG submission 64523) | Bioremediated contaminated groundwater from EPA Superfund site, New Mexico - Sample HSE6-05 | ecosystem: Environmental > Aquatic > Deep subsurface > Groundwater > Contaminated ...
CAAACGAAATTGCAAAGAAGATTCAGGATGAAATGACCTATCCGGGTCAGGTAAAGATTACGGTTATCCGTGAAACCCGTTCTGTAAGTTATGCAAAATAAAGAATAGACAGATAGAATAAAAAAGCCGGCTTGTATCAAGCCGGCTTTTTTTATGAGAAAAGGTCTGAATTATTGAATTCCTTCAGTTTCAACCTCTTTGTTTACTTTCTTAACTAATCCTTGTAATACGGCACCCGGGCCTACCTCTGTAAACTTAGCTGCACCATCGGCAATCATGTTTTCGACCGACTGAGTCCAACGTACCGGAGCTGTTAACTGTGCAACCAGATTTTCTTTGATTGTAACAGGATCTGTCTGCGGTTTAGCGTTTACATTCTGGTATACCGGACAAACAGGCTTGTTGAAACTGGTCTGCTCAATAGCTTCAGCCAGTTCTGTACGGGCCGGCTCCATCAATGGAGAGTGGAAAGCGCCTCCAACCTTTAGTTTAAGGGCTCTTTTTGCGCCTGCAGCCAGCATCTTTTCGCAAGCCGCATCAATTCCCGGAACAGATCCGGAAATAACGATTTGTCCCGGACAATTGTAATTGGCAGGAACCACGACTTCGTCGGTAATTGTAGAACATATCTCTTCTACGGTGGCATCGGGTAAATTTAGAACTGCAGCCATTGTTGAAGGGGTTGCTTCGCATGCTTTTTGCATGGCTAATGCACGTTTGGATACAAGTACCAGTCCGTCTTCGAAAGATAGTGCTCCTGCTGCTACTAAAGCAGAGAATTCACCAAGGGAATGGCCTGCAACCATGTCTGGTTTGAACTGGTCTCCCAATGTTTTTGCAAGAATAACCGAGTGAAGGAATATAGCAGGTTGTGTAACCTTGGTTTGTCTCAGATCCTCGTCTGTTCCGGCGAACATCAGATCGGTAATACGGAATCCGAGAATCTCATTGGCCTTTTCGAACATCTCCTTTGCAAGAGGATTATTTTCGTAAAGATCTTTCCCCATTCCAACAAACTGGGCACCCTGTCCGGGAAATACATACGCTTTCATCTTTTCTTTATTTTAGTTTTTTAAGACGCGCAAAGGTAATAAATTTAGAATAAAGAGTGGAGTATTCATTTCAAATAGTATCTTTGCCCCTGTAAACAGACAAGTTTAATTTAAATCATACATATCATGAACAACTTAGCATTTCTTGGAAATTTAGGAACAGGTGAGATTATTATCATTGCAATTATCGTATTGCTTCTTTTTGGTGGAAAGAAAATTCCAGAATTAATGAAGGGTATCGGTAAGGGCGTGAAAAACTTTAAAGACGGAGTAAAAGGACTGGAAGACGATATTAAGTTGGACGATACCGATAAGAAATAAAGATCTATGCAACAAGATGAAATGTCTTTCTGGGACCACCTGGAAGAACTTCGTTGGACTTTATTTCGGACTGTTTTAGCTCTTTTTGTATTTGCAATCGGAGGGTTTGCGGTAATGCCTTACTTGTTTGACCATGTAATTATGGCTCCGTGTACTTCCGATTTTATTGTGTACAGGGAAATGTGCAAGCTTAGCTCGCAATTTTCTATGTTGCCCGATTTTTGTAACGATTCCTTCGAAGTGAAGATCGTTAACATCAAGCTGGCTTCTCAGTTTTTCACACACATGACTACCTCTTTTTGGTTAGCGGTGTTGTTGGCATTCCCTTACATGATGTACGAAGTATGGAGATTTATTAGTCCGGCTTTGTACGAAAACGAAAAAAAGAATGTACGTTGGGTTTTCTTTTTTGGGACCATCATGTTTTTTCTAGGTTGTTGTGTAGGCTACTTCTTAGTATTCCCGATGACCTTGCGTTTTTTAGCAACCTACGAGCTAAGTGCGGCCATTACGGAGCAGGTGTCTTTGGATTCCTATATGGATAATTTCCTAATGTTGGTATTTATCATGGGGATCGTATTTGAAATGCCTTTGGTGTCGTGGCTACTTTCACAAATCGGACTATTGCACAAGTCTTTCTTCCACAAGTATAGAAGACATGCTATAGTAGCTTTATTGGTGGGTGCTGCGTTTATAACACCAAGTAGTGACCCGTTTACTTTGAGTATTGTATTTATTCCGCTCTACTTCCTGTACGAACTGAGTGCTTTCTTTGTAAAGAAAGACCCGGTAGTTGAGGAGGACGAAGATTAATAGTTAATCTGTAAAAATGTATTATGAAAGAGACGCAACCACAGTGTGCGTCTCTTTTTTTATTAATAATGTAACCTGCTTATTTTAATGAAACAAATTTTTCTTCTGACCTTGATTATTTGTGTGTTTCAAGGCTGTGCTTCCGAAAAGAGATTGAAAGCCGATTACGTGAAATATGTTAATCCGTTTATCGGAACCGATTTTACGGGTAATACTTATCCCGGGGCCCAGGTGCCTTTTGGAATGGTGCAGCTTAGTCCGGATAACGGATTGCCGGGCTGGGACCGTATCGCAGGCTATTTTTATCCAGACAGTACCATTGCCGGATTTAGTCACACACACCTCTCCGGAACCGGGGCCGGCGATTTATATGATATTTCCTTTATGCCGGTAACGCACCCTGTTAAAGAGGCTCCGGCTCCTTTGGGAATTCACTCCCTGTTTTCGCATAACGACGAAGCTGCTTCGGCGGGATATTACCGGGTTTTGCTGAAAGATTATAATATTAATGTAGAGCTGACTGCAACAGAACGTTGCGGAATTCAGAAATATACATTTCCAAAGGCCGATGCTTCTGTTTATTTGAATTTGGCCAAAGCCATGAACTGGGATTTTACAACCAATTCAAATATAGAGGTGGTCGATTCTGTGACCATCCGCGGCTATCGTTATTCTGAGGGGTGGGCACGTGGACAACGCATTTATTTTGTTTCCAAATTTTCTAAACCGTTTGAAGGATACAAACTCGATACTACATCTGTTATTAATCCGGCTGATAAGAAATGGATGGGAACTGCCTATGTGGGAAGATTCGATTTTACAACACAGCAAAACGATGAGATACTGGTACGTACGGCAATATCGGGTGTAAGCATGGAAGGCGCAGAAAAGAATCTGCTTGCCGAAGCTTCCCACGAGGATTTTGATCGTTATCACCGGGAAGCAGCAGATCGCTGGAACCGGGAGCTGGGCAAGATCGAGGTTGAGGGAAGTAATGTTGATGATCTCACAAATTTCTATACAGCTTTGTACCATAGCATGCTGGCTCCTACTATTTACAGCGATGTGGATGGCGGTTATTATGGCCCTGATAAAAAGGTACATCAAGCCGATGGCTGGGTGAATTATTCTACCTTCTCTTTGTGGGATACCTATCGTGCGGCTCATCCGTTGTTTACATTTACGCAACCCCAAAGGGTGAATGATATGGTGAAATCTTTTCTTGCCTTTTACGATCAGAACGGACGTTTGCCGGTGTGGAACTTCTTTGCAAGCGAAACAGACATGATGATCGGTTACCATTCGGTGCCTGTAATTGTGGATGCGTATATGAAAGGAATCGGCGATTTTAATGCCGAGCATGCGCTGGAAGCTTGTATTGCAACGGCCAATATGGACGATTACAGAGGTATCGGACTTTATAAGTCTTACGGATATATACCCTACGAGAAAGAGGGTGAGTCGGTTTCCAAAACCCTCGAATATGCTTTCGATGATTATTGTATTTCGTTGATGGCCGAAAAGATGGGTAAAAAGGAGATAGCCGAGACATTCCGCAAGCGCTCTGAGAATTACCGTAATCTGTATAACCCGGAATCCGGATTTATGCAACCCCGTGATGAGAAAGGGAATTTTATTGATGGATTCGATGCCAAGGAGTATACTACGCATATTACAGAAAGTAACGGATGGCAGTATTTCTGGTATGTTCCGCAAAATATAGAAGGCCTTATAGGTCTGACAGGAGGTACGGATCGTTTTGCGCAGAAACTGGATAGTATGTTTACGTATGCGCCCGATGCAAAGGATGATCTACCTATCTTTAGTACCGGAATGATTGGTCAGTATGCCCATGGAAATGAACCGAGTCACCATGTCATTTATCTTTTTAACGCAGTAAAGCAGCCTTGGAAGACACAGGAATATACTGCTAAAGTGATGCACGAGTTATACCTGAATACCCCGGCAGGATTGTGCGGGAATGAAGACTGCGGACAAATGTCGGCATGGTATGTATTTAGTGCCATGGGATTTTATCCGGTAAATCCGAATGGGCTGACGTACGAAATTGGAACTCCTTTATTCCCTAAAGTATCTATGCACCTGGCAAACGGAAAAACCTTTACGGTTACAGCTCCGGCTGTTTCGCGCGAGAATAAGTACATTCAGTCGGTTAAGGTAAACGGACAGCCGTACGATAAAAGCTATCTGACGCACGACCTTATTCTAAGCGGGGCATCGGTCGAATTTACAATGGGATCTACTCCTGGGCCGGTTTGGTATAAATAACAGGGTGAAATTGTATTTCTTTTTTGTACTTTTGTTTTTAAATCAATTAGTAGAGTATGAGAAAGTTGAATTGTCCCCAATGTAATATACCCAATTTCTATATTATGAACGATGCCGGAGAACGTAGATTAGTTTACGTTATGGAAGATCTGAGTATCTGTCCGAAAAATGAAGGTGAATCGCTGGATGGGTTTAACCTGGATAAGATTTATTGTCTGGGTTGCTCCTGGTCCGGGAGTCCGGCTCGTTTGAAACAAACCAAGAGATATTAAGTACCCATGGCTAAAACGAAAACAGTTTATGTCTGTTCTTCCTGTGGGGCAGATTCTCCCAAATGGGTCGGAAAATGTCCCTCGTGCGGCGAATGGAATACCTACGTGGAAGAGGTGATGATAAAAGAATCGCCGGCCAAACGGATAATTCCGGGACTTACGGAATCGTCTAAAGTACGCCCGGTACTTCTTAGGGATATCACGTCGAAAGAAGAAAGTCGTATCGACTTGATGGACGAAGAGCTTAACAGGGTTTTAGGCGGGGGACTGGTTAAAGGTTCGCTTGTTCTGATTGGCGGTGAACCGGGTATCGGAAAGTCGACATTGATTTTACAGACGGTGTTGGGGCTGACCGGACTTAAAACTCTTTATGTATCAGGAGAGGAGAGCAGCAGTCAGCTTAAGTTGCGTGCCGACCGGTTACAACATCAGAATCCGGATTGTTTTATCCTTTGCGAAACCAATCTCGAACAAATATTTGTTCAGGCAAGTACCATTCAACCCGATTTGGTGATTATCGATTCTATTCAGACAATGTTCACAGAAATGGTGGAGTCTTCTCCCGGAAGTGTTTCGCAGGTGCGCGAATGTTCGGCAGCTATTCTAAAGTATGCCAAAGAGACAGGTACTCCCGTGTTGCTTATTGGTCATATTAACAAGGAGGGGAGTATTGCCGGACCTAAGGTGCTGGAGCATATTGTGGACACGGTTCTGCAATTTGAAGGGGATCAGCATTATATGTACCGCATTCTGCGAAGTATTAAGAATAGGTTTGGAAGTACATCCGAATTAGGTATTTACGAAATGCGCCAGAACGGATTGCGTCAGGTAAGCAATCCATCCGAGTTGTTGCTAACCCAGAACCATGAAGGGCTGAGTGGCGTAACCATTGCAGCTGCCATCGAAGGGATGCGTCCGTTTTTAATAGAAACACAGGCATTGGTAAGCTCGGCTGTCTATGGCGTACCTCAGCGAAGTGCTACCGGATTCGATATCCGCAGAATGAATATGCTGTTGGCCGTTCTGGAGAAGCGGGCCGGTTTTAAGCTGGTACAAAAGGATGTCTACCTGAATATTGCAGGCGGATTGAAAGTGAATGATCCGGCTATAGATTTGGCTGTTATCAGTGCGGTGCTATCTTCGAGCTTGGATATCAGTATCGATCCGGATATTTGTATGGCCGGAGAGGTAGGCCTTTCGGGCGAGATACGTCCGGTCAACCGTATCGAACAACGTATTCTCGAAGCCGAAAAATTAGGGTTTAAACGGATAATAATACCTTACAACAACCTTAAAGGATTTGACCTGCGGCAAACAAAGATTCAGATAATACAGGTAAAGAAGGTGGAAGAGGCCTTCCGTCAGCTGTTTGGATAAGAATCCAAAAGGGTCAATGCCGGGAACGAATGCAACAAGCCGGCGGCATTTACTGTTATATCCTATAAAAGAATAAAAAACAATGATAAAAGAGTTTCAGTTACGGGTTTTGCCTGAGGAGGCTGCCAACGAACAGGCTTTAACACAGGTGGTTGTACGCGAAGGAGGAATCCGTGCTGACGAAGTTCGTGCTATACGGATTTTGAAACGTTCGGTTGATGCAAGACAGCGAACCATCTTGATAAATCTTAAATTGCGTGTTTTTATTAATGAAGAGCCTACGGAGCTGGAATATATACCTACCGAATACAAGGATGTTTCCAATGGAAAACCGGTTATTGTGGTTGGCTTTGGTCCCGGAGGAATTTTTGCTTCACTGCGTCTTATCGAACTGGGCTACCGTCCGGTAATCATCGAAAGAGGGAAGAATGTTCACGACAGGCGTCGGGATATTGCCCAGATTAGCCGCGAACATATTGTAAACGGAGAGTCGAACTATAGCTTTGGCGAAGGTGGAGCAGGAGCCTATTCCGATGGAAAGCTATATACACGAAGTAAGAAAAGGGGATCTGTAGATAAAATTCTAAATGTTTTCTGTCAGTTTGGAGCTACCTCATCTATCCTTGCTGACGCACATCCTCATATTGGAACGGATAAGTTGCCTTTAATTATCGAGAATATGCGCAATCAGATTGTGGCATGCGGTGGAGAGGTTCATTTTGAAACACGTATGGATGCCTTGATTCGTAAAGGAGATGAGGTTATTGGAGTAGAGACAAATACAGGTAAGACTTTCATGGGGCCGGTTATTTTGGCAACAGGCCATTCTGCAAGGGATGTATATTATTATCTCCAGCGCACCCAGGTGCCCATTGAGGCGAAAGGTATCGCGGTTGGTGTTCGGTTGGAGCATCCACAGGAGCTCATTGATAAAATACAATATCACCGGGCCGATGGCCGGGGAGAATACCTGCCCGCCGCTGAATATAGTTTTGTAACTCAAAGTGCGGGAAGAGGAGTCTATTCTTTCTGTATGTGCCCCGGAGGTGTTGTGGTACCGGCGGCAACCGGTCCTAAACAGGTGGTTGTGAATGGTATGTCGGCTTCGAGACGAGGATCCAAATGGTCGAATTCGGGTATGGTGGTAGAAATTCATCCCGAGGATTTTCCGGAATATGGATCGCATAAAGAGTTGGCACTAATGAAGTTTCAGGAGCATCTGGAAGAACTTAACTGGTTGAACGGAGGAATGAAGCAAATTGCACCGGCTCAGCGTATGGTCGATTTTGTAAATAAAAAGAATTCGGGTGATACTCCGCCAACTTCATATGCTCCCGGATTACTCGCGTCTCCCTTACATTTCTGGATGCCGGAATTTATTACGAGCCGCTTGCGTGAAGGTTTCCGGAATTTTGGCAAGATGTCTCACGGATTCCTAACCAACGAGGCTGTGATGATTGGAGTGGAGAGCAGAACTTCATCGCCGGTACGTATAATAAGGGATCGTGAAAGTATGCAGCACGTTACAATAAAGGGTTTATTCCCTTGTGGTGAAGGAGCTGGTTATGCAGGAGGAATTGTTTCTGCCGCCATCGACGGTGAACGATGTGCCGAAGGAGTGGATGCATGCTTCAGCAGTTTATCGCGTATCTGAAACGAATCCGTTTTTTATATATCTTCATAAAACGAGAGAGGATGAACTTCTATAAGTTCATCCTCTCTCGTTTTATAATTTTTCGGGGGACTAATCTTTCAATAGATTTGATATGAAGTCGATCAATTCAACACGTTCCAACGAAAATGTATGATCAGATTTTTGAATATAGGTTAATATATCCTTCGCTTTTGTAAGGAGTGCTCTGGCCTCTATGCTGTTATGGAAACTTTCTTCAAGCATTGTTTTGGCTATCAGTTCCATCCTTTGAAGTCCCGCATGATCTCCCTGGTCCAGTTTTAGCCGAAGGGTTTCCAAATCCATTGTAAGTGCCTGGTGCTTGTCTATCTTTAAAGATGTATACAATGTGTCGATAAGGGACTCTGACTTTCCGTCGTTTGAATCGTGACGTATATCGAAGAGTTGTGCCAGTACTTTGCCCAATTCCTCAATTTGTACCATGATGAAATCTCTTTTAAGCATACTCTTACTATTGGATGGTTACTTTTATAATTCGGATATCTTTTTTAGGACGGTCGTAAGCGTCTTTAGGTTGATTCGCTATCGCATCGATCACTTCGAAACCTTCTGTTACTTCGCCGTAGATGGTGTAGAATCCGTCCAGATGCGGACAACCACCCAGGGTTGTGTAGGCTTTACGTTGTTCTTCGGTAAAGATAAGGTGTCCGGGTGTAGAACGGATTACGGAGTCGACTTTGCTGTTTATCTCTACAACACGCTTATTGAATTCCCGTGGATTATCTTTTTTTAGGATTTCCAATTCTGTCTTAAACGGTTTATAATAGGTATCCATTGCTTTGCGTCGAATGGGTTGATTTTTAATCAGTTCGAGAGTGTCCAGTGCTCCATCGGTATATACTTTTCCATGAACGATAAAGAACTGAGACATATCCGATTTCTTTTTTGGGTTGATGTCGTCATTCTGACGTGGTGCTGCCAATACTCCCTTCTTATGAAAGTAATGGTTTCGAAACTCCGGTAAAATTTCCGATCTCCGATCTCCAAATCCACATCTGGCACCTGCCGGGGCATTTTTTGAGTCGGGTGATCCTCCCTGAATCATAAATTCCTTAATAACTCGGGTAAAGAGGGTGCCGTTATAGTCTCCGTTAGCCGCTTTTTTTATGAATACGGAGGTATGATTGGGTACATCATCGTATAAACGGGCCTTTATAACACCGGCGCTGGTTGTAAATGTGACCGTTTTTTCCTGTGCATAACAACACACCAAAACGGACGATAGCACAATGTTTATTAAAATTAAATGCAACTTTTTCATTTCTATATAGTTGTGATAATATATTGCGTATTAAGACAGAGTCGTTTTTATCTGATCATTATTCTTTATTTGCAAAGTTACGCAGCATGCAGTTATACTGATAATTTCGTAAAGGTAAAATAAATATGTTGTTAAACACAAATAATATGGTTAACTTTGCACTAGTTTTTAACGGTAATAAAGGTAAATAATTAATTATGAGTTGGTTGAATGAATTGTTGTGGGGCGAAGGAATTGCGCACTCAGTAATGCTATTGGCTTTTGTCATTGCGGCTGGTATCCAGTTAGGTAAGATTAAAATCTTTGGCATTTCTTTGGGTATTACTTTCGTCCTTTTCGTTGGAATTTTACTCGGACAGATCGGTTTTAAAATGAATCATGAAGTTTTGCACTTTATGAAGGAATTCGGATTGATATTGTTCGTTTATTCTGTAGGTATGCAAGTTGGACCGGGGTTCTTCTCTTCTTTCAAAAAAGGAGGAATCACGCTGAATATGTTGGCTTGCGGAATAGTTCTTTTAGGGGTTGCAACCACCATTATACTTCACTTTGTTACCGGAGTACCTATGGCTACGATGGTTGGAATACTTTCCGGTGCTGTTACAAATACACCGGGTTTAGGTGCTGCACAGCAAGCCTATAACGATGTTTTCGGTACAACAGACAATACGATTGCATTGGGTTATGCAGTAGCCTATCCACTTGGCGTAGTTGGGATTATCCTTTCATTGATTGTAATCCGTTATGTTTTCCGTGTGTCGTTCGAAAAAGAAAATGAGGCATTAAATGCGACTGAAGGGAAAAATACCAATGAAGCTAAGCCAATTTCGTTGATGGTGAAGAATCCGGCTATTTTTAATAAATCGGTAGGAGAGGTAAGTGCTCTTATTGAAACCCGCGATTTTGTTATCTCACGTATCAGCCATGTAAACAACGAGGTTGAGATACCTTCTTCCACAACTGTTTTATGCGAAAACGACAAGATATTCGTAATAACAACCGAACGGGATGCCGAAGCGCTGAGAACTTTTATCGGTGAAGAGATTGATATGGACCGTAAGGAGTGGATTCGCAAAGACAGCCAGTTCGTTAACCGTCGCATCCTGATCACTAAGTCAGAGCTGAATGGAAAACGTTTGGGTACATTGAAGTTACGCAATTTGTATGGTGTTAATATTACACGAGTAAACCGCTCGGGTGTTGATCTGGTTGCCAATCCGAATTTGACCTTGCAGGTGGGCGACCGCGTTAATGTGGTTGGTACCGAATCGGCCATCGAATCTGTTGAAAAGGTGTTAGGTAATTCCATGAAGCGTTTGAATGAGCCTAATTTGCTGTTTATTTTCGTAGGAATTTTCTTAGGTATATTCCTTGGAAGTATTCCTTTTGTATTTCCGGGCATTCCTCAGCCTGTAAAGTTAGGATTGGCTGGTGGTCCTCTGATTGTTTCTATTTTAATCAGCCGTTTCGGTTATAAATATAAATTGGTTACCTATACTACTATGAGTGCAAACTTAATGTTGCGTGAGATAGGTATTACCCTTTTCCTTGCTTGTGTAGGAATTGGTGCCGGAGACGGATTTATAGATACAATCGTAAATAACGGCGGACTTTCCTGGATCGGTTACGGTTTTGTAATTACAACGATTCCTTTGCTGATTATCGGAACAATAGGTCGTTATTTCTTTAAATTGAATTATTTTACCTTGATGGGACTTATTGCCGGTAGTACAACGGATCCTCCTGCATTGGCCTATGCAAATATGACCGCAGGTAATGATGCGCCGGCTGTTGGATATGCAACGGTTTATCCATTAACTATGTTTCTTCGTGTGCTTACGGCACAGTTGTTGATTTTGTTCTTTGTATAAATACATATAGATTACTGTACGCGGGACTTTCCACAAGGGAAGATCCCGCGTATTTTTTTGTTTTGAAAATTATACATACTTTTGGATGCCTTTCATTAATCTAAATACATTCTAATATGAAAAAAGAGGGATCTTATATCGGCGTTGATCTGGGTGGAACGAATATGCGAGTTGCCAAAGTAAAAGATGGCGTCATTGTTGATTTGAAAATATGGGCAACTCCCCGGTTTGCCAAATCGTGTGAAGAAACAATTCAGGCTCTGATTTCAATAATATCAGAGGTCTTCGATAAGGAAGTCCTTTCCATTGGTATAGGAGTACCCAGTGTGGTAGACCGTCGTGCCGGCATTGTTTACAATGTGGCAAATATACCTTATTGGGAGGAGGTTCACCTGAAAGAACTGCTTACCCAACGTTTCTCTGTTCCGGTTTTTGTAGATAACGATGCCAATTGTTTTGCCTTAGGCGAACGATACTTCGGTAAAGGGCAGACGGTGTCTAATTTCGTTGGACTTACCATTGGTACCGGATTGGGTGGTGGAATTATTCAGCAAGGTCAGCTGCTTGCCGATGCCAATTGTGGATCCGGTGAATTTGGAGAAATACCATATAAGGAACATAATTTGGAATATTATTGCAGCGGGAGTTACTTTATGAATGTATGGAAGACAAACGGAAAGGAGATGTATGATCTAGCTGTTCTTCAAGATTCCAGAGCTCTAGAGGCTTACAGACAATTCGGGCTCCATCTGGCCGATGCGGTAAAGATCGTGGTGCTGACATTGGATCCTCAGATGATCGTTTTTGGAGGATCGGTTGCGGATGCGCATCGCTTTTATGAAGCAAGTATGCTGGAAGGACTGAAGGATTTCCCATATCCCAACTCAATCCGTAATCTGCAGATCGAATTCTCTACTCTGGAGAATGCCGGTATTCTGGGAGCTGTGTCTCTTTGTTATTAATAGCTGAGAATTCTATAGCCCTCTTCAGACAAATTCCTGAAGAGGGCTATGTATTTATTAGAAGCAGCGGATGTATCCAATGGAATAGGAATCGTACAGATTATCTCTCATTCCGTGTGAGTATTTGAACGAAAGAATATTCTTTTTCAACTCGTAACTCAGATTGCTGCGTAATACGCGTGGACGGTCCCCGTTATTCTCGTATCCCGTATAGCCTGCATAGTCTGTTTGAAGCATCAGATTCTTATATTTTCCGGTGAGGCCAATTGCATAGGAGTAGGCGTCGTCTTGTCTGTGGACCAGGCTGTTAGTCATCCAACAATAAAATCCGCCCATCCCATGAACACGGAGTGATGCAGTTCCGTCTGTAGTTTTAAGCAGATCTTTCCCGAAGGTAAGATCAAACCAGTAACCTGCTGCGTCTGTGTAACGGGCTAATGCGAGTCGTTGCCCCGTAGCTGTGCGGATGTACATCCTACCAACCAGGTCAACCCACTTTTCACTTCGTAGAATTTGGTAATGAGTTCCGATAATAACATCTCCCAGTATGTTATCCCAGTTTTTGGTGCCAGCCGCAAATCTCTCAGCCTTGGTTTCAGGTGTAGTTTCAAATTCTGTTTCAAGGGTGCAGCTTACCTCAATGCCAACTCGGTTGTTCACCAATGGAATGTATAATCTACCGTACCAGTTTTTTGTTTTATCTCCGGAGTAATGATGGTATTCGCCCCTTACTTCAACTTCCCATCGGTTGCTTACACTACCCGTATGCAATGTTGGAATAGGTAACGCATTCGGACCGAAGTATCTTGGAGAATAGATGAGCTTTTTCATTTCTTCCCGCCAGGGAACGTCATCCTCACTTTCAGCTTTGATAGCTCCTATAGAAAGTGTAACGAGAAGAAATAGCAATGCATACTTATATAACATATGATATTACCTTATTATTTTGTGGTCAAAAATACATTTTTCAATTCTATTAAACTAATTTTGTATATCTATATTCAAAAATTTGAGCTGTTATGAAGTACCCTATTCTTTACAAATTAGTTTGTGTTTTTGCTTTTATTCTGTTGGCAGGATCGGTATCTGGGAAAAAGCCCATTAAAACCTTGATAGTTACCGGTCAGAATAACCATAATTGGCAGGTCAGCAATGTGGCTTTGAAAAAAATAATGGAGCAATCCGGACGTTTTGTTGTAGACGTTGCAGTTTCCCCCGCAGCAGGAGAAGATATGTCTTCTTTCAGCCCCGATTTTGCAGCTTACCAATTGGTGGTGGTGGACTATAACGGAGACTCATGGATTGAAGCGACCAAGCAAAACTTTATATCTTTTGCCCGTAACGGAGGGGGAATCGTAATTTACCACGCTGCCGACAATGCCTTTTCTAATTGGCCCGAATTCAATAAGATATGTGCCTTGGGCGGATGGGAAGGCCGGAATGAAAAATCTGGGCCCTATGTATATTGGCTGGACGGAAAGTTGATTAAAGATAGTGCTCCGGGGCCTGGTGGATCCCATGGCAAGCAACATGAGTATGTACTGAATGCCCGAGACGAGGTACATCCTATAATGAAAGGACTTCCAAAAAAATGGAGACATGCTACAGATGAACTGTATGACAGAATGCGTGGACCTGGTAATATTCAAGATATTCTGTTTACTGCCTATTCTGATAAGTCAACCAATGGATCCGGAAGAGAAGAGCCTTTGATGTTTACTGTTAATTACGAAAAAGCCCGTATTTTCCATACAATGTTGGGACATGCAGGTGAGTCTCTCGAAAATAATCCTGCTATGCAATGTACCGGTTTTCAGATTACCTTCCTTCGCGGTGCTGAGTGGGCTGCAACAGGTAAGGTTACAATCAAAGTACCGGAAGATTTTCCTACCGAAACCAGAGTAACTTCCCGGCTTGATTATAAATAAGCCGGATAAATCAGCAGTGAAAAAGCATACCCAAAGGGAAAAGCATACCCGAAGGATATCATTTTGAAGCTTTGTTCAGAATCAAAGTTGAAGGCATCTTCTGAAGTGCCTCTTTCCGTGTGTCAGAAAGAATGTTCCACGTTGGATAGCTAATAAGCATAAAATTAAATTTTGCAAGAATATCTCCGGATAGTTTCTTCTCCGGGAGGAGTGTTGTATGTTTTGTTTCGGTAATGAACTTCTGTATGCTTTCTGTCATAACCGATTCCTCTTCACTATTGGGCGGATTGCTTACAATCCCAACCGATCCGTGGGTGGTTTTAACTAACCGATGTACATATTCGAGTAAGAATAAATCTTCCACATTCGTAAGCGTAACCAATACGTTGGTTGCCTTTACAAACCCCCTGTTTACAAACACCCCTACCGGACAGTTGGTCTGTTCGATGAACATTTTAGTCTTGTCCTTTAGTAATCCTCCAGGATAAAACCATGATTCAGGTGCCTTAAGCTTTTTAAAGTAACGATTGTAGAACGTTGCCCGGTATTTGTTGGCAGCAACATCGTCCGGGGCGTCAGACATGGAAATCCCGGCGCCTACCAAAAGGAAATCGTAGCCTTCTTCATTTACAATATCACAAATATCCTGACCGGCATTATTCGATACTTCATAACGGGTAATCAAAGGTATGCCCAGTTTTTTTGCCCCATAGAGTATTGGTCCGAAGCTCACCTCCTCAAAATTATCTGCATGCAGCGGGTTTACGTCCGATCCGACTGTTAAATGTAATGCTGTAATTTCCAAATGGTTTTTCCCTTTCGAAAACATTTGATGGGCAACATCCAGCATAATCTGACCATTCCCGGCTCTTCCGAATGAAAGCAGTACTTTGAATACGCCGGACACTGTACCTGCTTTTTTATTTTCAATAATCTTTTCTCTGGTCTGGTAACAGAAATCGATAAATGAGATCAGAGGAGTGGTCATAAAGGTTGTGACAAGAGTCATTAATACAAGCATCACAAAAATTGCCGGAGGTAATATTTGCATTTCATAACCGATGGTAAGGACTATAAGCTCCATCAACCCTCGGGTATTCATCAATGCCCCGATATACAAGCTGTTTTTCCAGCTTTCGCCGACAAAACGTGCTGAAAATAAGGCCCCTCCAAATTTCCCTACAATGGCTACTAATATAATCGCCAGACAGGTCCCCCATAATTGAGGTGTATTAAGTAGTCCGATCTCAGTCCTTAATCCAGTGGATACAAAAAACAATGGAAGAAGAAGGGTTAAGGATATATCCTCCACCTTTTCAGACATTATTTTCCTGAATTTTAAATTTGAAGGCATCACAACACCAGCAATAAAGGCACCGAAAAGCACATGTAAACCTAAAACCTCAGTAAGGAATGACGAAAGGATAAGGAAAAGGAAAATAAATGCCACCATGCCCTTGTTTACCACCTCTTTATTGTGGTAAATATTGCCTATCATAGCAAAAAATGGACGGACAGCAAAAAACATGAATAATATATAAAGTACAGAGAACAATATGTTAAATGTAGCACTTAACATATTCCCAGCTTGCGCAACAGCTACAACCACCGCGAGTAGACACCAGGCTGTAATATCTCCGTTTGCCGCACTAGCCAAAGAGATTGTTCCCAGGTGAGATCTGGTAAGGCCTTTTTCCTGTATAATCCGTGCTAAAACAGGAAAAGCGGTTATACTCATTGATATTCCTATAAATAGAGCAAATGACAAAAAGGGCGTGAATTTATAAGAATAACTTTCATACATAAAATAAGCCACAAGCATACCCAGGAAAAATGGAATCACGATGCTGGCATGACTGATCAGCAGGGTTTCCCGTAATTTCTTTTTCACCTCCATCAAATCCAGCTCCATACCGATGGCATACATAAATAAAATTAAACCGAACTGGCTTAGAATATTTATGTTGGCAAGTGATTCAGGCCTGAAAAGAAAAGAAGATACCTCAGGTAACAGGTTTCCTAAAACCGAAGGGCCCAGTAGTATTCCGGCAACAATCTCTCCGATAACAGTAGGTTGTCCCATTTTCTGGAATAACCATCCGCACGCTCTGGCAATTATTAGAATTGTTATAATCTGTAAAAGAAGAATCCCCAGAGGACTTTCGGTATGGTGTAACACTAGTTTTTGGAATGTGTCGAATCCATTCAAAAGATCGGTGGGTTTTTCTGAAATAGAATTCAGTGCACCGTCAATTTGATAGGTCTCACCTTCTTTGGCGATGAGATACATCAGCGAACCGAAGACGAGAATCATCAATATGTAAAAAGTAAAACTTTTCGCTCCTTTACTCATCATTTAACCCGTTTTTGCAAAAGTAAGAAAAATATATATAAATACAAGCTGTCCGTTTTTTTCTTTTATCTTTGCAAAACAACCAATACGGAATCCATCTATGGAATTTCTTAATCTGATAAAAAACGATTCATGGCTGGCTCCTTTTGAAAAGGTAATTGCAGGCCGTCATCAGTATACGATTGAAAAAGAAAACGTGTTGACAAATAACGGAAGTCACTCATTGGCTTCTTTTGCAACAGGTTATTTATATTTTGGGCTTCATAAAGTTTCGGATGGCTGGGTTTTCAGAGAATGGGCACCTAATGCGACAAGCATCTATCTTATCGGTACCTGCAACGGATGGCAAAAAGATTCTAAATACAAATTGAATAATATAGGTTCGGGTGTTTGGGAGATTTTTATTCCGGAGCATGCTCTTCATCATGGGGATTTATATAAACTCTGGATAGAATGGAATGGCGGAGCTGGCGAACGCATTCCTGCATGGTGCAGGAGAGTAGTTCAAGATCCCGAATCAAAAATCTTTTCTGCCCAGGTTTGGAATCCACCTGTACCTTATGTGTTTAAAAATAATAAATTTGTTCCATCCAAGACTCCTCTGTTGATTTACGAATGCCATATCGGAATGAGCACCAGTAAGGAAACGGTAGGTAGTTATACCGAATTCCGTGAAAATATCTTGCCTCGTATTCACAAGGCCGGATACAATGCAATTCAAATTATGGCCATTCAGGAGCATCCATACTATGGGTCGTTCGGCTACCATGTTTCCAGTTTCTTTGCGGCATCGTCCAGGTTTGGAACTCCCGAGGAGTTGAAAGAGCTTATTGATACAGCCCATTCCTATGGAATTGCTGTTATCATGGATATTGTGCACTCTCATGCTGTGAAAAATGAAACAGAAGGTCTGGGCCGCTTTGATGGAACTCCCCATCAATATTTTCATGAGGGTGAACGCAGGGAACATCCGGCATGGGATTCGCTCTGTTTTGATTATGGAAAGAATGAAGTGCTTCATTTTTTGTTGTCTAACTGCAAGTTTTGGCTGGACGAGTACAAATTTGACGGATTCCGTTTTGATGGAGTAACCTCGATGCTGTATTACAGTCACGGATTGGGAGAGGCCTTTTCATCCTATGCCGATTATTATAACGGTAATCAGGATGGCGAAGCCATAACATACCTCACTTTAGCCAACAAATTAATTCATGAAGTGAATCCTCATGCGATAACTATTGCGGAAGAGGTTAGCGGTATGCCGGGATTGGCCGTGTTGCCTGAGGACGGAGGCTATGGGTTTGACTATCGTATGGCTATGAATATCCCCGACTTCTGGATCAAGATGATAAAAGAGAAGAAAGACGAAGATTGGCATCCTTCAGCTATCTGGTGGGAAACAACCAACCGGCGCAAAGATGAAAAAACAATCAGCTATGCCGAGAGTCATGATCAGGCATTAGTCGGCGATAAGACAATTATCTTCCGCCTGATTGATGCAGCCATGTATTGGCATATGCAGGCTAACGATCGCAACTTGGTTGTTGAGCGTGGAATTGCCCTGCATAAAATGATCCGTCTGGTTACAGCGTCTACCATCAATGGAGGCTATCTTAATTTTATGGGAAATGAATTTGGTCATCCGGAGTGGATCGATTTCCCGCGCGAAGGAAATGGCTGGTCTCACAAGTATGCACGCAGACAGTGGGATTTAGTGGATAATATGGATCTTAAGTATCATTATTTGGGTGATTTCGACAAGGAAATGCTTGCAGCAATAACAAGCATAAAGAATTTTGAGAAAACACCCCTTGAAAAGTTATGGGATAGTGATGCCGATCAGACGCTGGCCTACATGCGGAAAGATTTGATATTTGTGTTTAATTTCAGTCCTACCCGTTCTTATTCTGATTACGGGGTTCTTGCGCCAAAAGGAGAGTACGAGGTTATACTAAATTCGGATTCCCTTAAATTTGGTGGTTTCGGACTGACGGACGACTCAATTAGGCATTTTACTCATTTTGATCCGTTGTACAAAAAAGAAAAGAAAGAGTGGTTGAAGTTATATATACCGGCACGAACCGCTATGGTGTTGCGTAAAGTTAAACCGGTAAAATCGTAAAAGTTAATAAATATATGTTGTATCCAGTTACATTTAGACCTATCCTGAAAAGTGTTATTTGGGGAGGAGCTGATATTTGTCCCTTTAAGGGAATTGAACCTTTGCAAGATGGTATAGGAGAAAGTTGGGAATTATCTCATGTGGAAGGAAATGTTTCAGTCGTGGCAGAAGGTTCTTTAGCCGGTAAAAGCCTGGAAGAACTAATAAATACCTATGGAGATAAGCTGTTGGGTAAGAAAGTAATGGATTCTTTTGGAACTACATTTCCGCTGCTTATCAAGTTTATTGATGCCCGTGATCATTTATCCATCCAGGTTCACCCGGACGATGAATTGGCCGCCAAACGACACAATTCATTCGGAAAGACTGAAATGTGGTATGTAGTTAAAGCATCGGATGATGCTATTCTGTATTCCGGTTTCTCTCAGCAAATAGATTCGGAAGAATATGTGAAAAGAGTGAATGACAATACGATCATGGATGTATTGAAAAAGTATAATGTAGAGCAAGGAGATGTATTTTTCCTGCCGGCTGGTCGTGTACATGCAATTGGAGCCGGATGTTTTATTGCAGAAATTCAGCAGACATCCAATATCACCTATCGTATCTACGATTACGATCGTAGGGATGCCCAGGGAAATGGTCGCGAACTTCATACCGAATTAGCTAAAGATGCTATTGATTACACATTGTATCCGGATTATCGTACCAGCTATACACCCAAACGAAATGAGTCTGTGTCATTAGCAAGCTGCAAATACTTTACAACGAATCTTCTGGAACTCGACAACCAGCTGAGTCGCGATTTTGCTTCGCTTGATTCGTTTGTAGTTTATATCTGTATGGAAGGAGCCTGCGAGCTTTTGGACAATAAAGGAAACAAAGTTTCTTTAAAGCAAGGACAGACTGTACTCGTTCCGGCAGACACGCAGAAGGTTACTCTTTCTCCGGTTGGTAATGGAGTTAAATTATTGGAAACCTATATCGGCTGATCTCGGCTGAAGGATAAAACAGAGGGGTTGAAACAAGTTTTCAACCCCCTTTTTCTTTAAGAGAAAAATTAGGGTTCCTATTTTATTTATTATTTACTTTTGCATAAAAAAAATATAATGAGAAGTTTTGCTAGCGATAACAATTCCGGCGTTCATCCTTTGGTTATGGATGCTCTATTAAAAGCGAATGCAGATCATGCTGTAGGTTATGGAGATGATAGCTGGACACATGCGGCTGAGAAGAAGTTGAAAGAAGTTTTTGGAGAAAAGGCGACACCTTTTTTTGTATTCAACGGAACAGGGGCAAATTCGGTCGCCTTACAAGCTGTTACAAGATCTTTTAATTCGATCCTTTGTGCCGAAACCGCCCATATCAATGTGGACGAATGCGGAGCACCGGGACGGATGACCGGATGTGCCCTGGTTTCTATTCCTACTTCGGATGGTAAACTAACACCGGAACTAATAAAAGCAAGATTACATAATTTTGGTGTTTGCCATCATTCGCAGCCTAAGGTCGTATATATTTCGCAGGTAACAGAATTAGGTACGGTTTACACGATCGACGAGGTTAAAGCCATTGCCGATTTGCTTCATGCGCATTCTATGTACCTGCACATGGATGGTGCCCGTTTAGCCAATGCATGCGCTTACCTGAAGTGCTCAATGAAGCAACTTACTGTAGATGCGGGGGTAGATATCCTTAGTTTCGGCGGTACCAAAAATGGAATGATGATGGGGGAAGCTGTTATTGCCTTTTCGCCCGAAATTGCTGAAAATTTAATGTATTACAGAAAACAGTCAGCTCAGCTGGCTTCCAAGATGAGGTATTTATCGGCTCAGTTCATCCCATATCTTGAAAATGATTTATGGCTTGAGAATGCCATAAAAGCCAATGCTGCCGCAATTAAATTATCAAATATACTCAACCAATATCCCGGGATTGTCTTTACTCAAAAGGTAGAATCCAATGCATTATTCTTTACGATTCCAACTGATGCACTGCGTAAGCTGCAAGAAGAATACTACTTCTATATGTGGAACGAGGAAAGGAATGAAGCCAGATTAGTCACCTCCTGGGATACAACGGATGAAGATATCTTAAAGTTTGAAGAATCTCTCAAAACAATATTCAAATAAAGTTCGGCCATGAAACAAACAAAATCGTTAACCTTGCTTGTTCCTGTGATGTTTACCTTTTTTACAATGGGGTTTGTTGATCTGGTAGGTATTGCTACCAATTATGTAAAAGAGGATTTCACCTTGTCTGATACGATGGCTAATCTGCTGCCATCAATGGTTTTTCTTTGGTTTTTAATCTGTTCTGTTCCTACGGGAATGCTGATGAATAAGATAGGAAGACGAAAAACGGTTATAATCAGCGTCCTGGTAACATTCCTCTCGTTATTGGTTCCGCTGATCGAGTACAATTATAGCATGATGTTGATCTCTTTTGCCCTGTTGGGCATCGGCAACGCCATGATGCAGGTGTCATTAAACCCATTGCTCTCTAATGTGGTAAGCGGTCACCTGCTTGCAAGCAGCCTTACTCTGGGGCAGTTTTTCAAGGCGATTGCCTCATTCCTTGCTCCGATAATTACAGCCTGGGCAGTGGTGGAGTTTGGTAACTGGAGGATGTTATACCCTATCTTTGCCTCTATTTCACTTATTGCCGCATTCTGGTTATTGTTTACGTCTGTAGAGGAACAGAAAACAGACGGGAAGACATCCACATTCTCTCAATGTTTCTCACTATTGGGAAACCAATCTATTTTAATGCTCTTTATAGGAATAATGTGCCATGTAGGTATCGATGTAGGTATTAATACCACCGCTCCCAAAATTTTGATGGAGCGGACAGGAATGACGTTGGCTGATGCAGGTTATGCAACCAGTCTTTATTTCTTGTGTCGTACGATAGGTTGTTTTGGCGGTGCTTTCATTCTGGCGAGGTTTGCCCCCAGGAAATTCTTTTTAATAAGCATAGTCGGCGTGGCCCTTGCCATTGGTGGGCTGCTTGTGGTGGATAAGCTTTTATATATATACCTGTGTATAGGACTGATCGGTTTCGGTAATTCAAACCTCTTTTCCATATTATTCTCTCAGGCATTTCAACTTCAACCCAAAAATAGCAATGAAGTGTCCGGCTTGATGATGATGGGTATTTTTGGAGGAGCTGTTTTACCATTGCTTATGGGAATTACATCAGATGCCATCGGTTCGCAGTTGGGAGCTGTAATCATTCTGGTAATTTGTACGGTGTACCTTTTTATCTTATATCCAAAATTAAAATAAAACAACCGGCAATACAATAGATCAGAGAGGGTGATACGTAAGTTTACCCTCTCTGATCTATTAACCGTATTCGCCAACGAATACGAAATCCGGTAAGATTTTGAATGTTATATTAAGTTAAATGTCAGACAGGCGTATAGTGGTTCTGTCCGGATTACGCGTCTCATATAAGATTTAACCTGAAAGTATCAATCTATCATCATCATAACAGTTCTGATTCAAATGAGAATTAAAAAAGCTACAGCATGCAATTTACTTCTTTGCCTGCTCTCTCTTCCTGTAATGGCTCAGGTAAAACCGGCCGATTACGTTAATCCGATTATTGGAACCAATGGAATGGGGCATACCTTTCCCGGAGCATGCGTACCCCATGGTATTGTACAGCTAAGTCCGGATACGGATACCATTCCCCATAATGTAAACGGTGTTTATCAACCTCGTGTCTACGAGTATTGTGCCGGATATCAATACAAAGACAGTACCATTGTTGGATTCAGTCATACCCATTTAAGCGGAACGGGGCATTCGGACCTGGGAGATATCTTAATTATGCCATTTACCGGACCACTGCAGACTAATCCGGGAACGGCTTCCGATCCTGATAATGGATATCGATCCAGATTCAGTCACAATACAGAGATTGCCCGTCCGGGTTATTACGAGGTGATGCTATCGGATGATGCGATTAAGGTACAGCTCACCACAACCGAACGTGTGGGGATTCATAAATATACGTATCCCAGGGGGGCTTCCCAGAAAATAATAGTAGACCTGAATCATGCCATTTATAATTACGACGGAAAGGTTTTATGGGCAAATTTACGGGTCGAGAATGATACCCTTATGACCGGATATCGTATAACGAATGGCTGGAGCCGGGTGAATTACACCTATTTTGCAATTTCTTTTTCAAAATCCATCAAGAAGTATGGGTATGAAGACAAGCAGAAGGTTGCCTATAATGGTTTCTGGCGTAGGTTTAAGGTGAATGAAAATTTCCCCGAGATAGGTGGACGGAAAGTCGTTTCGTATTTCGAGTTTGATGATTCCGACAATAAACCCTTGGAGATAAAGGTTGCACTTTCGGGAGTAAGTACTTTGGGAGCACTTAAAAACCTGGAAGCAGAAGCCTCCGGCCGGACTTTCGACGAACTTACAATCCAGGCCGGTGAGAAGTGGAATAAAGAATTGTCAGTTATCGAAGCTCATGGGGATAAAGACAAGCTGTCCATGTTATATACTTCTCTGTATCACACCCTCATCAATCCATCGGTTTATGCCGACGTGGACGGTCAGTACAGAGGGGTAGACCAGGCGGTACATCAGACAAAAGATTTTATGAATTATACGGTGTTTTCTGTTTGGGATACCTACCGGGCATTGCACCCATTGTTCAATATCATCAACCGTGAACGTAATACGGACATGGTGAAATCGATGATAGCCCACAGTCAGCAAAGTGTGCACAAAGCATTACCCGTATGGAGTCATATGGGTAATGAAAATTGGTGTATGATCGGGTACCACTCAGTCTCCGTTTTGTCGGACGCAATCGCCAAAGGATTACCTGTGGACAAAGAACAATCGTTGAAAGCAATGATCAGCAGCTCTTCAATTCCCTATTACGATCATACGGATGAGTATATGAAACTGGGGTATGTTCCCTTCGACCAGAGTGCCTCTGCCGCATCCATTACATTGGAATATGCTTATGATGACTGGACTATTTATAAATTAGCTCAATCTATGGGTAACCAAAAGGTAGCCGACGAATATAAAAAGAGAGCTTTGAGTTACCGTAATCTATTTGATAAAGAGCTGGGTTTTGCCCGTCCCCGTTATGCAGACGGCACTTGGAAGCCGGCGTTCAGTCTGCTCAACACCCATGGTGAAGGTTTTATTGAAGGTAATTCATGGAACTACTCGTTTTATGTACCCCACGATGTAAACGGATTGATAGAGATGATGGGAGGCGACAGCCGTTTCATCAATAAGCTTGATTCGCTGTTCTCCATGCATCTGCCGGACGAGTTCTTCGCCCACACAGAAGATGTAACCCGCGAAGGATTGCTGGGTACCTATGTACATGGCAACGAACCGAGTCACCATATCCCTTATTTGTATATGTGGAGCAGCAAACCCTGGAAAACCCAGTATTGGATCAGGGAAATCATGAACCGGATGTACCGGAATAATATCGACGGACTTTGTGGAAACGACGACTGCGGACAAATGTCTGCATGGTATGTACTTTCTGCCATGGGATTTTATCCTGTTTGTCCGGGTACAGATCAATATATAATAGGAGCCCCCTATCTACCCTATATGAAGCTTACGCTTGAAAACGGAAAAGAGTTGGTTATAAAAGCGGATAAGGTGAGCGACAAGAACCGTTATGTGAAATCTGTCAAACTTAATGGAAAACCTTACCATAAAGCTTTTATCGGACAACAAGATATAATGAATGGGGGAGAGCTTACTTTCGAAATGTCGTCTCAACCAAATAAACAAAGGATATTTAAGGGAGAGAACAGACCATATTCGCTGTCGGAATAACCGTATTGACGCACAAAAATAGCTCAAAACAGATTAATGTACGACGAAAATATGCTATCTTTCGGCTGAAATTGCGAAAGATGACAGCACATGAACAGATTGTACAACGAAAGATATAAAAGTTTTGATCAGTATGTATCCGATCAGGAAATTGGATTTACAAAATGGGATTTAGCAGAAGGAGAAAGTTTAAATAGGGAGCTTATTGATCACAATCATATTTTCTTTATTTTAAATGGCTCTGTTAAGATTTCTTGTAATGAATTTCATGATCGGATATTTAAAGCCGGTGAAATGGTGTTTATTCCCAAATCCGCTTCATTTACGGGAGAGACACTTGAAGCCAGCCTGATTATCAACCATTCTTTTGAAAATCCACTCAATATATGTGATAAGGCCATGATGGAATCGCTGGCACCTTTGAGCGATACTATTGCCTATCGGTTTCAGCCCCTGGCGATCCGTCCGCCGCTGGATCATTTTCTGGAGTTGTTTGTAAGCTATCTGGACGATGGGGTACGATGCAGCCATCTGTTCCAGGCGAAGCAGTCCGAGATCTTTGTCCTTTTCAGGTTGTATTACACGCGTCTTGAGAATGCAACCTTCTTTTACCCCCTGATAGGTAAAAGTGTGGATTTTAAAAGTTTTGTAATGGCTAACTATCTTAAAGTTGAAAGTGTGGAGGAATTTGCACGATTAGGAGGCTATAATGTATCCACCTTTCGTAAAAAGTTCAAAGCGCATTTTAACGAATCGGCCTATCAATGGATTTTAAAGCAAAAGTCCAAGCATATAAAGTATAAGATATCTATTGAAAATGTTAGTTTCAAGGATATTATGGACGAATATGGCTTTGCCACCCCGGCTCATTTCAACGAATATTGCAAGACCCATTTTGGGATGACTCCTTCCCAATTAAGGGAAAGCCTTAAATAGAAATTAAGTCTCAAACTATTCTATAAAAGATGCTAAAAAACACCTTTTAGCTCTCATTGTATCAGATTACATAACAACAATCATATTTTGTGTAACAATTGTGGCGCAAGGATGTTCTATATTTGTAACCGTAAGTTTTACGAGTTGAAAGCGAGTTAGAACTAGATAATTTAATCAAATTAATTTACTGTAAATGGCAAATTTAGATTTAAGTAAGTATGGAATTGTAGCGGATGCTGTAATTGTTCATAACCCTTCTTATGAGCAGTTGTTCCAGGCAGAAACTGATCCAAGTAACCAAGGTTACGAAGTTGGAAAGCTGACAAACACAGGTGCAGTGGCAGTAGACACAGGTATCTTCACCGGTCGTTCTCCTAAAGACAGATACATCGTTAAAGATGCAACTACCGAAGATACAATTTGGTGGGACGGCACAATCAACAAGCCAGTTTCAACCGAAGTTTGGAATGATTTGAAGGCATTATCTTTGAAACAGCTTTCTTCTGCAAAGAAATTATACGTAGTTGATACTTATTGCGGTACAAACGAAGATACACGTATGAAAGTACGTTTCGTTATGGAAGTTGCATGGCAGGCTCACTTCGTGACAAACATGTTTATCCGTCCTTCACAATATGAACTGGAACACTACGGCGAACCTGATTTCGTTGTATTGAACTCTTCAAAAACAACCAACCCGAACTGGAAAGAGCAGGGCTTGAACTCAGAAGTATTTGTATGCTTCAACCTGACTGAAAAACTTCAGATCATCGGTGGTACATGGTACGGTGGTGAAATGAAGAAAGGTATGTTCGCTATGATGAACTACTACCTGCCTCTAAGAGGTATGGCTTCTATGCACTGTTCTGCCAACGTTGGTAAAGATGGTGATGTAGCTGTATTCTTCGGTCTTTCAGGAACAGGTAAGACAACTCTTTCTGCCGACCCGAAACGTTACCTTATCGGTGACGACGAGCACGGTTGGGATGACAACGGTGTATTTAACTACGAAGGTGGTTGCTACGCTAAGGTTATCAGCTTGAGCCAGGAAAACGAACCAGATATCTGGCAGGCTATCAAACGTGATGCTTTGCTTGAAAACGTAACAGTTCTTGAAGATGGTTCTGTTGACTATGCTGATGGATCAAAGACAGAAAACACACGTGTTTCTTATCCTATCTATCACATCAATAAGATCGTTCTTCCTTCAAGAGCAGGTCACGCTAAGAAAATCATTTACTTGTCTGCCGATGCATTCGGAGTATTACCTCCGGTTTCTATCCTGGACGACAAGCAAGCTCAGTACCACTTCCTTTGCGGTTATACTTCTAAGTTGGCCGGAACAGAACGCGGTATCACTGAACCGGTTCCTTCTTTCTCTCCTGCTTTCGGTGAGGCATTCCTTACTTTGCATCCTACCATGTATGCTAAGACACTTGTGTCTAAAATGCAGGAGCACGGAGCAAAAGCTTATTTGGTTAACACCGGATGGAACGGAACAGGCAAGCGTATTTCTATCAAGAATACACGTGCTATTATCGATGCTATCATTGATGGTTCTATCGAAAACGCAGAAAAGGTTACTCTTCCAGTATTGAACCTGACAGTTCCAAAAGCATTGAACAATGTTTCTGAAGGTATCCTTGACCCACGTGATACGTATGCCAACGTAAACGAATGGACAGAAAAGGCTAAGAGCCTTGCTGCAAAATATATTAAGAATTTTGAGCAATACTGCGATAACGACGATGCAAAAGCATTAATTGCATCAGGTCCGCAGTTGTAATTAGTTAAATTGATGACGATTGGATATGGGCTGCCTGTTGATAGGTAGCCCTATCTTTTTTATATAGACACCCGGTGCTTATTTTTTTCCTTCTCTATTTCGGTGAATTATGGCTATAGTATAGTTCCTTTTTTGTATTTTTGCCCCTTATTTTATTAAATTGACGAAGCGTTTAAGAAAGGGAGAATTGTGTATCTCTTTCATCCCAGAGCGAACAACCTAATAATAATCATAAAAATGGATACTCAGACAGAAACAGCAAAAGAGACAATCAATCCCGCTAAACCTGCGGATTTAATTTATGGAGTAGACGATCGTCCTCCTTTCAGAGATGCCTTTTTTGCAGCACTGCAGCACTTGTTGGCAATCTTTGTTGCCATCATTACTCCTCCGCTTATTATTTGCGGGGCATTGAAAACAGATCTTGAAACAACCGGTTTTATGGTTTCGATGGCATTGTTTGCTTCTGGTATCTCTACCTTTATACAGTGTAGGAAAGTGGGTCCCGTAGGTGCCGGATTACTTTGTATCCAGGGTACAAGCTTTTCTTTTATCGGCCCAATCATCTCAATGGGACTTTCGGGCGGACTTCCGCTTATTTTTGGGGTTTGTATCGCGGCTTCGCCCATCGAAATGATCATTAGCCGTACGTTCCGCTATATGCGTTCCATCATTACTCCACTGGTTTCCGGTATCGTAGTACTGCTTATCGGTCTTAGTTTGGTTAAAGTAGGTGTGGTATCTTGCGGTGGTGGATACGGCGCAATGGATAACGGAACTTTTGGTAGCTTAGAGCATGTAGGAATTGCTGCTGTTGTAATGGGAAGCGTGTTGTTCTTCAACCGCTGTAAAAACAAATATTTACGTATGAGCTCTATCGTACTCGGTCTTTGTATCGGTTACGGAATAGCATTGGCAATGGGTAAGGTGGACTTCAGCCAGGTAACATCTCAAAATATCTGGTCGTTCAATATCCCGGTTCCATTCAAATACGGACTGGACTTTAATATCTCTTCATTCATTGCCATTGGCCTGATTTATTTGATTACAGCTATTGAGGCAACCGGCGATGTTACTGCAAATTCAATGATTTCGGGTAAGTCGATCGAAGGCGAAAGCTATTTGAAACGCGTATCAGGTGGGGTTTTGGCAGACGGTTTCAATTCTATGTTGGCCGGTATCTTCAACTCATTCCCCAATTCAATATTTGCACAGAATAATGGTATTATCCAGCTTACAGGTGTTGCCAGCCGTTACGTTGGTTTTTATATCGCTGCTATGTTGGTGTTGCTGGGCTTGTTCCCGATAGTAGGACTTATATTCTCTTTAATGCCCGATCCAGTTCTGGGTGGTGCAACCTTATTGATGTTTGGTACAGTTGCCGCTGCCGGTATCCGTATCATCTCTTCTCAGCAGATCAACAGAAAAGCTACATTGGTACTGGCTGTGAGCTTGTCGCTCGGACTAGGAGTAGAATTAATGCCGGATATCCTGAAAACGGCTCCGGAAGCTATAAAAAGTATCTTCTCATCGGGTATCACTACAGGCGGATTAACTGCCATTTTAGCGAATGCCCTGATTCACGTTAAAGAAGAAAAAGAAGTTAAAGAATAATATGGATGCATTAAAAAAGAGAATACTTCAAGATGGCAAATGCTTTGAAGGAGGAATTCTGAAAGTAGACAGCTTTATTAATCATCAGATGGACCCCATGCTGATGCATCAGATCGCACAGGAATTTGTTAACCGGTTTAAGGAAGTGAAAATCAATAAAATCGTAACAATCGAGGCAAGCGGAATTGCGCCTGCGATAATGGTTGGTTTTATAATGCAGCTTCCGGTTGTTTTTGTTAAGAAAAAACAACCTAAAACTATGGAGAACATGCTTACAACCACTGTGCATTCTTTTACGAAAGACAGAGATTATACGGTATGTATCAGCAATAACTTCCTTACAGCCGAAGATCATGTTTTATTTATTGATGATTTCCTTGCAAACGGAAATGCTTCACTGGGAATGATTGATCTTATTAAGCAGGCCGGTGCTACCCTGAGCGGTATGGGGTTTGTTATTGAGAAGGCATTCCAAAACGGAGGGAAAATCTTACGTGAGAAGGGCGTTCATGTAGAATCGCTGGCAATTATAGAAGATTTATCCAATTGCGAAATAAAAATCCGCTAACTAAGGCTGGTTGCGGATAGAGTAAGCCCCTCCGGATATTATCCGGAGGGGCTTTTTTTTATGTTTCGGAAATTTAGCTTTTCAGTAAGTCGGGAATCATCGAAGGTTCCGGAGCTACACGGATACCTACTGCTTCCAGTGCGGCAATCTTCTCTTTGGCACTTCCAGATCCGCTGGATATGATGGCTCCTGCATGCCCCATCTGTTTGTCGGCCGGAGCCGATAAGCCTGCAATAAATGACACAACCGGCTTGGTTACGTGGTGCTTAATGTAAGACGCTGCCCTTTCTTCTGCATTTCCCCCAATTTCGCCAATTAAAACAATGGCTTCGGTATCTTCGTCTTCTTCAAACATGGACAACAGTTCCAGGTAGTGAAGTCCCACTACAGGATCTCCGCCAATTCCAACGGCGGTAGATTGTCCCATTCCTGCCGCTGTAAGGTGATAGACTACTTCGTAGGTAAGTGTGCCGCTTCGGCTTATAACACCTACGCCACCGGCCTTAAATATGGAAGCAGGCATAATGCCGCATAAACTCTTTTCCGGCGAAATAAGTCCCGGACAGTTCGGACCGATCAGGGAAGCGCCTTTTAACTTTACATAATTGTAAGCTTTGATCACATCGAGGGTGGGTACCCCTTCGGTAATGCATATAATCAGCTTTATTCCGGCATCGGCAGCTTCCATTATAGCATCGCAGGCAAATGCTGCAGGGACAAAGATGATGGATGTATCGGCCTGCATAAGCCTTACTGCTTCATGTACGGTGTTAAATACCGGCACACCATTTACGAATGTGCCTCCTTTGCCCGGAGAAGTACCTGCAACAACCTGTGTACCGTATTCTTTCATTTTTCCGGCATGGAATCCACCGTCCCGTCCGGTTATACCCTGAACAACTACTCTTGTATTTTTATTGATAAGAATGCTCATAATTAAATATAGATTAATAGGTTTTTAGTGCAAGATTAACAGCCATTCTTGTTGCCTCGCTCATGGTATTGGCTACATACAGTTTGGAATCTTTAAGCAGAGCCCTGCCAAGCTCCTCGTTTGTGCCCGTTAGCCGGACTACCACCGGTATATCTGTATCAATTTGTTCGAATGCCTTTAAAAGTCCGTTTGCAACATCATCACACCGGGTGATTCCGCCAAAAATATTGATTAGAACCACCTTTACATCACTGTCCTGCAATAACAATTTCATTGCATGCACTACTTTTTCGCTGTTAGAGCTTCCGCCGATGTCAAGGAAATTTGCAGGTTTCCCCCTATATCTTTTAATAAGATCCATGGTAGCCATGGCAAGACCGGCTCCGTTAACCATGCAACCAATCTCTCCTCCCAGGTGTACATAGCTGAAGCCTTTCGCTTTTGCCTCTTTTTCCTTCTTCTCTTCTTCGGTGGGTTCAAAGAGGGTGGCAATTTGGGGATGTCGATACAACGCATTATCGTCGAAAGTCATTTTCGCATCAACTGCCACCAGCGTATCATCCGGAGTTAGAACCAGGGGATTTATCTCGGCAAGCGAAGCGTCGGTTTCGAGCATGAGCTTGTATAAGGATTTTATAATGTGGCTGAGCTGATTGATCAGTTTAATATCGGTGAACAATGAAAATGCCACTTTTCTGGTAAAGAAATCGGGTGTGCCCAGCAGCGGGTCGATCTGAAATTTATAGATACGTTCGGGAGTGGAGTGTGCCACCTCTTCAATATCTACCCCCCCGTCGCTGCTCAACATAAGTAAAGCCGATTTTGTGTTACGGTCTACGACTATACTCATGTAATATTCTTTTTTGATATCTGCAGCTTCGGTAACCAGAATTCTGTCTACGGGAATATCTTTAATCTTTATGCCCAATATAGCTTCGGCATTTGCTTTCACCTTTTCCGGACTGTCGGCAAGCTTGATTCCGCCCGCCTTTCCCCGTCCACCGGTTAAAACTTGTGCTTTTAATACCACCAGAGGTACATTTAGGCGCGAGTATGCATCTACAGCTTCGTCGGCAGTATAGCATAGTATCTGCTTCTTTACCGGAATATCATACGCGGCAAACAATTCTTTTGCCTGGTACTCGTGTATCTTCATTCGTGTTGAGTATTTATAAGGTTAAACAATAAGGAATAATCATAGGATTGATGTAGATAACGATGGATGTCCAATTTGATCTACTCTAATCAAACAGTTGAAAAGTTCGGATTGTTTTTTGTTTCTTTATAAATATAAAGATATGGGTGGTAATAAACAAATAAGGACCGGTAGTGAACCGATCCTTATTCTTTCTGTTGCGGAGGCAAGACTCGAACTTACGACCTTTGGGTTATGAGCCCAACGAGCTACCACTGCTCCACTCCGCGATATGTTTGTTATTGGATAACGAGTGCAAAGGTACGATAATATTCTTATAAAGCAAGCGAATTGCCATATAGTTTTCACAGTGTTTGGCGGTGAAGCGTGTAAGCTGTTAGGTTATAGTGTATTATCTACCTAAATTATTTTATATAATTTATAGAAGAACCTTTTATTATTATCTACTTTAAGAGATAAGACATTCTTTTTCTTTTGAAGGGAGGATCTATTGGTCTCTATGTTATGAATTAGTGCGTTCCCTGTTGTGTTCTATTATTTTCAATACGAAGAACTATTCGTTCGACAATTGTGTACTTTGCGTTTGTCATATGGCAAACGCAAAGTACACAATTGGATAACTTGCATTCAACAATTGGCAAACGAATAGATGTTCGTTATAAAAAAAATAGTTCTCCGTATCTTCGCCAATACTTCTCTTAAGGAATGGAGATAGATGGATGAAGGCAAAGATGATTGTAGGTAATAATTTGGTCGTGATCCCAGGGTAGGAGGTTAGGATGGATGGATATACTAAATAAAAAAAGAGGAATCCATTTGGATTCCTCTTTTGAGAGCGGAAGACGGGGCTCAAACCCGCGACCCTCAGCTTGGAAGGCTAATGCTCTATCAACTGAGCTACTTCCGCAAGTAGTTAGTGGGCAGTGATGGATTCGAACCACCGAAGACGAAGTCAGCTGAGTTACAGTCAGCCCCATTTGGCCACTCTGGTAACTGCCCCCATTATTTTCTATTGCGTTGCAAAGGTACGATTAATTTTGTAACTTGCAAGAAAAATCTATCATTTTTATTGCAGTAATTGCAGCTTCATCCCCTTTATTTCCATGCTTACCTCCGGCACGGTCTTCAGACTGCTCCATAGTATCGGTAGTTAACAGCCCGAAAATGAATGGAATATCATACATAAGATTGAGTTCGGTAACCCCCTGAGTAACCCCCGAACAAACGTAATCAAAATGCGGTGTATCACCTTTTACTACACATCCAAGTATAATTACAGCATTTAAATCCTTGCTTTCGGCCAATCTTTTTGCTCCGAAAGTCAATTCGAAGCTTCCTGGTACGCGTCCAACAACGATGTTTTCTGATTTTACACCATGTTTTTCCAACGTACTGATAGCTCCAACAAGTAATTTCTCTGTAATATTTTTATTCCACTCAGCCACTACTATACCAATAGTCATCTCCGATGCATCGGGAACGCTGTCGAAGTCGTAAGCTGATAAATTTTGATAAGCTGTTGCCATTCTTTTTTTTATTAAAAATTAGAGGATGCCCTGATAAAAGACATCCTCTGTTTATAATCTATTTTTTATAATTATTTTGCCGATGCGCGGGCAATATATTTGTCTATGTCTGCTGCTTCAAGGGAATTGAAATATTTTTCCTTGATAGTTGTGTATGCCTTAACAGCATCCTTCGGTTGGTTCAGGCTTTCGTAAGCTAAACCGGCCTTTTTCAGATAAACCGGACTGATAACTTCATTGTCTGCCTGTGATGCTGCTTTTTCGAAATAGCCGATTCCATCTTTTACTTTGCCTTCGTTAACAAGACAATCGCCGATCAGGCCTGTTACAGAAGGAGCAATCATTTTATCGCTTCCATCGTACGATTTTAAAAGATCCAATGCTTTCTTAGTGTCTCCTAATTTAAAATAACAGATACCTGCATACGCCTTGGCAAGGTTCGCTGCGTCTGTTGTACCGTAATCGTCAATTATAGCTTCAAAGCCAAGATAATCAGCCCCGTTGCCGTTTAAGGCCAATGCAAAAGAATCCTGTGCGAAATATTGTTCACCTTTAAACATGGCCGCATTTGCTTTCTTTTCCTGAGGAACCAAATATGCATAGTTAAAGCCAACAAAAGCGCCAACAACAACTGCTATTGCAACAACGCCGTAAATAATTTTTTTAGTGTTCTTTTCGATGAATTCTTCAGTGCGCGAAACGATTACTCCGATTTCCGCTTCTGTGTGGGTGCCATTTCCGTTAGTAGCCATAATATTTTTTTGTTATTTATTAGTTTGCCTAATCGCATCAATTACTTTATTCAAAGCGCAAAAGTAAATTTTTTTAATGAAATAAGCTAAACTTATAGTATATTTTTTACGTATAAGATTAAATGCTCACTTGTTAGCATCTCTTTTTATTTTAACTTTGTAAATCAAAACGAGCAACAGATGATACTTAAGAGGCTTTCTATCCTAAATTACAAAAATATACGGCAGACAGAGGTTGCTTTTTCACCCAAAATGAATTGTTTTTTTGGAAATAATGGAATGGGAAAAACAAACTTGCTGGATGCCATTCATTACCTTTCCTTTTGTAAAAGTTACCTGAATACTCCCGAAAGTCTACTCGTTACGACCGACGAGGAATTATGTGTCCTTCAGGGTGCTTATTTATATGAAGGGCGTGATGAAGATATTTTTTGCTCCATCCGCAGGAAGTCACGCAAACAATTTAAAAGGAATAAGAAAGAATACGATAAATTATCCGATCATATCGGATTGCTGCCTTTGGTCATGGTTTCGCCTGCCGATTCCGAATTGATTCAGGGTGGGAGCGACGAACGTCGTAAATTCCTTGATATGATCATCTCCCAGCAAGATAAGAACTACCTGCATGCCTTGATTCAATACAACAAAGCATTGATGCAACGGAATGTGTTGCTTAAAAATCAGGTTACTGACTATTCATTGTTCGAAGTTTTGGAAATGCAGATGGAGCTTTACGGCTCAAGAATATATAAGGATAGAGTCCGGTTGGTTGAAGAACTCACGCCTTTGTTCAACTCATACTATCAGACCATATGCAGTTCGTCGGAATGTGTGGGACTTACCTATATCTCGCAGTTGTCGGATTGCGGACTGGCCGAATTGCTTCAGCAATCCCGCGAAAGGGATCGTTACCTCGGTTATACGTCGTCTGGTGTACATAAGGATGACCTGGAAATGACATTAAGCGGGCAGCTGATTCGCCGTGTGGGGTCGCAGGGACAAAATAAAACATTCCTGATTGCTTTAAAACTGGCTCAGTTTGCCTTGTTGGCCAAAAAAGGAAATACGCTTCCGGTTTTATTGCTGGATGATATTTTTGATAAGCTGGATGCAAACAGGGTGGAACAGATTATAAAGCTTGTTTCGGGCGAAGGCTTCGGTCAGATTTTTATTACCGACACTAACCGTAAATACCTCGACGAGATACTGGAGGCGATGGATCATGCGTATTGTTTGTTTAAAGTGGAACAGGGTGAGGTTTGCCCTTTGGAAGAAGAAAATGAAACGGAATAATACACAGAAGCTGGGCGAACTGCTCCGCGATTTTTTCGAAGACAATACGGAGCTTTACGAAAAGATGATGGAGATACGCATCCGCCGGGCCTGGCAGGAGGTGCTCGGTCCGATGGTTTTGCAATATACACGTAATGTATATGTAAAGGATAAAGTGCTTTATGTATCCCTTACATCTTCTGTTTTACGGAGTGAGCTGGTGCTGTGCCGCGAAAAATTAGTGAAGAGTCTGAACGACTATGCCGGTTCTCAGGTGATAAGAGATATCGTAATCCGCTGAATTTACTATTATATAACCTTCGACTCGGTAATTACAACATCCATCGGAACATCGAACGACTCGGAGGGAACTTCATCTATGAGTTGAAACTCGTAGCAGATTCCTATTTTACATGCCTGCGAATGTTTCAACAGCTTATCGTAATACCCTTTACCTCTTCCCATGCGGTTCCGGTTTTTATCAAATGCAACACCGGGAACAATTATGAGTGAAATATCACTTACATCTACAGGGTGATTACTTTCCGGTTCAAGAATCCCGAAAACACCTGCTTTCAGGTTATCCGGACCGTGATAGGGTTGCAGCTTCAGGAAATCGTTCTCAATTACGGGCAGATATAATTGTTTTGTTTTGTGCCATTTGTTGATAAATGATTCGGTTTGTACTTCACCCGGTATGGCATGGTATATAGCTATCGATCTTGCATTTCTAAATTGGTCGGTTTCTTCCAGTTTGGAAAGAATCAAAGCCGACATCTTTTCCTGCCATTCCATTGTATGATTCTTTTTTAAATGGGCGATCTCTTTCCGAATTGTTTTCTTAATCTCTTTCTTATCCATTGACTATAGTATTTATTTTATTTGTACGAAAATATAAAGGAGAGGGGTGATCCTCTCCTTTATACTGATATACTATTAAAAACAAATAGATGTACTTATTGTTTTGCCTGCTTGGGTGCTTGCGGCATCGATTTTCCTTGCTCTATCACTTCAATAGCCTTAAGCAGAGTTACATCGTCCTTCAAAAAGATTGGGTAGAACCCTTCGTCATTAAAGAAGTTACGTACAATATACGAGTGCAGCTGGTTCTCAATAAGCTTGGCCGAGATATTAATCAGGGTAATGCGCTTGCGAATACCTTTGGATACTGCATAGTTCGTAAACTTGTCTAATAAAGGTTGCTTTTTTAGGTAACTATATAATTCCTGATAGGTTTTGAATGATGATAGTTTTTCTCTGTTACTATCGGAATACTCCAATGTAAAGAGATTCAATACGCCGGAATTTATCACATTGCTGAAGTAGGAGGTGACTCCCGAAGTATCACGTGGAATAAAGATATCAGGCATGATACCTCCGCCGCCATAGACTGTTCGTCCCAGCGAGGTCTGATATTTCAACGAATTGTTAATCTTGATACTGTCTGCCGAATCAAACTCGCCATGCATATAGCGGTTGAAAAGATCCTGATCGTATTCGTCTGTCTTACCCAGTTCGTAATCCTTTTGTATACATCTTCCCGAAGGGGTATAGTAGCGGGCGATGGTCAGGCGCAAAGCCGATCCGTCACTCAGAGGAATCTGAGATTGAACCAATCCTTTTCCGTAGGTACGTCTGCCGATTATAAGTCCCCTGTCGTTATCCTGGATTGCTCCGGCAAAGATCTCACTGGCAGAACCGGAGAATTCGTCCGTAAGTACAACAATTGGAGCATCCTGGCAAGTTCCGGTTCCGTTTGCATACACATCGTTTCTTGGGAAGGCTTTACCCTCTGTGTAAACAATCAGTCGGCCGTTTGCCATAAATTCGTTTATCATGTTGATAGCCGCATCCATATATCCTCCGGTATTACCCCGAAGATCTATAATGAAACTCTTGCAATTTTGCTGCTTCAGTTTTGCTATGGCTGTAATAAATTCGTTGTAGGTTGTTCTTGCAAACTTATTTACCTTGATGTAACCGACACCTTCGCGAACAACATAAGCTACATCGACCGAATTAACCGGTACATCGCCCCGGGTAACATTAAAATAAAGCAGATCCTGTGAGGTGCTTCGCTTGATACCCAGTTTTACGACACTATTCTTTGCTCCCCGCAAGGTTTTCATGATTTTACCCTGACTGCTGTTGTTGCCTGCAAACAGTGAGTCGTTGATGGTTATGATGCGGTCGCCCGCCAGTAATCCGGCCTTCTCGGAAGGACCTCCCGGAATAACACTTATCACCAGAATTGTATCGGTCTGCAGATTAAAAGACACGCCGATGCCGCTGAATGAACCTTCAAGCTCTTCGTTCACCATCTGTGCATCTGCAGCAGGTATGTAACCCGAGTGAGGATCCAGTTCGCTGAAAATCTTTGGAATAGCTCCTTCCACCAGTTGGCTCATATTTACCGTATCCACATACTGTTCGTCAATGATGTCCAGAATGGCATTGATCTTATTTCCGCTGGCATAGCTGCGGAATTTTCCGGTTGAAATGGAAAGATAGTGGTTCCCGATAAATATACCCAAGGCAATGCTTGCGGCAATGATGACAGGCAACCAGATAGCAATTCTCTTATTCTTATCCATAAGATTGTATCTATTATTCGTTTAAATCAATAAAGGAAAGCTCAATGCCGGCACGGGATAGCAGATTGCATCCATCTTCTACGCGGTATTTCTCTGAATATACGACGCGTCTGATACCCGATTGAATAATAAGTTTGGCACATTCTATACAGGGGGCGGAGGTGATGTATATGGTGGCATCCTTGCTGCTGTTTGACGATGCCGCAACCTTGGTGATCGCATTTGCCTCGGCATGAAGAACATAAGGTTTGGTAACATTGAATTCGTCTTCACATACATTCTCGAATCCGGATGGTGTGCCGTTATATCCATCCGAAATAATCATCTGGTCTTTAACAATCAGAGCGCCTACCTGTCTTCGTTTGCAGTATGAATTTTCGGCCCAGATGGCAGCCATTCGTAGGTATCGTTTGTCTAATTCCAGTTGTTTATCAGTCTTTTCGCTCATATGATCACATATTTTAAGGTACAGGTTAATGGTTGAAAGCGTACCATTATGAAAGAATAACGGTACGCTATTGAATTCTCTGTACATTCAAGCCACAAAAATAACGATATTTAGCTTAGTTGTAGTCAGTTTTAGTATTAATTTTTAATACCATTTCTTTTTAACAATGCGTTAATTTCGGGTTTCTGACCGCGAAAGCGGATATACAGTTCCATCGGATCTTCCGTTCCGCCTTTGGAAAGTATGTTTTTGTAGAATGAGCCTGCCACCTCTTTGTTAAATATTCCGGCTTCTTTAAAGGCCGCAAATGCATCGGCATCAAGTACTTCGGCCCATTTATATCCATAGTATCCGGCTGCATAACCACCGGAAAAGATATGTCCGAAACTGCTGCTCATCAAAGCACCATCCACTTCCGGAAGTATGGAGGCTGCGGACCAGGCATTCTTTTCAAATTTAGTTACGTCTCCGTCAAAAGGTTGGGTTAACGTGTGCCAGGCCATATCGAGCATACCGAAACTTAGCTGGCGGCAGCATTGATAGCCTGTATTAAAGTTCGAAGCGTCTACCAATTTCTGTACCATTTCCTGAGGAATCTTCTCTCCGGTCTGATAATGGATTGCTATCTGATCGAGGAATTCCTTCTCCGTAAGCCAGTTTTCCATTATCTGCGAAGGAAGCTCAACAAAATCTCTGTAAACATTGGTGCCCGACAGACTAGCATAGGTTCCCTTGGCAAGCATACCATGGAGTGCATGTCCGAATTCGTGCAAGAGTGTGTTCACTTCATCAAAAGAGAGCAGCGATGGTTTCGTATCCGTAGGCATGGTGAAGTTCATCACGATCACAACCTGTGGACGGCTGTCTTTCCCGTTTTCGATATATTGTTCTTTTACGCTGTTCATCCAGGCACCGGACTGTTTCCCTTCCCTTGGGAAGAAGTCGGTATATAAAACGGACAGAAATTTTCCATCGGCATCATATACTTCGTATGTATTTACATCGGGGTGATAGACCGGGATGTTTTTGTTTTCCTTAAACGTGATGCCATACAGTTGGGTAGCCAATCCGAACACACCCTTCTGAACCTGCTTCAGCTCAAAATAGGGACGGGTCATCTCGTCGTTGATGTTAAACTTAACATCTTTAAGCTTTTCTGAATAATAGCTCCAGTCCCAGGGCATGATGTCAAAGTTTTTCTTTTCCATACCCAATGCAAATCCCTGAACCGCATTATATTCGTTCACAGCCACAGGTTTGTAAGCTGCCAGTAATTTGTCTGTCAGTTCGTATACCGCTTCCGGTTTTTGAGCCATTCTTCTTTTTAAGGTATATTCTGCAAAGGAATTATATCCCATCAGCCGGGCAATGGCAAGGCGCGTGTTTACAATATTCTTAATGTTTTCCTTATTGTCATACTCATCCCCTTTATTACCTACAGCCATATTTGCGAGGTAAAGTTCTTTGCGCAGCTCCCTGTTGTCTGCATATCGCATAAAAGGAACATAGCTGGGAGCCGATAGTGTGAACATCCAACCCGTCTTTCCTTTCTCCTTTGCCTTTAGTGCAGCCGCATCAATCACTCCCTGAGGCAATCCGGCTAACTGATCCTCTGAGGTTAGCAATAGTTCGTATCTGTTTTCGTCTTTTAATACGTTCTGATCGAATTTAAGGGTGAGTTTACTTAATTCGGTACTTAGTTCTCTGTATTTTGCTTTATCTTCGGCCGAAAGGTTTGCTCCACGTACAGAAAAGGCATAATAGGTCTCTTCCAGCAGTTTAGCCTCTTCTGTGGAAAGATGTAGTTTGTCTTTCTGTTCGTACACAGCTTTTACCCTTGCAAAAAGTTTTTCGTTAAGGTAGATATTGTTAGAGCTTTCCGACAACTTGGGCGAAATACGCTCGGATATCTCCATCATTTCATCGTTGCTTTCCGCACTTAGTACATTATAGAATGCCGAACTCACCTTGGTTAATAATTTACCACTGTATTCGAGCGCTTCTATGGTGTTCTTGAATGTAGCAGGCTGGGGATTGCCGGCAATGGTTTCAACCTCCTGGGCTAATTGTTTTATTCCCTCATCAAAAGCCGGTTCGTAATGTTCTGTTTTGATTTTGTTAAAAGGCGGCGTTTCAAATGGCGTTTTATATTTACTGAAAAAAGGATTTGAAGCCGCTTGTGTCATATTTGTCATAGTTAAAAATAATACTAGGATAATAAATAATTGTCTCATAAGATATTGTAATTAAGGAAATGAATGCAAAGATGCGAAAACCTTTTCAAAAAACCGCCATATGTTCGTACTATGTATTATCTCTCAATTCTAAAAAAAACTGAAAATGAATTTGTTTATTCTACATATTAGTGATATATTTGGTACATCAATAAGAAGAAAACCAGTTAGCATCTAACTTAAAACCAACTATCAGTATGAGTTATCTTAAATTCGATAAGACAGTAATGATAAACCTCGAGGAGTCTCTTAGACGGGAAATTCTGCGGACGAATCGAAACGGTGCTTATCATTGTACGACTGTGGTGGATTGTAACACTCGAAAATATCATGGGCTGCTTGTAATGCCCTTACCCGAACTTGATGATGATAACCACGTCTTGCTATCGTCATTGGATGAAACTGTAATTCAGCATGATGCACCCTTTAATCTGGGGCTTCATAAGTATGCCGGAAACAATTATAATCCCAAAGGTCATAAATATATCCGTGAATTTACATGCGATACTGTTCCCAGAACAGTCTATCGTGTGGGAGGCGTAGTGCTTGCCAAAGAAAAGGTGTTCTCGCTTTATGAGAACAGGATAATGATAAAATACACCTTGGAAGATGCCCATTCGGATACAACATTACGTTTCAAACCTTTCCTCGCATTTCGTAACGCAAACAGCCTTGCGCAGGAAAATGGATCTGTAAACAAGCTTTATCAGGATGTGCCCAACGGAATAAAGACCTGTATGTACAAAGGGTATCCCGACTTATACATGCAGTTCAATAAGAAGGTGAAATTTGTTTTTGAACCCTATTGGTACAACGGCATCGAATACCTGAAAGAGCAGGAGAGAGGATATCCGTATAAGGAAGATCTGTATGTGCCGGGTTATTTTGAAGTTCCGATCAAGAAGGGAGAAACAATCATATTCAGTGCGGGAGTAGGACCGGTTGTAACTAATCAGTTGAAGAAGCTGTTTGTGCAAGAAACCGAAGCCCGTACACCGCGTACCAGTTTTTATAATTGTTTGAAAAATTCGGCCCAGCAGTTTTATTTTCGTCCCAAGGAAGAAGATGCCTATTTGCTGGCCGGATATCCGTGGTTTAAAGTCAGGGCCCGTGACTTATTTATATCGTTACCGGGATGTACCTTGTCTATCGACGACCCGGTGAGATTTGAAAAAATAATGCATACGGCCATGCCGGCTATACGAAACTTCATGCAGACCGGCAAGGGGGATGGGGTTATCAGAGAGATTGAGCACCCGGATGTATTCTTGTGGGCGATATGGGCCATTCACCAATATGCCAGAGCCATGGGGATTGACAAAGCGCAAACGCTTTATGCCGGTTTTGTAGGCGAAATAATTGACTACATCCGAACCCAAAAGCATCCTGATATGAGACTGATGGATAATGGTTTGCTTTTTGCTGAAGGGCGGAATAAAGCCATTACCTGGATGAATTCAACTATAAACGGTAAGCCGGTTGTGACAAGATCGGGATATATTGTCGAGTTTAACGCATTATGGTACAATGCGCTTAAGTTCTACAAGGAGCTGGCCGGAGATAAAGCGGATGAGTCTGTAGATGTCCTGATTAATAAAATGGATACATCTTTTGTTGAGACATTCCTGAACGGATATAATTACCTGCTGGATTCGGTTAGTGGGGGCTATGTGGACTGGAGTGTACGCCCAAATATGATTTTTGCAGTTGCGTTTCCGTATTCGCCTCTAAACCGTGTACAGAAAAGAGCGGTTATCGATATGGTAACCAAAGAACTTGTTACACCTAAAGGACTTCGCTCCCTCAGTCCCAAAAGCGAAGGTTATAGGCCTAATTATGTCGGGACTCAGAATGAACGGGATTTAGCTTACCATCAGGGTACTGCCTGGCCGTGGTTGTTTGGTGCTTACCTCGAATCGTATCTGAAGATATTTGGAAAAGGTGGAATTTCGTTTGTAGAGCGTATGCTGATAAGTATGGAAGAAGAGATGTCTTTACATTGTATTGGAACCTTGGCGGAAATTTTTGATGGGAATCCTCCCTACACGGGAAGGGGTGCAGTTTCTTTTGCAATGAATGTGGCTGCCATTCTGAGGGTTCTGGAAATGTTGAAAAAGTATAACGCCGAATAAAAATTAAACGATTATGAAAGCACTAATGTTCGGTTGGGAATTTCCTCCACATATTCTTGGAGGATTGGGAACTGCCAGCTATGGATTAACCCGTGGAATGGCATTGCAGCCAGATATGGATATTACATTTGTAATTCCTAAACCCTGGGGTGATGAGGATCAGAGTTTTCTGAAGATTGTGGGAGCCTGCAATACGCCTATTGTCTGGCGGGATGTTGATTACAATTACGTAAAGAACAGATTGGGAGAGAAGATGTCTCCCGAGGAGTATTATAAACTAAGAGATAATATCTATGCCGATTTCAGTTATCGTGGGGTAAACGACCTGGGTTGCATTGAGTTTTCTGGACGGTATCCAGATAACCTGCTTGAAGAAATAAATAATTATTCCATTGTAGCAGGCGTCATTGCCCGTGCTGAATCTTTTGACGTGATTCATGCACACGATTGGTTGACCTACCCGGCAGGGATACATGCTAAACAAATTTCCGGCAAACCCATGGTTATACATGTGCATGCTACAGATTACGACCGTAGCAGGGGGAATGTAAATCCGGAGGTGTACGCCATTGAGAAAAATGGAATGGATTTTGCCGATCATATTATTACGGTTAGTAACCTCACACGAAATACGGTGATCGAAAAATATCACCAGGATCCGTCTAAAGTAACCACGGTGCATAATGCGGTAGAGCCTTTAAGTCAGGATATTGTTTCCATTCAGGATAAACGGGGCGTGAAAGATAAAGTTGTCACTTTTCTGGGGCGTATCACCATGCAGAAGGGGCCTGAATATTTTGTGGAAGCTGCAGCTAAAGTATTAGAAAAAGCTGATAATGTGCGTTTTGTTATGGCTGGCAGCGGAGATATGATGAATCAGATGGTAAGACTTGCGGCTTCGCGGAATATTTCCGACCGTTTTCACTTTACCGGATTTATGAAAGGGAAGCAGGTTTACGAGGTGTTGAAGTCGAGCGATGTTTATGTGATGCCTTCTGTGTCTGAGCCTTTCGGAATTTCGCCCCTTGAAGCTATGCAATGCGGTGTGCCTTCTATTATTTCTAAACAATCGGGTTGTGCCGAGATCCTTGATTACGCTGTTAAAGTGGATTACTGGGATATCGAAGCCATGGCAGATGCCATCTATGGCATTATTACCTATCCGGCCATGTATCAATTTCTGAAAGAGGAGGGAAAAAAGGAGGTCGACAATATTAAATGGGAATACGCCGGACAAAAGGTACGTCGTATTTACGATCAGGTAATGAATAAATAAAATACTAAAAACATAGATATGAAGACGATCTGCTTTTATTTTCAAATACATCAGCCGTTTCGACTTAAAAGATACCGCTTTTTTGATATAGGGAACGACCACTATTATTATGATGATTTCAGTAATGAGGAGATAATCCGCCGCATTGCCGAGAAGTGCTACATCCCTGCCAACCGGACAATTCTGGATATGATAAAAAGTAGCGGTGGAAAGTTTAAAGTGGCTTTCTCAATTTCGGGTACTGCTATCGAACAGATGGAAATCTACGCTCCGGAAGTAATTGATAGTTTCAAGGAGCTGGCTGCAACTGGTAATGTGGAGTTTCTTGCCGAAACTTATTCACACTCTCTGGCATCGTTGGCCGACAAAGAGGAATTTAAGGACCAGATACGGATGCATAAAGAAAAGATACATTCATTGTTTGGTGTAACTCCCAAAGTATTTCGTAATACCGAACTGATTTATTCGGATACAATATCCGAATGGGTTTACAAGGCTGGATTTAAAGGAATGATCACCGAAGGAGCCAAGCACGTATTAGGATGGAAAAGTCCGAATTATCTTTACACATCCAAGGTACAGCCGTTGCTAAAGTTATTACTCAAGAATGACCGGTTTAGTGAAGATATCTCCGACCGATTCAATAACTATGCCTGGAATGAATATCCGCTGACAGCCGATAAGTTTATTTCATGGATTGCCGAGACTCCACCCGAACAACAAATCATAAATTTATTTATGAATTACGAGGTTCTAGGATCATACCATCCCGCTGAATCCGGAATCTTTGATTTCTTTAAGGCATTGCCTCGTTTTGCTGCCGAAAAAGAAATCGGATTTATTTTGCCGTCGGAAGCATTCAATCTACTTAAACCGGTAGATTCGATTTCGGTTCCTTACCCAATGTCGTGGGTTGACGAGGAGCGCGACTGCAGCGCATGGTTGGGTAACCTGCTTCAGCAAGAAGCTTTTACCAAGCTGAAAGAAATTGTTGAACGTGTTCGTTTGTGTGAAGACCGGCGCATCAGGCAAGACTGGAATTATCTGCAGAGCAGTGACCATTTTTACTATATGAGCACCAAACATATGGGAGGCGGTGTATTTAGCCCGTACGATAATCCATACGAGGCATTCAATAACTACATGAATGTTTTATCCGACTTTATTTTACGCGTGGAAGCCCAATATCCAACATCTATAGAAAACGAAGAGCTTAATTCTTTGCTTACAACTATTAAGAATCAGGGATTGGAGATTGAATCACTAAAAAAAGAATTGGATAAATTTAAAAAGAACGAAACCGTGACTGAAGTAAAGAAGGGTAAGAAATGAATACTTTTGAACTCTTTTTGCTATATACAATAAAAGGATGAAACCATAAGTTTCATCCTTTTATTGTATATACAGTTGTCTCTTACTTTATGGCTTCGCGGATGCGAACCAGACGAGTGAGCAATCCTTCCAATAGATCGAGCTGCAGCATATTGGCACCATCGGATTTAGCAACAGATGGTTCAGGATGAGTTTCTATAAACAGGCCGTCTGTTCCAACTGCTATTGCTGCTTTGGCAATGGTTTCAATCAGCTGAGGTAAACCTCCGGTAACACCCGAAGTCTGATTCGGTTGCTGTAATGAATGGGTGACATCCATTATGACCGGAAATCCAAACTCCTGCATTTGAGGTATTCCCCGATAATCGACCACCAGGTCGGTATAACCAAATGTTGTTCCTCTTTCGGTAATCATTACCTGAGGATTCCCAGCGTCTACCACCTTCTGAACCGCAAAAGACATTGCGCCCGGCGAAAGAAATTGTCCTTTCTTAATATTAACTATTTTACCGGTTTGGGCGGCAGCAATAAGCAGATCGGTCTGTCTGCAAAGAAATGCCGGAATCTGCAACACGTCTACATAGTTGGCCGCCATAGCCGCTTCTGCACTTTCATGTATATCTGTTACAGTAGGAATGCCGAATGTAGTTCCAACTTTTTGCAGGATTTTCAACGCTTTTTCGTCGCCAATACCTGTAAATGAATCGATACGCGAACGGTTTGCTTTACGGTATGATCCTTTAAAGATATAGGGAATCCCTAATTTGTTTGTAATCGTAACTACCCTTTCGGCAATGCGAAGGGCCATATCTTCTCCCTCAATCACACAAGGGCCGGCCATTAGAAAGAAATTATCGCCGGAAGTTAAATCCTTTACAGAAATCATATGTTTGAAGTTTATTGATTTAACAATGTTATAACAGTCTGGATGTTTTGTTCGGCCGGTAAGGTGGCATCCAACCAATGGATGGTGAAACCTCGTCGTTCCATTCCCCTGAACCAGGTCATCTGTCTTTTGGCAAATTGATGAATCGCTATTTCAAGCTGCGACACCATTTCAGTATACGAAAGCTCTCCCAGAACATAAAGGGTGAGGTATTTATATTCCAGACCATAATAAATAAGATCGTCCGGTTTCACACCCTTAGCCAGAATCCCTTTCACCTCGTCTACCATCCCTTCATCCAGTCGGCTTCGTAAGCGTCGGGAAATCTTTTCTCTTCTCAATTCGCGGGAAATATCCAAACCCACTATAAGGCTGCGGATTGGGTCATATCCGGTTGCATCCGGAGCCTGCGTCTTGTAGTATTCTTCAATCTCAATAGCTCTGATAGCCCGTTGAGGCGAATCTACATCCGTTTTATTATGCAGTGTTTTGTAAGAGGAAAGCAGCTGCTCAAGTTCGGTAAGCGACTTCCCCTTCAATGATTCACGCAAAACCGGATTGGCAGGAACATCAAGGAGTTTATATCCTTTCAGCACAGCTTCAATATACATCCCAGTACCTCCGCAAAGGACAGGTAGTTTACCCCGATTACTAATATCCTCGAATGCCCGGAAAAAGGCATGTTGATATTCGAATACATTGTATTTATCACCCGGATCGCAAATGTCAATCAGATGATAAGGTACAGGTTTGCCGTTAACGGTGTAATCGGCCAGGTCCTTTCCGGTACCAATATCCATCGAACGATAAATCTGGCGCGAATCGGCACTGATAATTTCCGAATCGAGACGGGCAGCCAGTGCTGCGGCAAATGATGTTTTGCCCGAAGCGGTTGGCCCTAAAACTGTAATTAATTGATAGCTTTCCATAGCGGAACAAAGGTAATAAAAAAAGCCACACCCCGGAGGATGTGGCTTTGAAACTATATAATACGATGATTATGCGTTTACTTTAGCCATGTGCTGGATCAATTCAACAACCTTGTTTGAATAACCCCACTCATTGTCATACCAGCTAACCAATTTAACGAAGTTTCCGTTCAATGCGATACCTGCTTCTGCATCAAAGATAGAAGTACGAGCGTCGCCAGTGAAGTCTGTAGAAACAACAGCATCTTCAGTATAACCAAGGATACCCTTCATTTCGTTTTCAGAAGCTGATTTGATAGCAGCTTTGATTTCTTCGTAAGTAGCAGCTTTTTCCAAACGAACTGTCAAGTCAACAACAGAAACGTCCAAAGTTGGAACACGGAAAGCCATACCTGTAAGTTTACCGTTCAACTGAGGAATTACTTTACCTACAGCCTTAGCAGCACCTGTAGAAGAAGGGATAATGTTGCCACCAGCAGCACGACCACCTCTCCAGTCCTTAGCAGAAGGACCGTCAACAGTCTTTTGAGTAGCTGTTGTAGCGTGTACTGTAGTCATTAAACCTTCAACGATGCCAAATTTATCGTTGATAACCTTAGCCAAAGGAGCCAAACAGTTAGTTGTACAAGAAGCGTTAGAAACGATCTTCTGACCAGCATAAGTATCGTTGTTAACACCCATAACGAACATAGGAGTAGCATCTTTAGAAGGAGCAGACATTACTACATACTTAGCACCAGCCTGGATGTGAGCGTTTGCTTTTTCTTCTGTAAGGAAAAGACCAGTTGATTCAACAACATATTCTGC
>Ga0074193_1000793_pt1 | contig 47252 bp, 43 predicted proteins | sample EPASupsiteHSE605_FD_64523 | JGI IMG/M metagenome (GOLD analysis project Ga0074193, IMG submission 64523) | Bioremediated contaminated groundwater from EPA Superfund site, New Mexico - Sample HSE6-05 | ecosystem: Environmental > Aquatic > Deep subsurface > Groundwater > Contaminated ...
CATCCACGGTGTCGTCGTTTTGCCCGGGGATGGTGGGTTCTCATCGAGGATCGGCTCGAGTGTCCCCCCACTGTTCGCGGATGCCTGTACCCAGACCACCTCCCCGTTCACCCCGACGGGCGAAGGGATGCCGAGGCGGTCGTTTTCCTCGGCGGCGTGTCGTACGGCGTTCTCGAACGAGCGGACTACCAGAGCGAGAACGGCCTGCTGGTCGCCGAAGTCGACGCTTTCTGTGGGATCTTTTTCCATGAGCTCTGTCTCCTCCGTTCGAGACCAGGTGCTTCGGTCCACGTTGGGAGTGGTCGCCATACCGTTTCGAACAACCAGAATGAACCTGTACCAGAATATGATGACATTCAGGCAAATATTTGGCGCATCCACGCATCGTGATCCGATAAGCCGGGAGATGGAGCCCTCCCTCGGTCTCGAGAAGATGCGAACGTACCGGTGAAGATTACATCTGCCGAGTCTCCCGCTAATTCTTTTCATACGTTTTTCCTCAAGGCCGGATCATCCGCGGGGTGCCTGCCATGGAGGGGGATCGATCAAACTCAGCAAGGCGATTCTCAACAGAGATCCCCTTCGAAAAATCACCTCAAAATTACAATTAACAATACATGAATAGACCCGACGAAAATATTCCCTGCTCGTACGAGCCGGAACGTTCACCATGCAGATTTTCATAAGTTACGGTCGGGCCGATATGGAGGCATTCGCCAGAGAACTGGCAGCGTGGCTTCGGGAAAAGGAACACGTACCCTGGCTGGATGTCGAACACGGCATTCCGCCCGGCCAGCGCTTCGATGTCAGGATCCAGGAGGGAATCCAGTCGTGCGATCTGCTTCTTGCAGTGCTGTCTCCATCGAGCGTCCGTAAGGAGAGTTTCTGCCAGAACGAGATTCTGTACGCCCAGAAATTCAAGAAGACGGTCCTGCCGGTGAGAATGGCAGATGTCACCCCGCCGATTCTGATCATCACACTGAATTTTATTGATGCAAGTACCCGGCGGGAGGAGGTTCTCTCGCTTATCGAAGGGGCGCTTGAAACGATCGATAAGACGGGTGACTGGGAACGGTATACGCCCCCTGCGGAGAAAAAATGGTATGAATCCGGGGAAGATCTCGACTTCCAGGCAGATCTTGTCCGATTTAGCACGGGATTCGTCGGCCGCGAATGGCTGTTTGAGGAGCTAAAGGCATGGGTCCGTGAGCCTGCGTCGCGCGTCTGTCTCCTCGTTGCAGGCGTAGGCATCGGCAAGAGCGCGATCGCGGCGCAGCTGACGCCGGAGCTCGATGTGAAGGGGGTCCACTTCTGCACACGATCCAACTTCGATTCCTGCAAACCTGTCCCATGGATCCGGGCTCTCATCCGCCAGCTGGTCCGGCAGCTCCCCGGGTATCGTGAGATCCTCGATACGGGTGTCCCAGAGCCGGACTGGGCTCAACCGCCGGAATCGCTCTTCCGGACGCTGGTCAGCGACCGGCTTACCGCCTGCAGAGAGCGCCTGCAGACCGAGGACCCGTGGGTCTTCGTAATCGATGCGCTGGACGAAGCGGACCCGGCGATGGTGACGTTTCTAACGGAGACGATCGAACTGATCCCGCCATGGATGCGGCTCGTGCTCACGAGCCGTCCAGACGAGCCGACGCTCTCCCGATTTAAGCTCCCCGGCGTCCACGAGCAGCGCATCGATGCAGGAGATGCTCAGCAGCGGGAGGATATGGATGCGTACCTCGAACAGCAGTATCAGGCACTGGTCGGTGCCGGCATTCTGCCGGAACGTCCCGATCTCCTGGAACGACTCAAACATCTGTCCGACGGCAACTTCCATTACGCCTCGGTTTTGATGGATGCTCTCGGGCACCCCGATCCGAAACAACGTCTCCAGGTCGACGAGATCGGGACGCTGCCGGGATCCCTCGGCGGGCTGTACGACCGCCTGTTCAGGCGACGGTTCGGAAACGTCGACCGGGGTTCCGAAGCGAAGAGGCGCTACAAAGAGGACGTGCGTCCGTTGGTCGACTGCCTGACGGCCGCCCCGGCCCCGGTCCCGGAATCCCTGCTGGTCGCGGCGGCCGGCGGAGAGGACGAGGAGGTGGCGGTCGAAGGGTTGCGGATCCTGTCCCAGTTCCTGATCCACGAGCATGGCGCATACCGGCTCTTCCACGAGAGTGTGCGCGAGTGGTTAACAGACAACAAGGTCGGCAACCCGTTCGCGGCCTACCCATCAAAAGGACACCGGTACCTCGCCGACGCCGCCTGGCAGGAGGTGTTCGACTCGGGCGAGGCGCCGTGCGAATATATCCTTCGCTGGTTGCCGGAGCACCTGATCAGCGCCAGGCGGACCGAGGAACTCGCCCTGCTGCTGGCAGAACCCCGGTATTTTATCGCGCTCTGGCGCATGAGCGACGAGGTCGCACGAGCGATATGGGTGATGGTCGAGCAGGTCGAAGGGAGAACGTCTCTCCTCATGGAAGAGGTGTACGCACCCGTTGTCCAGAACCCCGGTCAGTACCCGGATGATTTCATTGATACCCTCGCACAGCTGTTCTACATGACCGGGCATCCACGATACGCACTTTCTCTGTTCGAATATCAATCCCGTGACGCCACGGAGAGGGGTGACCGTGAGTTCCTGCAGCGGTCGCTCGGTAACCAGGCGCTGATCCTCCAGGAACTCGGCGACCTCGACGGCGCTATGCAACTATGCAAGGAAAAGGAACGGATCTGCCGTGAGCTCGGGAACGTCGACGGCCTGCATTATTCGCTCGGTAACCAGGCGAACATCCTGTACGTCCGTGGCGACCTCGACGGGGCCATGGACCTCTACAAGGAACAGGAACGGATCTGCCGCCAGCTCGGGAACGTCGACGGTCTGGCGATCTCGCTTGGCAACCAAGCAAACATCCTCTACGCCCGCGGCGACCTCGATGGGGCCATGGACCTCTACAAGGAAAAGGAACGGATCTGCCGCGAGCTCGGGTACGTCGACGGTCTGCAGGCATCGCTCGGCGGCCAGGCGAACGTCCTCTCCGCCCTCGGCGACCTGGAGGGCGCTTTGACATTCTACAAGGAAGAGGAACGGATCTGCCGCGAGCTCGGGTATGTCGACTCCCTACAGCGATCGCTTGGCAACCAGGCGAACATCCCCTACGCCCGCGGCGATCTGGAGGGCGCTATGACACTCTATAAGGAGAAGGAACGGATCTGCCGCGAGCTCGGGAACATCGACGGCCTGCAGATGTCGCTCGGCGGCCAGGCAAACGTCCTCTCCGCCCGCGGCGACCTGGAGGGCGCCATGGACCTCTACAAGGAAGAGGAACGGATCTGCCGCGAGCTCGGGAACGTCGACGGTCTGGCGATCTCGCTCGGCAACCAGGCGAGCACCCTCCACGCCCGCGGCGACCTGGAGGGCGCCATGGACCTCTACAAGGAACAGGAACGGATCTGCCGCCAGCTCGGGTACGTCAACGGTCTGCAGGCATCGCTCGGCGGCCAGGCGAATATCCTGTACGCCCGCGGCGACATGGAAGGCGCTATGACACTTTATAAGAAACAGGAACGGATCTGCCGCGAGCTCGGGAACGTCAACGGTCTGCAGGCATCGCTCGGCAGCCAGGCGAATATCCTGTACGCCCGCGGCGACATGGAAGGCGCTATGACACTTTATAAGAAACAGGAACGGATCTGCCGAGAGCTCGGGAACGTCGACGGCCTGCAGCGATCGCTCGGCGGCCAAGCGAACATCCTCTCTGTCCGCGGCGACCTGGAGGGCGCAATGACACTTTATAAGGAACATGAACGGATCTGCCGCCAGCTCGGGTACGTCAACGGCCTGCAGATATCGCTCGGCGGCCAGGCGCTGATCCTCCGGGTCCGCGGCGATCTCCATGGTGCCATGGACCTCTACAAGGAACAGGAACGAATCTGCCGCGAGCTCGGGAACATCGACGGCCTGCAGACATCGCTCGGCGGCCAGGCGAACATCCTGTACGCCCGCGGCGACATGGATGGCGCAATGACACTCTACAAGGAGAAGGAACGGATCTGCCGCGAGCTCGGGAACATCGACGGCCTGCAGACATCGCTCGGCGGCCAGGCGAACATCCTGTACGCCCACGGCGATCTGGAGGGCGCCATGGACCTCTACAAGGAACAGGAACGAATCTGCCGCGCTCTCGGGAACGTCAATGAACTACAGGCATCGCTCGGCGGCCAGACGCTGATCCTCCAGGCCCGCGGCGATCTCGGTGGCGCTATGCAACTATGCAAGGAAAAGGAACGGATCTGCCGCGAGCTCGGGTACGTCGAGGGTATCGCTGTTTCTCTTGCTAATCGGGCCGGGATCCTCGTGCAGCAGGATCGCCGAGGAGAGGCATCCCACGCCATCGGCGAAGCATTCGCCCTCGTGACGAAGACGGGCTACGCCTCTCTTGCGGAGCAGATCCAGGGGGTCAAGGACGAACTTGCTCTCTGATCTTCCGTCGGTCTTCTCTACGAAGGTGGAATTATCCATACCTCTCCTTTTCCGTTACGACCGCGTCGCACTCTCTGACCCCACGGTGTTCCCATCCTCACCGCCGGCTCGCCTCCGCTCCGTTGCTCGCGGGCATGGGGGAGGGGGCTCGCGCCACCCCCTCCCGTCAGGCTCCGCCATACACCCTTCCCGGCGAACGAGATTGCGATATCCGGCTCTGTAGAAACCCTTCAGATCACCATAGCGATTGTGCAAATCACCCGTAAATTGAAGTGAGTGAACCCCTTATTGTTCGTAAAAAGGGCGGCAAAAATATAAGCAGATGAACTTGAGCGGTTTTTCGATCCACTGGAGAGCGCTCGTAATTCTCGTACTACCTGTGCCGATCCGAGCATTTCTACAGAGCCCGATATCCGGTTATCCTGCAGGGCTGCTCCAGCGAGCAGGGCGACGTCCCGTCATAGGCGGGGACGAGGTCGACGAGCGGTCACCTATGGACGGGGCCGGCACCGCACCTGCACCAGGTAGGGGAAAGGTCGGGCGGCGGGTACCGGTCGGCGCCGATATGAAGTGATACCTCTCTTTCTTTTGGCATCTTCTTGAGGTATTGTCGTGTCCGCCGTCTATCAAAGAGTATTTATAACATTGAGTGTGATTTCAAGCCGTAAACACATCATTGGAGGTTGGAAAAATGGAAAAAAATGACTCCGTTTTGGAATCCAACCTCAAAATGGAACGCCCGGTCCGCGCATCCCTTTCTGAGACCTGTTCTGCACGCACCGACCGGTATTGCGGCCCGACATCCGTTTCCGAGCAGGTCTCTCCAGAAGCGCGCTGCCCTTTCCTCCCGCCGACAGCGATCGCTGCGCCCGTCCTCATGAGAAGGGATGCCGTATGGAGGTGCTGTCTGCCGGGTCGGCGAGAAGAGCGGGGTGCTCGCGGCATTGCCGGGAGAGACGCGGGGTTCCTACTCGCCCCGACGGTGCCGACCGGGCTGCTCGCGCAACCCCCGGAATCCCCTCATATTCCCCTGCGGGCGTGCGAGAGATGGGAACGGGCCGGAGACTGCGCAGGCCGTTCCGGCAGCACGTGTCGCAGAGCCGGCCGCCTTCGCCGACCCGCGCCCGCAGTCGGGTGGATGGCGAACGAGCGTGGTATCCCTCCCGGGGCGTTGCGAGCCCCCGGGAAACTCGGGGTTACGGGTGCCCTCGAGGCTGATCCGGCGAGGCGATCCCCTCTCCCGCGTCGGTCGTCCCGTCCGACCGGCTGCTCCGGCGAGGTCAGGCCCCGGGCAGCTCCTCGAGCGAGTCGCCGACCTCGTCCACCCGGTGGTTCCGGAAGTAGGAGAGGGCGACCAGGGCCACCATCACGGACCCGACCAGCACGAAAATCATGTCGAGCATGGTGTCCGCGAGGCCGTTCTGCATGGGACCACCGAGCGAGCCCCCGAAGATCATGTCCACCAGGAATTCGTACATCTCCCAGAGCGCGCCGAGGGCCATGCCGAAGATGATGGTGAACCCGGCGACGAAGAGCGGCGTCAGCCGCATCCTCCAGTGCCGATCGAGGTACACGACGCCGAGAAAACCCAGGAGGGCGATGGTGATCCCCGAGACCAGGTGGGCCACCTTATCGTAGTAGGGATAGAGGTCGACGTAGAACCCCTGCACGTAGCCCGCCACGTGGAACCAGAGGGCGAGCGAGATGAGAAAGTAGACGAACCAGGGAAAGCGGATGTTCTCCCGGGCCGCAACCACGTAGGGCACGACCGAGAGGGCGAACATGAGGAGCGCGGTGAAGGTCTCCGCGATCTGGCCGCTCGCGTAGGCGTAGACCCCGCTGAGGGCGATCAGCGCCTGGAAGAGGTAGGCGAGGTACATCCCTTTCTCGGCGACCATAACCCTCTCTCTTCTGCAGCACGGTATTATCCTTTTCCATGGTCCCGACCGGACGCATCAGCAGAGATATACGCCAATCCGCCGAGATCGGATGGGAGCTTCGGCCATGGCACCCCTGATCGATTATCTCGGCCCCCTGCACCAGGGCACATGGGAGGTGGTCGTCCCGAAGGAGGTGGTCACCGAGCCGCTCGAGCCGTCATGGGCCCGGTCTCCGATCAACGTCCCGAGCCCCAATACCCTCGCCAGTTATCGGAACGGCCAGTACCACGCGCACGAGACGGCCGACGACTTCCGTGTCCACCTGGACCGGTACGACCCGTCGAAGAACCCGGTGATGCACCTGGTCGACGATGCCCCGCTCGTGCTGATGATCTTCGAGACCCTGGAGACGCTGGCCGTCTCCGCGCGCGATGCGAGGCACGACGACCAGGTGGCGCGCCTGGCCGATCTCCGCCTGACCGGGTGGACGCGCCTGGCCCTCGGCGCCCTCCTCGTGGGGCTCGGCGCGCTCCTGCTCGTCATGGCCTTCGGGAAGATCGAGTTCGTCTTCTCGCTCGTCATCCCGGGCGTCGTGGCCGCGATCGGCGCGCTCCTGGTCTTCAACGGACTCCGACTCCGGGCGAGGGGCGAGCACTCCGGAAAGGACGTGATGCACGGGCTCATCCTGCTCGCCGGCGGCTGGTTTCTCCTCGTCACCTGGGAGCTCTACGTCGTGCTGATCCTCCTGCTCCTCGCCGTCTGGCTCATCTCGAGCGCCGCCGTCTCCCTCCATCGCGTGGTCCGTTCCCGGGACCGGATCCCGCAGGGTGTCGTCTTCACGGCAGGCCTGGGCGCGGCCTCCCTCGTCCTCGGCTGGATGGCCTTCACCGAGCCCGTCGAACTGATCGAGCTCCTGGTCCTCCTCCTGGGCGTCATCGTGCTTGCCGCCGGCGGCATTCTCGCCCTCGACGGCCTGGGGATGCGGAACGCGGCGCATCTGATCGAAGGCGGCCGCGCGGGGGAGATGGCCTGAGCCGGCTCAGGCGGGGCCGCGGATGCCGGCCGTGCAGGACGGGCAGAGCATCTTCCTCTTCCTGTCGAGCTCGTCGAGGGAGTGGGGCGCGTACATGACGCACTCGCGCTCGCTGCAGTGCTCGAGGCCGAGGAGGTGCCCGATCTCGTGGGCCCCCTCCTTCGCGATCCGTTCGACAAAGTCGTCCTCCGAGGGGGCCCGGCCGTAGAAGTCGTTGTGGAGCCGGGCCGTCGAGACCACGGCGGTCCCCTGGCCCGGGCGCGCGAGCCCGAAGACGTACTCCTCCCGCGGGGCGTACAGGTCGTCGGGGACCACGAGGAGGATCGGGTCGCAGTCTCCCCGCCGGCGCTGGACCGCCTCGAGACAGGTCAGGAGGGCCTGTGCGTTGTACTGGCGGCGGAGGAGATCGAACCCCGTAAGCAGGATGCGATCGCACTCGACCACGTCGCCCTCGATCCCGAGGATCCCCTCGATCAGCCGCTGGACGGGCCGTTGCAGCCCCTGCGGCGAGCGGTGATCCCAATACAGGGCAAAACGCATAGCATTAGGTACGATGGACGGGGCCATTAAACGTATTGAGCGCGCAGTCGGAGCCTACATCGCGGCGCGGTATCGCGACGTGGTCGAGGTCGGGATCGGCCGGAATACGACGGCGGCCGAGACGATCGCCGCGGCCGGCGTCCGGGTCCGGGCGGTCGACATCCGGCCCGTCGACGCCGGCCCGATCCCGTTCTTTCGCGACGACATCTTCGCGCCCGACCCGACCGTCTATCGCGGTGCGGACCTGATCTACGCGGTCCGCCCGGGGGTCGAGATGGTCCCGGCCCTGATCGCCCTCGCCCGCCGGTGCGGCTGCGACCTCCTCGTCTACCACCTCGGCGACGAGGTCTACCTGGGCGGCGGAGAACGGATCGCCTGCGACGGCGTCGTCCTCCACCGCTATCACCGGCCGTCCGGCGCCGGCTCAGAAGAGGGTTGACTGGGACCGCGCCGGCTCGGGGGCCGGGGGGGCCGCCTCCTTCTCCCGCTCCTTCTTCGGCCGGCGCTTCGGCTTCTCGGCCTTCTCGAGCTCCTTTCGCTCCTTTGCCAGGCGAGCGACGATTGCCTCGGCCTCGGCCCGGTCCGGCAGGAGGAGGGCCAGCTCGTCCACGTCGAGCTCGAGGTCCCTCGCGACCGGCTCGGGGTCGAGCGAGACGAGCTCCGCTGCCGCCTGCAGGTAGTACTCGCGGAGCTCGGCCCGCGAGACGCCCATCCAGGACCCGAGCTTGCGCATGAGCGAGGTCCGTGCCGCCTTCCGCCGGCGGGCCTGGGACATCCGGGACCACCGGGACGGCGGCATCAGCCGGCTCCGGACCCCGGCGCCGCCGGCGGCGCGGGCCGTGCCCAGGACGGCGAGCGCGGTCGCGTACCGCCAGAGGGTGTAGTGCTGCCGCCGGTAGGTCCTCGCGATCGCGAGGTCGGCGGCGGCAAGCGGGGGATAGGCCGCGCAGCGGGCCTCGACCGGGAGCTGGCCCAGGCTTCCCTCGAGCCACTGGACGATCGTCTCGGGCTTGTCCTGGACCTCCCAGGCAAGGCGCATCAGCTCGCTGTCCGGCCGGTCGTGCAGGACCGCCCCCACGAGCTCGAAGATCGTCGCACGTTCGTCCTTCTGCGAGGTCCGGACCGAGGCGCCGTCCATGGAGGTGCGGCCGATCGCCGCGGCCTCGAGCATGGTCACGGCCGAGCGGAGGTCCCCGTTCGCACTCTCGGCCACGAGGCGGAGGGTCTCCTCGTCGCACTCGACCCCCTCCTCCCTGCAGATCTGCCGGAGGCGCGGTGCGATCGACCGGGCGGCGAGGGCCCGGAACTGGACCGGCTCGGTCCGGGACTTGAGCTCCGCGGCGACGCCGTACAGGTCGTTCGCGATCAGCAGCACTGGCTGGCGGGCCGCCTTGATCAGCTCGATGATCGCCTTCGCCCCTCCCCGGTCCGCAGTGCCATGGAGGCTGTCGGCCTCGTCCAGGACGATCAGCCGGCGTTCGTCCCCGAAGAGGCTCCCCGAGACGGCCGACTGGCCGGCCACGCGGTCGATCGCGGCCTTGGTCCGCTGGTCCGAGGCGTTCAGCTCGATCAGCTCCCAGCCCATGTCCCGGGCCAGGGCATGGGCGGCCGAGGTCTTGCCCGTGCCGGGCTTTCCGTAGAGCAGGAGCGGCCGGGCCCCGACCGTCCAGGTCCTGGCCCACTCGACCAGCTGCCGGATCGCGGGCCCGTTGCCCACCAGGTCGCCGATCCGCTGCGGCCGATATCGCTCCGTCCAGTCCATACATAGTGATCAGGGCGGAAATCAAATAAAATATCAGCGATGAGGCATCAAACCTAAAGAAGAAACAGGGAAGTTGGTCAAGCCGTGGAGGGATCGCAGCCGACAGCGTTCATTGCAGAGCGGATTCGGGAGTACGAGGGGGTCAGGCGGAAGCACGCGATCGGAGAGATGGTCCGCGCCTTCTCGATGGACGCGCCGGACGTCCTGGCCGATTTCGGCGAAGATGCGGCCGTCATTCGGAGCGGAGACCAGGCCCTCCTGCTCGCCGCCGACGGGATCTGGTCGCGGCTGATGGAGGCCGACCCCTACTGGGCCGGGTACTGCGCCGTGCTCGTGAACATCCACGATATCGCGGCCATGGGAGGGCGGCCCCTCGCCATGGTGGACATCTTCTCGATCGCGGACCGGGCGATCTGCGACCTGGTGATCGCCGGAATGCGCGACGCCTCGCTCCAGTTCGGAGTCCCGATCGTCGGCGGGCACCTCCACCCCGACACGCCCTATTCCGTGATCGACGTCGCGATCCTGGGCACGGCCCGGCCGGACGCGGTCATCTACAGCCACACGGCGAACGTGGGAGACCGGGTGATCGCCGCCATCGACCTCGACGGGCGGGTCCACCCGTCCTGCATTCTGAACTGGGACTCGGTCACCATGAAGTCGGCGGAGACCGTCCGTGCCCAGATCGACTGCCTCCGCGGCCTGGCCGAGGCCGGGCTGGTCACGGCCGGCAAGGACATCTCGAATCCCGGCCTCGTGGGCACGCTCGGCATGCTCCTCGAGGTGAGCAGGAAGGGTGCCGTGGTCGAGACGGAACGGATCCCCCGCCCGGACCTCGAGGCCCACGGGATCAGCTTCGACCACTGGCTCCGGATGTACCCCGGCATGGGCTTCGTCCTGACCGCTCGCCCGGAGTCGGTCGGAGAGGTCTGCGCCCGGTTCGAGGCCGTGGGCATGGCCGCCGCAGCGATCGGCACGGTCGACGCTTCCCGGCGCCTCTCCATCGTCGGCCCGGACGGAGAGGTGCCGGTCTTCGACCTGGCCGACAGCGGGATCATGCGCCTGGCTCCGTGCCGGGACGGATCGGCGTGATCCTCGGCATCGGCGTCGCGTCCCCCGACGACCTGCCGGGGATGCGGCGGGCGGCCGCCGGGCTCGAACCCGGCGTGCTCGTGCGGTTCTACTGCACGGAGGAGGTCTCCGACGGGTCGCCGTCTCTCGCCCCCTCTCCCGACCCTGCAGCCGCCCTAGTCGACGACCTCGTCCGGAAGAGGATCGACGGCGCCGTTCGGGGGACCCTCCCGGCGAACGAGACCCTGCGGCTGCTCCGCGAGGCGACCGGGGTCGACCACCTCGAGCGGGTGGCGCTGCTCGAGACGGCCGACGGCCGGCTCTTCTTCCTGGCCCCGGTCGGTGTCGACGAGGGCTGGACCGTGGCCGAGAAGGTTGCCCTGATCCGGCGCGGGCGAGAACTCGCCCGGCTCTTCGGCCTCTCGTCGGAGGTCGGAGTGCTCTCGGGCGGGAGGCTCGGGGACCTGGGCCGGCACCCCGCCGTCGACCGATCGATGGCGGATGCCGAGCTCGCGGCCCGGCTCGGCGGCGGGCGGCACCGCGAGATCCTGATCGAGGACGCGATCGAGGAGTGCGGCCTCGTGATCGCACCCGACGGGATCGCCGGCAACCTCATCTTCCGGACTCTCGCCTACCTCGGCGGGGGAAACGGGCACGGAGCGCCCGTAACCAATATTGAGGCCGTATTTATCGATACTTCGCGCGCTTCGACCGATTTTGCCCAGGCCCTGCGGCTCGCCGCCACCCTCGTGACCGCTCGATCGCACGTTTAATCGAACGCCTATCTCGAATCGAGGGCCAAATGGCCGATATTTTCCGTATCCGTCCCTAATTTCTGGTGATCGGATCAATCGGCGAGAATCCCCGGTCTTTGAGGGATCAGAGCGCGATTCGGCCGGATAAACTCGAAATATTTAAATCCCCACTGAGATATCTCTTTCTTGAGGTTGAACAGCATCATGGCTGACTTACCGATTGCTGCAGTTGTACGTATTGCAAAGAAGAGCGGTGCCGAACGCGTCGGGAGCGACGCGGCGGCCGCGATCGTGGCGAAGGCGGAGGACTATATCGGCTCCCTGACAAAGGAAGCGAACCGCCTCGCCCAGCACGCGGGTCGAAAGACCATCAAGGAAGAGGATGTCGAACTCGCGGCCAAGTCCGCGTAAATCCTTTTTTTTTACAGCACACCCTTGGTACTCGGCACGGCGTCGGCCAGGCCGTCGAGCGCGACCGCCGAGCGGAGCGCCACTCCCGCCGCCTTGAAGATCGCCTCGGTCAGGTGGTGGTCGTTCCGACCGTACGCCCGGACGTGCATGGTGACCCCGGCGTGCCCGCAGAGGGACTCGAAGAAGTGCGGCAGAAGGGTAACGTCGAGGCCTCCCACGCTCGTGCCGTTGAAGGGGGCGTCGAAGACGAGGTAACTCCGGCCGCCGCAGTCGAGCGCGACCTCGGCAAGCGACTCGTCCATGGGGATGGCCGCCTGGCCGAAGCGCCGGATCCCGCGTCCCTCGCCGATCGCCCTCCCGAGCACGGTGCCGAGCACGATGCCCACGTCCTCGACCGTATGGTGGGCGTCCACGGCGAGGTCCCCCGTCGCCTCGACCTCGAGGTCGAACCGGCCGTGCCGGGCGAACGCATTGAGCATGTGGTCGAGGAACGGCAGGCCCGTCTCAAGGGTCGCGCATCCCGACCCGTCCAGGTCGAGCGCGACACGGACCGCGGTCTCGGCCGTCCGGCGCTCCTCCTCGGCGCGCCTCATCGGGACGCCTCCAGGGCCTCGGCGAGCGTGATCCGGCCCGCGTAGAGGGCCGATCCGAGCACGGCGCCCGCAACGCCGAGGTCACGCAGGGCCCGGACGTCTCCGGCGGAGGAGACGCCGCCCGCGACCACGACCGGGCAGGGCACAGTCTCCAGGAGCGCCCGGACCGGCGCCGGGTCGATCCCCTGCTGGAGGCCCTCGACCGAGACGTTCGTATAGAGGAGCGATCCCGCGCCCATCTCCACGAAGACCTCGGCCCACCGGAGATAGTTCCCTCTCGTCTCCTGCCAGCCCGCGACCGCGATCTCGGTGCCGCGTGCATCCACGCCGGCCATCACCCGCTCGGACCCGTACTCCTTCGAGAGCCAGCGCAGGGCGTCCGGCTGTTCGACCGCGTGGGTGCCGAGGATGACGCGTGCGACGCCCGCATCGAGCCAGCCGGACGCATCCTCGAGGGAGCGGATCCCGCCCCCGAGCTCCACGAAGGCCCCTGTCTCGCGCACGAGCTCGCGGATCAGGCCCACGTTCTTCTGCGCGGTGCCGAAGGCCCCGTCCAGGTTGATCACGTGGAGGGCCCGGGCCCCCTGGTCGCACCAGCGGCGGGCGCAGGCGAGGGGGTCGCCGTACCGCGTCGCTCGATCGCGCTCTCCCTGCACGAGCTGGACGCAGTGCCCGTCCATCACATCGACTGCCGGAAAGATCTCCATTGCCGTCAGCGGATCATTCGTTCTATGGACATAACAAGGATGTCCTTTGCCCCGGCGCGCTTCAGGCGGGGGATCAGGCCGTAGACCTCTGCCTCGGCCACGACCGCGTGGACCGCGACCCGGTCGTCATGGGACGCCACGGGCATCACGGTCGGGCCGCCGAGGCCCGGGAGTACCTCCTCGACCTCGGCAAGCCGGGCGCGGTCCACGTTCATCATCAGGTAGCACTGCCCCTTCGCCCGGACCACGCTCTCGAGCGCGAGGACCAGCTCGTCGATCTTCTTCCCCTTCTCGCGCACCGAGACCGGGTTGGCGATCAGGCGCGTACTCGACCGGAGGACCTCTGCCACCACCCGGAGCCGGTTGGTCCGGAGGGTCGTGCCCGAGGAGGAGAGGTCGACGATCGCGTCGGCGATCCCCAGGTGCGGCGCGAGCTCGCAGGCCCCGGCCACGGGGACGAGCGTGACGGAGACGCCCCGCTCCTCGAAGAACCGGGCCGTCAGGTTCGGAAACTCGGTCGCGATCCGCCGGCCCTCGAGCTCGGCCAGGTCGACGACGGGCGAGTCCTCCATCACGGCGAGCACCAGGGTCGCCTCGCCGAACTGCAGGTCAAGCAGGTCATCGACCGCGGCCCCGCGCTCGCCGACCATGTCCAGGCCGGTGATCCCGAGGTCCGCGGCCCCGTTCGCCACATAGGCCGGGATGTCGATCGGCCGGGCGAAGAGGAGTTCGACCCCGGGATCGAGGGTCCGGACGATCAGGCGGCGCTCGCCCGCGCCGACCGCGTGGAGCCCGCTCTTCTCGAGGAGGTCCATGATCGGCTCGGCGATCCGGCCCTTGTTCGGGACCGCGAGACGGACCCGCTCAGAAGGTAGAGAGCTCTCCACGGATGACCTTCTCGGTGACGCAGGTGATGTCGCTGAGCTGCGCGTCCATGACCTCCTCGATCTGCCGCTGCATGCGCCCGAAGTCCCCGCCCGCCCGGGGCAGGACCTGGACCGATGCGACGAGCGGGTGGTCGATCGGCGTGCCGATCTGCGAGAGGAGGCGGACGTAGCACTCCTCGATCCCCTCGACCTCCCTCACGCAGGCCTCGGCCATCTGTGTCGAGAGGATGTTGTAGATCTTGCCGATGTGGTTGATCGGGTTCTTGCCCGAGGTGGCCTCCATCGACATGGGGCGGTTCGGTGTGATCAGCCCGTTCGCGCGGTTGCCGCGCCCGACCGAGCCGTCGTCGCCCATCTCGGCCGAGGTCCCGGTCACGGTCAGGAAGATGGAGCCGCTGTCCAGGTCGTCGGCCGTGTTGACATCGACGTCGACGGTCCGCGACGTGTACTTCCGGCAGAGGGCCTCGATCTCGTCCTGCATGAACACCTTGGTGTCCATGTACTCGGCGAGCCCGGGGCAGTAGCGGTCGACCATGGCGCAGCCGATGGTGAGCCGGATCCGGTCCCCGTCGCGGAGGCCCATGACCTTGACGTCCTGGCCGATCATCGGCCGGCGCTTCGAGAGGTCGTCGTCGATGAACCGCGAGACCTCGCGGACGAGGGTCTCGGTCTCGGAGAAGGGCGCGTGGCCCACGCCGAACGAGGTGTCGTTCGCGCGGGGCACCTTCGAGTCGCAGGGGCGGAAGACGTCGCGCAGATCGGTCGAGCCGACGCCGAGGCGGCAGTCGACGATCAGATCGCGGTCCTGGTCGAGGTTCGGGATCGTCTCGCGGAGGTACCGGTGGGCCGCCTCGATCGCGATCGAGTCGGTCGGGAAGGTGTGGCCTTCGAACTCCTTGGTGGCCCGGCCGTCGATCAGGAGATAGATCGGGCGGATCACGCGACCGCCCCCGAACTTCGGGTCCGACTGGCCCGCGACGACCTCGCCCTGGTCGGTATTGTGGTGGAGGTAGACGCCGGCCTCCTCCATGTACGTCCGGCAGAGCGCGCGGCTGATCGACTCGGCGATCCCGTCGGCGATACTGTCGGGGTGGCCGATCCCCTTGCGCTCGACGAGCTCGATCTGCTGCCGTTCCAGCGGAATCTGGTTCAGCGCCTCGACACGAATGTTCCTGCTCATGAAGTCCCTCAATGGCCGCAGCGGTCGAGTGGCCCCTGCGGTTGTTGATCAGTAGAGCTGTGCATACAACCGATTAAAAATATGCGGCGGGGTGCTAACGCCGGCCGAGGGCGATCCGCCGGCCGCAGGCGTCGCGGGCATGGCGGCCGAGCTCGCTCTGCACGACCACGGGGCCCGGGAAGACGGGCCCGTCCCGGCAGACGCAGAGGCCCTCGGGGTCGATCGCGCAGGAGCCGCAGAGCCCCACCCCGCACTTCATGTACCGGTGGAGGGAGAAGAAGGACCGCTCGAGCACGCCGGACGCCTCGAGCCGGTCCCCGACGGCGACCATCATGGGCTCGGGGCCGCAGACGCAGATCGCCGCGAAGGCCTCGAGGTCGAGCGAATCGAGCAGGTCCGGGACGAACCCGTGGTGGCCGGCCGAGCCGTCGTCCGTGGCCAGGCGGAGGTCGGTCGCGGTCGAGAGCCGCTCTCGGAACGGGAGCTCGGTCGCCGACCGGGCCCCGAGGAGGCAGACGGGGGCCCGGCCGCTCTCGACGAGGGGGAGGAGGGGTGCCGCGCCGATCCCCCCGGCGATCGCGAGCACGGGGGCGTCCGTGGGAAAGCCCCGGCCGTAGGGGCCGCGGATTCCGATCCGAGCCCCCGGCTCGAGCCGACAGAGCGCCGTCGTCGCGTCGCCCACCCGCTGGACCGAGATCGAGCGGGAGGAGGAGAGGGCCATGGGGACCTCGTCGACGCCCGGGACCCAGACCATCACGAACTGCCCGGGGTCGAGGGGGAACGAGCGGTCGAAGACGAGCGTCCGGACCGAGGGGGTCTCGTCGACCACCTCCTCGATCGTCACCACCACCGGCTCAGACATGGGCGCACCCCACGATCTCGGCCGGGTCGACGCCGTCGTCCGAGTACAGGTCGCCTCCGATCGCGGAGAAGATCTCGGGCTCCGCGAGGACCGCCGACCCGATCTCGACGGCGGAGGCGCCGGCCATCATCATCTCGAGCACGTCCGCGGCGGACGAGACCCCGCCGCAGCCGACGATCGGGCAGTCGCAGGCCTCGTAGAGCTCGTAGACGCAGCGGACCGCGATCGGGAAGATCGCGCGCCCCGAGAGCCCCCCGTAGCCGTTGCCGAGGACCGGCCTGCGGAGGTCGGTCGAGACCCGCATGGCCCGGACCGTGTTGATCGCCACGAGGGCCGAAGCCCCGCCCTGCTCGGCCGCCCGGCCGATGGTGGCGATGTCCGTGACGTTCGGGGTCAGCTTGACCCAGACCGGCAGGCCGAGCTCGACCACGGCGGCCGTGCAGGCCTCGACAACGGACGGGTCGGCGCCGAGAGCGGCCCCGTATCCCTCGGCGTGGGGGCAGGAGAGGTTGAGCTCGAACCCGGCGGCGGAGTCGACGAACCAATCGGCCACGGCGGCGAACTCCTCGGGCGAACCGCCGAAGATCGAGACGATCACGGGCTCGCCCTCGACGGCTCCGAGCTCGTCGCGGAATGCGTCCGAGGGGTTGGGCAGGCCCATCGCGTTCAGGACCCCGACCTCCAGCGGGACCAGGCAGGGACCGGCGTGCCCCGGTTTGGGCACGGGACCGATCGACTTGGTGACGACACCTCCGGCCCCGTTCCGGAGCTGCCGGGCGAGCGAGGCGCCGGTCGTGCCGAGGATGCCGGCCGCGAGCACCAGGTGGTTGTTGAGCCGGACTCCGCCGACCTCGACCGGCACGGGCCTGAGCGAGAGCATGCGGATCAGGTCGTCTTTGCGGAAGATGAGCATTGCGGGAGGCGGGTCGGAGCAGGGCCGCCATCCCCGCGCGCCGCAGGAGTTGCATTCTATTAGGAGCGCCGCGAATAGTACGCGCAATGACCAGGTTATGCGTGATGGGCGCCGGGCGGATCGGCGGCGAGGTGGCATTTTTAGCGGCGGCAACGGGGCTTGTCGACGAGCTCGTGCTCCACGACGCGGTCGCCCCGTTCCTTCACGCCCAGGTCCTCGACCTCCAGCACACGGGTCTCGACCTCTCGATCTCGACCGATCTCGCGGACGCGGCCTCGGCCGACATCGGGGTCTTCGCCGCGGGCTCGCCGCGGAACCCGAATATCAAGAGCCGGGCCGACCTGCTCGCGGCGAACCTGCCCGTCGCGGACGAATGCCTCGAGGTGATGGGCCGCTTCCCGGGGGTGCTCGTCGCGATCACGAACCCGTCGGACGCGAACGCCTACTACATCTCGAAGAAGTCGGGCCTCGACCGGTCGCGCGTGATCGGCTTCGGCGGGCAGCTCGACTCGGCGCGGTTCGCCCTCGCCCTCCGCGAGCGCGGGCTCGGCACGACCGGGACCGTGCTCGGCGAGCACGGCGACCACCAGGTCCCGATCTTCTCGAGGGCGGCCCCCGGGGTCCCGGTGCCCGCGCGCGAGGAGATCCTCGCCGGCCTCCAGACCTCCTCGATCCCCGTGATGCAGGGCAAGGGCGGCACGGTCTTCGGCCCGGCCGTCCATATCGTGCACCTCCTGAGGGCGGTCGTCGAGGACCGGCGCGAGGTTCTCCCCTGCGCCGTCGCGCTCGAGGGCGAGTACGGGATCGAGGGCTGCTCACTCGCGGTACCGGTCGAGGTCGGGCGCGAGGGTGCCCGGCGGATCGAGGAGTGGGAGCTCGACAGCTGGGAGGCCGCACGGATGGAGGCGGCCGGCGCGTACCTCCGCGAGCTCTGCGCGGGGCTGCCGCTCTGAGTGCCATGACGGCCGGAGCGGACGGAGTGGAGTGCGCGATCACCCAGGTCGAGTACTCGGCCGGCCCGGTCGGCACGACGGTCCACGTCTTCGGCCGCGACCGGGAGCTGAACCCGGTCCACCTCCAGGTGACGGGCTTTCGGCCGTACTTCTACGTGCCCGAGAGCCAGGCCGAGACGGCCGCCCGGACGGGGATGCTCGTCCTCGAGGAGGGGACGAGCTACCGCTCGATCCGGGGCGAGACCCTCCGCCGGCTCTACGCCAACCGGCCCGGCGACGTCCGCGACGCCCGGAGCGGGTTCGACCACTACGAGGCCGACATCCCGTTCACGACCCGGTTCATGATCGATGCGGACCTCCGCGGCGCCTGCCGGGCCCCGTCTTCGACCCCGGACTTCCTCGAGGTCGAGCCGGCCGAGCTCGACGCCCCGGCCCGGGTCTGCTTCATCGATATCGAGTGCGAGGACGAGCTGGGCTTCCCCGACCCGAACCGCGACAAGGTGATCTGCATCACCTGCCACGACTCGTACGAGGACACGTACACGACCTTCCTCCTCCGGCCGAAGGAGACCGCGATCGACCAGGCGGCGCTCGCCGGCGGGCTCACCAACGCCTGTGTCCGGGAGGACGGCCACACCCTCTGCGTCTACGACTCGGAGATGGGCCTCTTCGCCGGCCTCTCGGAGTACGTCCAGCGGACCGATCCCGACGTGGTCTCGGGCTGGAACGTGGACGAGTTCGACATCCCGTACATCTTCGACCGGATGACGAGGCTCGGCCTCCGGCCGTCCGAGGCCCTGGCCCGCCTGCCGGGCTCGAGCGAGCGCAATCCGCTCCGGGGACGGGTGATCTTCGATCTCCTCGAGGCGTACAAGAAGGTCCACCTGCAGAAGCGCGAGTCCTACCGGCTCGACGCGATCGCCCAGCTCGAGCTCGGCGAGACGAAGGTCCGGTACACGGGCACGATCGCGGCCCTCTGGCGCGAGGACCCGCGCCTGCTCGTGGAGTACAATATCAAGGACGTCGAGCTCTGCGTCGGGATCAACCGGAAGGACAGCATCATCGAGTTCTACCGCGAGATCGCCCGGTACGTGGGCTGCCCGCTCGACCGGTCGATCAACTCCTCGCAGGTGGTCGACGTCTACATCCTCCGCAAGGCGTTCGGGCGGTTCATCCTGCCCTCGAAGGGCGCGATCGTGGCCGAGGAGTTCGAGGGCGCGACCGTCTTCGACCCCTCGAGGGGCGTGCGCGAGAACGTGGTCGTGCTCGACCTCAAGTCCCTCTACCCGATGGCGATGATGACCATCAACGCCTCGCCCGAGACGAAGGACCCGAACGGCGAGCTCGTCGCGCCGAACGGGGTCCGGTTTAGGGCGAAGCCCGACGGGCTGACGCGCTCGATCATCTCGGAGCTCCTGACCGAGCGCGACGAGCGGAAGCGCCTCCGGAACACCTTCCCCTTCGGCTCGTCCGAGTATCACCTCCTCGACCTGCAGCAGAACGTGATCAAGGTGATCATGAACTCCTACTACGGGGTCTCGGGGTACGTCCGGTTCCGGCTCTACGACCGCGAGATCGGGTCGGCCGTGACCTCGGTGGGGCGGGCGATCATCGAGCACACGAGGAAGGTGATCGAGTCCCTCGGGTACAAAGTCCTCTACGGGGACACGGACTCGTGCATGATCGGCCTCCCGGTCATGGAGATGGAGGAGACGATCGCCGCGGCCCGGGCGATCGAGGCCGCGCTGAACGCCTCCTACAGCGAGTTCGCCCGCGAGGCCCTGCACGCGGAGCAGCACTACTTCTCCATCAAGTTCGAGAAGATCTACCGCCGGTTCTTCCAGGCCGGGAGGAAGAAGCGCTATGCGGGCCACCTGGTCTGGAAGGAGGGAAAGGAGGTCGACGAGGTCGACGTGGTCGGATTCGAGCTCCGCCGCTCGGACTCGCCCGCGATCACGAAGGAGGTCCAGGGGCGCGTGATGGAGATGATCCTGAAAGGCGCGGGGTACGAGACGGTCAAGGCCTATCTCGGCGAGGTGATCACGACCTACCGTGCCGGCGGGTACCCGCTCGACGTGGTCGGGATCCCCGGCGGGATCGGCAAGAGCCTGGACGCGTACGAGAACGACGACGCCCACATCCGCGGGGCGAAGTACGCGAACCAGCACTTCGGGACCTCGTTCGGGAAGGGCTCGAAGCCGAAGAGGCTCTACATCAAGAACGTCACGGCGAAGTACCCCAAGACCGACGTGATCGCGTTCGAGTACCCCGACCAGGTCCCGCCCGAGTTCGTGATCGACTGGGAGACCATGCTCGAGAAGACGATCAAACAGCCGATCTCGCGGATCATCGAGGCGCTGGGATGGAAGTGGACCGACGTCGACCCGTCGCACACGGATCTGTCGCAGTGGGGGTTCTGACCCCCTTCGCCCGGCGGCGTCGCGGGCCCGACCATCCGCCCTCTCTCCCTGTACTGCTCCGGAACCCACCCGCCGCAAACTGCCCGTTCAAGCGTCAGGGGTAGTCTCACGGCGGACTTCGCAAACAGGCCGCTCGCAGCCGGCCGGCGCGGCGCTTTTTTAGTCCACCCAGTGCAGGACGTTCCGGACCACGGACCAGCGTGGCGCGACCAGGCCCGGAGTGTTGCCGGGAACCCAGTACTCGTACTTCTGCTGTAGCTTCCCGTACTCCTGCTCCGTCCGGAGCCAGTAGTTGAGCGCCAGCAGCCAGCTCTCGCTGCTGTTCCTGGCCATCGGGTAGGCGTACATAACCGGGACCGAATCGCCGGGCTCGATGACGGCCACGGCGAAGAACCGGTACGACATGGTCAGGGGATATCCCTCCTCGGCCGTTGCGAAGAGGGCGTCCGCCCGCCGCCCAACGAAGAACTCCTCCAGCGAATCGATCGGGACGCTCGTGGCCTTCGGAAACAGCTGCACCGCCTCGCCCGGCCAGCACGGAGCCGTGGAAGACGACCACGCTCAGGCCGTCCATCTCCTGCACGGTCTCGAGCCGGACGAACGCCGTCTCCTGTCCGCCCGGTCCGCCCCGTCCGATGTGCCGGCACCGTGACCGGGACCGGCCGTGCGGCGGAGCAGGACGGCTGGCCACCCCCTCGACCACGCCGACGCAGACGGGCTCCTGCACCGCCTCGGGAGAGGCCGGAGCCGTTCCCGGGTCATTGGCACCGTCTCGCCACACCGACGCCGGTTCGCATCAGTGCGCAGGACCGGCGCAGAACATCGTTCAAGCTGGCTGAAGAGCCAGACGATGTCGGCGAAGTCGATGGTCCCGGTGCCGTTGTCGCCGATGCCCCCACGCGCCCGGCGATGAGCCTTCGCTCCAGTGCAATCGAGAAAAAGGAGAGTGAAGGTTTTGACAGGGGCTCCTACAGCCGAATAGCCGCGATAATCTTCTGCGCTTCAGCGATCAGTGCGTCGGCGTCGGTGGCGGTCAACGCCTTTCCTTTCTGCGCCATTGCCAGCCTGGTAAAGGCATTCATGTTGTTGACTGCCTTCTTTTCGTTGCCCTGGGTCAGCGCCGCTGTAACGCTATCCAGTTTGTCCGTGAGCCCTTTCCGGACATCGTCCTTCACCCCGCACGCCATGACCCGGGCCCGGAGGTCCGCTATCGCTTCGGCAGGTGTGGGCCCTGTATCGTCGCTTATCCCCGTGACATACTTCAGATCGAAGGTCGTGAGGTCAAGGAAACTGATACGGGGCGTGCCGTCGCCGGCGAGCGCGAGGTCTGCGGCCCGCCCAGGCACTACCTGCCCGGTAGCAGTCCCCGCCGGGGCAACCTTTTCGGTCTGCCAGGCAGCGCTGTCGTAATTCGCTACCATCAGGTCGCCGGTTGCATAATCGAAGTAGCTGATCCAGGGGTTGCCGGCACCGTCCAGCGCCAGGGACGTGGGTCCCCAGACATCCCGGACTGCATCCGCTTTTTCCCTGTCCCAGGTAATGCCGTCGAACGCCGCGTACATCAGGGTGCGCGGGGTGGGGTCAAAGCTCGTTGCGATGTAGCTGATCCGGGGATTGCCGGCACCGTCCAGTGCCAGAGACGTGCCGTAGGGGTCAACTCCATAGGCCGCCCTGATGATCTTCCAGACGGAACCGTCGTATGACGCGTAGTGTACCTCCTCCCCCTCATCCTGGTAGTATGCAATCCGGGGGTTGCCGGCGCTGTCAAGCACCAGGGATATATCCGTCGCTGAATTACCCCACGATAAAGGCACCGTTTCGATGTCCCAGGTCATGCCGTCATAGGCCGCGTACTTCAGGCGGGAGTTCGTCGAATCCCCGCCATAAGCGATCCGGGGCTTGCCGGTGCTGTCCAGTGCCAGCGAGCTCGAGCCGCCGATATCCCCGTCCGAATCAACGGTCTCGAGGTGCCACGTCCCGTCGTACCATGCATATCTCTGGTCGCGGTTCGTCCAATCGTAGTAGCTGATACGCGGGTCGCCGTTGCTGTCCAGCGCCAGGGATGTATCGCCTCCGACATTCCCTGTTCCATCGACAGTAACAGTGTGCCATCCCGCGGTGTCGTACCATGCATACATCAGGTTGTGGTTCGACCAATCGATGTAGCTGATCGCGGGGTAGCTGTTGCTATCCAGCGCCAGCGATTGAGCGTACGGCACATCACCGGCTGACTCCACGGTGTCAACCGACCAGGCCAGGGCCGAGACGGTCCCGATCCCAACCAGCACCAGCAGCAGCACTGCCAGGAGAATGGCCGGCAGGCGCACCCTCCGTTCCGGTCTTTTTCTATCCTCGATCATACCAGAATCCTCTCCGATCACAGGCTCCGTGACAAACCGGAAGAGGATCGTGAACGGAGCCGCTTTCCTGTCCGCCCAGCTCGCTGCGATGGTACACCCATGCAGGACCCGGTTGTCGACGGGCCCACAGGAGAGAACGGATGCACCCGCTTTGAAATATTCGCATATAGAATATTGCCCGGCGACTGTGCATGGCAGAGTGAAATACGGCCACCTTTGGGAAAAAGCAACGGAATTTGCTGATAGACGCGTGACGGTCACGGGCGGGCGTGTCCCTGCGGGCGAGGAGCGTTTTCGACGCCTCGAAAAACGGCCCTGCAGGCGTAATCCTCGGGACGAACCCCCGCCCAGGAGTTCGTCCCCCCGAAACGGGCCCGGGACCCTTGCGACCGGCACAGCGCCCGGACCGCGTCTTCGGTTTCTCTGCCGGCTGCGAGGTTGTACATGCGGGCCGCGAGCTGCATCGTGCCGGAACGCTCCCCTGCTGGCGTCGGATCTGTGAGGACAATCCCCTTCAGCGTCTCCGTGGACCGGACACGGGCCGAAGCACGATGACATCGCGCCGCTCCCGGACGCCTGGATGATCTTTCCCGGCCGGGTCTGGTTTCGACTGGCCGCCGCCTTCCTCACATCCTCCGGGCCGATTATCTCCTGATCGTGTCACACGACCATGCTCGTCCCGGCATCGCTGACGACCCGGAGCCGATCCCGGGACGAACGGCCGGCGTGTACAGAGAGGGTGAGATCAAAACCGATAGCGTCATATACCCATTGTGACCATTGGTAATTTGGGTCACTCGAAGTCGCTCGTGTAACTATGAGTCACTCGATTGAAAGAACCATGGTGGACATGAAAGAGTACAAAGAGAAGGAGAGAGAGCATCGCTCGAATCTCATCGTCGACGCGGCCGAGAAGCAGTTCTTCGCCCGCGAGTACGACGCGGTCTCGATGGACGAGATCGCGGCCGAGGTCGGCCTCTCCAAGGCGGCCCTCTACCGGTACTTCGCGAACAAGGAGGCGCTCTACTGTGCGGTCGTTCTGAGGGGGACCAGGATCCTCGCGGGCATGCTCGGCGACGCGATGGACTGTGCGCCGACAACCATCGGAAAAGTCATCGCCTATCGGGACGTCTGCGACGAGTTCGCCACGACGTATCCCGATTACCAGAAGTGCTGCAACTTCATGATGTCGGGGAGGTTCGATCCCGCGTCTTTGATGGCGCACAGGGACATCCACGAGATCGGCCAACTGATGACCGAGATGTTCGTCCGCTTCCGCGACGCCATACAGGCCGGGATCGACGACGGGTCCATTCGGTCGGATGTCGAGCCCGAGGAGCTCGCCGTCCTGCTCTCGATCATCTCCGACGGCATCACCAACCTGAGGCCGGATCTGCAGATGATTCTGGCCGGCAGGGGCGTGGACCGGGAAAAATTCTCCCGCGACGTCAGGCGCCTCGTCACGGTCATGATCGCGAACCCCGGGCTAGAGAGCGGGCCAGGCCGGCAGACGAGAGCCGACCGCGAGGCCGGCCGACCCGAGACGGACGCCGCCGGTGCGGACGACAGAACGCAGGGAACGGGGTCCGACCCCACGATCAGATGAGGTGAAGTGCGAATGACAACCACAGAGGAACAAGCAACAGTCACCTGCGGTGACGACGTACAGTCGGAGATCGAATCCGTGGAGGTCGCGGTCCTGCTCTCCGTGATCTTCGACGGACTCTCGCAGATGCGTCCGGACCTCCAGATGATCCTGGACGGCCGGGGGATCGACCGGCAGAAGTTCTCCCGAGACGTTCGGGAGCTCGTCGCCGTGATGATCACGCACCCCGAGGCCGACTGGGAGAAGGCGGCCGCGGTCTCGACCTGATACCGGGACCGGAACCGTCCCGGACCGGAACCTCGTCGTCCGGCTTTGCCGGCGCGGTCAGCGGTGCGGAGCTCAACGCAGCCCCGGGCCGGCCGAACCGGCCACGACTTCCGGCCGTGCCGTATCAGGAGGTCCGTTGACGATCGTCGAAGCGGTCCCGCCACGGGTCCTCCGTTCTCGAGCGGACGGTACTGCACGTAAAATCCTCGGGGCGCATCCCGCGCCGGAGCTCCTTCCACCGGAGCGGGGCGGAGACCGTGGCGCCGGGCGTGGCCCGCAGGCTGTACGGGTCGACCATCGTTTTGCCGGGAGCGCTCCAGAGGTAGTCGACGAAGACCGTCTCCTTCTCCCTCGAGCGGGTGAACTCCGCGACGAAGTTCGGGGTGTCCCGGGCGACGGCCTTCCCGATCCCGTGCGCGAACTCCCGGACGTCGTCGAAGGAGTGGCCGGGAGCGAGCGGTACGACGACATGCACCCCCTTCTTCCCTGAGGTTCCGATGAAGGAGCGGAGCCCGGGGCCTCCAGATGCTCCCGGACGACATGGGCGATCGCGATCACCTCGTCGACGTCGAACGGCGGCTCGGGGCCGATGTCGACGAAGAGGAGATCGAGGAGTCGTTCGAGGCGATCCGAGAGGGTCGCGTGGAGTTCGAGCGCGGCGATGTTCGCGAGCCGGACGAGGGTGTCGAGGTTGTTGCAGAGGACGACGTCGACGTCCCGGCGCTCCGGCCCAGTGGGTGAAGGTCTCGACGAACGCCGAGGTGCCGGCCGGTGCGTCCTTCGCGAAGAACTCTCCTTCTCCGGCGCCGGCCGAGAAGCGGTGCATGGTTGGTGATCGGCCTCACGTCAGAAAAATATGGAAATCTGTACAGGCTACCGTCGTTGCGGAGAGACGGGGAGGTGCTCGGGGGCAGGGTGGATTGGGCATGAGACTAATCCCGGTAATTTTTTGCAGCTGACAGAGCCCGGCTAAAAATATTCCGACCCGCACCTGCTTCGGGCGGAAAAGAACTCCAGCTATTTAAATGCGGCTCACCGTGAGATCACTTCTCACTCACCTGCTCGTCCCAGCTCCTGGCGCGGCCTTCGCCGATCAGAAACGGCAGAGCGGTGTCAACCAGCTGCGGCGCGAGGCTCATCTCGTAGTGCGTCAGGTCCGGTATGATCGCCAGCCGGTTCTGCGACATGTGTTCGCGCTGCCAGCCGGCATCCTTGAGTCCGCCGCCGAGCAGCTGGTAGAACTTCACCGCATGCTCCAGCCGGATCATGTCGCTGTCGCCGTAGATGAGCATCACCGGCATGGTCAGCTTCCTGATGTCCGCCGACCAGTCGTACGCCTTCCGCATGAATGCGCCCATCCTGTCGAGCAGCTTTGGAAACTCCTCCGGGTGTGGTGCAATCGCCACGTACGACGTGTACATCGGCGTCTCTTTCATCTGCTCCGCCATCGCGGAGCCGACTGCCGCCTGCTGCGGCAGCATCTCGGGATAGAACCCGTCCTGCGCGAATGGACAAGAGGCCAGCACCATGCGGCGGACCATCTCCGGATGTTGGGCGGCGAACTGGAACGCGACGCCGGCGCCCATCGAGTAACCGAGCACGTCGACCTCGTCGTAGCCAAGTCTCTTCAGCACGCCGGCCATGTCGTCTCCCATGTCGACCAGGCTGATCTCGCGCTCGCCCAGTTCAGTCCCTCCATGGCCCTGCAGGTCGACGCCGATCACCTGCCGGCGCTCGGCGAGTCTGGAGAGGTTGGCACCGAACATCTCGATCTGGCCCAGGCCGCCGTGAAGCAGCAATAGCGGCTCGCCGGTGCCGTAGACAGCGTAGTAGTACTTGATTCCGTTGACCGCGGCATGGCCGCTTCTGGTGGGCTCGGGCGTTGTGGTTTGCATGGTCGGCGTCTCCGGTGCTGCCTGATGGATGCTCGGGGCCACAAAAGCTGGTGGCAACAGTCGTAAGCACTGCGGGCAGCGTCTTCACGGGCATGGTGGTCTCCCGCTCAAATCGTTTGTGGTGCTCCAGGGACGAACTTCTCGCAGTGGGGTTTCTGAGAGTGTAAGGACAGCTTGTAGCGGAAAGAACGCTCAGTTTTTTTTACCTCTTTTTCTCGAGCCGTGATCGTCCGATTTCGAGATGCCGAACTCTGATTTATTGGATAGGGGAGCGTCCCGAAAAGAATTCAAAGATTTCCAACGGAGCTCATTTTTACAAATCCTCCAGTTCCATTAATCGAGATAACTAAAAAAATTAGTCATTCACGAATTCTTCGATTTTTGATTCTAAACGAGAATCAATGTCATCCATTGTTTTTATTGATCGAGCTCGGGAATATTCATCAATTGTTCCAAATTGATTGTTATCCAGTAGATCAAGATACGAGTATGGATTACTTGTTATTAACTTATTATAACGTTCTCCATGGTCTTTTGCAAGCCATCCTACTGCCGCTACAATACCAATAGAAATAAAGAACGCTTTAAAATCTGATGATATCGTGGCCAAGTAACTTGCAACAGGAATAGTAATTGGAAGAGACACAACTCTCCAACCAAAAAAAGTTGTCCGGCGTAACCCTTTACATGCTTCTCGATATTGTTCTAATGATTCCTGGCATTGTTCTTGCAATGAATATAAGCGATCTTTGAAAACATTGGGATCGCCAATTCCGGATAATTCTTCGATGAGGCGAGACTGATCTCGTAAAAAGTTTTTTTCTCTCGTTTTTATAATCGTCTCGAAACGCTATTATCTCGGAAAATGGAATTTTCTCAATATGTTCGGGAATAAAATCATTTAAGTACAATCTAATTATTCCATTACCTCCAATTCCATCGGATCGATATCTGGAACAATCACTGATTTCACCATCATACTTGATAAATTCCTGAACTGTCCATGCAGGTGAATAATCGGTCAATAAAGATAACTGGTTATTAGTAGCAACTTCCTTCGAGAGATAAATCATGTAATTTTCTATCAAGGAATCATTTCCAACTAACCAATCATCTAATTTGAATAATAGCCCTTTATTGATAAAGTATTCACGTAACTCATGATACACCTTATTTTCATGTAATCTAGTAACTGAAGAGGGAACCAACCCCGAAAAACCAGCAGCTTTATGAGACCATTTTTCAGCTTTTTCAATAAATTTCTCGTATGTTCCTTCAACATAGTCTTCAGGGTTTATTGAGGACACAATCTCATACTCTTCGTTGCATTGTTGGATTTCCTCATGGTCATTGGGTTCGACACCAGGAGGAACAATTCGATAAAGATTGTCATAAAGTAACAACGCTTCCTTAACGAATGCAACATCTTTCAAATCGATATTTGGATAGAGTAATACCGAACTAGGCGACACAGGCAACATAAAAAGATAAAAGTTGATTAATTAATTATTATTGTCGCTTCAGCATCCCTCCTTATGATTAGCATCGTTTTTTTTCCCTCTACTAGGGACGGTCGGGGAAAATTTACGCCTCTCAGTATAGGTAGAAGGTGCCTGCAAGCGTCTTTGTCCTAACTAACATTCGTGGTGGACTAGGAGGAGACCATGCTCGACAAATCAATAAAGCAGCCCATCTGCGGATCATCGAGGCCCTCGGATGGGAGTGGGCTGACGTCGGCTCCGAGAGGACGAGCCACTCGAAGTGGGGCTTAGGAGAACGGGCGGGGGTGGCGTGGAGCTTAGCCATCGCGCGAAGTATCTCCCCGACTTTTGGCTACTCAACAGAGGTGGCGTTGCTATCGGCAGCATCTCGGGAGCTCCCTGAGAGAGTGAATGGACTTATACCTTCCTATGCGGAAAACTGCGACGGCGCCCAGCATCCAGCACGCTTAAAGAATCTTCTTCTCAACTCTCTCTTAATGAGTTCGAGATGGGTGTAGAATCACTCTTTTCCGGCTTGCTCCGTAGGTGCGAGAGCGAAAAGGCAATGTCGATAGATTAAGGCTGAGGTGGTGTAATCACGTTTTCTCAGAGTCCGAGAATATCTTTTCTTTTCCGAATATCTTTTGCTAGAGATCCGAAACCGTTGTCCGATGCGAGAATGTAGGCTTCATCGATCGCTTGTAATGCCTCTGCTCTACGGTCCTGTTGTACGAGGAAACATGCTTGGTTCTGAAGCGATATCGCTAAGTCTTCGACGAATCCGAATCCGCGACATATGCGCTCCTCTTTCTCGAAGAGGGCTGCAGCGCTAGTGGAATCGCCCTTTGACAGGTGAATCTGCGCTTGGTTGCCGTACGCTCGCTGGAGGACGTCGGGTAATCCGATCTCGAGGCAGATCCTTTCCTGCTCCTTAAGAAGTTCCATAGCATTGTCAAGGTCCCCGCGAAAGAGCAAGAGAGCCGCTTGATTGCCGAGAGATATCGCCAACCCTCTCTCAATCTTGAACTCGCGGCAGATCCGTTCTGCCTCTCTGTGATGATTCATAGCTTCCTCGAGGTCACCGCGTGCTCGAAGGATTAGCGCTTGATTCGTGAGGGATGTCTGCAGACCATCGACAAATCCGTGTTCGCGGCAGATTTGCTCTTGCTTTTTTAGGAGATGCATTGATTCTTGGAGATTCCCTTGAGCCCGCAGAATTAGTGCTTGATTGCCAAGTGATTGCTGAAGGCCGTTCACGTTTCCGAGGTCGCGGAAGAGTTGCTCTACCCTTTTTTGTAGTATCATTGCGCCGTCGAGATCGCCTCGATCACGGAGAATCAACGCTTGGTTGCCGAGAGATGCCGCGAGACCGTTGACATGCCCGATCTCGAGGCAGATCTTTTCTGCTTCTTTAAGGCGGATCTTGGCGCCATCATGATCCCCACGCTGATGAGATATGACAGCTTGATTACTGAGCGATAACTGGAGATGAGTAAGATTCCCAGACTCGCGACAGATACGTTCTTGTTCGTTAAGGAGCATCATTGCTTTCTCGAACTCTCCATGAGTCTGGTGGACAAGTGCCAAATTGCCGCACAGCACTTCGCGAGTATCTGGGTCGGGAATATCCGCCATCATCCGCTCCCAGATAGCACCGGCCTCAGTAGAGTGCCCGAGCGATTTTATCAATAAAGCCACTGCATTCCGCTCGACGTCGTCATACGACGGGTCGTTTACCACGTCTGAATATGCCTCTACGACCTTGAATGGCGACATTTTCTCGATTTGCGTCCAGTATCGAAGAATGTCGAATTCGTGGTAGCGACGCACCTCAGCAAAGAACACTGGCTCAGTAAGCCAACCGATGAGGCGCCCCCATTCACCCGCTGCCGCGAGCTGCCAGGGTAGTTCCTCCACCTGCCGTAGATCGAGTGATCGCCCCTTGAAAAACTCGTAGAGTGCAAGGTGTGCATCGATAGCATCGTCTTCGATTGGCAGGTATCGCACGCGCACCGCTTCGCGGAGGTAGTCATGGAAAAACGTTAGAACATTGCCTTTCTCAACGAGCCCGTACTGTAACACGTTGAGAAAGGGGGCCCATGCCGCGTCGGGAATAGGTCGTCCACCATAACCAAGCAGATATTTAAGCTCGTTATGGGACAAACCTCGACGAGATGCCCATATATATCTACAAAGATCTCTGACGAGTCTGGGGCGATCGCGTTCGTAATCGTGTTCATATCTAGCAAGGATAGCTTCGAAGAGCGCCGGAATCGTATTTATCTTCAGATAGGCTGTGATCTGATCGGGTAGTCGGGAATACCTTCCATGAACCCGAAGCTCCTCGAGCACGGCGCGGAGAAAGAGTGGATTCTGTGTCTGTTCCGCTGCCGCGATCCGGTCTACCTCGCTTGGCGATAGTTCGCGGAAGAATCGGTGGAGATAGCAACGAATAACTTTCTTCCGCTCCTCGAACGTCAGCGGTTCGACTATCAACTCAAGCCAGTTCCGCTGTCGAATCGCCTCAAATAGTCGACCCGGCAGTGTTGATACGATAAGCCGAATCCCTGCTGGCATGACGAGAGGGAGCCAAGTGAGATCAAGCGCACCGTGCAGGTCCCCCAGGTGATTCAGAGCGTCGATGACAAGCACAACCCGACCCTTCGCAGCAGCCATCGCGAGCCAACTCGGGAATGCAGCGCGGATAGCGGCGTCATCGGCTGGGAGCTCCACCATCACTCCAAGGCGGCGCCGAAATTCGCCCATGAATCGCCGTAGCATTGCAGTCAGATCTGCCGAGTCTGAAGTGGCGCCGACGAAGTGGCGGATAACAACTAAATCAGGGTTCCGGACACCATGCCGATCAGTCCAATGGGCAAGGAGTGCCGACTTTCCAGCACCGGACTCCCCCTTGACGACAAGCGGTAGTCCGTCGTCGTCAGCGTGGGCATCAAGCTGATCGAAGTATGCTTGTCGGGGAACATACACGCCAAATCGTGACCGGGCGAAGGCATCATGTGCCGCTTCCTCGCGGTCGAGCATCGCGATTTCACGGTCTTTGTCGGAGAGGAGCTCTAACGTCCGTGGAGCGAGCTTATCGATCACTGTCATCATGTCGGCACGGATGAGCTGTCCGATTTCAATGGGACGTTTATATTCGCGCACCGGTCTGCCTGAAATTAGAATCTCCTCTTTCAAAGCGGCAAGGCGCTGTCGTCCTGCACGTCCTTGCGGTGATGGATCCTCGTGGAAGTCTGCTCGCTGGTCTTCCGGTAAGGTTTCGATATAAGCCGGATCGCGGAAGTAGAAGAATGCATTTTCGGCAGCCTCCGGATTATTAAGCACGGCATGACGGATCTCGATTTCAGTAACAGACCGTCCGGGATTGTCAAAGAGGTTGGGGAATCTCTTGTCCAAGTCTTTCGGAATATCCGCGTCTGTCGTACCGTACCGCTCCCCTAACATGCCGATGAAACAGGGACGGCATCTATCAATAGCATCCAAGCAAATCTCCAGCAATTGCCCTCCCTTTTCTTCAGGGATACCCCACCGGAAATCGACTTCCCCCCAAACTATACCTCGTGATTCGCAGATTGCGCGGAGCTCAGGGAAGATCCGAAGCGTCAGCTCGTCCCGCTCAGCGAACATATCACGAAACGTCGAGGAGACGAAGACCACGATCCGCTTCTCTCGAGAATCCATCGATCGGACCGGATCAAGACAATCTTCCTCGGGTATCTGTGAATACGTGACGTCACCATCGGCAATCTTGCCGAAGCTGCGACGTTCTTCTCCCCGGCTCCCTAGGGACAAGACATACACCTCTTATGGTTTCTACGGTTCGGACACAATAGATATTGTCATATTTTCCCTTCCGTTTCCCTTGCTCTCGAAGGTGGGTGGATAGCCCTTTTTTCGTGTGGGAAAACGTCGGAAGGATTTTCGAATTACGCCTCTATACGCGTGTGCGAATCTACTGCTTATTTCTGGAATAATTGTTCATCCTTTATCTATTCAGCTAGCATAGCGCGCCGTAATCGAGGTGGGCCTCGCAACAGTCTCGCCTTCACTACCGGCCCGGTCACCGACTCGTCAGGGATCGTGACTTCGTTGCGGGCTGGCTCCGTCCTCGGCCTGGCCGGGATCGCTGGTTAACCGACCAAGGCTCCCCCAGGAAGCCCTATTCTTCACGCCGCCACCGCAACGATACCCTCCCCACACGTTCGGGCTGTGCCAGATCGATCGATTCCCGGGACGAAATCTAATCTGGCTGATTCAGGCACCGAATACGATTTCAGGGCAACGATTGAAATATTTCTCCTGTTTTCAACCGGTGATGAGTGTGCTATGTGCCAGATGTGCCGGCCGGATCCGGAAACTACCTCTATGGTACTCCTCTTCCTGGGGATCTTCCGCCGGAAGTAGCACATCTGGCACAACTGGCACGAGGGCTGGTTGGTGAGAAGATGACGAACGGGAGGTCCCCGACCCGTCCGTGCTGCCGGCAGTCGGCCCGCCGTCGCGCCGGTGTATCCGTTTTTTTCTTGTTAATCCGTGCCACGTCTCTTCCGTCCAACGATCCTGCCCTCGCTCCAACAAGTGGGTAACGCATGACATCCATCGCCGGCTACGCTCGCCGCCGCCTCGGGAGAGATCTGCGTGACACTGAGTCGCTGGCCACCGCGGCCACCATCGCAGCCGACCGGAAGACAGCGCTCTGCGCCGGCCGACCGACTCGTTCGGGATTGGCGACCTGCGTAGGCCGACGCAGACTTCGTCCACGGGACCTTAGAGGTGGCGCGATAAGCGGTCGGCGATCTTCCATGGTCGCCTCGACTAACCGCGCTTAACTTCCTCGATCAACCCACGACGAGAACGACGAAGACGGACAGAGCATGAGACTGCAGCAGTTCGTCGTCCTCCTCGACGCGGAAACAAATCTGGAGTCGTATCATTCGGGCCTGGTCCGGTCGGAAGTGATCCGCAATGCCGAGTTGCAGCAACAACGAGTGCTACAACACTGCTGTCACACTGCTGTCACATCTGCTGTAACTACCGAAGAGCAACGTATGGGCTCGAATGGGGAAATGGAGGGATATCAGCGGCTTTCGGATCGTCATGTGACAGCAGAGCGGATCATTCACCGCAGCCCTCGCGACGGGCACGAAGACGGCGCCTGCTCTTTGTTTTCCAATCTGCTGTCACAGAAAATATCGATATCAATAATCTGGAGGTATTTAGGTAATCCGACGGAGATCCGTCGAGGGATCGAGTGACAGCAGATGTGACAGCACCCGTGACAGCAATGTGACAGCGGCCTGATTGCTGTCACATCCCGACCCCGGGGACTTTGCGGCGCTCGTCGGCCCGACGTCCGGGCCGTGTCCCGCGTGCGGACCGAAACCGCACCATCGCCACGGGCCCAGGCATCGCCGCGACCGTGCCGGCCCGACCGTTCCGGTCGGTATCGAAAGAAAGCGGTCGACTCGTTCACACAGAGCACAGCCGCCGACGCATCCGGGGCTTCGTCCCGCCTTCCTGGTCGGGCTCCGGGACGCGATTGGGACACCCGTCGTTTGCTGCATTTTCTGCATGTTTTCAGTATTTTTTCAGCAGATGCTGCAAACCACGACAGCGCAGTATTGGGGCCGGTTAGCGGAACGGATAGTATATCATCGCGCGTACAGGATCAGAGATCGTTGTTTTCAGCAAATAGGGAGAACACACAGCGTCCGAGAACGTGTGTCCCCGTCGGGTGTGTGTGTCTGCTTTCCGCTATCTGCTGAAAAGAGATCGCGAAAGTCGAGGAGAACAAACGAATCGACAATCCTGTCCCTCAGATGGTTTCGTTTGATTACAGCATCTGCTGCAAACGTGCTGTAAACATGCAGCATATGCAGCAGACGGCCTGGTCCACCCCCTCGCCGGAGTCGAACCGGCCGACGGCGACCCATCGGGGTTGGCGAACCTCCGCGCAGGCTGGCGCGATCGTCGGCTACCGCTCCCGACAGTGGCGCGGTCTCTGCATCGAGCACGGTGTAGCCGGGCGACCACAGAGATCACGACACACGAGGTTGCAGGTTCGGACTGCTGTCGACCAGTCGCAGTGCTCCGAGCGAGCCGGTCAGCACTCGAACACGAACCAGCACACCTCGTTGCGCAGCCGCTGGTCGTCGAGCACGAGTTCGCGGATCTCGTCCGGGAGCTGTGCACGCTGCCACCCGCACTCCCGGCGGCCGGCCTCCTCGCGCTCGTCTTTCGGAGCCGCCGCTCGTGCGGCCCTGATCGCGTAGGCCGCCGCACCCAGATCGTGGGCCGCCACATGGGCCACCACCGCGGCCTGGCCGGCGGCGTGAGCCGCTTCCCTTGCGGCGCCGGACGCCTCTCGGGCCGCGTCGTTGGCGGCCCCGGCGGCCGTACGGCCTTGAGTCATCGTGCACTCGCCCCTCACCCACGCGCGTGTCTGCTCAATCGCCCGGCGCGGACGGTCGTCGCCGGGCCGCGCCTGCTCGAAGAGGTGGAGCACGTGCTCCGCGCAATCGGCCGCCCACACTGCGAGAAGGCGGTGATCGGCGTCCAGGAGGGTGCCGCCACGACGCACGGTGACGAGCCTGGGGTCACGGTTCCTGGTGAGGATCATCCGTTCTCTCCAGTTCCATCGTGGGAATACATGAACGATACGTCTTTGGTCCCGGACGGGAGCGACGGACGCGGGTGTCCTCCGGGAGCCGTACCGGCCCGGCCGGTGTCGTCCTGCCGAGCGGAGGGAGCGAGACCGGTCGATGAAACCGGGGATATCGTCGGGATATCGCAGGTGGCGTATCGCTTCAACTCATCGTCCCCGTTGACCCCCTCCATCTACCGCGAGTCCGGGGCGTAGCGGTTCCTCCGGCGCGAGCAGGAGGAGATGCCTTCATGCCACAAACTCGATTGTGGCAACACGGTGGCAACATCCGTGGCAACATGCAACCTCGACCATACCGGCGTTGATACCCGAAACGAAGAAAAATGTGGTGATTTCTGTCCGGCATATTGCCACAGACCGGATCACAGAGAGCTCCCGCCATCACAGACGGGGGCCATGACTGATCTCTGTTCTCCCGAATCTGTGGCAACATCAAATACTGATCTCTTTAAAATGAAGTTAAATATCGAATCGGGAGACGTTTCGCCACCGATGCTGTTTGCCACAGATGTTGCCACACCGTGTGCCACAGCCTTGCCACAAGCGCGCTTGTGGCAACTCGACCGGCCCCCACGCAGTCGTCGCGTCGATGGCCCCCGCCATGTCGTCAATAGAGAGGTGAAGACTTCCAGGAGCCACACGACGTCTTCTGTGTAGAAGATCGAATTCCGAAGCAGGTCTCACGCCGAGGCCGACGGCGGTCGCGTCGTCACCGAACGGGGTATGCCGGTCGATGAGAAGGCCGGCGCCGGCGATACAGAGTCGTCCGTCGCCGTGGATGCCGCGCACCGGGCGGATCGGAGGTCTGCGTCCACGCTCGGGGATCACGGTTATCACGGTCCGGTCTCCATCTGTTCCTCATGGTCCCCGCTTCGTTCCCGGTACGATACAGCTCGGCGACAACAGACCCCGTCTCGACGAGACCGCCCGGGGCGGCGGGTGCGGCGGGTGCGGCGAGACGCTCAATCCCGTCGCCCCGTGCCCCTCGCAAAGACTCCCTGCCGGTGAGGACGCTGTTCGATATCGGGGGCGCACGATGAAGTGGACTCGGATCGACGTGCCGACCGCTGAGCGAATCCAGCTCGTCGATATCACGGGCGCGGTGGCAGCCGAACTGGCGAGGGCCGGCGTGGAGGACGGCACCTGCCACGTCTACATGCCGCACACGACGGCCGGTCTGACGATCAACGAGAACGCGGATCCGGACGTTGCGCGGGACATCCTCGCCGGCCTCGCCCGCATGGTCCCGGCGACGGGCGACTACCGGCATGCCGAGGGGAACTCCGACGCCCATCTCAAGGCCTCCCTCGTGGGCTCGTCCGTCACGGTGCCGGTCGTCGACGGCCACCTGGCGCTCGGCACCTGGCAGGGGATCTACTTCTGCGAGTTCGACGGCCCCCGGCGGCGTCACGTACTGGTCGGATTCGCCGGAGAGTAGACCGCGGACTGTGGGCGGAGTATCGGCGCTCCTCGCCGCCCCGGCCTCGCCCGCACGGCCTGATGAGGGCGCCGGTGCTGTCCGGGTCCGGTTGCCCCCGTACCGGCCGGCGTGCCGGAGGCGGTGCCAGGCCCTTCACGTCTGCCTGAAACGTCGGTCTCGGAGTCCCGCAACGGCCCTGTCCCGGGTGCGGGTCCGGCGCCCTGCCCTGCACGAAGGCGGTCGTGGGGTTGAATGGTTCGAGAGCGTGCCATCCTCGGAAAAAGCGAAAGGTCCATCGTCGCCGGCGGTGATTTTATGCAACTCGGACCTCGCCTGTCGACGAGCTCCGCCGGAGAGGAAGGAACTGGTATCGTGAACCTGCGCATCGTCATCCCCACCGTGATTGCGGTCGTGGCCGTCGTCGCTGCGGTCGTTCTCGCCGCCGCCCTCATCGCGGAGCGGGAATCGACCCTCGACCGGGCGTGGCAGACCCTGAAGACCCGCGAGTACGTCGACCTCACCCACGCCTTCAACCCCGAGATCCCCCACTGGCCCGGGTTTCCCGCCGAGAACCGGACCACGCTCTACGACTACCGCCCCGGGAACGGCACCCTCGGCAGCGGCTTTCTCGCTCAGTCCTACACCCTCGTCGGGCAGTGGGGGACCCATGTCGACGCCCCGTCCCACTTCGTCGAGGGCCTGCGGTCGGTCGACCGGATCGGCGTTCGAGAGATGGTCCTGCCGCTCGTCGTGCTCGACGTCCACGAGCAGGCGGGGCGAAACCCCGACTACACGGTGACGCTCGACGACGTCCGTGCCTGGGAGCGCCGGCACGGGCCCGTGCCGAACGGGTCCTTCGTCGCCCTCCGGACGGACTGGTCGAAGCGATGGCCCGATGCGGCCGCGATGGAGAACCGGGGAGGGGACGGGATCGCCCACTACCCCGGGTGGAGCCGGGAGGTGCTGACCTATCTCTACGAGGAGCGCGGGATCACGGCCTCGGGACACGAGACGACGGACACGGACCCCGGGACGGCGACCAGCCGCGACGACTATGCGCTCGAGACCTACGTCCTCTCGACGGACCACTACCAGGTCGAGCTCCTGACCAGCCTCGACTGTGTACCCGAGGCGGGGGCGCTCGTCGTGGTCGCGGTTCCGAAACCGGAAGGGGGCTCGGGTTTCCCGGCGCGGGTATTCGCCATCCTTCCCTGATCCCGGAGATCGCCTCGACATCCCCTCTTCGTGCGGCACCTCCTGGACGACCCTCCGGAGCAGGTCGTCACCCATGTGACCGGGACCGCGACCTCCGCTACGGCGCGATCGTCGGCACTGGCCGGCTCTATCTCCCTCTGTTCTCCCGGCTGTTCACGACCGTCATCCGGCAGATGTACGGCCCGGGATGGAGACCGGGGAGGGGCAGGGCCGGCCTCGACCGGCAGGCGTTTGTCCCCGGTGAGATCGCGCCGGAGGAAGCCAACGGGATTGGCAATGAAACGGCCGTGCGCCGGACAGAGGGAAACACGCTTTTTCGTTGCCACGCATATCGACCGTCACCATACCTGACGGACGTGCAGAAACCCAGGGAACGATAGCGACGGTGACGGGACGACAGGCGCAGGGTCCATTGATGGCCCACCTGGCCCGAAGTCACGAGGCTCAGGACGACTGGCCCCACCAGGCGGTTCATGGATTCGACTGCAAGGGGGAAGATCCATCCAATGTGCAGGTGTCGATACGCTTGAACCACCGCTGTTTTCGAAAGTCGATAGTTGGAATTATGTCTGTTTGTCATACTACTATGACAGGCACATTAATATGGCTATAATGCTAATGTGAGGTGATGATATGGGTGAGAACAAGATCACATCCGACCTGCTGCGCGGGCATACCGATACGATGATTTTACGGCTCCTGTCCGAAGCGGATCGCTATGGGTACGAGATTGTCAAGCTGATTGCCGAGCGCTCGGGCGGCGAGTACGAACTGAAGGAAGCCACGATGTATTCCAGCGTCCGGCGGCTCGAGGCGGACGGCGATATCGAGTGGTACTGGGGCGACGAATCCCAGGGCGGGCGGCGAAAGTATTTTCGGATTACCGAAAAGGGCAGGGCCACGTACGCCGGCAACAAAGGCAATTGGGAGTACGCGAAGCGCGTGCTCGAAAAATTATTGTAATGGAGATTTGATGGTATGAACGAGAAGTTGAATCAATATTTGAACGGCGTCTTCGCGCCATACGACGGGGTAAAAAGCGTCGCCGAACTGAAAGCCGACCTGCTCTCAGATCTGCAGGAACGCTTCAATGAACTCAAAGCCGAGGGCAAGGACGATGCAACGGCTTTTGAGATGACCGTCGACAGCATCGGCGACATCGAGCAGACGGTGCGGGAGGCCGCCGGCCTTTCCCGCTCGCTGGAGCGGCAGTTGTTGATCAACTTCAGTGCGGGCAACCTGACGAAGAGCGACTTCGCGGGTGTTACCGCACATAATGGAAAATTTGAAGCGAGCGCGCTGCGCGGCTCCGATTTTTCTGGCGCGGACCTGACCGGCAGCTCGTTCAGGGCCAGCGACGTGCGCGAAGCCAATTTCGACGGCGCAAATCTGACGGACTGCAGCTTTTACGCTGTGGAGCTGGCGGGTGCGAGCTTCCGTCGTTCCATCCTCGTGCGTACCACTTTCAGCACGTCCGGATTGAAGGGGGCCAAATTCGCCGATGCTAACCTGACCGACGTCAACCTGGTCATGTGCGACCTGAGTAAAACGGTCTTTGAACGGTGTACCTTCATCGGTGTCGTCTTCAAAACCGACCTGACGGGAGTGTGCCTGGATGGGCAGACCTTTATCGGCGTCAAATTTGGCGAGGCGGCGCTGAAGGAAGTGACGTTTCGGGGCGCGACCCTGAAAAATGTGTCCTTCACACCGCCCTGGTCTCTGACCAAGAAGTATTACCGTGCCATCAAAACCATCTGCTTCGACGGCGCGATGATGGATAAGCTGACGTATGCCGGACTCAGAGGATTGGGTGCCGATCTGTCAGAGGTCACCATCATCTAATTTTTCGGAGGAATGAGTATGCACAACCTGGCCATCCAGGTGAAGGGACTGCACAAGTCCTACAAACAGCTCCATGTCCTGAAGGGCGTCGATTTCGAGGTAGAACCGGGCAGCATCTTCGCTCTGCTCGGCTCCAACGGCGCTGGCAAGACGACGATTGTCAGAATCCTCACCACGCTCCTGAAACCGGACAGCGGAGCCGCTACCGTAAACGGATTCGATGTGACGTCGATGTCCGACCATGTTCGGCAATCGATCAGTCTGACCGGGCAGTTTGCCGCAGTGGACGAGGTGTTGACCGGACGGGAAAACCTCGTCATGGTAGCCAGGCTGCGACACCTGGAAAATCCTCGCCAGGTTGCGGACGATCTGCTGAAACGCTTCGACTTGACAGACGCCGCCGACCGGAGGGCATCTACCTATTCGGGTGGTATGCGCCGCAGGCTCGACCTCGCCATGAGCCTTGCAGGAAGACCGCGGCTCATCTTCCTCGACGAGCCGACCACCGGGCTCGATCCCGAGGCGCGCCTCGAGGTCTGGAAGATCGTCAGAGAGCTTGCAGACAGGGGCACGACGGTCTTCCTGACCACCCAGTATTTGGAGGAGGCCGAACAGCTTGCCGACCGAATTGCCATTCTGCACGAGGGTCGGATTATCGCGAACGGTACGCTCGCCGAACTGAAGGCGTTGCTCCCACCCTCGAAGGTGGAGTATGTTGAGAAACAACCGACATTGGAGGAAATTTTTCTCGCAATCGTTGGCAAAAAGGAGGAAAAATAAATGGAAGCGACAGAAATGCACTTTTTCAGCGATCTGAGCGTGATGCTTGGGCGTTCAATGCGACATATTCTTCGCAGCATGGACACTATCATCACGGTCACCCTGATGCCGATCGCGTTTATGCTGCTCTTCGTCTATGTGTTCGGCGGCGCAATCCAGACCGGCACGGACAACTATGTGAATTATCTCTTGCCCGGCATCCTGTTGATTGCGATTGCGAGCGGCACATCCTACACTGCATACCGCCTGTTTATCGATCTGCAAGGGGGCATATTCGAGCGCTTCCACTCCATGCCGATTGCACGTTCGACCGTGCTGTGGGGGCATGTGCTGACCTCGCTGGTATCCAACGGGATTTCGGTTATCGTCATCATTCTCGTAGCGTTGATTATGGGCTTTCGCTCATCGGCGGGGGTTCTGCCGTGGCTTGCCGTGACTGGTATACTCGCGCTGTTTACCCTGGCCCTGACCTGGATTGCGGTTATTGCCGGCTTGTCCGCAAAATCGGTGGACGGCGTAAGCGCCTTTTCTTATCCGATTATTTTCCTGCCATTTGTCAGCTCGGCGTTCGTGCCGACCGAATCGATGCCGCCGATAGTTCGCGCCTTTGCCGAAAACCAGCCGGTTACCTCCATCGTTGCGGCGATACGCTCTCTGCTCGCGGGATATCCTGTCGGCGATGATATTTGGATTGCACTCGCATGGTGCCTGGGTATTCTTATTGTTGCGTACGTATTCGCGATGAGGGTATACAAACGAAAAGCAGGTTGATGGTGCAGGCAGTACATGATCGGCCCGTGAAGCGAATGGGCCACAAGGGTCAGATATTGGGCTAAAAACGTGGTCCATCGACTCCAAACGCCGGTCAAAGTCCTGGGGACCCCGGACGGTCTCGATTCATCCGCCACTGAATCTGGCCCCGTCGCCCTATTTTTTTCGATCCAGGTCATAGACCCGCGTTCCGTACAGCATGTACCCGATTCCCACGAGGATGAGAATGTACTCGCCGGCCGTAACGGCGGGCGGGGGGGGAACTGTGAAGAAGAACAGCGCCAGGTCGGCGGGCGTAGTGAAGAAGAGGAGGGACGCGTCGATCACCGCCAGGGCCCCGGCGAGTTTCGGCCTTCGGAGCAGCAGCGAGACCAGCCCGGCCAGCGGCAACAGCAACCCCACGGTGATGAAGAAGCCCGCGAACGCCAGGGTTCGGATTTCGTTCATACGGGTCTCGAATCCCAGCGGAGTCAGCAGGAAGCCCAGGATGAATCCCACCCCGAACAGCACGGCCAGTATCCGCTCGTAGCTTCCAAAGGACGTCCAGGTCCTTGATAGTGAAGACATTTCTATTCTCCCCGTTCGGGTGTAACACTTCTCTCTGTTACGTACGGTTCCAGCGCCGCGATTGGGAGCGGCATCGAGCGGCCCGGCACGAGCGTGACTGCGAGCAGCGCGCTCGTCGCAGCTCCCCGACAGCCGTGTGGAGGTGCGCCCGGAGGGCCGGGCCACGCGGATGTTCGTGGACTGTCCGGGGACAACGCAGTCGCCGCCGTCTGCCGGAATCTCTCGCGGCGTGTGAATCCGCCATGGTCGGGGTGCTGCTCGCGTCGTATCCTGCTTCTGGCTTGATAATACCTACGGTCATCGGGGGATCAGGAAGGGGACGGCCCGACTGTCAATGGCGATCGCGGCTGCAGACCGCAGGAAAGAGAGGACGTGGAAATTGCGTCGCTGAAACAGGCATGCTGCTCCCCGACGGAAACACAAAAAACAGTTATGTGGAGAATTGTACAGAGAAGTGGCCATAGCATTGTGGAATTCGCCGACCTTGTCTCACCGGATGCGGAACACCACCAGTGACAGGATGGGAAAGAACGAGGTGCCTGGTCGCCCGTGCCGGTTGACGGCGGTATGGCGGAAGATCTGAATGAAAATTCTTCAAAAAGCCCCGGTCGTGACGAGCATCCTGTTCGGCACGCTCTTCAGCGTTCTGGCAGGGCTGGCGTATCTCGTACTGCTGCACGAACCGGGTTGGGCGTTCTACCCGTTTGCCGCCCTGGCGTTCCTGGGCGGTCCGCTCGTCGCCGGCGCGATCGGCATTGTCCGATCCCGCGAACACAGATACGGGGCGTGTCTCATCTCGGGGGGTGCCGTCTTCTGCATGATGCTGGCACTGTTTTTCATGACATACGCGGTCCTGCCCCAATTCGATCGCACCAGCGTGCAGCTGCCGGGGCCCTGCAACAGCTTCGATAGCGGCCCTCATCCGGCTCCCGCGCTCGCGTACGTCCTCCCGGGCATCGGAACCGGCGTGCCGATCGCGCGGGACGAACAGACTGTCGTGGTCGCGATGGTCGATTTCGCGAAAGCACCGTATCCGACCACGGTCTATGTCGTGAACGAGAGCGACAACCGGATCCTTCGCCGCATGGACTTCCCGGACAACATCGTCATCGCGACGATCGATAGCGGCATCGTGTACCTGTATAACGACAAGCTGGGATTCCTCATCGATGCCCGGACCGGTGCCGATGAAGAGACGATCCTTCTTATCGATAACTACGGCGGCTTGAGCGCGACCGATCGCCCCGTCCTTCCCGGTGCCGCCGACGGGCGCCGCTATCTCGAGACCTCTGCCGTGATCTCGTCGTGGAACACCGACGGGACGGTCCATTCCCGCTCCCGTCTCACGATGAACGGTATCGCCTGCACCTGGTTCGTGAACGGAACGACCGGAGAGATTATCGAGCTCTGATCTTCTTTCTTTTCGCGGATCGCCGGTTAGGCTCGCGGGCTCGCCGCCACGTGCGTGGAAGCCAGGGACCGTCCAGGACGCTAGAGGCCAACGTATTTATATTCGGCCTCCGAAGTGACGACCCATTGCAAACCCGACGCCGGCCCGGCCGGTCACGGGGGGAGACCTGGATTTGGCGATCACAGTAGGTGAGTACATCAAGCGCGATCACGACGACTTCCGTCTGATATTCAGGTGGCTCCGAAAGACCACCGTCGAGGCGGCGTCGCAGAGAGAGGAGGTCTACCCGTTCCTGGCGGCCAGGGTCCATGCCCATGCCGTGGCCGAGGAGGCGACCATCTTTCCGCAGATGGAGAGGGTGCCCGAACTGCTCCCGGACACCCTCGGGCTGATCGCGGGGCACCGGGGTATGGACATGCTCGCAGAGGACCTCGCCGAGACACCGTTCACGGCACGGCTGTGGCAATCGAAGCTCGAGCCCCTCCTCGATCTGACGAATTGTCACCTGTCCCGCGAGGAGGCCAATGTCTTTCCCCGCGCGACGTGCCACCTCTCCCAGGAGGCCCTCGAGGCGGCGGGAGAGGAGTTCGAGCGAGTGCTGCAGAGGGAGTGGCAGATCAGGGGCGTCCACGGCGGAATGCCTCCCGCGATGCGGGGGAGGTAACGGGGATGGAGCCATCCGGCACGGGCTCGCATTCCGAAGGGATGGATCGAGACCGACAGCGTCAGATGTGCCTCTGCCCGCAGTGTCCGACGTACACGCCCTGCGCCGGCGATGCGCAGGAGCGGATCTACTGCGTCGTCGGCAGGAGTCCCCGCTGCATCACCGAAGACCTCGGGTGCATCTGCCCGACCTGCCCGATCACGGAGGAGCTCGGGCTCGAGCACCTCACCTTCTGCCTCGAAGGCACGGAGGCGGAACAGCCATCGGAGACGCCTGTCCGCTGACCGTCCGAGCGGGGGCCGACCTCCGCCGCGATCCTGGATCCGCACGCCGCGCAGCTGAGCAGGTTGTACGCGATCGCTCTCGAGGCGATTCTGCCGAACATCGTCGGGCCCTCGGCACATGCCGGCCTGCAGCGAGGGGTCCCCCCCTCACTCCTTTCTCAGCACCGCCACCCGGTTCAGGAGAGAGAAGGGCCGGTCGACCAGTCGGAGCCCGGTCTTCGCCGCGAGCTCTACGTACTCCCGGAACTCCGTACCGGGGACCTCGTAGGCGGGGTCCGCGTAGTAGCACGTGCCCCCCGGTCTGAGGAGCGCGGCGACCTCCCGGAAGAGCCGTGCCGGGTCGGGGACCTCGTGCACGACGAAGAGCGCGAACGCGGCGTCGAAGCTCCCCGCCAGCTCGGGGGAGAGGTCGAGCGTGTCCGGCCGGCACTTATGAGTTGTCACTCGCGGCATGAGACCTTCAGGCGCCAGGTTCTCCCGGAGCAGGTCGAGCATCTCCTCCTGGAGGTCGACTGCGTAGACCTGCCCGTCGTCGCCGACCCGTCGGGCGAATGCGCGCGTGAAGAATCCGGGGCCGCAGCCCACGTCGAGCACACGGTCCCCCGGCCGAAGATAGCGTTCGGCGAGCCGGTCCGGCCGACTGACGATCCTGCGGAGCCCGCTGTCCAGGAGCCTCGCGCGCGATGCGGGGAAGACCGAGTGGGCGCGGCGAGGGGCAGGGCGTTCGGGGGATGCCATAGTGAGCTATCGAGACGGCGCCGGAAAAAACTCCCGTCGGACGAAGGAGAGGAGAGGCGATGCCCCCCGGGCCGGTGCCGGCGACCGCCCCCCGTAGGGACCTACGCCACCCGTCTTCCGACGAAGTCGTACGGGACGTTCCCCTCTCCCTCGTGTCCGGGGTTCGGCCTCCAGCCACCAGAGAAGGTGGCGCCGTCCCCGGAGATCGTCGCCGTCATCTTCGCTCCACCGTTGAGGTCCGTCGTGATCGTGATCTCCTGGTCGCGGACATCGTACCGGTACGGGATCGGGCCTCCGGACAGGCTGGAGTAGACGGTCGACGGGAAGGTATCGCTCGCCGGGTCGTACCAGATGACCTCCAGGCTCCGGATCGGCATCCCGGCGAAATCCGCCTCGAACTCCTGCTTGAGAAAGAACCCGCCCGGCAACCACTCGAAGGTGGTCTCAGCGGAGACGTTCTCGTCCCTGGAGTCGAGCGTTCGGCCGGTAATGCGCCATGAACCGACAAAGAAGTCAAGGCGCCTGAGTGCCGGATCGGGTCCGGGCATCGTTGTAGCGGTCTGATCGTCTGGCATCATCTATCTCCCGGGTTCGTTCTGCTTTCCAGACGAGTCCGGATCTATTTCTGTGTTTCCGTCGATGCAGGACTCCCGTTCGACCCGAACCGTATGGGGACGACGAGCATGGATGAAGAATGCGAACCAATTTCCGGGGACCTCGTTCGCCCGTGGCTCGAAGCCGAAGCGGGTCTATGTCGACAAACGGGTCGGCGAAGTACCCCACGACCGACCTGGTCGACCGGGAGACAATGCTCAACACGACGAGTACGTGGGCGCTCTCGTGGATCAACGAGGCGCTGGGATGGGAGTGGATCGACGTCGACCCGTCGTATACATCTCGCAATGGGAGTCCCGAGAAAGAGTATAGCCGACCGTGACGGAGCAATGCCCTCTGTTACTCCACCCCACCTTTGTTTGGGCGGTGGCAGTCATCTCCAACAGGCAGGGAGCCTCGAAGGCTTCCGGCACACCGAACCCCGAACGATGGATCTCGCCGGAGGCCTCCAGGAGAATATAAACCAGAAAGTAAGCCCGGATTGAGTTCTGGTTATCTCATAATTTTCCGATGAAGAACCCATCCGCACGCATTCGATGCACTAGGCCGGGTATCTCCTTTTGCCAATAAATAGCACACCGAAACGGGTATCCTGCGGAATGGTACGACGCTACACGGGAGTGTGATGCATGCTGGGCTTCCGCGTCCTTCGGGCTACTTCTTTTTTCGATCGGAGGAGGCCTGATGTGCCGTATGCTTCGTATCCGAGCCGACTTTGCGGGCTCCGCTCTTCACATCGTCTGCCGCTTTGTTCGCCCCGACCTTCGCGTCATCCTTCACTGCCTGAGCAGCAACCTTTGTGTTTTTCCCGGCCTTTTTCGGCTTGAGATTGAGTCTGTCTTTGTTTGCCATACGGGGTGATCCCGCGACAAGCTATTTATAGCCTCGTTACTGGCGACAAATAACCCGATGAATGAATAAAGTAAAAGAGCTTATCCGGGGCCGATTGAAAGGTTCACCTCGAACGGATCACGGGGGCCGAAGCCGGCATCCCGACCTGTCCTTCACCATGTTCACTCATCACACTGGTACTCGATCTCGTCCTTCATGTGCTCATACCCCCAGTCGCAGAGCTGGTCGAGGATCGGTATCAGGGAGCGTCCTCTCTCGGTGAGCGAGTACTCCACCTTCGGCGGCACCTGCGGGTAGACCTTTCTCGTGACGAGTCCGTCGTTCTCGAGTTCGCGGAGCTCCTTTGTCAGCATCCGCTGCGTAATCCGGGGTCGCATGCTGTTCACTATCTGGTTGAAGCGCAGCGTCCCGTCCTTCAGCTGATAGATGATCAGGGGTTTCCACTTGCCGCCGATCACGTCGATCGTGGCCTCGATTCCCCAGCTGTATTTGTATCTCCTCGGCGCGGCATCCATCGGTATCATTCCTGTCAGTATGTAACAATTTTGTTTGTATGCACTATATATGATATACATTACGAAAATATACCGTAATCGTCGAGGAGAGGCGATCCCATCGGAGGAGTGCAGACATGGAAGGAGATGGTTCCAGGCATCTGATCGCGTATTTCTCGCGTCCTGGCAACAACTACGTCGGCGGGACGATCGTGAACCTGCCGGTCGGTAATACCGAAGTCGTCGCAATGATGATCCGGGAGATGACCGCAGGCGACCTGTTCCGTATCGAGGCGGCGAACCCGTATCCCGTGGACTATACGGAGACCACGCAGGTGGCCCGGGAGGAACTGCGCAGCAAAGCCAGGCCGACGCTTGCCGGCTTCCCGGAGGGCATGGACTCCTATGATGTGGTCTTCCTCGGTTATCCCAACTGGTGGGGCACCATGCCCATGCCGGTCTTCACCTTCCTGGAGGAGCACGATCTCGCGGGAAAGACCATCGTGCCCTTCTGCACGCACGAGGGCAGCGCTCTGGGGCGCAGCGTTACGGATATCCGACAGGTCTGCCCTCGGTCGACTGTCCTGGAAGGTCTTGCGGTCCGGGGCGGCGACGTCGAGAACGCACGGGACGAGGTGGCCGGGTGGCTGCGAAAGAGCGGATTGATAGCGTGACAGCCGCCATCGAGTCTCCCTCCGGCGTACAGTGGACGAATCGAAACAGTCTGAAGAAAGCGGGTGAATGAACGTGCTGTACAGAAAAATGCCCGGGAACGGAGACGAACTCTCCGTGCTCGGGTTCGGCTGCATGCGGCTTGCCGTGAAAGCGGACGGGTCGATCGATGAGGAGAGAGCCACGAGG
>Ga0074193_1000794_pt1 | contig 47232 bp, 45 predicted proteins | sample EPASupsiteHSE605_FD_64523 | JGI IMG/M metagenome (GOLD analysis project Ga0074193, IMG submission 64523) | Bioremediated contaminated groundwater from EPA Superfund site, New Mexico - Sample HSE6-05 | ecosystem: Environmental > Aquatic > Deep subsurface > Groundwater > Contaminated ...
TAGGAGATGCCTCCATAAGCCGGGGTAACCCTGCTAATCTCAGCCATTACCTCTGCCGCCGAATTATAATGCATTGGGTAACCCATTGCCGTAGCCACTAAGCAAACAATCTCTGAGTCGGTCTTGGCATTACCGACAGGCTCTATGGCCTTACGCACGCGCTGTACACGACGTTCAGTGTTGCTAAAGGTTCCGTCTTTTTCAGCAAAACTGGAAGCAGGCAGTACAACATCGGCCAATTCGGCTGTCTCCGTAAGGAAAATATCCTGCACGACCAGGAAGTCCAGATGCTTTAGAGCATGGATCACGTGGTTGCCATCCGCATCTGAAAGTACTGGGTTCTCACCCATAATGTAAAGGCCTTTAATTTGCTTGCCCGCAGCTTCGATGATCTCACCGACCGTCAGTCCCGGTTTGTCCGGCAGATCCTGTACACCCCAGGCTTCGGCCATTTTCGTACGATTTGCCTCAACAGTAACCGGCTGGTAACCGCTGAAGACATTGGGCAGGCCTCCCATATCACAGGCACCCTGCACGTTATTCTGCCCTCTCAGCGGGTTTACACCGCTTGATGCTTTGCCGATTTGACCACACAGCATAGATAGATTGGCAACGGCAAAGACATTGTGCGTACCGCAAATGTGCTGGGTAATTCCCATGGTGTAGAGAATAGTCGCGTTTTTAGCTTTGGCATAACCGCGTGCAACAGCCTTAATCGTCTCTGCCGACACACCCGCGATTCCTGCAACATAGTCAGGCGTGTACTTGGCCACTGTTGCCTTTAGCGCATCAAATTCCTCGGTACGTTCACTGACAAATTCCTTGTTCCAGAGCTCTTCGGCAATGATGACATTAGCCAAGCCATTTAAAAGAGCAATATCGGTTCCGGATTTTATTTGCAGATGATGCTGGGCAATTACGGCGACTTCTGTTTTTCGCGGGTCAACAACAGCCAGTGTTGCTCCGTTGCGCACGGCTTGTTTAACCTTTTGTCCTATAATTGGGTGTGATTCTGTTGTATTCGTGCCCACAGCAAGTATAAAATCGGCTTGGGCAATTTCCTTGATCGAATTCGTCATGGCTCCGCTGCCAAAGGATGCCGCCAGACCGGCGACAGTAGGAGCGTGTCAGAGACGCGCGCAGTGATCAATGTTATTGGTACCAATCACGGCGCGGGCTAATTTGTTCATGAGATAGTTATCTTCATTGGTGCACCGGGCTGAAGTGAGCAGGGCGATAGCATCAGCACCGTTATCCTTCTTAATCGTTCCCAGTTTTTCGGCCACCAGCTTCAGAGCCTCATCCCAGGTCGCTTCTTCAAACTTACCGTCTTTTTTGATCAGAGGAGTGGTCAGTCGATCGGGGTGATGGATAAAACCATAGCCGAAACGGCCCTTCACGCATAAAGCGCGCCCATTTACTTCCCCGTCAATGGAAGTTACCCCTACAACCTTGCCATCTCTGACGTTGAGGTCAAAAGTACAGCCGGTTCCACAGTAAGGACAGGTGGTGGTCACTTTCGTCATTTCCCAACTACGCCCTTTACCGATCATCGCTTTTTCTTCAAGCGCACCCACCGGGCAGGCAGACACGCAGTTGCCGCAGAAGACACAATTGGATTCTTTGTACGTGGTATCCATCGCAGGTGTAACCTTTGTGTCAAAACCCCTATAAGCAAAGTCGATAACATTGTTACCTTGAATTTCTTCACATGTTCTGATACAACGACCGCACAGGATGCACTTGTTCATGTTTCTGACGATGAACTCGTTGTTCTCTTCAACCGGATAAGCATGTTTTGCGCCGCCAAAGGCACCTGCCTTAACACCATACCTGTATGCGTAATCCTGTAACAAGCACTCGCCGTTTTTGGGACATGTCAAGCAATCCTCAGGATGGTTTTCCAACATCAGTTCGATGATGGTTTTACGAGTTAGGGCCACAGCTTCTGCAGTTGTGCTTACCACCATGCCCTCGGTTGCTTCCGTAACACAGGAAGCGGGTAGGTTTCTGGCTCCCTTAATTTCTACAACACAGATCCGGCAGGCGCCGGGCTTGCTGAGATCCTTTTCATGGCACAAGGTCGGAATGAACACGCCCGCCTTTTGGGCAGCCTCCAATACCGTCGAACCTTTAGGCACTGTTACCTGTATATCGTCGATCGTTAAAGTCACTTCAGACAAAGATAACAACCTCCTTTCGTTAGGGCCTAGCTCTTAATGGCCTTCAATCTTTCCAGCACATCCTCGAGTTCCAAGGCCACAGCCCAGGGCACCTCAACAAACTGACCATCCTTCTTCAACATCGGTGTGAGTGGCTGATCAACATGTATGAATTCCAGGCCAAGTCTGCCTTTTAGGCACAGGGGGCGGGTCTTGCCAGGGGTCTTGGCGGTAATGCCAACAACCTTACCGTCCTTCATGTTTAAATCAAATTTACAGCCGGCATCACAGTACTTACAGGTAACGCTCTTTTTCGTAAATTCCCAGGCGCGTCCTTTGCCAGCCATCGGCTGATAGGTAAGAGCTGCCACAGGGCAGACCGATACACAGCGGGCACACGATACACAATCCGATTGGCCCAATGATTGGTCAATGGCTGTAGCCACTTTTGTATCAAAACCGCGGTAAGCGAAATCAATTACGGCTCTGTCTTCAACTTCTTGACAAGTGGAGACACATTTACCGCACAGAATGCACTTATTACTGTCACGAAGAATATATGGGTTGGAATCGTCAAGCGAATAAGCGTGTTTTTCGCCTTGGAAGCCGGTTTCTTTGACGCCGTACCGGTATGCATATTCCTGTAATTTGCATTCCCCGTTTTTGTCACAGGTCAGGCAATCTGTAGGATGATTGGCCAGCAAAAGTTCCAGAATGGTTCGCCGGACAACCATAACAGCTTCAGATTCGGTCTCTACTACCATGCCATTTGCGGCTGCGGTTACGCAGGAGGCAGGCAGGTTTCTGGCTCCCTTAATTTCTACTACGCAGATCCGGCAAGCGCCAAATCCAGGATTCTCTTCGCTGTGACAAAAAGTAGGAATAAAGAACCCGGCACCTCGGGCTGCGTCTAGCACAGTTGTACCGGTCGGTACGGTTACTACTTTCCCGTTGATAGTCAATGTTACATCAGCCATATTTGAACCTCCTTACGCCTTCACAATAGCATTAAATTTGCATTTATTAATACATGCTCCGCACTTGATGCACTTGTTGCGGTCGATAGCATGAGCCTTTTTCCCCTCGCCGGAAATAGCTGCAGCAGGACAGGCCTTAACGCAAGCGGTACATCCAATACACTTATCCGAAAGGATGCTGAATGAGGCAAGAGCTGTGCAGCAGCCAGCTGGGCAACGCTTATCAATGATATGCGCCTCATATTCATCACGGAAATAACGCAGAGTAGTCAATACTGGGTTCGGAGCCGTTTGTCCGAGACCGCATAGGGCTGAACTCTTGATTACCTTACCAAGACGCTCCAGTGTAGCAATGTCTTCAATTACACCTTCACCATTACAGATCCGGGTCAGGATCTCCAGTAGGCGCTTGGTGCCTTCACGACAAGGGGTACACTTACCACAGGATTCCAACTGAGTGAAGTTTAAGAAAAATCTGGCTACGTCAACCATACAGGTGGTTTCGTCCATAACTACCAACCCGCCGGAACCCATCATGGCCCCAGCTCCGATTAGAGAGTCGTAGTCGATGGGCAAGTCAAGTTGTGATGTTGGTAAGCAACCGCCGGAAGGGCCACCACTCTGCACGGCCTTGAACGCCTTTCCATCCTGAATGCCACCGGCAATATTAAACACTATTTCACGCAGGGTAATCCCCATTGGCACTTCCGCCAGACCGGTATTATTTATTTTACCAGTCAAACAGAAAACCTTGCTTCCTTTGCTCTTTTCGGTACCCATAGAGGCATACCAGTCTCCGCCTTTACGAATGATAAAAGGCACGTTAGCGAAAGTTTCCACGTTATTTAGGCAGGTAGGCTTGGCCCAAAGTCCCGCATTAGCCGGGAATGGAGGTCTAACCCGGGGCATACCCCGTTTTCCCTCAATTGAGTTCAGCAGGGCTGTTTCTTCGCCGCACACAAACGCACCGGCACCTGCCTTAATTCTCATTTTAAAATTGAAACCTGAACCCATGATATTTTTACCCATGATGCCCATTTTTTCAGCCACTTCAATAGCCAAGTTTAAACGTTTAATGGCCAGGGGATATTCCGCCCGACAGTATATAACACCTTCGTCAGCGCCAATGGCAAAGGCAGCAATCATCATACCCTCCATAACCGCGTGCGGGTCACCCTCCAACACGCTGCGGTCCATGAAAGCACCTGGGTCTCCCTCGTCAGCGTTGCAGACAATATATTTCTTTTCACCCACGGCATTATGTACAAACTGCCATTTCATGCCGGTGGGGAAACCACCGCCGCCACGACCTCTTAAACCTGATTTCTTAATTTCATCAATAATGGCCTGGGGTTCCATACTCAGAGCCTTTTCCAGACCCGCATAACCGCCAGTGGCAATATAATCTGCAATGTTTTCAGGGTTGGTCCGTCCAAGACGAGAGGTAACCGAACGCACCTGTTTTTCATAGTAGGCAGCCTTCTCCATAACGTCGATTCCGTCATAAGGTGTGGCGTTACCGGGAATTTGAATGACCGCCAACTCCTTAACCGGAGTTTTTCCAATGACATGGCTTTCCAGCAATTGGGCTACCTTGTCTGGGTAGATCCCGCCATAGACCACGCTGGCAGCACCGGGTAAAGATATTTCAACCACCGGCTCGGCATAGCACATGCCGATGCAACTGGTGATATCAAAGTCGACATCAAGCTCACGCTCAGCCGCTTCTTTCTTAAGAGCGTCCATAACCTTCTGACCGCCTGCGGCGATGCCACAGGTTCCCAAGCCAACTACAATTCGGGTTTTATCCAATCTGGCATTATATTTTCTTAAAGATTCCTCGCGTATTTCGTTCAAGTTGTTCATGTTGACACCCCCTCCTATTCATATTGAGCCAAAATTTCGGTAACATCGCTGACTTTTAAACGACCATGGGTATCATCATTGACCATCAAGCAGGGTGCTAGACCACATGCCCCGATACAGGCCACTTTCTCAAGAGTATAACGCAAATCACCAGTTGTTCCACCATCACCTACACCAAGTTGCTCACCCAGAGCCTTGAAAATCTTGGACCCGCCACGCACGTGACAAGCTGTACCAAGGCACATGCGGATAATATTTCGACCGCGGGGCTTCAAATGGAATTGGGCATAGAAAGTACAAACGCCAAACACTTTGCTAAAAGGAATACGTAATTCCTGCGAAATCTTTTCAAGCACGTCAGTTGGCAGATATCCGTAAATCTGCTGCGCTTCCTGTAACACCGGTATCAAACCACCCTCATAGTCACGATAATGATCCAGTAATTCCTGCAAAGCCACTTCTTTCTCAGATACGACTTTTGAGCCGCAATTGCAAGTAGTCAATGAATGTCCCTCCTCAATATATTGTTACAAGCCTCCGGGACCTCTACGAGATCACGTCAACTCGATTTGCTCCATTCTTAAACTTTAATTTTTTTCGTGTGTGTTTAAACCGAAGGACCACCGCAGGGTACCGATTGTTTCGACCCGGTCCCCGCGGTTGGTATCCTCACAGAGTAATCGGGCTTTCCTAAGCGGTTTTGTTAGCGTCCGCTGGTTCTTTAGGAGGTGCCGCCACTACCGGCAGAATCAGCGCCAGGGCTAAAGCCACCGCTGTGATCACTAAAGCCTGCTCATAATTACCAGAACTTTGCCTAATTTTAGCAAACAGCATCGGACCAACGACGCCCGCCGCCGACCAAGCCGTCAGTTTCCAGCCATAAATCCGGCCCACAAACTTGGTGCCGTAAACGTCGGCCGCATAAGCCGGCATCGTGGCAAAACCGCCGCCCAAGCAGAGATAAACATAAGAGGCTAAAATAACAAACATGGTGAGGCTAGTTGTGGTTGACAGCAGATAGAAGACTACGGCCTGGCTGGCAAACAAAGTCATAAACACCGCACGGCGACCGATTTTGTCAGACAGTGAAGCCCAAAATAGTCGGCCGACACCATTTACAAGTGAAAATAGTCCCAGAATAAGACCGGCTTGTTTGGCTTTTTCTGCCAAACTCATAGTTGCCGGCATTAGTTCCTGAGCCATAGGAGAAGCTTGAGAAATAATCGCCATGCCTGCCGTTACATTAATAAACAACATGGCCCAGAGTAGATAAAAATATTTTGATACAAATGCTTCACCTAACGTCATGCCACTGGATGCCCCTGGTTTTTTAACAGGCGCTGTCCAACCCTCTGGGCAATAACCGGCAGGCGGTTCGATCATAAACTGGGCACCGATGACGACGCAAACTAGAAAAATTGCGCCAAAAGTGTAAAATGTCATTGCCGTTCCCATACTGGCGATCATACCAGGGGAAAAGACCGTCATTAACAAAGCACCGATGCCAAAACCCATAACCGCCAACCCGGTGATTAAACCCCGTTTATCTGGAAACCATTTTACCAGCGTGGCAATGGGTGTTATATAACCAAAGCCCAGACCTAAACCGGCTATGATACCATAGCTAAGATAAATGGTTGTTAAAGAACCCATTTGATCTCCCAGACCGGTTAAGATAATCCCTATGCCAAACAGGACCCCGCCGGCGGTCGCTACAATCCGTGCGCCCTTGGTATCCAGTATATAGCCGCCCAAAGCGCTCGCTAAACCTAGAGTGCCAATGCAAATGGTAAATGCCATTGTAACCTGAGTATTTGACCAGCCGTGAGCCGCCATCAAGGGCTTGCTGAACACACTCCACGCGTATACTGTACCCAGACATAGCTGCATCACAATGCCGGCCAACGCGATCATCCAGCGATTCGGGTAAGTTTTTCCTTCCATAAAACAACACCCCTTTTCACAATAAACATAATTTACTTTTACTGTGTTTTTGAACATAAAATCACAATCGCAAACCGATTCGTACAGGATTTGCGAGTCCGCTCGGGCTCCACTCACTTTCTAATAGCTAAACTTGAAGAACAAAAACTGACCAACATAAACAGACTGTTACCACCTCCTCTTGAGGTCTTCAATCACCTGTCGCGTCTGGAACAAGTCCATCACCTTCAAGAAGGCAACACGGAATTAGCAGGCGAAGAACTATGCACCAGGCGGCCAAAAACGGTCTGTCACCACCTCCCCAGAGTCCTTTAATCGCAAAAGAGAACCCTAATGGACATAGTACGGCAAGGTCTCTTTTCGCAACAAATTAAGGGTGAGCAAGATATCAGCGGCAGCAATTTGTTCCATGTAATCTGCGGCAGTCTCCTATGAATAATATATTTTATCAATTAATTTAAATTCTCTGTTCTTAACTAAAATCCTTTCCAGAAAAAGTATTATTTGTAAATATCAGTAAATTACAATAACTGTTTCGGCTTGGTCGTTCACTATTAATTTCAACAGACACAATAAAACCGGTTATACACCGGTTTTATTGTGTCTGTTGAAAGTCTTCTAAGAACCTGTCGAGTCTGGAACAAAGTCCATACACCCTCCGGACGGTAACACGGAAGCAGCAGGCGGAGAACTATGCACCAGGCGGCCAAAAGATGTCCGTCACCACCTTCCTGGAGTCATTTGAAGAATACTTTTCGAAATAGTCAAAATTTTCTACCTATTAATTCCCCTTCGCTGTTTTTTACAGGAATCATTTCTTATAAGACAAAAAAAAACCGGTTATACACCGGTATTGACATTGCGTAATTGTTCGGTTTTGTACAAGTCTAAATTACACTTGAGCAAAATAGTCGTTCGGGATGACGGACAGCATGACGCTGTACAAAATGCCATTTCCCGTATCCGTAGTACTAAATTTTATATCCTCAACTGGGTTCTCTGCTATGAAGTCAGCCACCTTATTTTCAAGCATTACCCTGTCTGTCTCCGAAATGATTTTTATTTCACGACTTATCATTCCGATCTCCTCCTTGGATTTTAATTAGCCGCTTTTTAAATATATATTATGCTTGATTGAGTAATATACATAGAACATTCTTATACTATGAGCATATAAATATGACTCCTACCACATACGTGTGATAAGAGTCATTACCGTTTTAACGAGAATAAAAGCAAAACTCATCGCCGTTTATTTAGCAGTATTCGCATATTAGCCTCGTCAGGTTGTATGAACCATCAGCCGTGTTTTATCACATCGACATCCAGCACATACATCATCCCCCGTCTGACCATCGGAGCAATGACCGGTACCACAGTGTTGATTTTCTCTTCTGTGTCAACCGCCTCGATAATCATCGGCAAATCAGCTGATAAATCCAAAATGCCCGCTTTTTTGATTAGTTTATCAACCCCGTATCCTTCCACACCCCGGCTGACCGTTGCCCCGGCAATACCAAGTTCTCCGAGTTTAAGAACTATCGCATGATAAAGACTTTTCCCTTCATATCTCTGCAGTTCACCAATATAAATTTTCAGTAGTTTACACTTTCCAGACTGCATCATATCATATTCCCTCCTTCTACACCTATTCTATACCCCACAGACATAACCAATGCCACAGCATAACAACCCGACGACCGTGCTCCCGCCCACATTCATGAAAAAGTATTTCCATTCCCCATCCTCCACCAATCGGATACTTTCATAAGCAAACGTTGAGTGTGTCGTATAAGCGCCCAAAAAGCCGATCTGAAAACCATAGCGTTCGATAAAAACCTGACTGATGGGCATTCCCGCAATATGGGCAGCTGATAATCCAAGCAGAAACGCACCGGTCATGTTAATGAGAAAAGTCGCCAAGGGGAATGCCCCGGGCAGATATCGTCCCACTAGCCGTCCAATGCCAAACCGCGTCAAAGCGCCAGCCACGCCTCCAGTACCGATGATAATTAGTTCCATGCTCATGTCTCCAGATCACCCGCCGTTTCTTGATCCGCCTGTTGATTGGCCCTGATTTGTTCGATGCCGCGGGCGACAATGAAACCGAAGGCCGACATGGCGATGCATAAGAAGATACTGGAAAACAAATATAACCCGACGTACCAAAACTGCTGGGCCTGGATCAATTGAACTGTTTCCAGTGCAAATGTGGAAAATGTCGTAAATGCACCGAGAAATCCTGTCGAAATACCCACTCGTAGTAACGGGCTAATGACCAATAAGTCCAAGGTAATAGTAAGAAATAGGGCCAATATAAAACAACCCAGTAGATTAGTGACCAATGTTCCCCATGGAAAGCCTGTACTCTGTACAGGGTAAGCAAACCACTGACTCATGCCGAACCGGGCTATGGCCCCAAAAAAACCGCCAACCGCCACTGCAAAATAACTATAACCCATAGTTGCATCCCTTCCTCGTTAGCTTATAGTTGTTTATTTCCAGCATAAAATGCAAAATCCTGCGCCCAAACAGTATTTTGCTGCTCAGAATATTGCTGCTTAACACTAATACTATGATGGCAATAATTTTAATTATTACGAAAAGCCAAAAAGACTTCCGATGTAAAAAGGGCTTGTTTGACAAAAGGGTAGTCGAGATAAATAATCTCGACTACCCTTTTAAGTTTTAGGTTAATCTTGTTTATGGCGGGAGCGTCTAGCAATCGAAACTAGCTGCCGCAGGATCACTACGACACAGACGGTTTTGAAGACCGCGAGGACCACCAGGTCCTATCCGCTCCCATATATGCTTTTTTTCAAACTATCACTATTATAGCTCAAAGTTACAGACAAAGTAAACTTAATGTTTTATTCCAAATAAAGGCTTCCGGTTCATGGCCGAAAGCCTTTGATGCAACCTGTCAATTTTCAATAGCGTACAATCGCATTTTTCGATACATAGTGTTGCGGGAAACTCCCAATTCCCTAGCTGCCATGCTGACATTGCCACCATGTGTTGATAGCGATACTAGGATTAGTTGCCGCTCCGCCTCCATCGACATCTTACGTCGCTGGTCCCGGGCGAATTCAAGATTAACAACCTGGGAAAACGGGTGCTCTGTTGTTTGCATATCCGGTTTATAAGGCGCATAAACTTCTGGCGGCAAATGTACTGGAGTTATGACTCCTGCCTCAGCAAAACTTATCGCACGCTCAACTACGTTTTGCAGCTCCCGCACGTTACCCGGCCAGTGATATCGTTTTAGGCTGTCAATAACCTCGGATTTTACGCTAACCTCACAACCCCGTTCCCGGCAACTTCTATCCAAGAAGTGCTTAAACAGCAAGGGAATATCTTCAATACGGTTACGTAGAGGGGGTATCGTAATAGAGATAACATTTAGACGATAATATAGATCTTGTCGGAAGGTACCTTTTTCCACCGCATGTAATAAATTCCGATTAGTTGCGCAAATAACCCTAACATTAACAGGTATCACTTTATCGCAACCAATACGAATTACTTTCTTTTCCTGCAACACCCGCAACAAAGCTACCTGTTGTTCCAACGGCATGTCACCAATCTCGTCTAAAAAGAGCGTACCCCCGGATGCTAATTCGAACTTTCCGAGTTTCCCGCCTTTTTTAGCCCCCGTAAAGGCACCCTCTATGTACCCAAACAGCTCACTACCAATTAATTCCCGCGGGATGACGCCGCAATTTAGCGCTACAAACGGACCGTTACACCGGTCACTACGTCCATGGAGAGCTTGAGCAAAAATCTCCTTACCGGTACCACTTTCACCTTGCAGCAAAACATTTGTCGTGGTAGTAGCCGCCAATGAAGCCATCCGAATGGCTTCCATTATTTCAGAACTTTCCCCGACAATGTCACTAAACTGCAATGTTGCATAGTTACCACTAAACCTGTTCACCAGGTTTTGTATCTGCTTAATCGGACGCAACACAATTACCGCGCCGACAATCACTCCTCGTTCGTCAGTTAAAGGCTCACCCGTAGCCAGGCAGTGGCACCTGCCATTCTTCGTATCCACCATTAGTTCGATATCCTGATATGGTTCTTTGGCATACATCATCCGACGTGTCAAAGCATTATTGTCGCCGAAAACCTGATCAATCGGCATACCTAGTACTTCGTTTTCAGTTTTACCAAGAATATCTTTAACTGCCGGATTAAAATGGTTTATGATCCCCTGTCGGTCAATCATCAGTACGCCATCAGACATGGCATTAAAGATATTAGTCATCCGTATGTTTGCCAAAGCCAGTTCTTGGTTCTTGCGCCGGATACCAATCTGGGCCATAATTGCCTCAGCTGCCGCTACCACCATCCCCAAGGTGTGCAAGTGGTGTGCCGCCAATATACCCGACATATTCAATATACCAATAACACGTCCGTCAATATCAAAAATAGGAGCGGCTGAGCAACTTAACCCATGATGCTTCTGACAGTAATGTTCAGCGCCGAAAACCTGGATGGGCGTGTTAATCTTTAATGCTGTTCCAATAGCGTTTGTGCCAATTATCTCTTCTTGCCAGTTGGCCCCAGGGGCGAGACTTTTAATCATGGGATTTTCAAGCGTATCCTCATCACCAAATCGCCCAAGGATATAGCCACGTTCATCTGCTAAGACAACGACAAAACCTGAGCCCCTTACAAATTTATACAGGTTAGACATAAAGGGTTCAGCGATTTCGATAAGCTCCTGCTTCTCCCTCAGCAGCCTCTGAAGTTCTGTACCTTCTAATCTATCTTGATTGTCAAAATCGTGATAATTAACTCCCGTTCGATAACAACGAGTCCAAGACTCAGCAATTTCCGGTCGAATACTATGTACAACGGTTTGCTCTGATACGAATTTCTGCCATGCATCAACAATCTCATTTCTATAACTATTAATCACAGGTATGATGAGCACTCCCTTCATTTGTCCATATAGGTATCCCATCATGAACTAATAATTTTTCTCAGTAATCATAAAATTTTGTGGTGTCCGGTATACCCAACGCGCATCCCTTCTCCTTAGTTATTCTGCTATCTAATAATTCATTCGAGACGCCTACGTCAACTCCTTCCATTTTATAATTTAAGTTCTTACTTGCGTAAGCTTTACCAAAAACTTTACCCGTTTTGGCTCCCTTAATCGCGTATTTAGCGTTACTAAAACTCCCGCTTTTCAAGCGGGAGTTTTAGTAACGCTAAATACGCGATAACATCTTCTACGCTCTCTCAGAAACCATCTTGTTATACTAAAATCCAAGGTTTACCGGCCTCGAAATACTACATTATTGCGCCCTTTGGCTTTAGCTTTATATAATGCCTGATCAGTCTGTTCGAAAAGCTCCTGGATGGGGATAGTAGTATTTTGATATACGGAGACTCCTACACTTACCGTAACTCCTTTTAATTCTTTATCCTCATAAAAAATAGCCCGGTTGGCAATACGTACACGTACACGTTCTGCCGTGAACATTGCTATTTCTTCATCCACATTGTCTAATACCACAGCAAACTCTTCTCCGCCATACCGATAGACCTTATCTTCTAAGCGTACACTTTCCAGAATCGCCTGTCCTATTTCTTTTAACACCCAATCGCCCGCCGCATGTCCATGCAAGTCATTAAAACCTTTAAAATAATCCACGTCAATCAAGAGCAAAGCAAAACTTTGCCCAATTTGGCGAATATCTTCTTGAAAGGCACGGTAATTGTACAATCCCGTCAACTCATCCCGCAAGGCACGCTCCGTAGCCTGTTGGTAAGACTGTTCCACATTGTTAAGTTCTTGATTTAACTGTTCCTTCTCGGCCTGAAGCGATCTAGCCATTTGCATCACGGGTTGGACTAACACAACGGTCAGAACGATTAGAAAACTTTCACTAGCCCGTTGTTGCAACCAGTCACCCATATCTGGTTCTATACCTAACACTCTATGACCTAGAAAGTATAAACCTGCAATACATGCGGTCTCAATATAGATATTGGGTGTTTTAGAGTATACAGCCCGGCGGATAATCAGAATCGGCAGAAGCAATGCTACTACTTGAAAGCAGGCAAGCCAGTCAATACATAAGATCAATAGGGTTTCCCCGATTAAATTCACAATAGTTGTCGGTTGATTTCGTTGATGAAGATAATATAAGTAAATACCATATATCAAAGAAAGCATAACTACAAGTACAGTTGACGCACCCGCCTTGCTGTATTGGAAAACGTCGCAAAACCCATTAAACAACAGCAGTACCCAAGTAGCCTTAAGCAGCGTTCCGCTGACTTGTTGATACTGATGTAAGGTGTGCATTGTAGTCACCCACTTTCTTATCGGAAGTCGACCTTTTGGATGTAATTATAAACTTGACAGGACCAGCCCGCAAAAAAAGCCCCTCCGAAGGAGTGGGCTATAATTTATTCCTTAAATCCCACCTTCGGCAGCTTGGCAGTCCTAGCTTTATTAAAGCCTTAGACCCACAGCTTTGCGTCCCTGTCTTTCAACAGGTTTGCCTTTAAACACAAGGCTCATCTTGTAGGATATGTTCTTTAGGTCTTTAGTCCTGCACAATACAGGACTATATCAACCTAACGAAACTATTATATCACCTTTTCACTACAATGAAAAGAATGAATTTTTAGAAAGTGGTGCCACACGTTGTCATATGTTCCTAGTCCTATTTATTGCTCCTTCACTTTTTTAAAGGCCTTTGCAGCCGCAGCCACAGTTATATCAATATCCGCTTCCATATGGGCTAAAGACATGAATGACGCTTCAAATTGTGAAGGGGCAAGATAAACCCCCTCTGCTAGCATCGCTTTAAAAAACCTGCCGTAGTTTTCTGTATTGGCGGTTTTTGCCGTATGATAGTCAATTACATTGATATTTGTAAAGAACATCGTGAACATACTGCCGACTTGGTTAAAACATAGGTCAAACCCCTGTCGCTTCGATTCGGCCTTCAATTTGCTGCAAAGTTCTGTAGTTTTATCAGCAAGTGTACGATAGACGTCAGGTGTACTTTCCAACTGGCGCAGGGTCGCAAGACCTGCTGACATAGCCAACGGATTGCCCGACAAAGTGCCTGCCTGATAGACCGGCCCGGCCGGCGCAATTAGTTCCATAATCTCTCGTCTACCGCCAAAGGCACCCACCGGTAATCCTCCGCCAATAACTTTACCTAAACAGGTAATGTCCGGCTTAATAGCGTAATAGTTTTGGGCAAAGCCCTGGGGTACTCGAAAGCCACACATCACTTCGTCAAAAATGAGCAAGGATCCGAATTGCTGTGTTACTTCCCGTAGGCCTTGAAGGTAACCCTGCTTTGGTACGATAACCCCCATATTGCCAGGCACCGGTTCCACAATAACGGCTGCAATATCCTCGCCATATTTACAAAAAACTTCGCTTATTTCCTCCAGGTTATTAAAGGAAACGGTTATCGTGTTGGCTGCAATATCTATCGGAACGCCCGGACTATCGGGCAATCCGAGCGTAGCTACACCCGATCCGGCCTTCACAAGTAGACTATCGCCATGCCCGTGATAGCCTCCAGTCATTTTTACGATTTTATTACGTTTTGTGAAACCCCTGGCTAACCTGATAGCACTCATAGTGGCCTCGGTGCCTGAGTTGACCATGCGCACCATCTCCATGCCGGGTATTAGCCGTAGAATAGCTTTGGCCATTTCTGTTTCCAATTCCGTGGGGGCACCGTAGCTGGTCCCCTTCTGCATCGCTACAGTCAGCGCCTCCAGCACCTCCGGATGAGCATGTCCTAATATCATCGGTCCCCAGGATAGCACATAGTCTACATATTCGTTCTCATCTACATCTATAATGCGACTGCCCTTTGCCCTAGCAATGAACAAAGGATTCCCGCCCACACTGGCAAATGAACGTACTGGACTGTTTACACCGCCAGGCATGTAATTTTTAGCCTCACCAAATAGCTGTTTTGACTTTTCCGTACACCAAACCATTGTTTATCTCCCCCTCAACCATTTAGCTACCTCTTTGGCGTGGTAGGTGATAATAATATCCGCTCCGGCTCGTTTAAAGCCAACCATAGTTTCCATAACCAAACACTCTTCATTTATCCAGCCCTTGGCTGCCGCTGCTTTGACCATCGCATATTCTGCACTTACATTATACACGGCGGTAGGCATCCCAAAAGCCTCTTTTACCCGCCATACAATATCGAGGTAGGCAAGTCCCGGTTTCACCATTACAATATCGGCACCTTCCTCGATATCTAGAGCTACCTCCCTCAGCGCTTCCAAAGCATTGGCCGGATCCATCTGATAAGTCTTGCGGTCCCCGCTTTGCGGGGCTGATCCTGCTGCATCCCGGAAAGGTCCGTAATAAGCCGAAGAATACTTTGCTGCATAAGACATAATGCTGATATGTTCAAAACCCTGCATGTCTAAAACCCCACGGATTGCCATAATCCGACCGTCCATCATATCAGAAGGAGCTACAATATCTGCCCCTGCCCGGGCATGGGATAACGCTATTTTAGCAAGGATTTCAAGAGCCGGATCGTTTTCAATAATTCCGTCTCGTACAGGGCCGCAGTGTCCGGAAGTAGTATACTGACAAAGACATACATCTGTGACGACTAGCAATTCCGGGGCGATTCGTTTAATTTCGCGGATCGCCTGCTGTACAATACCATCTTCATGCCACGCACCGGTAGCAAACTCGTCCTTTTGAGGCGGCACACCGAATAACAGTACGCCCGGAATACCCAACGCCGTAACTTCCGTAATTATACTTGCCAACCGATCCACCGAATAATGGTAACTCCCCGGTAAGGAAGCAATTTCGTTTTCCACATTGATGCCTGGCACGATAAACAGGGGATAAATTAGATCATCTACACTTAATTGCGTTTCTCTTACCAGCCGACGTAAATTTCCTGTGGCGCGCAAGCGGCGCAGCCTAACTGTTGGAAAACCCATAGCAAAATCCCCCTTAAAATACACCCAATTACCATTTACCAATTACCATTTACCCCTTACCCCTTACCTATTCCCTCAACGATTGCTTCTGTCAGACCCTTAATTGTATATTCCCGGGCCACCACATCCACCCGCAGCCCTGCTTCCCTTGCTGTATCAGCCGTGATCGGGCCGATAGCGGCAATTAGTACACCCTCTAACAGTCTCGCAATATCTTTACCACCAAGCATCTCAAGAAAGTTCGTTACCGTGGATGAACTGGTAAACGTAATTACATTAACCTGTCCCTTCTGCAATGCCGCCTCCAATATATCCGTTTCCTCTGCTGTAATTACAGTCCGATAGGCAGGTGCCACATTAACATCTGCACCGCGTTTTCTAAGTTCCCCGGGCAGGATTTCCCTGGCCTCTTCGGCTCTGGGAATCAAAACTCGCACGCCTGTTAGATCATCTTGGAAACCGGCTAGCAGTCCTTCAGCACGAAACTCCTCAGGTACAAAGTCAGCACGGATGCCTTGCTTCATCAACTTTAGAGCCGTCGGGCCGCCGATAGCGGCAATTTTGACCTTTCCTAGCGCCCTGCTGTCTTTACCCGCTTTAGCTAGCCTTTTATAGAAATGGTCCACCCCATTTACGCTGGTGAAAATGATCCATTGGTATGTGTCCAGTTCACTAATAGCGTGATCCAGCACTTGGTAATTGTCCAGTGCCTCGATTCTAATAGTTGGACATTGCAAACACTCTGCCCCGTATGCTTCCAATAATTCTATCAGGTCGCTGGTTTGTGCTCTGGCTCGCGTTACCACAATGCGTTTGCCGAACAGCGGTCGATTATCGAACCAGCGCAGACGATCCCGCAGTTTTACAACTTCACCAACAATAATAATCGCGGGGGGTTGAAAATTTTGTTCCTGTACTAACTGGTCAATGGTTGCCAGGGTACCTACCAACACATCCTGCTCAGGCTTCGTCCCCCAGCGCACCACAGCCACTGGAGTCGTGTTCGGTCGTCCGTTTGCCACCAACTGCCTGGTTATGTACTGAATATTTTCCATACCCATCAGAAATATAAGTGTATCAGTACCTGTTGCCAGACTGTTCCACCGGATGCTTGTTTCCGTTTTTGCCGGATCTTCATGACCGGTAATTACGGAAAAAGAGGATGCAATACCGCGGTGCGTCACTGGAATACCGGCATAAGCAGCCACTGCGATAGCGGAAGTGATGCCCGGCACCTCCTCAAAGGGAATACCGTTTTCCGTGCAATAGAGCGCTTCTTCTCCCCCCCGTCCAAATACATACGGATCGCCACCCTTTAAACGCAACACACTTTTTTGTTCCTTAGCCCGATCCACTAGAAGCTGGTTTATTGCTTCCTGTCGCATGGTATGCCGGTTCGCTTCTTTACCAACATAAATTAATTCCACGTCCGGCCTGGCAAAGGATAATAAGCGGGGATCAGCCAGCCGGTCATGTACGATCACATCTGCACTTTTAATGCATTGAAATCCCTTTAAAGTTATTAACCGATAATCTCCCGGACCAGCCCCCACCAGATATACCGTTCCTTTTTTCATTCCGGCAGCTCCATTCTAAGTTTGGTCAAAATCTCCTGCCCCCCCCGGGCTAATAGTCTTCTAGCCAGCGCTCGGCCTAATGCTTCAGGTTCCTGACAGGATCCTGCAATCCTTTCACGGATGCAAGTATCACCATCCAAATTGGCCACCAGCCCTTCCATATGCAGAATATTTCCGCAAACAACAGCATACCCCCCTATGGGAACCTGACAGCCTCCTTCCATTTCATTTAGCATTGCCCGTTCCGCATTCACGGCGATGCTAGCCCCTTCGTGATTCAAAGTTGCAACCATGGCGATCACCTCCGGATCGTCCCTGCGTGTTTCAAGCGCCAATGCCCCTTGACCGACCGCCGGGAGACAAACCTCCATTGGTATGTACTGGGTGATATGTTCGCTGAGTCCTAAACGTTTTAGCCCTGCTGCGGCCAGAATGATGCCATCCAGCTTGTCAGTGATCAGCTTTTTTAACCGTGTGTCCACATTACCACGCAACTCAACAATTTCAAGATCCGGCCGGTAAGCCCTCATCTGCGCCCGCCGCCGAAGGCTACTTGTTCCAATCCGGGCACCTTTAGGCAGGTTATCTAGGGTTTTAAATATTGGTGATATCAATGCATCACCGGGATCCATCCGTTGCGAAACCGCAGATATCATCAGCCCCTCGGGCAATACCGTGGGCATATCCTTCATACTGTGTACAGCCAAATCAACTTCCCCTGCTAGCATCGCAACCTCTATTTCCTTTGTAAACAATGCTTTCCCACCAATTTTAGCCAGCGGAACATTCTGTATTTTATCTCCCGTAGTGACAATATGGCGAATTTCAATGTCACAGTGGGGAAAACGGATTGCTAAACTATCCTTCACCCAATGGGCTTGCCACAATGCTAACGCACTTGCTCTTGTCCCGATAACCAATCGACTTTTCATGGCACTCCTCCGCTACTGCACTAATTTAAAGAGTTTCTGTACTGCTTCGGTATATTTGCGCTCGCTTTCCGTTCCTGCATATTCCTGTATTTTCATAATTGGGTCTCGCAGTACTTTGCGGACAATTCGCTTGCTCATTCGCTCCATCCAGCGGCGCTCTTCTTCGGTTAAGTCCGGCATCTTGGTAAAGGCCCTTTTCAATTCCCGTTTCCGCATTAATTCAGCTTTGTCCATCAGACCTGTAATTGTAGGCCGACAGGATAGGTACCGCATTTTTTCTTTGAAGGCGGCTAACTCTTCTTCTATAATTACCTGGGCCTTCTCCGCCTCAACGCCCCTTTCCCTGAGGTTGCTCTCGACAACCTGCTCTAGGTCGTCGATGTTATAAACCTTTGTACCAGGTACTTCACCTACCTGGGGATCAACGTCCCGGGGAACGGCAATATCAATAAAGATCATCGTTCTGCTAGGACGTTTGCCCATAAGCAGCTCAACATCACGCTTATGCACAATAAAATGCGGTGCGCCTGTAGAGGTAATAATAATATCAGCCTGTTCAGCCCAATGCAGATATTCTTCATAAGGCACGGCCTGTCCCTTAAATTTTTGCGCAAGCCGTACGGCATTATGATAATTTCGGTTGGTTACAAACACTGATTTTGCGCCATTGGCCACTAGATGTTTAGCTGTCAGCTCGCTCATTTTACCTGCACCCAAAATCATGATATTACTGTTCGTAAGCTGACCAAGCAGTTTGCGGGCCAATTCAACAGCCGCATAGCTTACCGAAACGGCGTTATAAGCAATGCGAGTTTCGGTGCGCACCCGCTTTCCTACGGCGATGGCACTGTGAAACAGTTTATTCAATAATACATTGGTAGAACCATGTTCCTTGGCATCACTATAGGCCTTTTTCACTTGACTTAATATTTGTCCCTCGCCAACAACTAGTGAATCCAGGCTCGACGCAACCCGAAACAAATGGCGGATCGCATCATCTTGAATTAGACAATAAAAATGTTCAGTAGTACTTACAGTTGAATTCGCCATCTGCAAGAGAAACTTTTGTAAATACGGGATCGCCTCTTCTGCATTTTCAGCTACGGCATAAATTTCCGTGCGGTTACAGGTTGAAATAATTACCGCTTCCGGGGTCTGCTGTTCTAACTTTAATTTGTCTAAGGCCTCATAAATTTTATCCTGGGCAAAGGCGAAACATTCACGCAGGTTAACGGGTGCTGTTTTATGATTAAGTCCCAGTACAAGCAACTGCATGCCTTATCTTCTCCTCCGCCTCATCAATTTTTCCTGCTGCGATGGTCGCTAATATATCCGATTCGATAACCGTTTCCCATAGTTTTTGCCGCTCAGCTTGGGTAGCAAAACGTTCTTTTACCTCATTTCGCAGTGAGCCTAGCAACTGCAAAAAAACCCCATATTCAGGGCCAAACATATTATCAAGGTCTTGGCGAATTTTTTTAGCCATGGCCGGACTGGCCCCACCGGTAGATACTGCAATCACCAGAGGTCCCTTTTGCACTATCGCCGGCACAAAGTAATTGCAGAGCTGTGGCATATCAACTACATTTAGCAAAATTTCCCGTAAATTAGCCTCGGCGGCAACCGCTTCATTGACTGCCATGTTATTTGTCGCACTAACAACTAAAAAAGCCCCCTCCAAGTCCCCAGCTTGATAGGGCCGGGCGATAGTCGAAATCCGGCCTTCTGTTGCCCACTGCATTAATAACGCCGTAAAATCCGGACTAATTACTCGGACTTGCGCACCGCAGGCCATTAGCATCTCCGTTTTACGCTCCGCGATAGTTCCGCCGCCGATTACTGTGCAAGGGCGCTTTTTTAAGTCTACCATAATAGGGTACAAGTCCATGTGAAAAGCTCCTTAGTATTGACGTATCTAATATTATTCGTTTTTATGTATTTTTTTCCTCTTTACAGATTCGTTATTTGCTTGTTAATCCGCCGTTCCTGCCGGAGGAGTAATCTTTTCCGGCGGAGTTTGCGGAATACGAAAATAAGCTTCCAATATTTTACGTGCAAGCGGAGCCGCCACACCGCCGCCTTCGCCACCGTTTTCAATGAATACCATCACCGCCACCTCCGGATTATCAAAGGGAGCGTAACCGGCAAACCAAGCGTGAGTTGATGCCGCACCGGTTTCTGCGGTACCTGTTTTACCCGCTACCGCAATAGGAAACCCTGCAAAAGCAGTTGCAGCCGTACCCGTTTCTACGACTGCCCGCAGCCCTTTGCGAATAGCACCCCATGTTTCTAATTTCAGCCCTACTGTATACAGAGCTTCCGGCTTTAGATCCTGCAGTACGCGGCCTTCAGGACTGATTACTTTATCTACCAGCAGGGGCCGGAATAAGAGTCCGCCATTGGCTACCGCGCAGATCATATTTATCTGTTGCAGCGGTGTTACCAGATAATACCCCTGACCAATGGCAGCAATCAGCGTTTCTCCCGGATACCACACTTCATCGTAGGTTGTTTCTTTCCATGCCGCCGTAGGCACCAATCCTTTGGCTTCTCCCGGTAAATTAATCCCAGTGGGTTTACCTAGTCCAAAGGCTACAGCATAATCCGCCAATGGATCAATACCCAGGCGGTGTCCCATTTCGTAGAAATAGGGGTCACTGGACCAGGCTAGCGCCCCGGTCAAATCCAGCGGCCCCAACCCCTTAGGATTCCAACCATAAAATTTCCAGCCGTTTAATTCATAAACTCCTGTATCGTTAAGCACTTCTGCCGGTGTTGTGTGCCCAAGTTCCAGTGCGGCGGCAGATGTAATCACCTTAAATACTGAAGCCGGTGGATAAGCATTTTCAATAGTCCTATTACTTAAGGGCGTATGGGGATTATTAATTAATGCCTGCCAGTCTTTTTCAGTAATCCCCCCGGCAAAGACATTTGGATCATAGCTTGGTTCACTAACCATAGCTCGTATCGCCCCGCTGCGGGGATCCATGACAATAACCGCTCCACCGGATGTGGCAGGATGCCCATTTTTAAGAGCCCACATCATATAATTATTTAAAGCATCTTGAGCCGCCTTTTGTAAATTGACATCAATGGTCAACACGAGGCTGTTACCGGGATATGCGGTTTTATCCCCTACCAGCCGTATTGGTTCACCTAGGGCATTTACTTCAATTTGTCTGCCCCCATCTTTTCCTCTTAAGGTTCTTTCCCACACCATTTCCAAGCCGGCCTTGCCCACCAAATCACTGGGTCGATACCCATATTCGCGATACTCAGCATATTCTTCAGCGCTGACAGCCCCAATATAGCCGAAGACTTGCCCCGCCAGATTTTTATAAATGTACTCCCTGACCGGTATGGCTTCAATAAACACCCCAGGCAGATCCTGTCGCCGTTCTTCGATTCCGGTTAAGGTTACTTGATCAATATTTCGCTTGATTCTTACAGGTGTAAAGGGCTCATCGATTCCCTCGTTTAACATCTTGCGTATTTGGTTCTCGGGTATATTTAACAACTTGCTCAGTAAAGGCAGTACCCTGTCCGGGCTAGTTAGCTCATTTGGAATAATCGAAACAGCAAAGCTAGGCTTATTTGCAACCATCACCGCACCATTACGATCATAGATCGTACCCCTGGGAGCAATCGCTGGAACGGTACGCAACCGGTTTTCCTCCGCCACCAGCTTGTACTGCTTACCTTGAATTACCTGTAAATATAACAACCTAGTTATCAACAGCAAAAACACGATAATTATTACACCTATAAAAATATGCTGTCGTCGAACAAATTCTCTATTCCACACGGGTCCCCCTCAGAAACCATTTATCATTAGTATGGTAACGCGGCCCTTAAAAAATTCTAACCGCCAAGAACGCCAAGGGTTTCTATTACTAATTTTTATAATGTAAATTGTCTATTTAACCACGCAAGGCACTAGTATTTCACAAAATCTCTAACAAGTGATATATCCTAGGAAGGTTCGAATAAATACTTATGTTTTTTCTTGGCGCTCTTGGCGGTTAGATTAATTAATTTTTTCGTTTATTGTGGTGTCCGCAAATAAAAAACAGCCTTCCGAACAATAGTCCGAAAGGCTGTTGATGATCACACTATTTATAGTTCTTACCGATAACTACCGTAATCTCCGCACTCTTTCCACCGTCTTTTAAGAGCGACAAATTATAATCAAAGGGAAGGCTGCTAACTCTTTTAATGATTGCATCTGTTCCGGTATGCTCAACGACCGTAGTCATTCGTTCCTGCGTGGTTGCTTGTGAAACTGACACCACTTCAAAACCCTGTTTTTTAAGCTCACTGACCATCTTAATCCCGGCCTCATCTGTACCGCTGGCATTAATGACCTGCACCCTAATTTTAGTTGGATTTGGGTCCTGCTTCTGAGTATCAGTTTTCACACCTGGTTTAATAGGCAGGGCATCCTTGGTTGTTTTGGTGTCTGTTTTAACCGGGTTCACAATAACCATTTCACGAGGGATTGCCTGTTCGTAGTCAGCGGCAAACTGGCGAGCCGCAGTCACTGCTTTTTCATCCATGGTTGTCCCCATAATGGCAGCAACCATCTTTCTGGTTTCTACCATATCAGGCAGCCAGTAACTAACATCCGCAATATAGGCAGGCGTACCGGGAACCATGTGACCCTGCATCCCTTGTTTGCGACCATCATTTATAACCTTGGCTAGATTGATCATTTCAGTGGTTGACATGCTTGTCCGCACAGCACTGCTCAATTCACGGATTAACACAGGTATTCGAGCAACAATGCTTGGCTGAGCCACCTTTTGCATCACAGCTTTGACAAATTTTTGCTGACGTTCAATCCGCCCAATATCCCCTTCTTCATCCCGATATCGTACATAACCAATGGCAGTTTCACCATTTAATGTCTGTACCCCGGGTTGCAGATCAATGACCAAATTGTCATAAGGATCTTCATAATACATCCGTTTTTCAATATCAATCGTTATTCCGCCCAAGGCGTCAATAATCCGTTTAAAACCGTTGAAATCAATGATTAGATAATGCTGGATGGTTATCCCGAGAAGTTGTTCTGCGGTACGTTGGGATAGTTTATGTTTACCCTCACCGTAAGCATGGTTTATTTTATCAAAGCCGTAGCCAGGAATTTTCACCCGGGTATCCCTCGGAATGGATATAACATCCACATCCTGCTTTTGGCTATCCACAGACACCACAAGCATAGTATCTGAACGACCTACGTCATCTGAACGCTCATCAACGCCAAGCACAAGTATATTCACCCGACCTCCAGTCGAGCTAAAAAGCCTCAGAAGCGAGTCTCCGTCTCCTAATCTGCTACCCCATATAAACGCTCCTACAATCAATACTAGTACCAATGTGAAGCCAAGCAGCAGCATCCACTCCATCTTTTTCCTTTGGTTATGTCTCTCGATACGGGAAGACATATGGCTCCCCCTTTCCACATCTAAAGAAAATACCCCCAATGCCAGGGGGCTAGCTTAAAGTATAGCAATATCGATGTTTTCTGTCAATAACTCGCTATCCTCGCAGTCCGTCAAGTCTAAAACTTAGATTTTCTTCCGAATTCATCTATGTTTTTAGCCTTGATAGGCTACTATGTTAAGTCAGGGCGCAGCACCTTGGCCCCACGCAAATAAACATGTTGTATCTCATTCTGGTTTTTATCGGTATTTACCGTTAGCAATACACGCACACATTTAGCTAATGCATCGGGTACTGCTATTTCCTGTGCGCACATCATCGGCACTTGCAACCAACCCAGTTGTCGGGCCGCCACGGCTGGGAAAGCCGCATTAAGATCTGGCGTTGTGGTAAATAGGATCGAAACAATTGATCCCTTGTCAAAAGCATTTTGGCCGATGATTTCCATCAACATCTCGGCAGTAGCACTACAAATATCCTCCATCGTGTTCTGTTCTACGGTGATTGCGCCTCTAATTCCTCTTACCATAATTACCTCCATTTACTCTACAGTTCTACCATGCTACGGGTTTAGTTACACCTTATCTGCTAAAAACCCCTTTAGATAATAGGCTTTTACCGAACTGACATTTTATAACCCGCAACCTCTAATGCCTTCTCCATATCAGCGATAGAAGTCCTTCCTGGATTATAATCTACAGCAGTCATCCCATCATGGGCATGCACATGTACGTGAAAAACGCCAGGCAAACGAAGCAGCGCTTTTTGAATCTTTTCCACGCAAACTGCATCATTGATAACCTCCACACAAATTTTAACCTGCTCGTTCTTATCTGACGGGCAGCCACAAGCTTGACACATATCAGAAACACTCCTTCACTTATCTTAATTTGTTTTTATTTTAGACTTTAGCCAGACAGTAAACTCATCCATCCCTTTATCCAGTCGGCAAGATACTTCAAAAATAGCCACATCTGGATTTAGCAACCGAAGATCCCTGTAGAAATCTTCCATATTAAAATCTGTGTATGGCAGCAAGTCTACCTTATTTAATATCACCGCTGCCGAATCCTTAAACATAAGCGGATACTTAGGAATCTTATCTTCTCCTTCCGTAACGCTCAGCACAGAAATACGGAGGTCCTCCCCCAGATCAAATTCTGCAGGGCAGACCAGATTACCGATATTTTCGATGATCAGCAGGTCCACATCCGCTAGAGGTAGTTGCTGCATTGCCCATTCAATCATCTTACCGTCAAGATGGCAGGCTCCTCTGGTATTTATCTGTACGGCCGGAACCCCGGATGCTTCGATACGCTCTGCATCTTTGCTTGTATATAAATCCCCCTCGATGACCGCCATACGCACAGAAGATTTCATTTTACTAATCAGCGCTTCCAGTACTGAAGTTTTGCCGGCTCCTGGCGAGCCCATCAAATTAATCGTTAGAACACCATGCTTTAAAAGCACCTCTTTATTCTTCGCTGTTATTTCCTGGTGGGCGTTAAGAATGTGCTGACCAATGTTAATCTCCATTCGTTTCCTCCTCCTGATCCCCTTCTAATGTCTGCAGATGTAATTCCTGCCCCGCAATAATCACAACCGGCTGGCCGCATTCGGGACAAGTCCACCTGGCCATCTTCGAGGCAAATTCCTGACCGCATGCGGTACACCTAGTGCGGCCTTCTGGCTGTTCGATGACCAGCTCCGCTCCGTCAACCAGCGTCCCCGGGCTGATGGCCTCAAAGGCAAACTGCAAAGCTTCAGGAGCCGCATTAGACAGTTTCCCCACATGTAATACAACACGGGATATTTTTTGCAGCCGGTATTCCCGACTATAGGTTTCGATCATTTTAAGCAAGCTTTGCATCAACCCAACCTCGTGCATAACGACCCCTCTTTCTTATTGCTACTCTTTATGAACTCTTCTCAATCAAGTCCGATAATTCCTGCCGCACATATGTTAATAATACAGGTAAACTTGCTTGCATTTGTTCCGATAACCCAAGGTTTAATTTTAACACATAAGGTTCTATTCCGTAAATAATGACTGTGGGATGATAATTAATCAGTGCCGCCACATTTAGCATATCGAGCACCTGCACGTCGTGAAGCGAGAAACCTTCTCTACGCCATTCGCCCAATTGCTCGGGAGTTAACCGGTAAATCGTCCCGGGTTCATGCCCGCCTTCCAGCGCATCAATCACGATCAGTATATCCTGGTTAATAAATACGTCCAGCATATTCATGATTGCCGTTCCCGCGTCATAGATTGTGACATTATCCGGCCATGCTATTTTTGCCAAACGGTTAGCCGCTTCCACTCCCACACCATCATCCGATCTTAGAATATTTCCGACTCCCAATACCGCTATTTTACACATAGTTTCCCTCCGTTAGAGCGACTTTTTAACTTCTTTTTAAAATACCCCTTTTATCCATATCTTACCACGAAATATTTTACACAGGCCTATACAGTAAAAGAACCGCAAATCTAGGCTTTGCGATTCTTTTACATTTATTTATGTTCATCCGTTAACGTTATAGTTACCGCTGTAGATAACTTCGGATTAATTGTAATTGTGAGTTCTAATGTAGCAAAGACGGTTTGGGTTTTGGGCTCAAACACCAGCTGAAAAGCCGTATTCGAGCGAATCAGTATGATAAGGAAATTTATCATTTCAGCAGTGGTGATGAGCTCACCTTTTTTAACCCGCTCAAAAATCTCCCCTAAGTCTACCATTATGCACCCCCCTCTTCATCTGACACTTGCGGGTGACTATACCAGACATATAAAATACAATCATCTACTTACCCCTTGCCACATTTTATGTCAAACGTGTTCCAAAGGGTGCAAGCATTACGCCCCTTATACTACACAAAAAAAGAAAGAGACAACAAATGTAAGCCTCTTTCCTTTTCCGTGATGCAAAGATACAATTTCTATTTAAAGATCCTCGCCGTAGCCTTAAATATCTCTTTACCCTCATTCCATGCTTCCGCTTGTTTGGGCTCATCAATGGCTAGTAATCTAAACTGGGGGTCGACGGCGTATATGAAATCAGTCTGCTTTATAAAATCAGCCAGCACTCCGTTCCCTTCGTTTTCCACCATCTCCCGGGTTAGTTTACTATGCATCAATACACAATCCTTATCAATTGCTCGCACATATATCACATCGATGCTGGGTGCTACCCTGAAAATTTCAAGGCTACTATGCACAAGCGCCGCAGCCATGAGGTCAAAATACTGTTGATGAACTTCCCGATCCGACTTTTCATCATATTCAATATAGCCTTCCCCTGATAACCTGGTCCACGCTTTGGGTATCACGTTTAACTCAGGAGCTAGCAAGGTCGCGTTAACTGCCGGGCCGGAGACCTCCAGTAGAACTTGTACATACACTGGAAATTTCATTTCTTCAAGTTTTTCTTTTAGTAAATTAGCATAAACACCTGGTTCACCTTCTAAAATACCCTCTATCTTCGCAATGCGTAATCCTTCATTAAATTCATGCCGTTTGCGTAATTCTTCATGCTCCTGTTGTTCTTCTTTTTGCCGGCGGTATATCTCTTGCTGTGCTTCCTCTAGTGTCTGAATTAAATCCTGCTGCTTCGTCTTCAGCGTTTGGGATACCATATATACAAGCAGTAATCCGGTCGCCATAAACAACAGCAGCGCTATTCCCTTGGGCAACACTAGAAAAAGAGCTAAAGTAGCACCCAGGCTAATTCCATATACTTTTAATTTCTGCCGATAAAAATTTTCCACCCGTTGAATGGCTTCGCTCTTAAGAAATGCAAAACAAGATAACGGCGGAGCTTCCCATGGCGTTTTCTCTAACAACGGCGTATAGTCTACGGGTTCATATTTTAAATATTGTAACTGGTGCAGCCCCTCTTCCATTTGAATATTTTTTTGATGCTCGGCTAGATGAAGTCTGACCTTTTCCATCTTTCTTTGGAATTGTTCTTCAAGTCTGGCTCTTACTCTTTCATCTGTAGTGCTGCGCCCCGTTTTACGGGGTTGCGCAATAGATACTTTTTTTGCCATTGGGGACACCTCATGTTATCTATCTAATTCCTGCAACTCTCACTTACAAGTTCAACTTGTCTAAAACGTCGTATCGCTACCATGCGCTGCCAATGCCGCTCCCTCATATTTAAAATCGCCCTGTATAATTCTGTCACTATTCTCTACGACAATCATAGTTCCTGTCAATGTCTGTTCAACCGGCACCGGCAGTTTTCCTTCTTTAAATGTTGCCCCCAGCACAAAGTTGTCTAATTTACCGCACCGGTAGATAGATGTTCATTTCATTCCACCATTCTTCCATGCCAAAAAAGGAGACTGCAGAAAAATATTGAAACAATACCATTTAGATAAAATACATTTGCGGAGGTAAACATATGTCAGCTGTTTTGATTGTTTTACTGCTGTTTTGCGTATCGATAGGGTGGTTTATCTTAGCATATAACTCTTTAGTCGGGACAAAAACCAATGCTGATAATGCCTGGTCGCAAATTGATGTTCAATTGAAGCGAAGGCATGATCTCATCCCGAATTTAGTTGAGGCAGCCAAAGGTTATATGAAGCACGAAAGAGAGACACTTGAAAGCGTCACCAAGGCGCGGGTATCAGCTATCCAGGCAGACAGCATTGACGCTAAAGCAGTTGCGGAGAATGCCCTGGGCAGTGCTCTTGGCAGGCTGATGGCGGTAGCGGAAAGTTATCCTGAGCTTAAAGCCAATCAAAACTTTCTGGCTTTGCAGGAGGAACTAGCGTCTACCGAAAATAGGATAGCCTTCGCCCGTCAGGCATACAACGATGCCGTACTGTTTTTTAATAACACGCTTCAGATGTTTCCGTCCAACATTGTGGCCGGAATGTTCAATTTTACAGTCAAACAATACCTGGAATTAGAAGACAAGCAGCCAAAGAAGTTCCCAAGGTAAAGTTTTAGCATTAAGTGCTAACGTTGACCCAGACGAATTATGCCCTCGCGTTATAAATTTGCTCTTAAATATTTAGCATACGTGATATACTAAAGAAAAAAACAGGAGGCATTTATGGCTAAGGTTTTGATAGTAGATGATGCTGCATTTATGCGAATGGTGCTTAGAAATATGCTGGAGAAGAATGGTTTTGAGGTAGTTGGAGATGCGGAAACTGGAGCAAAAGGGGTGCAACAATATAAGGCTCTTCATCCCGATATTGTTACAATGGACATTACTATGCCCGATATGGACGGTATCACTGCGGTAAAAGAAATAAAAAGCAGCGACCCTGCCGCTAGAATTATTATGTGCAGTGCAATGGGGCAACAAGCGATGGTCATGGACGCAATCAAGGCTGGGGCTGCAGATTTTATTGTAAAACCTTTCCAGGAAGAACGTGTAATAGAATCACTTCGTAAAGTTCTCGGGCAATAATACGATTTTCTCATCAGCTTAGGCCTAGTTCCCGGTTATGGGTCAGTTAGATAAAGCGAACCCGCTAATGCAGACACGTCTTTGCGTCTACTTTAGCGGGTTCGCTTTACTTTTGGTAGAGGAAGGTATAAACGTGATTATGCTGTAACAACTTCCAGGTTAAACCCTCCTACCGTTTAATTCAGTTTACAATCCGAGTTCCCCACGAAGGAAAACCAAGCAGTCATAAATGTCTCGCAAGCCTGCCGAATATAGAGTACAGGCCAGCCGCTGTCTTGCGGTGCCCATGCAGGCCTGCCACCAATGATCCGATTTTCCTCATCCAGCCAAATCTGTTCTACTACCTCAAACTTACCGGCGGCATCGTTCACCTTCATCCGGCATAATACTGCGCTGAGGTTTGTCAACCCGTCTGTGACAGCTATATCATCCGGTCGCTGGTTCTGCAATTCCGCCTGTGCCTCAGTGCCAAGATCAATTCTAATCCATGGTTGTTCAATGCTATCCGCAACCATGTTTTTCAAGCGAAAAAAGCGCATGCCTTGATATTCAGTTAAATAGTCCACGGCTTCTTCACGCTGCGAATATACTGCCAGTTGTTTCTCCGCTATATCCGTGAAGTAGTTGTAGAATTCCGGATCATTCAGTAGAGTTTGATAGATCGAGGATGCTTCAGGAATTAAATTCCGCTGATCGTACTCTTGTGCCTGCTTCAGCAAGGCTTCAGCAAGCATTTGAGAAAAGTTGCTTCCTGTTTCCACGGCGCAATCCCGCTTGCTGATTTCCAGGGACGCAGTTTTCCCTTTTGTTGTGAGCACTACCCTGGTATTTTCCGTCCGCCACTCAGAACGTTCTTCGAAATCGATCCTTGCTGCCCATAATTCATAAATAATTGGGTTGGGATCACCCAATAACTGGGTCAGACGTTTCTTAATTGGCTCATAGTCTTTATACTCAAAATCAATGTGGGTTAATACCAATCCTCCGTCCTTTAAAAAAATCAGTTTCGGGTTAGTATGAGCGCGTACTTCTCCAGTAATGGGCGATATATCAAGATTAGTGCTGTAGACCGCTACATCTGGGGCTATGTCAGCAATATATTTGATGTTGGCAATATCGTCCGGACGACTTCCCCATGACCAGTCCAAAAACCCCTTAGCTAGATTTATACCCGCACTACTATTACGTAATGACAGCGGCCCACCTTCCAGAACCCGCTGATTTGTTATCAACAATGACTCGTTGTCTACAGCAGCAATGTACACGTAATCGCTGTCCATATTCCAGTAACTGCGTGGATAGATTTTATAGAAGGTCATATCATAACGGGTTCCTGGCTGCAAAACGCTATAATCATTACCTGCAATGCCAGCTAAATGATAAAACGGACCTGATTTTGACATCATATCTATATATAACAGTGCGTCTTCAGCCGGCTTATTCTGAACCCAAGCTGTTGAAATAACTTTTTCCGGCAATACATAATCGCAGGCATTCATATTCCGATACTTTTCTAAATCAGCCTGCAATGATACCAAGGCCCCCTCAAGGTCGCGCAGAGCCTGCGAATCTCCTTGTTGTTTCCGTAGCTCTATCCACTTCTGATATCGATCTATCTCCATCTGTATTGCCGTCATCGTCGCTGATAAGCAAGCTTGCTTCAACTCAGTCTGCTGAGATGTTTTATCAACAGCTTCCGCAAAGCAACTAGCAATAGAGAACATCGTAATGCAAATTACTACCACGACCGATGACCAAAAAATATTTTTTTTCATACTCTTCATCCCCCTAACAGTTTTACTCGGCAGACTATCTACCGTTTATATCCTGGATCACAGCTTTTAAAACACAGTAACTACTCCGCACCAGCTGTCTCACTACTGTTTATCCAGTTTAAGGCTATTTTTCTTGCCCTCTCATCTTTCGATCCTATTGCGATATCCTGCCATTCTTCCGAGCCTATGTACAAAGCCCTTCTGCTATTATCATTACTGCAATCGACCATGGACATTATCCTCATTTTGTTCTCATTGGTTAGAAACTGATAGGTTACCATTGTATAGCTTAAATCATCATACCCCTTGGAACGCTGGCTTTGCGCAGACAATACTGCCTTGCGTGCTTCATTCCCCTGTTCATTCCACACCCATTTTACAGTAATCTGGACTGTAGTTGGTTTCTCCCACGGCCATGCGACAATGGAATGTATATCCCAAAAAAGGTTACACTCAGCAAACTCCACAGACCCATACCATTTGGGTGATGGAACCGTGAGATGATCCGGCTGTGCTGCATCAGATTCCTGACCTATTTTCGCAGATTGCATAATTTGTTTAATAAATGCTTCTTCCATGGAATCTGGTTCTATGGGGAAGAAATCAAAAGGTTTCAAATAGAAAAAATTATTTATGACCGCAGCATCGCCCGCTATGTCGTACTGATATGCTTCCAAGTATCTTTTTTGCATAGGTGTACTAAGCAGTACCTCGTTTTTCCATAGTAGTATTTTAGGATAGCCTGGCGGGGGATTCCTATCCACCACCCATAAAGTCCAATATGCCCCCTTGTCGCCATCTTTAATAACAGAGTCTGCATCAAAATATTCGGTGCAGGCGCCATACCGAGTGCCTTCGAGCCGCTGAAGATAAACCCAATTGGCCGCAAGAGCGGTATTTGATAGTATTAGTAACGCGATCAGCAGCAATGCAGGTATCCTTCTTATCATAAGGCCTTCCTCCCAGCAAAAAATATATCTGTTTACCATATTTATCTAACTAATAAACGTCAGATCGGCATAAAGGTAACGCTTAAGCTCCATCATTCTTCGCGAGTTATAAACATTGTTTTTAACTTTTTCGTGCTTATAAAAAGAGAATTGCTACAAGCCTCACTAGCCTTTAGCAATCCGCACGAGGTTAAAAATTCTCAAACATATCTAATAACTTCTGACGGTTCTTTACACCCGTTTTTTCATAGATATTTTTAATGTGAAATTTCACAGTATTAGCGGAAACATTCAAGGTCTCTCCAATCACTCTGGCACTCCGCCCCTTTAGCAATAAACCTAACACTTCTTTTTCCCTTTCCGTTAAAACAGAACCCTCGCCTTCTTGTTTGCATTCGAAATCAAGGGTATCCATCTGTGCAGCCTGATTAGTTATATCAGTATGAGCTAAAATATCCGTCTCAGATGAGTAAACGGAACCATCTTTATCGGAAGAAACTTCCTTGCTATCAGAAAAAACAAGTGCACTCATTAAACTAAGCACTCCAGCTATCAACGCCAAAAACTCCACCTGAAGTTGATTTCCCATAAAGACGTTGAACATCGTAAATGCTAAATTACCACTAAGAATTGAAAAAGTTATCAAAAATAAACCCATACAACATACCGCTGCTGGTTTCGCATGATGATTGGCAATACGAACGATAAGCAGCCAGGTATACATATCAAAAAGAGCAAAACCTGCCTGTATAAGTAGAAAAGACACAATCGCTAGTTGATTTTCCCACCTGGAGAAAAACAACAAAAATCCTATGCTGAGCAAAGGCAGCGTTGGTCGATATAACATGCTAAGATCGTATTTAGAGGAATAGTGGAACAACACTGCAGCTATTATCGTAATAACAGCATACGAAATATTTGCTACACAAAACAAATACGGAAAAGACTGTTCCAGCGTCACAATTTTGAACATCAATCCACCAGCAATATAAAACAACGCAAATAACACTTTAATTCTAATGGGAAATGGGTCTAATCCAGCTGTAACATTCCCTTGAACTTGGTAATTAAACCAGTGCCTTGTTTGCTTCTTGATTAAAGCCAATGAAGCAATGGGCATTATGGCAATAATCATCAACCCGGGCACTAGCTTTACAACACCGCCTAAAAGAGTAAAACCAGTGGCAATTGTGATAGCACCAGCAAGCACAGCGGCGGCCCTGTCTAATCTTATCATTGTAAAAAATTCCAACCAGACTGCCATAAATGGAGCACCAGCAAAACCCGCTGCCCCCGCCAAAACATAAGCAAGCCAGGCATGATTAGCAGCTATCTCCGAGTCAAGAAAAGGAATACCGCCCAGTAATACAGGACCTAGCGATAGCAGCACAGCACAGTAATTAAACATGTTCCTTTCCACTATCAGAGATCGTGTCCGCAGTGTGAACCCCAGAAAATAGAACCCTATAGAGTTGCAACAAAGAAATAACAAAAACAAGTTGTTAGGTTGAATTTGCCATAGCGCTGCCGCCGGAGCCAGTAATGGCCCTTCAAGAAATAACATCCAAAGCCAACTTACATATAGTCCAAAACCGATAGCATGAAAAAGCATATCCACATCACCACAAAAATTGTTATATTCAGCTAAAAATTAATTTCGTGGTGAATTCTGATTATCCTCTTAATTCATTAGTGGCATTTCCGAGCTAACTATTTTCTATGCACCATATTACACAAAATATCATCCTTTCTTACTCCCGAACAGCTGTCGCTCATAATTTTCAAAACCCGGGTTTCGCGGCTTTCGATCATCATTTCCGCCAGCGTTGTAAAACATGCCTGGATTTCGCCGTTATCAAATTGATTTTTTCGCTCATCTCTCCTGTACTCTTCTCCACCAACCCGGTTAACCGACGGGATTGTTCACCTTGCCCATAAACAAGATCGAGCCGGTCGGTTTATGCATGATCATGAACAGGAAAGGCTTGTCGGCACGAAATATCGACATCGCGCTTTTGCTATCCATGACCACCGCAGTGGCCCCCGTAGCTTCACTTCCTGCCTCATTCACCTCAATCACAGCCTGGTGAATAACATGGGCGATGTAGAGGTCATTATGTCCGGTCATGCCGGAAAAATCAGCATCCCGTTTGCTAAAAGCATCAATTATCCCCATAGCGGGCAGAAATTTCTGCTCTTCAAGGTAGTATCGAGCTTCAATTTTAAATTTTGGCAGAAATACCGTCAGTCCTTCTGGCTTTAACTGCTCCAGCCAACTCCGCACTAGCTCCGGTGCAAGCGACCCAGCCAGTTCTTCCAGCGTACTGTTGGGCAACAGGACCACCATGGATAATTCATCGCCCTCATAAGGAAGTTCGACGAGCTGCGCTTCTTTGGTCATAGCATACCGAAATTCACTCGTTTGCCACATCATTGGCACAGCCACCATTTCACCCGGTCTGATCTGAAACGGGTGGTTCAGCAATGTCTGCTCCTGCTTAAACGGCGCTGTCCAAGCACCCTTGAAATAGACTGCATTAGTCAGTACCAATTTGGTATCCATAGATAGATCATCGGCCAGTAGCAGTTCCTGAATTTTATCGGCGGTTTTTTCCGCAACCCAACTGTTGATAGTTTGTCGGCTCACTTCCCTATTATTGATAAAATCGACTGTTCGGAAACCTCCACCGTAACTATTGTCAATTAAGGAAACAAAATCGGGATCAAAACGATACTTCTCCTGTCCCCACAATGCGTTGGCCAGCTTTAGTTGATAAGATTTCCCATCTGATCCGAATGCCGCCAACAGCGAGGAAAACCCCTGCTGCATTTCAGTCTGGGGAAGCGTAAAATGCATCGTGTCAGCCATCTGTTTGGCAGTAGTCCCCCGGCTGCCCGCATAAGTTATACCCAGCGCGGTCGACAGACTGACCGGCGAAATAAAAATATTCTTGTCTCCCTCGACATAATTGATCCTATTAAACAGCTCGAAGGCAAACTGATTGTTTCCCTCAACCACTCCAGCAGTGCCATACGCCAGACCGACAACCGGCGGCATAATAACGACCAACAAACTTGCCGCCAAGCTAATAAATATCTGCTTGAGATTACACTTAAACATGTTATCTTCACTCCTTCACTTACAACTTACTTACCGTACTTAAGTAGTACTTACTTGCTCGCTGCTAAATCATAGACAGTTCCCGGGGAAGCATGCCTCCTCCATAATTCTATTGTTTTTCTTCAAAGGTACTTCCTTTTATTTTCCAGTTCACTACAATAAACGATGAAACAAAGCAAAGATAACGGGTGAAAATAAAAAAATTTAATATCATTTTCAAAATATTAGTAACTATGCTGAAATAGAAAGCGGGGCATCCCTCTGTAGTGAAAATACTATCTCCACCAGTAACCGATGGTTAGTACTACAAGGTTTGCCCCTAATAAAATTTCGAAAATTCACAATTAAGATCCTATTTTCGTAATTTACATTAATTTTATTTTTCCCAGTCCACTGAAGTGGATCTACATTCTCTATTTTGTTGAGATGTTCTTCAGTTCTCTTTCGATAATCCCCTCCAATACCGCCCTGGGAGGCACACCTTCCATTCTTCTTCCGTTAATGAACAGCGTAGGGGTCGCATTGATATGCAGTTTATCAGCCAGTTCAATATCCCGCTTCAGAATTTGATTAACTGCGTTTGAAGCAAGTTCCCCCTCAAAACGGACTGACTCTGTCAAGTTGAACGCAACTTCAAGAGCTTTGTCCTTACTGTATTGGGAATGAAACTCTTGGTAGCGGGAGAAGTGCTTATCCTGATACTCGGGAAATATATTTAACGAAGCCGCAGCTAAGAAGGACTTCGCCGCTGTACAGGAAGCCTTGTAGACGGTTTGTTCTACTTTACTGTTACAGGATTGATCAAGTGGATAATTATAATAAGTCACCGATATTTGGTCTCCATATTTGGTTAACACAGCGTTTTCAAGCTGAAAGAATTGAAAACAAGCAGAACACAGGAAATCGGTGAAAGCTACGATCTGAATCTTCGCGTTATCATTTCCTATTCTTAAGCTACTTTCCGGCAACACCGGGTTTTCCGGTACCTGTTTGTAGAAAGCCTCCACAGCTTGTTTAGTTTGCGCGTGGGACTGTTTTAAAGAAGACGTTTTCATTTGCAAAATATGTGCAGTGGAGAAAACTGCAAAACCCAGAAAAATAATAAAAGTAACATAAAGTGCCGCAGCTGCCTTTTTGTCAGGCTCGTCAGTTTCTTTGGGCATCATCGTCTGAAAAAGCATCCGGAGCGAGCTGTCACCTTTTTTAGAATACCGATACCAAAAATAGCAGGTCAGTAACAATAACATATTAATAAAATAAGTTGCCGCACAAAGAAGGCAGACTGTCTCAAGGCGGATCATTACAGTGACGAGAAACAAATCGGCTAATAGCGCTGTACTGATAAAAATTGAGTTAAGCAAAAATCCATATGATAAATATTTCCCCCCTGCGTAATCAGCTATGAGGCTGGTAAATAAAATCAGCATGAACACAAAGAGACCATAAACGGCAATCGGAATGCCAAAAACCTCCGAGTACTTCCATTGAGTTAAAGCCTCGCAATTACCGGCATAATTGCCTCCGCAGATAACGAACTTTGTGTCTAACCCAGGGTAGTAATGTGCATATGTAAGAATACCTGCAACGACTGCACCAATAAAAGCCAATAACGCAATAATAGAACTATATTTTTTATCCATAACTACCCTCCCCAAAAAAATCTTGTACACTGATTTTTAAAGGAGTACTACCCTTGCACCCACCTACCAACAAGCTAGCATTATAACCAATCTCCTGATTCCGTTGGATTTTTAACCTCAGCTGACCCTTAAAAGAAACGGCTCAATTCGCTGGTGAATAACAGATAGTATAATCATTTCCGCAATCTCTTGCCGCATCTGCCGTAGAAGTGTAACAAAGGCTTTTATTCTTACAATAAATATTGTAGCCACTTGGACAGCAAGTATCGTCTCCACAGCAAGTACCGTTGTTCTCACAGGTATAGGGCCCGCAATCTGTCTTGGCGTAAGGAACCGCATTGTTTAGAGTATTTTGCCCTTTATTGCACTGCAAAGGAGGTACCCCGTTAGAAGTATCTGCCAGAGATGCCGTCGAGGCAAATGCCAACATTACTACCACCAATACACAAGCAACAATTGTTTTTAGCATGGTTCTCCTCCTCTCCGCTCCCTTTTGCGTTTAAAAATTAAGTGAAGTACCCGGGTAGCCACCTTTCTTGTTACACTCTAAGTGTACCAAGATATTTGGCGGTTTTGCACTACCCCTTTCGGGTAGTTGTGCTCCCCTGGTTCTGTACCTTTTGTATTGTTCTCTGTCAATCGAACTAAGGTCTTCAAACTAAGCTAAAAATTACATCGATTACACTTTATGAAATCATTGAGTGGCGAGATAGTAAAAAACTGCAGCATGGATAACTGCAGGCGAATCATTATTATGGCAGTGAGAATTTTACCATAAAAGTAGTGCCGTAATTTCCCGTTTTTACATCTATTTTGGCATTATGTCTATTGGCTATGCTGTAACATATCGCTAACCCTAATCCAGTGCCATTTTCTTTCGTCGTCAAAAACGGCGTGCCCAATTTCTGCAATACTTCCGCCGGGATACCCTTACCCTGGTCCTGAATGGATAAAACCACCTGTTCACCTTCTGTTAAAGTTCGCACAATTAATTGTCCTCCTGGAGACATAGCTTCCAACCCGTTCCTGACGAAATTAAGGATCATTTGACGTATTTCTTGGGTATCCAGCAGCAAATCAGGGATATCGGCCGATAATTCCGCCTTAATCCACTTTCCACTGAGCATCGCATCAGACTCCATTAATGGCAGCAGGGTTTCAACGCTCGTGTTTAGGTTCTGCAGCGAACACTCAATAGCTTTGTTCTTGGCAAGAGAAAGAAATTCCGTAACGATGGAATTGGTTCTATCCAGTTCTCCGATCATCAAATCCAAGTGTGAATTATACTGGGCAAACTCCTTTTTTTGCATGAAGGACTGCAAAAACCCCCTTACCGTCGTCATGGGATTCCTGATTTCGTGAGCAATGCCGGCGGCCATTTCACCGATAAGATTTAACCGTTCCAGGCGGGCCATCTCTTGTTCCACAAGCTTGCGTTCGGTTAAGTCGGCGATAACTGTCCTATATTGTGATCCATGACCTCCGATGTCCGGCAGCGGCAAACTGATGAGCTGAACATGGACTACTGCGGCGTTCTTTGTGGACAGTTTTAATTCCGTAATCACCTTTTCTCCGGTAAGTCTACATGACCGCAAATGATTGAAAAACACTTTGCTACTATCTTTATCCACAAAAGTAGCCATCGGCACGCCAATCAACCACGATCGCTCCATGCCTAAAAGCGCCGCACCGGTGAGGTTAATCTCCTGTATACAGCCCTTACCATCAAAAGTCACATAACCTACTGGCGCGAAGTCATAGAGAGCGGCATAGCGGTTGCGGGATTCCTCCAGTTCCCCGAGCGTATCTTTCATAGCCTGACATTGGATTTCCAAGTCCCATTCTCGGACCTGCAGCTCTTGTTTTAAACGTTGAACTTCTTCTCTGCTGCTATTGTCCGGAGATGGAATCGAGTGAACGAGATTGATAACTTCACTCTTACCGCTGGCTGCCATATGCTCACTCCCTCCTGACCGGCGCTCGTTGCTTCATCCGGCATCGCCGAAAACTCCCTTTGCTTTATCCCCTCAGTATGCTATTGATTTTCGATTTTTTAGCTACTTTGCTGTTTTCCTGTCTGTGGGTCAATGGTTTCGAAAGCCATGAGAATAAGTTTTGTCCTGTTTTGCGCGTTTAGTATCCTGCGGGCATTAACTAACATCCTTTGTTTTCCGATATTGGGAAAATCGTAGCTGATCTCAAAATCTTCGAAAGCAGTGTCATGGGCCAGTAGCTCATTTAAAAGGATGTGCAGTTCCGGAATGTCCCACAGACCATCCCGCATTTGGAAAATAGATTGATCGTTTATGTCCTCAGGCGTCAACCGAAAGGTTTGATAATAGGCCTTATTTGCCGTTTTCAGCCGCAAATCGGCATCAAGAACCAGGAGCGGCTGGCGCACCGTTTCCACAATCGCTTCGGCATAATCACGGGCTTCTTGGGCAACCTCAAAGCTTTTCTTAATCTCATGAATATCGACAAAGGTAATAATTACACCATCTATCTTGTGATCGGTAGTTTTATACGGGCGTATTTGCATGGAATACCAATGTCCCCACCGATCCTGCACTTCTTGTTCTTTGCTGACGAGAGTGTCCATCACCTCCAGGCTAACTTGCTCCAAATCAGGGATTTCAATATTCGGCTTAATATTGTTGATTGGCCGTCCAACATCAGCGCTGATCAAGTTCAATACCTTTTCAGCAACGGAACTGAACCGCCGAATGCGCAAATCGCTGTCAAGGATGAGCACAGCAATATTGATGCTGCGAAGCAAATTATACAAATCATTATTGACATAGCTCAATTCCAGATTACGGCTTTGCAGTTCATCATTCAGAGTCATCAACTCTTCATTGGTGGACTGGAGTTCCTCTTTGGCGGTTTCCATCTCCTCATATGTGCTTTGCAACTCTTCGTTGCTTGATTGAATTTCTTCGTTCGCACACCTGAGGTTCTCATTGACAATTTCATGCTGGTCGATAATCGATTGAAGATATTCCTTTGTAGCGGCAATCTCCTGCTTCAAGCACAGGACCTCTCCTGGTTCCCCCGGCTGATAAACGTCTTCCCCAGCCTTCATACCACTGTCTTGTTTACTCTCAGGCAGATACTGGGCAGCGGCATCTCTGAATAATACCAGGAAGTATTCGCCTTTTTGTAATGGCCCATTGATCGGAATAACATCAACATTGACTGGAAAGGAATGCCCATCCTTGATAACGTGTAAGCCGTCTTTCCGGACAAGGACATTTTCTTTTTTGGCCTGGTTAACGGCTGTCCGCAATCCAAGCAACAACCCGTCCCGAGCCATCTTCAGCAGGTTTACGCTCGGCATTCCGGGCGCCGCCTCAAGATAGACGCCGGTACGGCCCCGGAACTGGAGGATATCCAGCTTGCTGTTGATAATAACTCCAGGCGGAGCATATTTATGCACCACAATCCGATCAGCCTCTTTTTGAACATCCAACCAGGAACTGCCCTTCAAACTGCCCGGAGCGTCTTTTTCAATATGATTTGGTACTGATGCCGCATGCTCGCTGGCGGAATATGCAAACAGAAGCGGGTTCGTGACCGCCTTTTTCGCATAAACTCTGTATTTCTTATCCAGCAAGCTAAATAAGTCCGCAAATACGCCTATAGACTCCGATGCCCCCAAGATAAGAAAGCCGCTGGGATTAAGGGCATAATGAAAAATAGGGTATATTCTCTTTTGTAATGCAAGCCCAAAATAGATCATCACATTGCGGCAACTGACAAGGTCCACCCTGGAAATGGGTGGCTCCTTACCAATGTCCTGCCTGGCAAACACGCATACGTCGCGTATGGTCTTGCTGACCTGATAGCCTTGTGCCACCTCAACAAAGAAGCGACTGAGCCTCGCTGGAGAAACATCTGACATGATACTTTGCGGATATATGCCGGCCCTAGCTTTTTCGATAACCGTTTCGTTAATATCGGTGGCAAAAATCTGAATTGGCCTGTTGATGCTATGGGCTCCCAAAAATTCCAGCAAAGCTATGGCCAGTGAATATGCTTCCTCACCGGTTGAACAGCCCGGCACCCACATGCGGATGGGCGCGTTGGGAGCGGTGCTGCTAATGATGGCTGGGAAAACTTGAGCTTTCAGAGTATCGAAGGCTTGCGGCTCACGAAAAAATTTCGTAACATTGATCAGTATATCTTGCTGTAACGCGGCAAGCTCCGTGCTATTTAGACGAAGATAATCGATATAATCGTCCAGCTTGTCTACCCTGTGTAAGTTCATGCGGTGCAAGATACGCCTTTTTACGGTAAGCTGCTTATATTCGGCAAAATTAATACCGCTGACCTTGTTTAACATATCCAAAATTCTGCCAAGTGCATCGGCACCGTCAGGGAACAGCTCGCTGGATTCCGTCGTTGGGCTGGTAAAAGTACGTAATTTGCCAATCATCGCAAGTTCGCTGGCAATTTCCCGTGGCGACAAGACAAAATCGACCATGCCGGTAGCGATTGCGCTGAGCGGCATACTATCGTATTCCGCTGAATACGGATCTTGGGCAAACGTCATGCCGCCGACAGCTTTTATCTCCTTCAAGCCCTGCGAACCGTCTGAGCCGTTTCCTGATAAAATCACTCCGATGGCCTTGTCTCCCGTATCATTGGCCAGCGATCCCAGAAAAAAGTCTATCAGCGTATGCCGTCTCACTCCCCTTTGTTGCAGTTCAACAGTCAATACCCCGCTTGCAACAGTCAGCTCTGTGCCAGGCTTAATAACATAAACGTGGTTAGGCCGTGCAACTGTGTTATCCTTAACTTCGCTGACAGGCATATCTGTCACCTCGGACAATATGCTGCCCAACGCGCTGTCATGTTTAGCATCCAGATGCTGAATTACTACAAAGGCCATGCCGGTGGCCACAGGCATACTCTCAAATAACTGCGACAAAGCCTGCAGCCCGCCTGCTGAGGCCCCAACACCAACAATCGAACATTCCTTACGCTCCGCTTGATCACTGCCGGCATGTACAACTGTTAAAGCAGCCCCGGCGGCCTTTGCCGCAGGTAAGGGCTGCTCTCCTGACTGCAAGTTACGAGTTTTATGGCTGGATTTATTATTTACCAAGGTTCTTCTTCCTTTCAATAAACAGCAGTACTACTATGTGCCATTCGCAATTCCGAAGCTGCGGCAATTAACAAAAGACTAATGGTTCTACACCTAACAATAGTTCTATACAGTATTCAACATTCCTGCGTATCATTAGTCATTTATTTCCAGAATATGCGGAGAGGAAGGGAAACGCAAAAAGAGCGTTAGCTGGCACTCCGTTAGATTAAAGGTATATGGTGTGTCTTTATTAGGCAGATTAGGCGCTGTCCATACTTTCTTTAATAAGCTCTTTGAGCTGTGGGTCTTGGGCATGATTATGGAGTATAGTGAGCAGAGCTGATAACGCCCCATAGTAACAATCCCATATAAGGAACCCGCTTCGATATAGTTTACCGATTCTTTATCAACTAATGACTGCACCATGGAACGACTGGCAGCATTAACTTGATCAGTAACGGTCACGATAATTCCTCTGTCCGTTTACATCCTTCCACTTCAATCACATCGATGAGTTTTTGGCAATAGGCAATTTCGTCTTTGAGTACACCGTTGGTGTTTTTCGTCGGGAACTTCGCTTTCAAAGATTCGTCGACCTTGTAGACGGCTTTTCTTAGTTTTCGGGAACGGTCCTGCAAGATTTCGATAGGGGATTTCTGATTATAACGGGCTTTTGTATGGGTTGCATCAACAATGATTGATTTACTTTTGATAATACCCTTTTCAATTGCGATTTCAACGGTTTTGTTTATGAGCATATCGAGCAAATTCAGATCCTTTAACCGCAGCTTCCGGAACTTTGTTAAAGAACTTGGATCAATCACTGGATCTTCCGGCGCCATGTGGAGAAAATACTTAAACGACATATCGTATTTGGATCGCTCGACGATGTCAACGTCAGACAGTTTGAAGATCACTTTGAGCAGCAAATATTTAAACATCCGAATCGGGTCAATCGCATTTCTGCCGTTATCCAAACAATAGTGCTCTTTCAATTCCTCATACACAAAGGAAAAATCAACAAGCTCGTTGATTTGACGCAGTGTATTATCTTTGGAAATAACTAAGTTATAGAGCTCAATATAGGGACTTAAAGTAAGCGTCCAACAACATAGTGGATAAAAAAAGAGCAAAAACTGATGTATACTAATACTCAAGTTTTTGCTCTACTTACATCTTGTTTGAATTGCCGGGTTCCAAGGAAGATAATCTTCTAGAAATTCAGGATATTGCCCAAACTGGACTCCAGGTAGGTCCTGGAAGATAAACTTTAGATATTTATACGGGTTTAAGCCGTTGGCTTTAGCGGTTTCGATGATGCTGTATACGGCTGCGCTTGCTGCAGCACCTTTGGGACTGCCGCTGAACAGCCAATTTTTGCGGCCGATGGTAAAGGGCCGTATGCTGTTTTCCGCAAGATTATTGGAAATTGAGCAATTCCCATCTTTAAGATAATTCATCAGGCCTTCTTTTTGGTTCTGTGCATAGGTTAGCGCTTCGCTGATCTTTGACTTTGGCGGAACCTGCCTCTTTACGGAATCTACCCACGACCAAAAGGCCTCTAAAACAGGTTTTTCCTGTTCCAGACGCTTTACTTTACGTTCCTCACTAGAAAGATCCTGGAGAGTCTTTTCTATTTCAAAAAGTTTATTGCAAAATTCGATACCTTGGCTTGGAATCGTGGCTTCCGGGTTTTTTGTATCTTTAGGAAGGGCATCCACAAAATTCCTCCGAAGATGCGTCCAACAAAGGCATCTTGTAATCTCCGGCACTTTCTTGTATCCGGCGTAAGCATCCGTGTGCAGGTACCCTTTGAACCCCTTCAGGAATTTCTTGGGATAGTTGCCACCCCTGCCGGGCTGATACTCGAAAATCCGGATGGGATGTTTACAGTACTGGCCGGTGCTGTACACCCACATGTAAGAAACCGTGGTATTCTTGCGGCCTTCTTCCTGCAATACCTGAATTGTGGTTTCGTCCGCATGCAAGTATTGCTCTTTTAGCATCTTTTGATGCAGGAGGTTCACTAAGGGAGTGAGCCAGTCCCGTGAAGAAGCTAAAATCCAGTTCGCCATCGTAGCACGGCTTAAGTTTACCCCCAGTGTTTGCCACTCTTTTTCCTGGCGGTACAGCGGAATGGCATTGACAAACTTTTGGTGCATCACCCAGGCTACTGTCGATGGCGATGCCATGGAATGCAAGATTACTGGATCGGGCATGGGGGATTTTTCTATGTAAGGTTCACCATTCTTACGGCAAGTACGGCACTCAAAGGTTTCCCGATAATAATCAATCGCTCTGACTTGTGCAGGGATGAATTCAAGCTCCGTGCGAACGAATTCTTCACCAATCGATACAAGCGTGGTCCCACATGTTTCGCAGAAACGATCTTCTTCAACAAGTCCACAAAGCCTTTTGGTACGCGGGATATCCTTCAAAAGTTCTTTTCGCTGGCCTTTAAATCGTTTGCGTTGGAAATTATCAGCTTCTTTCTTGAGGTCCGGTTCCGGTACCTTCGGATCAGCTTGAACTTCCGCTTCATCAAAAAGAGACATCTCTCCTAATGAAAGGGTAGATGTCTTCTCAGAACTTCTGCCAAAGAGTTTACGGGTCAGATAGGCAACAGTCTCGTGGAGACGTTTATTCTCCTGTTCTAGTTCGGATATGCGGTTTTCGAATGTTGCCATCTGCTCGGATGCATTCATGAAAATAGTCCTTTTTATGAGATTTTTTACTGTATTTATTATACCATAAAAACACCGAGAAAGCCAGTAAATATCAGCCTTCACGGTGTTTTTCTCCATTATATCCAAGCAGTTGTATCCAGCTTTTGTACCGCTTTGGTTTGGTCGATACAAAGGCCTTCCAAAAGCCATCGAAGTTGCTGGTATGTGATGGAACGAACAGCTTCAGCGCTCTTTGGCCATTGGAAAGTTCCGCTTTCCAGTCGTTTATAAAGAAGAACAAATCCGTCACCTTCCCAGTACAGTGCTTTCATCCGATCACGCCGTCTGCCGCAGAATAAAAATAGGCTGTTCTGGAAAGGGTTTAGCTGGTAGTTCTGCTTAACGATCACAATAAGGCCGTCAATGGATTTACGCATATCCGTATAACCGCAAGCGATGTAGAGTTGCTCTGCTTTTGAAATATCACCGAACATTCTGAAGCGCCCTCAACGTGCTTTCAATCAAGGCTGTGGATGCACCATTATGAAGTTCCAGAGTAACGGAACCAACCCGCATAATAATATGAGAAGCGGTTTCCTGTACTGCGGGTCCGGCTGCCGTTAGATGAGCAGATATTTTTACCGGTACAATTTGCTGATTGCCGGCACCGAGATCCGGAAGTGATTCACAGGCAGCCGTACGCACGCGTTTTAACCAATAGTAGTAACTTTTGGGATTGATATCATGATCGGTACACCATGCTGAGATCGTTTGCCCGCTGCTACGGCATTCGCGGATGATTTCTGTCCATTGGTTCAAACGGTATTGTCGAGTGACTTCTCTGGTATTCAACTCTAAACCTCCCTCGGAGTTTTTCAAGTTGGTCGAAAAACTCTATATCTTGATTTAGAGCAATTATCCCACGGATTGTCCCCGGATTCTATCCACTCTCTTACTAGACGCTTACGTTAAACGGGTGGTTTTGCTTTGACCCTATAAGGGTCTAATACCAGCGGCACCTCAAAGTGCTCGTGGTTCCGCCAACCGCATTCGTCACTCTAGCGACCCTTAAAAGGGTCCTCGTATTCTTTCACACTGTTTTTGTCTAGCATCATATCTTCATTTTCTTGTTCTCTTATATATTTTGTATGGTTGCCTTATTTAGTCCCACTGTACTTACATAGTACCCTTTGGCCCAAAAATGACGATTCCCATACTTATACTTGAGATTCGCATGTCGGTCGAATATCATTAAACTGCTTTTGCCCTTCAAGTATCCCATAAAACTTGATACACTCATCTTTGGCGGTATCTTTAAGCACATATGGACGTGGTCACTACATGCGGCAGCTTCTACTATCTCAACATTTTTATATGTACATAGCTGTCTTAAAATCTGACCAATATCGCTCCTTAATTTTCCATATATCTCTTTCCTGCGATATTTTGGAATAAACACTATATGGTAGCTGCAATTCCACCGTGTATGTGATAAACTATTTTCATCCATTCTGTTGTCCTCCTTTTGATTGTGAGCGGTCGGCGAAACCAGCTCAATTCTATCAAAAGGAGGACTTTTTTTACATATGTATAGGCATAGCCTCTTTTATTCACACACGCATAGCGTGTGGTTGTCGAAAAACGTAATACAAATTGGAAAATGTATTATTCCCATCGATCGGCAGACTGATCTGAATTTCCTGGCGGGTGTGCTGAAAGTGCTGGTCGATGTATGTTGAAGATATCAGATCAAACTTCCGTATTTTTAGCCTGCGGCGATACGGACATGCGAAAGTCCATTAACGGCCTTAGCGCCCTCGTCAAGCATAGCTTTCAACTCAACCCGTTTGATAAAGCACTCTTCGTTTTCTGTAATCGACAGCGCAACCGGATGAAAATACTGACGTGGGAAGAAAATGGTTTCTGGCTGCATTTGAAGCGCCTGGAACGCGGCCATTTTAAATGGCCGGCAGCCGACGAAACAACAACTATGACCCTTACGTCCGATGAACTTTTGAATTTAATCCAAAGCCCTGGACTTGAGCAAAAACTGCGCCGCACGCAAGTGCAAGTGGGCCGCTAAACCCGCGATTTTACTGGATCTATACCTCGTTTCGTGGTAAAATAAAAGGGTGAGAATTGGATTGGAAACGAGGATTTTCTCTTGCAAACACAAGCGCAATTAGAGGCCGAAAACGCTAAATTAAAAGCTCGTATTCAAGAGCTGGAGACTTTGAATAAATGGTATGCTGAGCAACTGCGGCTGAGCCGACAAAAACAGTTCGGTGCATCGTCGGAGAAAAGCCAACGCGACGATTTAGCCCAGCTTAACCTGTTTAATGAGGCTGAAGCAGAGCGCCAGCCCTTTGTGGCCGAACCGGATACACGAACCATCACTTATCAGCGCCAAAAAGGCAAACGCGGTAAAAACATAAAACATCTGCCGGTAGAAGTCATTGAGTATACATTGCCCGCCGAAGAACAAGCTTGTTCTCAGTGCGGAGAAGACTTGCACGTTATGAGCAAAGAGGTTCGCAAAGAACTGACGATTATTCCGACCCGGGTCAAGGTTATTGAGCATGTAAGCTTTGTTTATAGCTGTCGAAACTGTGAAAAAACCAATATTGAGACACCTGTTATCACCGCCGTTGCACCAAAGGCGCTGTTGCCCAAGAGCATG
>Ga0074193_1000795_pt1 | contig 47212 bp, 49 predicted proteins | sample EPASupsiteHSE605_FD_64523 | JGI IMG/M metagenome (GOLD analysis project Ga0074193, IMG submission 64523) | Bioremediated contaminated groundwater from EPA Superfund site, New Mexico - Sample HSE6-05 | ecosystem: Environmental > Aquatic > Deep subsurface > Groundwater > Contaminated ...
CCTGTAATGATATTACTATGTCCGACGCCTGCGGGTTTGAAACCTTGGGCTTGGCAACTTTTTGCAGTCTATCTTGGTGCAGTGCTTGGACTCATATTAAGACCTGTAAAAGAACCAGTCGTTTTAATTACAGCGATGGGTGTGGTAGCTTTATGCTTTAAACAGACGAAAGTCGCTTTGGAAGCTTTCGGAGAAACAACACCGTGGCTAGTGTTCGCAGCGTTTATTATTGGACAATGTTTTGTGGAAACTGGGCTTGGAAATCGAATCGCTTATTTTTTAATCGATAAGTTTGGCAAATCAAGTTTGCGCTTAGGGTATATAGCGGCTCTCTCTGATTTGATATTATCGCCGGCCATCCCTTCCAATACCGCTAGATCAGGCGGACTGGTTTATCCTATTTTTCAGAGTCTGGCACTTACTTTGAATTCTCGCCCCGATGATGGAACGGAGAGGAAGATTGGTTCTTATCTAATGGTCTTAATGTATCAGAACAGCTTGACTACTGGAACGATGTTTATTACAGCAGGGGCTATTATGCCGCTGATGATAAAACTGACCAATGACATTATGAATGCTGATATTTCCTGGATTCAGTGGGCGGTAGCTATGTCAGTTCCTGGACTCCTTTGCTTATTAGTGACACCTTATTTGGTTTATAAAATTTATCCACCTGAGATTAAAGAGGTAGATAACAAAGTCATTGCCCAAGAGGGGTATAAAAAAATAGGCTCAATGAAACGAGAAGAAAAGATATTAGCGATACTGTTTGTATTTGCTATCATTGGTTGGGCAACAGGCACAATTACTAAAATTGATTCAACAGCAGTAGCCCTAGCTTTATTGTCGTTATGTATGTTGACTCGTGTTATTACATGGGAAAAAGTATTGGCGTGCAAGGCTGGTTGGAGTACTTTTATCTGGTATGCAGGCATCATTTCCTTGGCCAATGGCTTAAATAAAGCTGGTTTCTTTGTATGGCTAGGAAAACTATTCTCGCAGCATTTTAATCTTGCTGGCGTTGATAGCATCCTGATTCTTGGCGGACTCATTTTTATAACGATTATCGTTCGTTATTTATTTGCATCGACAATTGCTTTTGTCGTCACATTCATTCCTGTAATTTATACATTAGGAGCAGTTTCCAATGTACCAGCTCTTCCGCTACTACTTATGACAGCTGCTTCAGCTCAAATAGCGAGTTTAATGACTCACTATGGTAATGCAGTAGGTACAGTATTATATGGCGCTGGATATGTACCACAAGGAACGTGGTGGAAGATTGGACATATTGTCATGGCTGTTTCAATGACGATTTACTTTATTATTGGCCTCACTTGGTGGAAGGTTTTAGGCTTATGGTAATGCTTTAATTCAATAAGATCGGTGTTTTTTTATAAAGAGAAATAGCAAATAATTTACTTAAATAAATTATTTGCTATTTCTTTTATCATTGAAACCTTTTTATTTGTATCATATAAATATCATATAAATCGGAATGGCAAGAAGGGCTAAGAGTGTTGTAATACTTACTAGTACTGCTGCGTATTCGGTATCTGCTTCGTAGACTTTCGCAAGGATTGTAGTTTGGGTCATAGCTGGTAACGCCGCTTGAATAACAAATACTTTTTTCATGAGTTCTGGAATGGGGATAAAAGATGCAACGACCAATATCGCAATTGGGGAGATAATAAATCGTCCGATTAATATGGCAATCACATCGTTACTAAACTTTATAGTATTTAATTTAACACCAAAGATCGCAATGCCAATGAAGAGTAAGGATAAAGGAGTCGTCATATTTCCCAAATATTTACAAGTACTCATTACAAAAGTAGGTAAGGAAATTTCTAACATAACCAGTATTACTGCCAATGTAAAGCCTATAAACGGGGGGGAAAAGACTCTTTTGATAGTATCTAAACTAATGATATTAGACGGCAACGATGGACCATCTAGACTGATAGAATAGTTACCAATTGTCCAAAATAAAAAGGCATTTGCAAGAAAATAGATTAGGACATAGGAAATGCTACTTTCTCCAAATAAGGCCAGATTGACGGGTACTCCAACAAAAAGAGAACTAGAACAAAAAAAAGCGGATCGAAAAGTACCTTTTCTATTCGTAGGAAGAGAGAGCATATTGGATAATACATAAGCGAAACAAAAACTGATCAGCATAGCGAGTACAGGTACGATGACTCCCTTGAATAGGGGGATAAAATTTTCTTTATTGAAAGTGCTAAGTAAATTCCATACCATATAAGTTGGCAGAGAAATATAAGTTACTAATTTAGGAAGGAGTTTGGAGTTTTCTGGAGTAAACCACCCTTTGCCAGTTAAGATGTAACCTAAGGCAACCATAATGATAATACTAATTAACCCTTCAAATGCGTGTAAAAAAACCATATTTACCCTCCTGGAATAGTGACTAAGAATCATAGTAAGAGTGTTTGATTTTGTATTCTTCTATGTCTAGTATTTTATATATAAGTATAACAAAGTATAATATATATAGATAACACTAAAAATGTTCTTAATCCATACGAAAAAAATATGCCAAAAGGATGGACTTTTTATGGATATTAAACAACTCAGGTATTTTCTCGCCATTGCTACAGAGGGGCAGATTACAAGGGCAGCTAAACAATTACATATGGCCCAGCCCCCGCTCAGTCAGCAACTTAAATTATTAGAAGAAGAATTAGGCGTAAAATTAGTAGAAAGAGAGACTCGGGGAGTTGTACTAACGGAAGCGGGACACTTGCTCTATAAACGAGCAGCCCATATACTTGAGATCATGGAGTCAACTACGAAGGAGTTAAAAGAGCTAGATAAAGGATATGCTGGTACATTGTCAATTGGTGCTGTTGCATCTTCTGGAACGACATTTTTGCCCTTTCATATTGTAAACTTTCATAAACAGTATCCCAAAATAAAATTTCAGTTATGGGAAGGTGATACAAATAAAATTTTAGATTTGTTAGACACTGGAATCATTGAAATTGGTATTGTCAGAGCCGTTTTTGATTCGAAAATATACCATTCAGTAGATTTGCCTAAGGAACCAATGGTGGTTGCTATGTGTAAAGAATGGAACTGTGGTGAGAACACGACGCAACTGAAACTAGAAGAATTGGCGGAGAAACCTTTATTGCTACATCGGAGTAATGAAAGAATGATTAGAGAGGAGTGTCAGGAAAAAGGTTTTGAACCTCAAATTTTATGTCAAGGTGATGATATGAGGTCTTTGCTTGTATGGGCCAATGCAGGACTCGGTATGGCGATTGTGCCTAAATCTGCAGTAGGTCTTGTACCAAGCAACCGATTACTGTACAAAGATATAATAGAATCCTCTTTAGAAATAAGAAAAGCAATTATTTGGTTGCAAAACCGTTATTTATCAGCGAGTGCTAGAAATTTTTTAGAGATGATACTTTCGGATTTATCATAAGAAAAGTGATCCTGATTTTATTATGGTTACCAATTGGAGATTATGGGAATAATAATTTCTAGTTGGGGGTGACATAATGATTAAAAGAATAATAAGGATTGCTGTGCTTATGGTAACGATATTTTCTTTTCATGAACACATGGAAGCAAGTTGGGGCTGGGAAGGTACGAATGATCCTGTGCCTTATTATCATCAAGAATGGGGAAAATGGTATTGTTATGATGATGTCAAAGTTTTTATGGTCCAAATAGGTGACCGTACATATAAATATTTATTCAATTATGATGGGGAATTTATTGACGGTTGGGTAACAGCAATGCCGATTCGGTTACCGTGATTTTGAATCATAATAAAATGTAAAAAAATATTGAATTCCTATTAAATCCTGCAAAGTAGTATCGATTGCAGGATTTTTGTATTTAGATGGTAAATATAATATTATGGTATATTTACGGAATCAGAAAGTATATCACTTTCTCGATTCCAAGTAAGAACGACTAAGGCTTCGACCTTCGTCTGAGGACTTGATCGAAACCAAGTCTTTTCTTATGGTTTGGTATTATGAATAACAAGTTATTCTGGAGGTGTATTCTATGTCAATTCATTTACTTGCTGGTAAAAAAGCTCCGAAGTCTATTCTAGTCAATATTCCTCGTTTAATTAGTGCATATTATATCAATCATCCTGACATGAGTGAGCCAACTCAACAGGTTGCTTTTGGTACTTCTGGACATCGTGGTAATTCTTTAAAATATAGTTTTAATGAAGATCATATTCATGCAATTACGCAGGGCATTTGTGAGTATCGCAAATATCAAAATATAACAGGTCCACTGTTTATTGGTTTTGATACTCATGCCTTATCAGAGCCTGCATTTATTTCAGCAGTAGAAGTACTCGCTGCCAATGGTGTACAGACGATGATAGCTAAGGATATGAACTATACGCCGACGCCAAGTATCTCTCACGCTATTTTAAGTTATAACAAAGGACGAAAAGATGGACTGGCTGACGGTATTGTAATCACACCTTCTCATAATCCACCCGATAATGGTGGTATTAAATACAACCCGCCTAATGGTGGACCTGCTGATACCGATATTACAAAATGGGTTGCTAGTAGGGCTAATGAATTATTAAAGAATCGTAATAAAGATGTAAAACGTATTCCTTATGAGAAAGCAATACAATCTACTACGATTCAAGAATTTGATTTTGTCACACCATATGTAAATGATTTGGAAAATATTATTGATATGGACGTTATCAGATCCTCAGGTATAAAGCTTGGTGCAGATGCGCTAGGGGGAGCTGGTCTTGGTTATTGGCTGCCAATTGCAGAAAAATATGGTATTCAGATTGATATGCTAAATGGCTATCCAGATCCCACCTTTAGTTTTATGAATGTAGATGGTGATGGAAAAATACGAATGGATTGTTCCTCGCCTTATGCCATGGCTGGACTGATTGAAATGAAAGATAAATATGATCTTGCTTTTGGTAACGATGCTGATTTTGACCGTCATGGTATTGTTACGCCTAGTGTAGGATTGATGAATCCGAACCATTATCTTTCTGTTGCTATATCGTATTTATTTCAAGATCGGAAAGGGTGGAGAAGCGATGCGGCCATAGGGAAAACGTTGGTTAGTTCTTCGATGATTGATCGTGTTGCAGCTAGCCTTGGCAAGACGTTAGCGGAGGTTCCTGTTGGTTTCAAGTGGTTTGTTAACGGATTGGTCGATGGTTCATTTGGCTTTGGGGGCGAAGAAAGTGCTGGTGCGTCTTTTCTTAAAAAAGATGGAACAGTCTGGACTACTGATAAAGATGGTATCATTTTGTGTTTGTTGGCTGCAGAGATTACAGCTAAGACAGGGCGAGATCCTGGGCAACATTATCAGGAGTTAACGGGGAAATTTGGTGCGCCAGTTTATGCGCGAGTAGATGCAGTTGCTAATTTGAAGCAAAAAGCTGTATTATCTAAACTGTCAGCAGAGCAGGTAAAGGCCTCTACTCTTGCTGGTGAAATGATTACTGCTAAATTAACAAAGGCTCCGAGCAACAATGCAGAGATTGGCGGTTTAAAGGTTTGTACGGAAAATGGTTGGTTTGCAGCTCGTCCTTCCGGTACGGAAGATGTATATAAAATATATGCAGAAAGCTTTAAAGGTGCTGCTCATCTAAAGCAGATTCAAGAAGAAGCAAAACAAATTGTCAATGATACTTTTGCTGCTGCTGGCGTCTAATTTATAAATTGATATATATAAGGTTGAGCTGAGGAAACTCGTTCAACTAAAGCTAAGTAGCGGGCCTACAGTAGGGTATTCTATCTTCGATGAAGCGACGAAAATGTATTTGCTGATAAAAATGGGTACAAAAAAACCCCTGTCAACGACAGGGGTTTTTTATGTACCATGAATTAACGGTTGTTGTTTCTGCTGAAACAGTCTCTGCAGTAAACAGGACGGTCGCCACTTGGACGGAAAGGAACTTGTGTAGTAACGCCACAAGCTGCACAAACAGCGTCATGCATTTCGCGTTGTTGGTAGTTGCCGCCACGACCGCCACCATTGTTTTGTTTATGAGCTGCTCTACATTGAGGGCAACGTCCTGGTTCGTTGGTGAACCCTTTTTCAGCAAAGAAATCTTGCTCTGAAGCTGAAAAAATAAATTGGTCTCCGCAATCACGGCATGTTAAAGTTTTGTCTTGGTTCATGTATATAGCCTCCTCGAATCTGTTACCCAAATAGTTAATGTATTACACTCACACACTGAATCTCAATGTATCTATTTTAGGACTTCTAAAGTATAAGCGATATCTATATAAAAGTAAAGGTATTTTTCATTAGATTCTATATTTATTTTTATTGTTAATAAAAATACTCAATTTACGTACTGAAATGGTTAAAAATGTGATATCCTATAAAGTGAATTTAATGAAAGATAGGAGAATTCATTATGTCCAGAGAAAAAACATATTTAATTTTTGATTCGAATATTGGTAATAATAAACCAGAGAGTATTATTAACACAGAGACGAAGTGTCCATTTTGTCATAGGGAACAGTTAGTAGATATTATCGATCAGGATGGTTCCATAATATTTATTAAAAATAAATATCCAGTTTTACTCGATACACTTCAAACCGTGATTATTGAAACAGATCAATGTAACGCAGAATTATCTACGTATCCCAAAGAGCATTTATATAAAGTGTTTCATTTTGCTATAAAAAAATGGCAAGGGATGATAGAAAGTAGAGAGTTTAAGTCTGTTCTTTTTTATAAAAATCATGGACCCTATTCTGGTGGAACAATACGGCATCCGCATATGCAAATTGTCGGTCTAAGAAATATCGACTATACCCCCAATATAGATGTTCAAAGCTTCGAAGGGGATATCATTGATCAAAAGCATGGAGTGGAATTAAATTTATCTCATCAGCCCAAGAATGGTTTTTTTGAGTTTAATATTCGATTACCTAATTTTGAACCGATCAATCAAATGGCAGATTATATACAGTTAGTTACTCATTATTTATTAAATAATTTCCATAAGTCATGTAAAAGTTATAATTTATTTTTTTATCAAATGAACGGTGAGATCGTAGTGAAGGTTGTTCCAAGGTTTGTAACATCTCCATTGTTAATTGGATACTCTATTCCACAGATTTCTAGTAGGGCAGGGGAAGTTGTCAGAGAGGTACAAGAACTCTATTTAAGAAAACGCTTCAGATAGAGCTGTGATGTATCTAGAATCTACATCCTATATCCTAACATGGTATTTTCATTGTACGTCCATAAGAGTGCATATAAGAAGCGGTAGGGCAGTTGTTATGATTAAAAATAATAGTAGCGTGGTGAATAAATTTCTTATTTAGAATATAACGTAAATCGTATATATTTACAGATATGGAGTCAGAATTTTGCTGTTCTTCAAAATAACTAAACGGTGTAAAGTTGGTGAAAAAGTCTCCTAATGGAGTATTTTTTGCTTGCATGGTAAAAGACGAGGAATTTTTTTGTTTAGGTAAGGTAGCATTGATTGTTAGGGATGGATAGAATGATCCGATCTCGCCCACGATGTGATGACTGGTGGTCTCTAAGACGAAATCCCATGATAAGATTCGCTTTAATGACGGCATTACTATTATTTGCGTGACTGGTTCACTAGAAAATAAGCATTGTAGTTGCTTTTTGGCTCTACTACGTAGTAAGGTTCTTACTGCTATATAAATCATCATGATAAAAAAAGTACGCAGTGATAATTCGAACATGTCACTATGGATGGTATATACACTGACCATTAACACTAATAGGATCGGATCCATCACATTTAATAATGATAAACTTTTCCTTTCTTTGCACAAAGGCCATAAAATAGCAGCTCCATGAGTATTAAAGTAATCAATGCTAATATGAGATAAACCACCCCAAAAAGCCCAACATACCGTAGAGAAGAGATTGGCTTGGGGCATAAAAAAATGCAAAAGTGCACCAATTAAAATAGACCAGAGAGCAATACCTGGAATGGAATGTGAGAAAGAACGATGTTGCTTGATATAAGAAAAATTACCTCCCATGTAGGCGATAATATCAAAGTCAGGAGCTTGTGCACCGAGCATCGTTGCCAAATAGATAGGATCACCTATAGAAAATTGCTGACCAGATAAACCAGCAACTGCAATACCAATCAATGCATGAGATAAGGAATCCATCACTACACCTCCTCAATTTAATTTACATAATATTATAACATGAAGTGAAATGACTAGTCTTTGGTAACTTATGTATTTAATAAATGGTAACGGAATGAGTGTATAAATAAAGAAAGTCCTGTCGGCATTTGCCGACAGGACTTTCTTATTATGCAATCAGTATAATTACTTTTTACCTTTTACCAGCTTGGTAGGATCTGTCTAAGATTTGGATAACATGTAAAGTTTCTTTATCCATCTTATTTTGTTCTAGACCATCCATAATATGCATCCGGCAGGTACCGCAACTTGTAGCTACAATATCAGCTTTTGTGGAGCCAATATCTGCGATTTTACGGTCATTTACCTGGCGAGAAATATCATAATGTGCCATACTAAATGAGCCTCCTGATCCGCAACAACGGTCAGGTTTTCCCATTTCGACAAATTTTAAACCAGGAATAGCTTTTAATATTTCACGTGGTTGTTTGGTTATCTTAATACCACGAACCATGTGACATGGGTCATGCATGGTAACAGTCGCATTGACTGGTCCCAGCTTAGTTTTGTCGAATTTAGCAACATCAACTAAGAACTCACTAATTTCATAAGTCTTTTTGGAGAGCTTTTCAGCTAATGCTTTCATTTTAGGATCATCTTTAAACATGTGAATATATTCAATTTTGAAAGCCTCTGTACAAGAACCACAGGAGGCGATAATATAGTCAAAATTGTATTTATCAAAAGTTTCAAGATTATGTTTAGCAAATAATTTAGCCGACTCTACATCACCAGAATAAAATACAGGTGTACCACAGCAATGTTGTAGACTTGGCATTACAACTTCGATATTGTTAGCTTTCAAAACATTCAGTGTAGCTTGCCCAACATCAGTGTACATATAATTAATGGTACAACCAGTGAAAAAGCCAACTCTCATTTTAGGTTTATCTACTTTAATTGTTTCTGGATATTGGCTACGTAGTGGGGTGGCAGACATTGGAGCTGTTACCCGTTTAACATCCATGCCAGGCATAGGGAAACGAGCAATGTTGCCCATTTTACCAGGCAATTTTTTGAAGGACAATGGTCCAAAGAGACCAGCCATCCGTAAGGAAAAATCAAATAATTGTCTGTGTTTTAGTAAAGCAAAGACTTTTTTCTTGATAGGACCTAGTCCGCGAGCTTTTACAACAGCTTGACGTCCTCGGACAATAAGTTCATCAGCAGGTACACCGCATGGACAGTTGCTTGCACAAGCTTTGCAGGATAAACACATACCCATAGCTTCTTCAAATTTTTCAGAAATAGGTAATTTACCAGCGAGCACGCCTTCCATGAGGGAAAGTTTACCACGGGCTACAGCATTTTCTTTGCCTATTTCTTTATAAATAGGGCAGACTGCCATACAATTACCACATTTCATGCAATTGGCAAGGGCATCTTGAATATCGGTTAAGAGTTCTTTATCGTGGGCATTAATATCCTTTACAGTAATTTCATCACTCATACTAACACTCTCCTACTAATTTACCAGGATTTAAGATCAAGTTAGGGTCAAGTGTACGTTTAATAGATTGCATAACATTCATGGAGATTGGGCCGTGTTGTTCTTCCATCCAAGGAAGTTTGCCAAGACCGATTCCATGTTCACCACTTAACGTACCACCAAGAGCAATAGCAGCTTTGAACATTTCATCCATTGCAACTTTTACACGTTTCATTTCTTCGGCATCTCTAAGATCACAAACAATAGTTGGGTGCATGTTGCCATCCCCAGCATGACCAAATGTTCCGATTGTAACATTGTTCTTCTTAGCTGCAGCACTTACTGCGCGTAAGAAATCAGGCACTTTGTTACGAGGCACTGTAGCATCTTCAACAAAAGTTGTTGGACGAAGTTTTGCAAGTGCTGGTAGTGCAGCACGACGAGCTGCCCATAAACTATCACGTTCAGCACTATCTTTAGCCATGTTTACACTAGAAGCGTTATTGGATTTTAGAACTTTTACAACTTTGTCAGCTTCTTCGGCAACAACAATAGGATTACCGTCAACTTCAATAAGAAGTATAGCCTGAGCATCGAGTGGCAGGCCGATTTTCATATAATCTTCTACCGTACGAATGGTAGAGTTATCTAGAATTTCTAAGGTAGCAGGGATGATTTTGGCAGCAATGATTCCTGAAACGGCCTTGCCAGCATCATCTAGGTCACTAAATATTGCCATCATAGCTTTTGAGGCTTCTGGAGCAGGCACAAGTTTAACAATAATTTTGGTGATGACACATAATGTGCCTTCAGAACCAGTAAATAGTTTGGTCATATCATAACCAGAAACATCTTTTACATTTTTGCCACCAGTATTCATGATATCGCCGTTAGCTAATACTACTTCTAGACCCATAATATAATGTTTTGTAACTCCGTATTTTAGGCCTCGCAGACCACCAGCATTATTACCTACTGTGCCGCCTAAGGTTGCAGTTGCTACTGTACCTGGATCTGGTGGATAAATAAGACCATGAGTAGCCACTGCAGTATTTAAATCAGCAACAACAACTCCTGGTTCTGCAGTTGCTACTAAGTTTTCTAAGTCGATGTCTATAATTTTGTTAAAACGTGTCATTAATAATACAATTCCACCCTTTGTAGGAACACAACCAGCACAAAGGTTGGTACCTGAACCCCGTGTGAAAACAGGTATTTTATTAGTGTTAGCAAATTTCAAAATTTGTGAAACCTCATTGGTGTTCGCAGGTTTCACAACGGCATCAGGCATATGCGCATGACCCGGGGTAGCATCATAGGAATAAGAATATAAATCCTCAACACTAGTCAGCACGTTGTCGACACCGACAATTTGTTTTAATGTATCAATTTGGCTCTGTTGCATTTTTATAGACTCCTTTGCTTTTAAATTAAAAATTTACAATTTTAAGACTAGTATAAAGAAAAAAATAGAATATTGCTATAGTTTTCACAAAGAAATTTAAAAAAACCTATAATTTTTTACTATGACCCTGTTTTTTATAGGAAAAGAGCATTGAATTCAGAATTTTCATTCAACTATTACTCAAATTTAGGGATGTTTAGAAAAAATTAACAATCATATTTTAAATTGTTTAAAAATGAAAATTTTATGACTTTTATATGACTTTTACAGGATATTTATTTTTTTTAACGAAACAATAGATAGTAATCGTTCAATATTAATCAAAAGCCAAAGGAGGCTATTTTATGAAGACAGTAATTAATACGAATGGAGCACCACAGGCGATTGGACCGTATTCCCAGGCTGTTAAAGCCAACGGTTTTTTATTTGTTTCTGGTCAAATTCCATTAGATCCTGTAAGCGGACAGATTGTTTATGGGGGAATTGAGTCGCAGACATATCAAGTACTTAATAATCTAAAAGCGATTTTAACTCATGAAGGGTTAACATTTGATGATGTAGTGAAAACAAGTGTTTTCTTAAAGGATATGGAAGACTTTAGTGAAGTAAATAAAGTGTATGCTCAGTATTTCCAAAAGGAACCACCAGCTCGTGCTTGTGTACAAGTCGCTAGGTTACCGCGAGATGTTGGTGTCGAAATTGAATTAATTGCAGCGTATTGAATCAGAAAGTGTTATACTTTATGATTCCGTAAAAAAAGAGCCTTCATTAAGTGAGGCTCTTTTTGGTATAACCATGTATAGATTTTCAGATTATTTAACTGATGAGGTGGTATGTTCTTTGGATCGCCCACACCAAATAAATAAAATACTACCAATGATCATAATGGATAGGCTGGTTAGTTGTGCTGATTTTAAGCCAAATAGTAAAGTTCCATAATCACCACGCAAGTATTCCAAACAAAAACGTGCTAGTGAGTATAATATAGTGTATAAAATAAATGCCTGTCCTTTTGCATGATTGGTGGTACGAAACAGCAATAACAAAACGAAAATAATAATATCAATCTGACCCTCCCATATTTCTGCAGGCCAAAGAGGTTGATTGCCATAGACTTGGTAAGCGAGTGTTGTGGAGGGATAGAGAATACCAAAAGAACCACCTGTAGGGTGACCGAAGGCATCCCCATTCAATAAGTTGGCCATTCGACCAATAGACTGACCCAGAATCATTGCCGGGCAAATGATATCGGCAAGAGCCCAAGTATCAATGTTGTGGCGTTTTGTATAGATCCATCCAGCGATTACGCCAAAAACAATACCACCTTGAATAGCCATTCCTCCTTGCCAAACAAAGGGGATTTCTAGCAGGTGATGCTGATAATATTCCCAGTCAAAAAAGAAAACATCCCATAATCGTCCACCAATAATACCTGCCAAGCCACCATAAATTCCTATATCGGGTATATGTTTATGCCAGCGCCCATCTTGTTTTGCTAGAAAATAGGCAGTACATGTAGCTAAAATAATACTTAAACTTAGGATTAGACCATAAGAACGGATAGGAAAATCACCGATAAAAAAAAGATATTGGTGCATAAATAAGTGCCTCCTTGCTTATTGTTACGTATATGGAGTAATCATTCTATTATAGCAAAATATAGCTAGTTGATAAATCGAAAGTGATGGTTTATTTTTAAAAAAAAAGGAGGAGTTTGTATTTTTATAGCGAAGAACTAAATATTATACAATTCTGATAATAGGAGGAATTTATGATGAATACAAGAAAGTTGATTATGACCATCGGAATGATGTTGGCGGTTATAAGTTTTATATATACACCTTTAGCAAGTGCGGATGTGGATCAGTCATCGACGTCTGAAACGGGTATCAGGGTGGGAAAATATTTATCAGAAATTACTCTTGAAGATTTAAATGGTTCACAAGTTACAGTTGCTCAATCAGGTAAAATCACTGTGATTAACTTTTGGGCGACATGGTGTCCTCCTTGTCGTGAGGAAATGCCAGAATTTAATATATTTGCACAAAGCAATCAACAAAACGTCGATTTCTATGCTGTGAATTTGCAGGAAAGCAATGAAAAGGTAAGTGAATTTATGAATCAGAATGGTTATAGTATGCCCATCTTGTTAGATACAAATGGAGTAGTTGCAAAGAAATTTCAAATCACTGCGATCCCTACTACCATTATTGTAAATAAACATGGGATGATAAAATATCGAAAATCAGGTGCTATGACAAGTAATGAGTTAGAAGGTATAATAAACAGTTTATAGGTGACGATATGGATCATGTTACATTACTGACTGCCTTTATAGCAGGAGGCGTTTCATTTGTATCGCCTTGCGTGTTACCACTTTTGCCAACTTATACAGCTTTTCTGGCGGGAACAAGTAGCAAGTCGATTAATGGAATCACCAACAGATGGGAATTGTTAATAAATGCTTTATGCTTTTTGAGTGGATTTACGATTGTTTTTGTAGTAATGGGGGCTACTGCATCTTATTTTGGACAGGTTTTTTTTGATTATCAGCAAATGATCCGTCAATTTGGTGCCGTTTTTATGGTATTTATGGGGGCCCATTTATTGGGAGTCCTGAAGATGACAATTCTTCAACGTGAATATCGTCCATTATTCGTTAACACTTTGCGTGGACCGATTGGTGCTTTTATTTTAGGAATAACCTTTACCGCCGGTTGGACCCCTTGTATTGGTCCGATCTTATCATCGATATTACTCTATGCGAGTACAACGGAAACTCTCCAGCAGGGGGCTTTTTTATTATTTATATATTCGATGGGGTTTTGCGTGCCCTTCTTGTTTATGGCCTTGCTATTAAATAAATATTTACATAAAATGAAAAAAATATACAAATGGCTACCGTTGGTGCAACAATTATCAGGACTTATACTAATCATGACGGGAATCATTCTATATTTTGATTTGATGCAAAAAATGCTGGGGTATATCTGGCAGTAAAACAATCTAAATAACTAAAAATGATACTTAAATATTTCCGTTTTGTTGTAGCTATGGCTTCAAATATTTGTGGTTATTGACACTAATGTAGCACCATGATATCATCATAAATGAAAAAGTATAAAATCTAGCTCTTATCCAGAGAGGTTGAGGGAATGGCCCGATGATACCCAGCAACCAATGCAATTTTGTAGTGGTGCTAATTCCAATAGGTATATGCCTGTAAGATGAGAGAAAGGTGATTGTAGACCAATCCTCCTTCCTTTAGAGAGAGGGGTTATTTTTTTTTACGAAAATCTTCAATAATAGATATAGAGGTGTTTACTATCGTACAAAAAGAAAATAATATATGCGGGAAAGTTAAAAAAAATATTACTCCTGAAATCATGGACCAGATTATTTCTATATTAAGTCATACGTTTCATGGAAATGTTGTTCTTGTATATCAAGATTCTCGTTTAGTTCAAATTGAGAGAAATGAAAAAATTCGTCCAGTTAATAGTAGTGAAAAAGGGACGTATCAACCGCAAGGATTAAAACCAAATTGCGATATTTCAATCGTTAGGGCCAAAATTTTAGAAGCCTTTGAACAACTTGAATATGGACAGATTGTTATTGTGATTAAAGAAGGTAAAATTATTCAAATCGATCGAACTGAAAAACAAAGATTTGCAGCAATGATAGGCGTTTATGGTGATGGTATCTGACAGATTGTAATAAATTTACCGGCGATTCATATGGAAAATAATTACTTAAAGATGGTTTATGTTACCATTGATTTAGCGGGTTATCGAATGGGTAGCATGAATGCTACGATATAGTAAGTAAAGAAGATCCTAGTTTGTCCTTTGAAACTCGTGGACAAACTAGGATCTTTATTGTTATTTAATTTTAAATTTAGAGATGGCTTCTTTAAGCTCTGCTGCCATTGTTGCTAACGAATGGCTTGCCACAGTTATTTCTTTCGTCGATGCGGTTTGTTCTTGTGTAGTATCTGACACGCTTTGTGTTTTGGATGCTATTTGTTTATTCAGATCAATGACGGCGTTTACTTCAGTAATGACTTCATTACTTTCCGTATCAATTTTTTGGGTTGCCACAGCGATCTCTTTGATCTTAGCGGATACGTTGACAACGGATGAAAAGATTCGTTTGAAATTCTCGCCAGCTTTATTGGTGATTTCAGTACTGTACTGTACTTCTTTGGTTCCTGATTCAATCGATAATACGGCCTCTTGCGTATCTTTTTGGACTTCTCTAATAATGGTAGTAATATTTTGAGCCGCTTGTTGGGATTGTTCAGCGAGCTTTCTTACTTCTTCAGCGACTACAGAGAATCCACGTCCTTGTTCACCAGCCCTAGCAGCTTCAATCGATGCGTTTAAGGCTAAGAGATTCGTTTGATTTGCAATATTTGAGATGGTATCAATAATAGAGCCTATTTCTTGAGATTGGTTGTTAAGTTTTCGAATTTGCGAAGCAACGGAATTCACTAGTGTATTAATTTTAGACATTTCATCTAAAACCATTTCGATTGTTTTATTTCCATCGGTAGAAGCCGCTAGCGATTCTTCCGATGAAGTTACAGCCGATGTTGAATTTGTGGTAATTTGATTGATGCCTATTTTCATATGTTGTAGATTTTTTTCTACATAGTCAAAGGAAGTAAGAGTGGAGTCGGAACTTGCTACAATTTCATTGACTGATAGAACGACTTGGTGAGAAAATTCTTCTGAAGAATTGGCATTTGCCGCTAATTCTTCAGAAGAGACAGCAAGTGCATCTGCTAAGCTCGTTACTTTCGTAATTACTTCTTGTAATTGTTCAATCATTAAGTTAACGCTATGACTTAGGATGCCGATCTCATCATCTGATTTAAAGTGTGACCGTTTTGTTAAATCTCCTGCTGCGACTTCTGTCATAGTATGAGAAAGACTAATCACAGGAGTTGTGATTCTATTTGCTATATAGATAGCGAATAATAAAACGAGTAGTCCGATCATAACAGATATGACAATAATCGTCAGTATTAAATTATTTCTCGTTTGTGTGGCAGAAGAGATATCCTGTCCGGCAAAGAGAACACCAATAATGTTTTGATCAGGTCCTAATAAGGGGGTATAGGCAGTAATATATTCTGTACCAAGAATCTCAGCACGACCGAGATAGGATTGTCCATTTTTTAGCACGATATTAGCGATTGTAGGTGCTAGCTTAGTACCGATTACTCGCTGTCCATCTTTTATGATAGTGGTAGAAACACGTTCATCATTTAGAAATAAAGTTACATCACTTCCAAATAACTCTTTTGCTTTATCAACTAGTTTGTTATTACTGGTGTTAAATCCGCCCGAGATAACACCCAGTAGTCTACCTTGATTATTATAGACAGGTACACCAGCACGGGCAGAGAGTTTTACAGCGGTTCCGCTTTCGATCGCGACAGCTGGCGATCCTAATAAGGCTTTTTGTACATTCGTTTGATTTACAACGGAATCGCCTTTTTTTACATCATGTGTTCGTGTAATGACTAAGCCGTTCTCATCGGTTGCCGTTACAAAGTCTAACTGTAAATCGGAGATCAAAGGTTTTAACGCTTCTAGTAAGCCAGCACTATCTTTTATCTCCATCATTTGAATAACATGAAGATCTTTCGCAATGATTTTAGAGGCGCTAAGAGCTTGTGTTTTTTGATCTTCTAAAATAGTATTAAGGCCTTCCACGCTGGTTTTGACGATTTTTTCACTTGTAGCATTGGTTGTTTCGGAGACTTTGTAAATAATAACTCCAATAATTGGAATGCTAGTGAGTAAAATAATGATCAAAAAGCATAATAAAAATTTCCCTCTTAAACCGATGGAACGTATCACTCATATCCCTCCTTCGATTATTCAATTTATAAACAGCATAACAGACTGCGTGATGTTGCAGTCTGTTATGCCAAAGTATTTAAAAAGGCGTAAATGAAAAAAATTGAGCATTCAGGCTAGAATATAATACTTTTTTCTTTCGCTTTTTGGTTATTGGAGTATATCTTGAATAATTAACAAGTAATTCAATGGTGACTTTTGGGTAGCTAGTTCCATCTAGTTTTTTTATATCTTCCTTCTCCATCCATTCTTCAATATCGGATAGCGTGAATTGCGTCGGTAATTTTTCAACTTCGACTGCTAATTTCATATCTTCAATTAGAGCGGAGTCACACATATTAATTGATTCATCTGTCATTGTATCATTCTCCTTTAGATTAATAATGAATAAGAATATCCCCATCTTTGAATATTTCGATATCCGTATAGCTATCTACGATCTTTTTAGCGGTATTACTGTTTACAGTAGCTATATCAGCAGAACCATAAATGATATCGTGATAGTGGTCAAATATCCCAGGGTTATTAATTGCCATATAGGAATAAGCACCACCTTTGTAGCCGGTAGGTGCTAGTTTGATTCCTTGTTTCTTTAACCATAAGACCATTTCATCGTGACTGCGTAAGCCCTTTGTCAGATGGAGGATGGCATGGCGATCAGTACCTACATGTCCAACCCTGAAATGATCTAAGCATTCTTGGCAAATTCCTTTATCACCAATCAAAGGTACTGCGACTGGTTTGTCTTCATAACAATAAAAGCAGGTACCGTTATGACTACGACGCCACTTATAAATATCTTCATAGCTTTTTTTCTTGCGAAATAACATGAATGATTCTCCCTACCCTATTTTGCTAATACTATCTATAGTATACCTATTTTGTGCTAACTTGTATACTTCTGACAACAATAGTATGTGAATTTTCATAAAAAGGGTTGAGTAAAGCGGTACTTTTCAGTATGATAGATAGTATATGAAAAAATAAGAATGAGGAGGGTAATTATTTGTTAATACCGTGGGAAGTTTTATGCGAAAATAGTGCTCAATCAGAAGCGTTTTCAGAAAAATTAGTAGAAATTGCGGCAGCGGATCCTCTTATATTGAGTGAAGTGATGCGAGGTGTATTACATAAGGAGCCCTGTATTCAAATACAGGCAGCCGATGTGGTAGAAAAAGTGAGTGATCGCAGACCCGCGTTTCTAATGCCGTATAAACGAGTCATTTTAGAACAATTAATTGATATTAAGCTCGTAGAAGTACGATTACAAGTAGCACTTTTTTTAGGGCGTGTGCTTTGGGATGAGTGGGAAATGAAGCAGGTTGTTGCCTTACTAGAAAAATGGATTGAGATGCAGGAGACGGAAGCAATTGTTATAAACTCGTTGCAATCGTTACATACTCTTGCGATGCAGAAAACATGGATTCGTCCTCATTTCTTAGAGCAATTAGAAAAAATCAAAGAACATGCTAGTGTATCTGTGCAAAAAATTGCGGCAGAATTACAAATCTAATAAACATTCTGTGAATCGACGATATGATGTTTGTTATATGAATGTTTGAAGGAGGTAAATTTGAGCAATTATTTTAAGCAAAAAGTAGGTTTTTGGACGATGATCCTTTGGGTATGTGGAATCTCTATCGGGCTTGCTTCTCCAGAGTTATCTGATATGGCGGTACCCAAAGAATTTATACAAAACACAACAACATTTGATCTGACTATTATGGGATCACCCATCGCGACTAAAGAACAATGTGTGAATTATCTTCTTCGCCATAATCCGTGGCCACAGATTAATACGACACCAAAAGAATTGGTGGATTATTATTATCAAGAGGGAGGAATTGAAGGAATTCGCCCTGATTTAGCTTTTGCCCAAGCATTGCATGAAACGGGAAATTTTCGTTATGGCGGAGATGTAGTTAGTTTACAGAATAATTACTGTGGCTTAGGAACTACTGGCAACGGCGTAAAAGGGGCTTGGTTTCCAACCCCTGAAATTGGTGTGCGCGCACAAATTCAACATCTCTTAGCTTATACGACGGTGCGTCCGCCAGTTTTAGCAATCGTTGATCCACGTTATGAATTGGTGAAAAAGACCGATAAATTTGGACAGTCTTATACATGGACAGAATTAAATGGTAAATGGGCTGTACCTGGTAGAAATTATGGACAAATGATATTGAAAATACATGAAAAAATTATAACCGAGCAATAAGTATATAAGTTGGAGGTCCTTTTATGCGTCGTCAAATTCTATCCATACTATTTGTAATCGTATGGATGTGCGGAAATCTTGCTCATGCCAATCCAGTTCAGCCAACGGTGGATGCTGAGGCGGCAGTCTTACTAGTGGCAAGTAATCACAAAGTACTATTTGAGAAGAAAGCATATGATATCATGTATCCAGCTAGTACCACGAAGATCATGACACTGATCACAGCTCTAGAAAAAGGGAAGCCAACAACTATTGTTACAGTCAGTTCTAAGGCTGCAGAATGCGAGGGATCCAGTCTTGATTTAAAGGCTGGTGATAAAATGATCCTTCGTGATGCCATGTATGGTATGATGATGGTATCTGGTAACGATGCTGCTGAGGCTATTGCGGAACATATCGCTGGTTCCATACCATCGTTTGCAGATATGATGAATGCGAATGCTGAAAAAATTGGTACGAAAAATACTCATTTTTCGAATCCACATGGATTGCCGGATCCTTATAATCATTTCACTACTGCGTATGATCTTGCCTTAATTACATCTTATGGCATGAAAAATTCAGAATTTGCAAAAATTGTATCAACGCGAGAGTATAATGTGAATTTTCTAAGTGGTAAACGTCATCATGTTAACAATACGAATAAATTCCTAAAAGCTTATCTTGGTGCGACAGGGGTTAAAACAGGCTATACAGATGATGCAGGTGAGTGTCTAGTAGCGTCTGCCAAGCGGAAAGATGTAGAATTAATAGCTGTGATACTCAAGAGTGAGTACCGTGTAGAAGATGCGAGCAAACTTCTTGATTATGGATTTCAGCAATTAGGGTTATAAGTGCTAGTCAAAAAGAAAATTTTACAAAAAGATGGCTTACCTTCTTAGATACTAAGGAGGTAAGCCATTTTTCTAGCAGTATTTGCAGGTATATCTTAGTGCTTTACTATATTGGAAGTGGTGGAAAAGGAGGGATCTTTTTCTAATGATAGCTTATATATTCGTTTCGCAGCGTACATTTCGGTATCAGCTTTCTTAATCAGAGTATTAACAGAAACTGGATTTGCAGGATCGTATTCCGCGAATCCATGGCTGACACTGATGGTATAGTTATTATTTTTGGTCATATTATAGGAAGCAATGTCGTCTTCGATTTTTTGCCATAGATCGGTGGCTTGTTGTAAAGTAAAATTTGGTAATATAAGTAGAAACTCATCGCCGCCAAATCGACAAACAACTTCGGAGTTGTTTAGCTCTTTTAATAATAACTGACTTGTATCTTGAATCAGTTTATCTCCTTCATGGTGACCGTAAGTATCATTTATCATTTTTAGATGATTTACATCGACAAAAATAATGGTTAGTTTCGTAGTATTTTTATAAGCTGCATCAATTTGCTGTTGTAAACAAGCGATACCAGTTCCACGATTTAAGATTCCAGTTAAATAATCAGGCGTTTTTAAAATGGTTAATTCTTCTTTTGCTTTTTTGCGTTGGAGCATAGAGATTAGACTTATGATAACCACTAGAATTGCTAAGAAATAGAGGAAATATCTTTCATAATTTGAAGCAGGTGCGTTGATGATAATGCTACCATCAGGCAGAAGTTTTTGATCAATATTATATTTAGTTAAATATTTATAATCAAACATATACTTATTGGGGCTTTGTTTCACGACGGGGATATCTTGTGGTTTTTCGCCATTGAGTATGCGTAATAGAATGGAAGCTGCTTGTTCACCTTGATAATAACCACTCGAAAGCATCCCGCCGATAATACCGCGTTCCATATAAAAATCCCATGTGGAATAAATGGGGACAGTGGCTTTTTCGGCAATGATACGGATAGTTTCCTCGTAAGAAAAAATATTGTTAGATTTATCTTTATTGAAACTCATTAACAAAATAATCGTATCATTTGGTAATGTAGCCACACGGTCTTGTATTTCTGACATATTCATATCATCATAAAATATAAAATTAGTGGAAGGGAATTTGGGTATCACATCATTGACTAATTTTCGATTGGCATCCCCTGTGACACTTTTATCATTAATCACGACAATGTTTTTAACTTTTGGTTGTAGTTTTAATGCAACTTCGATGGTCTTTTCTATATCAATTAATTCTACGAGACCTGTAATCAAAGGATGATCAATCAGGTCACTATCTTGGAAATAATTCACGCCGCAAAAGACAGCAGGAACATTGGGGAAAATTTCCCGGCCGTATTTGAGTATGAAGCTATAGGCATCATCATCAGAGACAATAATAGCGTCAAAATGTCTGCTTTGAAATTTATATTTATAAATTTCATATAATTTTTGAATATATTCTGGTCCTGTATTTTGTTTCGTATCCATAAATTCATAGTAGAGATCAACATTTGTATTTTCATTTAAAAGCGATTTGATACCAGTAATGAGACTATCTGTCCAGGTCATGCCACTCTGGTAGGAATTGAGTACCAAGATTTGCTTTTTACCAGAATAGGTATCATTAATAATGATGCTTTCTGGCGGTAGATCCGAAGGTTTGATATTAAAGCGTTTCATTTGCATACGATCAAACATATAATGGTTGGGACTGTTTTTTACAATGGGAATTGTAGAGGGAGGAGCTCCTTGTAAAATTTGTTGGGCAAGCTGAGCGGCAAGTTCTCCCTGGTAGTAGCCGCTAGACAACATACCTCCGACAAGTCCTCCATTGCCTAAAGAAAAATCCCACACACCATAAATTGGCACAGTGCTATTGGCTACAATTTGAGAAATACTTTCTTCATAGGAAAATCTATTCCCTGATATATCTTGAAAAAAAATTAAAAATAGCACTAAACTATCAGGAGCTAAATTGGCAACTTTCTCCTTGATTTCATCCATATTATACTCTTTTAAAGATATGAAATTGACTCGGTCTTGAAATTGAGGGATTGTTTCTTGTAATGTTTTTTCAATAGAAGCTCCAGTCATGGTATTGTCGTTAATGACATAAATATTTTTAGTATTAGGATGTAATTTTAGGGCAATATCTAAGGTGGATTTAATATCTTGTCCTTCTACGACACCTGTAAATAGATCTCGCCCAGTGAGCATGGAGTCATCAAAATAATTGACGCCACAAAACACGACAGGGGTATTGGGGAAGAGTTGATCATGATATTGTAATAAAAAGGAAAAGGCGGGATCGTCAGAAGCAATGATGACATCAAACTTTTTATTTTGAAATTTATATTTATAAATTTCAAAAAGTTGTTGAATATAGTTATTGCCAGAGATTCTGTGAGTATCCATATATTCAACTTGCATATCAACGTTTTGGGAGTTTGGCGCAAGCACAGAAGTAATGCCCTCTACAATGTTATCACTCCATTTATAATCCTTATGATAGGAATTTAAAACTAAGACTGATTTTTTTGTAAGACCCTGTGCAACAAGAGGGGGCATTGTACCACCAATTAGGATTATGACTAGCAATAATAAACAAATACATTTTTGTAGATAATATTTCATCACTATAATTCTTAAATCTCCTTTAATGTTTCTAATGATATGAGGTATTATTTTTACAGTGAATTTTAATTTTTTACATGATTATATAAAAATTCGACATTTGCAAAAAATTTCCTGCATAAAGTTTCTGAATCTCGACATCGTATTTGTCAAGATATATCCAAGTAAGAACGACTAAGGGGTCGGGTTGCGTCTCGGGCCTTGACCAAAGCCAAGTCGTTTTTTATTTCAAAGAGCACTTTAATAGATTGTTGTAGTGTGTTCTTGTGTGATTTGCATAAGTAATGAAACTTGATGTTGTTAGAAATGCATATAGACAGCATGTAATAGTTCTGATACAATAAGTCCATAGTAAATTATGAAAAAAATAGATTGAGCAACGAAGCTGAATGGATAGGATAGCGATGTCTTATATCATTTGGCTTTTTTTATTATTTTCATATAGGGATCAACGAATGGTATGATGATAAAATTGGTAAGTGGGGCAGTGATTGCCGACAGAGAAGAAAAAGTCTAATTTATAATTGGAATCAAAGTGTTTAGTACGAAAGCAAAGATGCTTATTTAGTATCTTTGCTTTGTTTTTTTACTAGTATTTTAAAAAAAATTTAGGAGGAGAATACAATGTTTCACCTTGTAAAATTAGAAAAGAAATTTGGTAATTTAGAAGTTTTAAAAAGTATCAGCATGTTTATTGAAAGCGGAGAAGTGGTATGTATTATTGGTCCATCTGGTTCTGGGAAAAGCACATTGCTACGCTGTTTAAATCTTCTTGAAATACCAACAGGCGGTAAGATTTATTATGAGGGAGGGATTCTAGATACGGATCAGGACTGTCAGAAACTCAGACGTGAGGTTGGAATGGTATTTCAAAAATTTAATTTGTTTCCAATGTTTACGGTGTTAAAAAATATCACCTATGCACCGATGCATATCAATAAAATGAAAGAAGAAGATGCAAAGGAATTAGCAATGGATTTGTTAAGAAAAGTTGGATTGGCGGATAAAGCAGACGAGTATCCTTCGAAGCTTTCAGGAGGACAGCAACAACGTGTGGCGATTGCAAGAGCGCTAGCCATGAAACCCAAAATGCTGTTATTTGATGAGCCTACTTCAGCGCTAGATCCTGAACTAGTTGGAGACGTTTTGGAAGTTATGAAACAATTGGCTGCTGAAGGAATGACGATGGTTGTGGTAACACATGAAATGGGATTTGCGAGAGATGTTGCCGATCGTGTTATCTTTATGGATAAAGGCTATATAGTCGAAGAAGGCAGACCAGAGAAGATTTTTAGTAATCCAGAAAATCAAAGAACCAAAGAATTTTTGGCAAGGGTCATATAAGGAGGGACGACATGATACTACATTTTGCTAAAGCAGCGGAACTTTTAGTTCCCTCTCTCATCCATGGGTTTGGTGTTGTGATTCAGGCAACGGTTTTAGGTTTTTTACTAGCAACGGTCTTGGGAATGGTTATTGCAATTGGGAGACTTTCCAATCTCAAAATAGTGAGAGGCATTTTATATATTTATTTGGAACTGATTCGAGGCACTCCATTATTGGTACAACTTGTATATATTTATTATGTGGTTCCATTACTTTTGAATTTAGTCGCAGGTGCATTTGGTTTTAAAACCGATGTTCAGATCGCCTCAGTGACTGCTGGTATCTTAGGATTGGGTATTAATTATGGTTGTTATATGTCGGAAGTAGTCAGAGCATCGATACTTTCCATTGATAAAGGGCAGACAGAGGCAGCTTTGGTGTTAGGATTTGGGAAATATGATGCATTATTTCGTATCGTTATACCACAAGCACTGCGCAGTATTATCCCATCACTTGGGAACTATTTGGTGATGATGGTTAAGGATACTTCTTTATTAGCCTATGTTGCAGTCAATGAATTATTGTTACGTACACAAAATTTTGCATCACAGACTTTTTTAACAATTGAGTCATATACTTTTTTAGCAATTGCATATTTAGTCATTAGTATTCCGTTATCATATTTCGTTAAATTTATTGAATACAAATTAAAAGATAGATAGGTATAAAGAAAGGGTGGATGATTATTGAGTCATATAGGCGATTGCCAGGAAGAAGATGTAGTACTATCTATATCATAAAAAAAGAGAGGATGATAAATAATGAGAAACATGTACAAAAAATTTACATTATTAGCGGTGATTGTTTTTTTAGTATCCATGGTATTGACGGGGTGTAGTTCTTCAACGCAGGCAGATAAATCGCCTACAACTAAAAAAGATCCTAGCGCCAGTGCAATGTTAAATAAAGTAAGAGAAAAAGGAGTGTTGACCGTAGGTTCATCCAATGATGCTCCTTTTGCATATCTTGATGCAGGTAGTAATCAGTTTTCTGGTGTTGATGCTGTAATTATTAAGGAAGTTGCTAAACGATTAGGCATTAATAAGGTAGAAATGAAACAGATACCATTTGAAAATCTGTTGATCGAATTAAATAAAGGCACAGTTGATATGGTAACAGATGCCATGTATATTAAACCAGCGCGATTAGAACTAGCCTTATTTACTGATGTTTGGTATAAAGAGGGAGAAGCGGTTGTTGTTAAAAAAGGTTCTAGTATCCAATCTAAGGCTGACTTAAAAGATAAAGTAGTGGGTGGACAAAAAGGAACAGCGTTTCTCGAAGTAGCACAAAAATGGGCTTCCGAGGGAAATGCAAAAGAATTAAAAATATTTAGCAATCAAGCGGAATTGATGATGGCTGTCAATACAGGAAAAATTGATGCCTGTGTAACAGATGGTATTGTAGCTGGCTATACATTAAAGCAAGATTCTAGCTTGGATTTGAGAATTGTAAGTCCATATGATGCAGAAGCTGCAGGTAGAATAGGTGCTGCTTTGCGCTTTGAAGACAAAGATTTTAATGCAGAAGTGAATAAAGCATTAAATGATATGAAAGCAGATGGAACATTGATGAATATTTTACAACAATTTGGTTTGAACCAAGATTATTTTGTATCGATTGAAGATGGAAAAACAAAGAATATCAAGTAATAAGCATTCAAAGCTGATTCTAATTTTAACATTTAAATAGTATGAAGCGCCTCATATATATTATGAGGCGCTTTTTTTTACCAAATTTACATTGAGATATCTTTGTGGAATGTTATTTGATACTGCTTTTCATTCGCCGTATACGGTGATATGATAAAAACATCTGTACGATATATTACTCTATAAAAAAAGCTACATATAATATAAGGGAATCAATGTATAAGAAAATATTTGAGGAAGGACTAATGCCTAATGAAGATTATTGACGCCCATATCCATTTTTGCCAGGAGCCTTACTTTAATCAAATTGCAGAAGTGGCGGGCCATAAAAATACCGGTGCACATCTAAAAAAACAATATGCAGAATATAACATTGTTCATGGAGTGGTTATGGGCAATCGGGGACTAGAGCTGAGTGAACATCATTATCCTAACAATCTTAGCTATTGCATTGGGCTGGATAGCACTTGCTTTAATGTAGAGGAGATAGTGCAGCAAGCGTATTTGGTAGAAAAACATTTACAAAGAAAGAATTGTGTAGGTATCAAACTATATCCGGGTTATAATCACTTTTATATTTACGATTCAGTGGTTGACCCGTTTTATCAGCTGGCCATGCAGTATAAAAAACCAGTGGCTGTTCATACTGGGCTAACCGCTACGAGCAATGCCTTATTAAAGTATAGTCACCCTATGACTTTGGATGAGGCAGCAGTACGCTATCCTCATGTTCAGTTTGTGATGTGTCATATTGGGAATCCCTGGATAGTAGATGCCATTGCGGTCATTGAGAAAAATCAAAATGTAGCTGCTGATCTTTCCGGAATCTTGGAAGGAAAGATTGATAGCATGTCAGATTTTTTTGCCCAAAAGCATGGATATATTAACTTCTTAAAAACATGGCTAGAATACCTAGAACATTATGATCGCCTGCTCTATGGGACGGATTGGCCGCTGGCTAATATCTCGAATTATATTGAGTTTATTGCTCATGTTATTCCAGAAAAACATCACGACAAAGTATTTTTTGATAACGCCAATCGAATTTATAATCTTGGTCTTTGAAAGATTCAAACATCACAAGATTATCGGAATGAGAAGTTTGAATCTCAAATTAATGAACAAAAATAGGGGGATAAAAGCATATATGTATAAAAATTCACTAAAAGAAAAGATGAAAATGCATGAGCCAGTAGCAGGGTGTATGATTCAGGGCTTTTTCCCAGCATTGGTTGAGATATGTGGTCTTGCTGGATTCGATTTTATTTTTATTGATGCGGAGCATGGAGCACTTTCGCCAAGCGAGTGCGAGGAACTTGTCAGGGCGGCAGAGGTTCGTCATACCGTTCCGTTAATTAGGGTCCCTAATTCTGAGCCCGATACCATCCTGCGTTTTATGGACATTGGGGCTATGGGCATTATATTACCAGGGGTTTCCACTAGGGAAGAAGCTGAAAAGGCAGTACGTGCAGTAAAATATTATCCACAGGGTAGCCGTGGGCTTAATGCAGTAAGGGCAACTGACTATGGGATGACAACACCGTTATCAGAATATGTGGTGGATGCAAATCAAGAAACGATTGTTCTTGCGATCATTGAAAATACTACCGCAATAGAGAATCTAGCGGATATTCTCTCTGTTGATGGGATTGATGGACTAATTCTTGGTACCTCCGATCTTTCGCAATCTCTTGGGGTGCCCGGGCAAGGAAAGCACCCAAAAGTACAAGAGGCATATCATAAGTTTCTAAAAGAAGGTTTAAAAACAGGCAAATCGATAGGCACTGTGGTGAGATCAGGAGAAGCTGTGCAAGAATATCTGGATGCTGGTTTGTCGATTCTAATAACGAGTGCATATTCTCTTTTTGGCAATGAAGCAAAACGTTTTGTGGGTGAATTTAAATCCTTTTAGAAAGGAGATGAAAAAGTGAATTTATTTGATATTATTGGACCGGTTATGGTAGGTCCTTCAAGTTCCCATACCGCAGGAGCTGTACGATTAGGAAATTTGGGCAAGGCTATATTAAATGAGCCATTAGCGGAAGTGATAATTGGATTGCATGGTTCTTTTGCCAAGACGGGGCAAGGACATGGTACCGATTTGGCGCTAGTTGCCGGGCTTATGGGATGGGCTACTGATGATTTGCGCATTCCACAAGCCTTTGCATATGCGAGGCAAGCCGGTATATCGTTTGTCTTTAAAACGATTTGTTTAGGTGAGGCGGCCCACCCCAATATTGTAAATTTTGAAATGAAGGGGATTAGTGGTGCAACTTGTGGGGTAGTTGGTACTTCCGTAGGGGGAGGTAGGATATTAATTAATGAGGTCGATGGTTTCCCTTTGGAATTTAGCGGAGAATATCCCACCTTGCTTACTATGCATGAGGATCAGCCAGGTACCATCGCATTAGTGACAGGTATATTATCAAAGCATAACGTAAATATTGCGCAGATGCGCGTATTTCGTCGCAAAAAGGGTGGACTGGCTTGTATGGTAGTCGAAACGGATCAACCTATTACCACTCAAAATTTCAAAGATTTATTGAATTTGCCGATGGTTCATTTGGTGCGGAAAATTGAAGGGCAGGGAGCGGTGAACAGTGGAGTTAGATAATGGGTTGTTGTCTTTGCAAAATTGGATCAATGAAGCGCAAAATAAGCGAGTCGATTTTTTAGAATACTGTCTGGACTTACAGGCCAGGGAATTAGAAATTACCCCAGAAGCGCTGCTAAAACGTATGATAAAGATGCTGGAAGTGATGGAAGAGTCTATTGCGACTGGGTTAAGTGGGATACCTTCAAAGGGCGGATTGGTTGGTGGAAATGCACAACGTTTGCAACAGTCTATAAAGGAAAATGGAACGTTTATTTTGGGAGATACCTTGCTTACTGCAGTAACCTATGCGATTGCTGTAGGAGAAGCAAATGCTGCAATGGGGCGCATAGTAGCGGCTCCTACGGCAGGGGCTAGTGGGATTTTGCCAGCTGTTTTATTTACGCTAAAAGATACTAGAGGCGTATCAATGACTGAATTAGCTAAAGGACTTATCGTCGCTGGAGTGATTGGTATGGTAATTGCGGCACGCGCCACGTTATCAGGAGCCGAAGGTGGCTGTCAAGCAGAATGTGGATCAGGTGCGGCTATGGCAGCCGGAGCAGCTGTTGCTCTATGTAATGGTAGTCCAGAAGCAGTGGGACATGCCGTTGCGATTGCTTTGAAAAATATGTTAGGGTTGGTATGTGATCCAGTAGCAGGTTTAGTCGAAGTACCTTGTGTGAAACGCAATGCAGGGGCTGTTAGTCAGGCTCTAACAGCAGCAGAGATGGCGTTGGCTGGTATCAAAAGCATCATTCCTGTTGATGAGGTAATCGATGCCATGAAGTCCGTAGGACAATCCTTGCATTGTTCACTCAAGGAAACAGCACAGGGAGGCCTTGCGGTAACACCAACAGGACAAGTTTTAGCGGAAAAGATATTGAGAAAAAGCCCATCAGATCGATGACCTATGTGCAAAAAATATGTTGTGCTTTTTGTGGTAATGAGAAGTAGTGCATTTTCAGCGTTGTGGTGAAATGTTAAATACGGTGCAAGAACAGTGGGAAGAGTAATCAAAAAGAAGACATTTGAGATTCAGTAGTTTTACTGTAACTCAAATGCCTTTTATATATTTTTTCAATGTCATTTAATCCTGGAGTTAAAATTTTGACGCTACATTTAGGCATTACTATATTTCTTCTTTAATCGATTTTTGACATCGGTCACTGAATAAGTGGGGTCATTGGTAAGGCGTGAAAGCTCAGCTTCTAGCACCTTTGCACGATGCGAAAGAATTTTTTCTTGTTCCTCAAAAGCTTCAATACTCATAACTACCAGATCACCTTCACCATTTTTCGTAATATATATTGGTTCATGTGTTTGGTGCGCAAGAGCGGAAATTATTCCATAGTCATTTCTTAGTGTTGTCGATGACTTTATCTGCATAAATAATACCTCCGTTCTTATTTATTCGGGCATTATTATATGATAATTCTATTAGAATATCAATATAAGGGCATGGACTAAACTTTGGCGAGGGACGATAATTCAAAACTAAAGGTATCCATTTCTGAACCAGTGGCTCATTTAAATACTCGAGGTTGACAGGTTGACAAGGAACGGGGTTGCTCGCCCCAAAATTATGAAGAGTGATATCGAGTTGATCAATAGACCATGTAATGGCGATTGGTGAAGCCGCTAGAATAGCTGCTGCTTTAGCCGTTAAACAAAATCTGCCTCCACATGAGATACAGGTAAGTGATATACAACAGTGTCTGAAGATGCAGGGACATCTTCTGTCAGTATAATCTTTCTTATATGGATCAATTGGCGCATAAACAATAGCCAGTAAATTTGATAGAAATAAGGTTCATTGAAAGAGTTCACTAAAAAATTAGTAGCTTAGTACTCTGCGGAAAAATGATGATACTTTCGCAATTGGCGAAATAGGAGGATTAGGGGTTTAAGATTAATCGGGGGGAACCGTATCATCTCTAACGGCGAAAGAATACCTGCTAATTTAATGAAAAATTGGCAGGTATTGTTGTATTGTGAGAGGAATATAGATGATGCATCTGTGATGTAGTTATTGCAATGTTTTTGTGAGCAAATAATATACCCTGATTTAGAGAAAGCGGATTTAAAGGGGAAAGATAAGTGTGGTACAGGTTGAATATGATGATTCTAGGGAAACTCAAATTGATAGAAAATCCTTCATACTTTCAGGTGTAAAGTTTTTAGTGATGTACTTGCTGTTTATCATTCCATTAACATGTATCTTTGTATTTTTGTCTATCATTCCAGAAACCGTATTGTGGCTAGATGAGATTAGTCTATGCTTCTTAGAAGTTACCTATTTAAGTATGAGCGTAATATCATTAATAGTTTGGGGAGTCATGAATGCTGACGATGAGCGCCGACCTTTGCGACATTGTAAAACAGTACTGCCAATGGTTATTATAGGAGTTGCAATTTGGTTGATTTCTTGGAAAAATTCAGGAGGTTTACTAGGTAGTGAGGGAACTAGATCCTGGTTTTGGTATGACGATTACAAAAAAGGAGCGGATTCTTGGTTCTTGTATAGCATTTATCATATGTGGGTCATGCCATTTATAGATTATCTGAAAATGAGTAAATTTGTAAGCGGTAAGGCGGTATTTGCCATCGGATTGGTAGCATCATTTGTACCAGGGGTTTCTTATCTCGGAGGAGTTTGGCTATGTGGGCATTATGCTACAACGGCAAGAAAAAAGGTAATAAGTATATTAATGATGATTCCGAGTCTATTGCTAATTGGTTTTGTTATTTCAACGGTATTTCCACGTGATCATATATTTACAATAGCGACTTATCCTCGGATAGATGGCTCAACTGTTGCTATGCCTTTTGGTGAAAATTTAGCAAGAGAGTTGATGGGTATGAATGCTTGGCAAGCCCAAAAACAGAGTCGATATAATAAGACGCACCAAGCATATCTGAATCTCATTAATCAGAAAGTTGACCTTATTTTCGTTGTAGATCCTTCCGAGGCAGAGATGAAGCTTGCTACTGAAAAAGGCGTGCGATTGCAGCTAATTCCGATTGGCAAAGATGCTTTTGTATTCCTTGTTCATCGAGAAAGTCTAATTGATAATTTAACCATCACACAAATTCAGGACATTTATTCAGGAAAAATTAATAACTGGCAGCAAGTGGGAGGGCCTAATGGGCCCATTGTTCCTTATCAGCGCGATGAAAATTCTGGCAGTCAGACTTTTATGGAAAGAAAGGTGATGAAAGAGAAAAAAAAATCCCAAGTTGATATGGAAAAAATTCCACCTTTTATGTCAGGGCTAATCGATGTCATTGCCGATCGTAGGAATGCCCAAAAAGCAATTGGATATTCATTTTATTACTATGCTAATGATATGAGAAGAAGCGAAGAGATAAAGTTTTTATCAATTGAAGGTGTTGAGTGTAATAAGGAAAATATTAAAAATGATGTATATCCATTTAGTGCTGTTATTTATGCGGTGATTAGGGCAGATGAACCGATTGACAGTCCAGCGGCTAAATTAGTAAATTGGTTATCGACTGAGAAGGGGAAAAAAACAATCGAAAAGAGCGGTTTTATACCAATAGAGAAGAATGAGATGATTTCAATACAATAAAATATGGGAAGGGAATTAATCATGTGGTTAGCAGAACATGATCAGGATATTGTGGGGAGAGGAACAGTTCGTTTTCATGTTTGTAATATTCAAAGGAAGGAATTAAATTCATATGTTCAGACGATAAAAAATAGGTATCACGTATTCTTAACAAGCAGGAGGTTGAAAACATGAGTGGGGTATCTTATACATTTAGTCCTGGTGGCTGGAAAGAATCAATTTATTTCTTCTTTTACAAAAAGAAATGTCCATGTTGTCATGAAAAACTAAGAAAGGAAAAGAAAACAATTAGTAAAGGCATTATCATAGATGAGGTTGTTGAAAATATAAAAACGGAATTAAATGCGTATGAGATTGAATATTTATATATTTGCGATCAGTGTAATAAGACATATACCATAGTTGAACTGACGAAAATAGCTTTTTAGGAGGGACAATGGAGTATGCAAGAAATATTGGATCGCATTAAAGAAAAAGTCTGCAGTAAAGGCTTGAAGTTAGGGGCTGTACTTACAGTGCAGGAAGTGGAAGCTTTTGAAAAAAAATATAGCATTACACTGCCAGAAGGGTACAGAGAATTTTTATTGCAAATTGGAAACGGTGGTGATGGACCGCCATATTATAATTTACATTCCCTTGGGGGAATTCCTGATGATTATCATATGTCAGAGTATGGGGATAAATTAACGAGAAAATTTCCTTTTAAGGAAGGCTGGGTATGGGAAGAAGAGGAGGAAACTCCGGAACTGAATGAAAAACTAGACCAGACTGAATATGGCAATCTAATTTTAGGAACTGACGGTTGTGGAATGTATTGGATATTAATTGTAACCGGTGAAGAAAGAGGACAGATTTGGAATACCGCAGATGTTGGTATTCAGCCATGTTGCCCAGGAGTATCTTTCCTTGAATGGTATGAATATTGGCTTGATGGTGGAGAAGATTGGTGGAGAGACTTTGTATATGAAGAATAAATGTAGGGTGGGACTAGGGGACAGGCAGTTGAGATATAATAAGATTATGATTAATAAACAGGAAGTGTATTGATAGAGGAAATAGTCATCTTCCAAGTCAGTCTATGTAAATCCGGTTACTGGGAGGTGATATTGCCTACCAAACGAAAAGGGGAATTTCAGTATGAACAGAATCAACATCATTTGCCTTGGTGTAAAGAATATGGCGGAGTCAATCCGTTTTTACCGTGATGGACTCGGTTTTGTGACGGATGAAAAAGAGGATAACCCGAATGTGGTTTTCTTTAATACTACTGGCACAAAATTTGAATTATATCCGTTGACACTTCTCGCCAAGGATATTAATGAAAAAAATCCGCCGCAGATTGCCGCAGGGTTTGCTGGGATTACGTTGGCCTACAATGTAAAAAGCAAAGCCGAGGTGCATGAAGTCATGGAATTTGCCCAACAAGCGGGAGCAGTTATCGCGAAACAACCGCAGAAGGTTTTCTGGGGCGGGTACAGCGGATATTTCACCGATCCAAACGGCTATTATTGGTAAGTCGCATATAACCAGCACTGGTCGTTTGACGAGAATGATATGCTTGTGTTGTAGAAAAATCACTGTAAGGAGAAGTCCAACTGAACTCAGCCCTGACACGATACGCCAACTAGGACAGTCTCAAGCATATCTTGAATAATAGGGCGATACGCTAGCGGCTGGTGCGTGCAAATTTCTTAGCGGCGCTCTCCACTTCTTAGTCTGCAAGTGAATCTAGGGCGGCTGTGGAAAGAAATCCCGCTCGGGAGTATAATCATGCTTGTTGAGCCTTTTGTCGCACAAAACTTCCGATTGAACCCCAAAAGAACCGTATCATTTATAATGGCTAAAGAACTCCTGTCAAATTTTTTTAAATTTAGCAGGAGTTCTTTTCTTTTTATGGAATTTTATAACTAATCAAGTGCTGTAGAATCAACTCGGAGGAACTGTCCGTGCGGAATCCCGCTGAACAAGGTTTAGCAAACCATTCATAGCGAGTCTTGGACGGTATGGGGTACTTGTGCAGACTTATAAAATGATAACAGAAAAGGTTAGAACTTTATTGAAAATAGATGCTCTATAGACAAAAAATGTCTACTTCCACCAACTCAAGTGGAATTTGTATGGAGATCTCATCGAATTACAAGGCTGTTTGATAGTTTGGTGAGAGAATAGCTGATGGGGAGTTGTCGAAAAAAGGGGGTTTTATAATGAATAACACAGAAAAAATTAAAGAATTGATAAATTTTCTTCCAGAAACAAAGCCAGAAGATTACGATATCATAAAAGCACAATTGCTTGGAATCATTACGGATAGAGAAACTGCATCAAATGCGGTTTCAGTACTAATGGAAACGTTGTTGGCTTCTCAAGAAGGACAGGCGTTGTCAGATAGCGGTTTTTATAAAAATGTGACTGATGCAAAGCTTGTTATAATGATTATAGAGATCTTTCATAAATGTCTCAATATGGGTGCAGATATTTCCCTTTTAATTACATTGATAGCACGACTTCTCTATATTGATAGGAGGGAGTCTGAAAAGACTAGCGATGAACTATATCTTCAATATCGTATAGCAGCCATTTTAGATGAGGCTGTACGTTTAGAAATTCATTTATCAAAAGAAGCAATAGATCTTATTCTTATAGGACGCTATTTTAGTGATATACCAACTAGGGAATATCTTTGTAATCTCTATTGGAGATTAGCAGAACAAGGAGTTGACATATCTTGTAAAATAAGGACGCTTATTTGTGAATTTCATAATAACGAATCTTTTAACCTAAGTGATAATTCTATAACTGCTCTCTGGGCAGCTGTCAGCGGAGGATTTTTTGATAGCAAAATAATAGGAAGTAAAGAAAATCTTACATACCATGTATGGTTATGGCACTTAGTGACTGATTGTGTCTGGAAACTTAAGCCCAAGTATGATTCAAGGCTCAGACTAGGTATCGCTGGGTGCCTTCTTGAAACAGCAGGCAGATATCCAGAAACGAGGTTGCTTATTTTAGAATGCTTAGAAATATGGGGAATTCGGGAACCCAAACGTTTGACTACGGAGCTTCATCACGATCTAGCAGAACTATTTTCACGTTGCCGAGATAATCCAGGAACTACATGTTTACCCAATAATACTAGGATTGTAAAAAAAGGTATTAACCATTATGCTGGGGCAGATTAGTAGTGCCCGATTAAGAAATAGATTTTTGGGGGGAATAATGCGCAAAAGGCTAATTGGAACTGTTGTGATGATCTTAATTGTTATAATGATTGCCAGCATCTCTATTATGAAAAACCGACCAGAAATTTTTATCTGGATAGGATCACTATATCACATTGTTGTTGACGATATTGTTGACAATACAATGAATAAAAAAATTGTTATTGAAAAGATTAAGGGCAAAGATGGCATCGTTCTTAGCAATATTGTGGAAGGTGCAAGAGAAGAAGTACGCAATAAGACAAAATATCAAGACGAATATTATGCGGATGGTTATCCTCCGGATGATATAGGGGTGTGTACTGATGTAGTTTGGCGTGCATTTAAAAATGCCGGTTATAATCTCAAAGATAATGTGGATAAAGATATCCGGCGTTCTCTAACTGATTATCCTCGGGTAGAGATGACCCCTGATCCCAATATAGACTTTCGGCGTGTCGATAACCTGCAGGTTTTCTTTAAGAAATATGCGAAATCGCTAACAACCAGCCTTCGCCCTTATGATCATGATAATTTATATCAATGGCAAGGCGGAGATATTGTTGTGTTTGAATCTCATATCGGTATTGTTTCAGACAAGCGGAGAAACAACGGTATACCCTATTTCATCCATAACCCCAGCCCGTATCCTGTTGAAGACAATACATTACCCATATGGATCTCATACGGTCCAATTATTGGACACTATCGGCTTACAGAAATCAAAGATCAATAACTAGAAGGTTAAAAAAAGAGAAAGTAAGATCCATGATGAATTTTACTCCACAATCACAATTTGGGAAAGTTTATAAAAGGCAATATTGTTGTTGTGCCATTTATAATAGATAAAGAACTCCTGCCAAAATTTTTACGAGCCACCGTCCCCTGTCAACCCCCAGGTAAAGAAAAAGCCCTAACAATCGTTAAGACTTAATCATAATGCCCCCGGCATTGTAGAATATAAATTTTTTCATCGGTAATTTTATAAACCAGTCTATGTGTTGGTGAAATACGTCTACTCCATAATCCTTCTAACTCATGTTTCAATGGCTCTGGTTTTCCTATTCCATCATTTCCATTTCTATCTATATCCTTGATAAGTTCATTAATTTTTTTCAAAATCTTTTTGTCCGTAGTTTGCCAATATAAATAATCTTCCCATGCTATATCAGTAAATAGCTTAATCATTCAATGAGTTCCTTTGATTGTATTTTATTGGATTTCATCTGCTCAATTGATTCAATAAGCCTGTTATAGGTATTCTTATTGCTACGGACATAAAGATTTTCGAGCATATTGTTGTATTCCGATTCCGAAATCATAACAACATTGCCACCTTGTTTCCGAGTGATAATAATTGTTTCAAAATCGTCGTTCGCTTTGTCGCAATACAATTTGAAGTTCTCCCTCGCATTAGAATAATTTACTGCCAACATAATTAAAACCTCCTTTGTACTATATACTGTACAATTATCTTGTTTTTAATTCAACTGAATTTTAGAGAGCAGTGAGTTTATCTATAAAATTATCTTGTTTCTAACATACTGATAATCTATTATATTACACTTCTAAAAGACAGTGCCGTCGTTTCTATGAATTTCAAAGTAGTTCTAGAATATAGTTGAAAAATTAACTTCTGCACCGTTAAACCTGTTACGCAGAACCGTACCATCTCTAATAGCTAAAGAAACTCCTGCCCAATTCTGTATGAATTGGGCAGGGGTTCTTATATACCTATGGAATATAGAGTATTAATAGGTACTTGGTTTAGAAGAAATGTTATATGTCTGTTACAAATAAGTTGAAGAGCTGACCGTACATCACAGTATCCATTCCTATAACTTATTCGAATATAATTAAATAGAAGTAATCACAAGGAGGGCAGAGAACTCGTGCGAGAAATTATGTTACCATTTTCTATTGGCGTAATCGTTGCTGCCGTTGTGCACTCAATAATCCATTGGTGGGGATTTTTGGTGATATTCCCCTGGGTTGGATTCTCAATTTCGGTTGGTAGCTATTTGATCAAAACTTTACCGCAAGAAAAAAAACTGCTTGGCAGACGCATAGCGATGTTGATGATCATGCCCTTGTTACTGCTATTTATCCCCATTGTCAATAACGAAAACCTTCAACTAGAAGGCATTATTCTTAACATTTTAGCCGGTTATTTTACCAAATCATTTGTACACCTGGCTATTGCCAAACTTTTCGGTCCGCTCATCTGGGGACGGGCATTCTGCGGATGGGCATGTTGGACGGCAGCAATTCTCGAATGGTTGCCAATTAAGGAGAAGGGAGAAGTCCCATCAAATCTCAAGAGGCTTCGCTATCTGTTTTTTTTGCTGACGGTTTTGCTTCCGATTCTTCTGATATTTTTCACTAATTATGATATTCGTAAGGATTATCTGCATAAAAGCGAGCTGTCCTGGATGATTCTGGGGAATGGGCTATATTATGTTGTAGCTATCGCTTTGGCATATTGGTTTAAGGATAAACGGGCCTTCTGTAAAATTGCCTGTCCAGTTTCAGTTGTCATGGAAGTTCCGACTAGATTTCGTATGCTATGCCGCAAGCCTTCGGGGGCGACATGCATCCAATGTAATTTGTGTAACAAAGCCTGCCCAATGGACGTCGATGTTATGTCCTGCATAAACGCCGGCAAGCCTGTACGCAGCACGGAATGTATCCATTGCAACGATTGCAAGATTTCCTGCCCAGTCGGGGCAATCAAGTAATTAATTCCCCCAAAAAAGAACGGAATTATTAGGAGATGGTTACCTTGTAGAGTCGGGAGGGAGGCTTTGACTCATAAAAAACAGAGGGACAGGCACATTGTTTCTCGAAAATGATATGCTCCTCCTTATGGTATACAGTTTTATTATTTCAACTGTCTGCCATAAGGGGAGCATATCACAGGTTTGAATATCCTATTCCTATAGCAATGGATAGGGTGCTTTTCGAACAGCTAAAGTCCTCTAGTACGAAAAAATATCAATCGCCTACAGAACAGCAATATAAAAATTAAATTTTGAGAATTTCCTAAATGTGGTATAATATGATATATATAGTGAATCATTGGTTTGTTTGCTAGAGAAACTAAAGCAATGGTAGAAAAAGGGGGTGTTGGAATTTGTTTTATAATGAATATTACGGTCAAGATAATAACTATTATAATTTTCAAGAGCAAGAACTGGTTTTGAATAAAAAAGAAAGAAGTAACCCCAAACCTTTGGATAATGTAGCTAGCAAAGGGAAAACACACGAGTATAGGATCTATATTTTACTAATGTTGGTAATTGTATTTTTCATAAACATGGTTAGCAATAATGTTTCTGCGAGCTCTGGCAACGATAACCTGTACGTTATCAAGCAAGAAGGCAAGTATGGATATATTGATAGGGACGGCAAAGTTGTCATTAAACCAATCTACTTAAAGGCAAAGGATTTTGCTGAAGGTGTGGCTCCTGTGGTGACACCGGATGGCAATTGGAGTATTATCAATAGAGCAGGGGAAGTAATTTCGACATGGAAAGATGTTGACGAGATAGATGAATTTTCAGAAGGACTGGCTGTGGTAAGAAAGGTAGTTAAATATGGATATATAGATAAGCGGCAGCTCGTAATTCCGATCAAGTTTGACAATGCCGAAGCGTTTTCTGAAGGGCTGGCGGTTGTCGGAATCCGAGAAGGGAGCACTTTAATAGAAAAAGTGCATAATGCAAAATATGGGTATATTGATAAGAAGGGAAATTTGGTCATTGATTATAGATTCCTGAGGGCAAAGAATTTCAAAGAAGGATTAGCTTCTGTACAGCCCTTAACAGAGAATTATAAGTGTGGATTTATTAACAAGACAGGTCAATTCGTGATTGAACCTATATATATTACAGAAGGTGAATTTTCTGAAGGGCTTGCTCCAGTAGCATTGTCATCTGAGAAGTGGGGGTTCATTGATAAGCAGAAAAATTTCATCATTCGCCCTCAATATAGTTGGGCTGGTAATTTTTCAGAAGGAGTTGCCTTTGTGTTGGTTAAAGAAAAAATAGGACCGAGCCGTTCTAACGTTGTTAAGAACGGGCAATATGGGTATATTGATAAATCAGGAAAAATGATAATTGAGCCAAGATTTAATTATGTTAGTGATTTTAGAAATGGTTTAGCTCGAGTATATGATCGGCGCTTAGGGTATGGGATTGATAAGGATAAGGATATTAGTTGGGGTTATATTGATAAGAATGGAAATATTAAGTGGCAGTTAACAAAGTAGAGGAACTAAGGAAACTGGATTGAAATTCAATTGGAAGTGCGGGTTGCAAAATTGTAATCGCCATATCACGTCTACCGATAAAGTCCTGCTATGTTCTGCACCGTTAGAACTGTTACAGAACCGTATCATTGGTAATGGCGAAAAACACCTTCCAGATCTCTGGAAGGTGTTTTTGCTACATTATATTATGAAAATTATTAGCAAAAATAACCGAGGGTGGCGATGATAGAACCATCTATGAGTTAATCTCAACTAAGCGTCTGCGTCATGATTTTAGTGTTTTATATGCTATGCAGATAGGCTTGTAGTATTTTTTTATAGTCTACATCACTTGGCGGCAGTTCGCCATTTGTAATGACAAATCTAATTTTATCATCCAGACTAGGGGCTATGCCTTTTTGTTCTAATATATTTGCCAAATGATTGATGGCTCCAACACTTCCGTCGAAAAAGACAGTTTCCTCTGAAAACGATTGTTGCAAAACCTTACTGAATAGTGGGAAATGAGTACAGCCTAGAACAACAGCACCATAATCAGGTAGCTCTAATGATGCAAATTCATTTTTCAAATACTGATCTACGTCTAAAGTGTTAAACTCAAACTTTTCGGCGAATTTTACCAAGCCGCCTAACGCCAGCGTATCAACCATTTCTGACGCATCAAGTCTATGAATTAATTGCTGGAATTTTTCCTCTCGTAAAGTAAGACTAGTCGCCAAAACCAATGTTTTTTTGCCTCTTGCTTGGATTACGAAAGGGGAGTATATCATTAACAGGGTTGAGGTTGGTTTGTTTTGCAGGATTTCACCTTATATTGGATCATTATATATAAACATAATGTTTTGTTAATCGTTTTTAATAGGGGCATATGTATCTACTTATTTAATGAAGGGGGGCTGTTGCTGTGGAAAAATATATTCTTGGCGGCTATTTATTGGTTGAACCACTGCGTCCAGAACGGGATAGTTCATGGTTGTCTAATAGAGTAATTTCAGCAAGCAATTGTGTTTGCGATGTGCTTCCTGGTACTCATTTCATTGAAACTTCAAAGATTAAATGGATGGAAGAACGTTTAAAAACAATAGCTCGGTTAAATGATAATGAGTATTTTAGTTTAGAGCAATGGGTAAGGGAAAAATTTAATTATTCATTCCCTCATTTGCTATTACTAATTATCTAAGCTTATTTATCCAGTATACTTTTTATAATTTCGATTGCTTCCTCTAATTTGGACAAGCTTTCAGGAGCAGTAATAGCAAGTCTAACAGCGCTGGTTGGTTTTGTATTTCCTACAACAAATCGTTCAGCACCATACACTTGAACTCCTAACTGATAGGCTTTTGCCGCAAAGGATTCTCCGGTAAAACGTTCGGGTAAAATCAACCATCTGATAATACATTCTGCTCCTCCCATAATTGTATAATTACTTAGATAACGGTCTATCGTTGAGTTTCTCAGTCTGTTCTGTACACGATGACTTTCGATGAGATTGTTCATGGAACCGGAAATGATCATTCTGGATGCCAGCTCTGCCATCAGTGGTGATACGGAAATATTCATGTTATAAAGTGCTTCACTCAATTTTTTTCTGTATTGTTTAGGAGCTGTCATATATGCAATGCGAAGTCCTGGAGATGCTACTTTTGAAAGGCTGGAAATATACAGTACCTGTTCAGGAGCATAAGAGGCAATCGGAGCCAGTGGATTTTCAAGTAGTAGGCTATGAATGGCATCCTCTATTACAATGAGATGATTTTTTTTTGCAATTGACGCTATCCTTTTTCTGGTGGTCACTGACATGGTATGTGTGGTTGGGTTATGATAATCGGGAATCACGTAAATGCCTTTAATATTTTCATTTTTGCAGGCAGAATAAAGGCCTGCTTCCGTCATTTCATGATCCTCTTGTTGAATAGGGACTAATTGGATGCCCAGCATATTGGCTGCCGTTTTTAGACCGGGAAATGTCAGCGTATCGGTTCCAATTTTATCACCCGGTTGAAATAAACTTGCCAATATGGCTGCAATCGCATTTTGCCCTCCACTTGTCAGTAGCAGGTTTTCTGGATTTACTTCATAACCTGCTTTTTTTATCAACTTTGCTCCGGCTTCCTTTTGCCATGGAGTTCCGCCGGGCCGTCCATATTGGAATAGCTTGCCAAAATCGGGTTCTCCAATCATCTTTTTCAGTTGTGCAACGATTTCATCCGTTGTTGTCGTTGACGGAAATAGCGGTCCCATCTCGATGATACCTGATACGTCTTCTTCAGGGAGTAAATATGGATTGGCTGCTGCATCGTAAGCAACAAATGTTCCGTTTCCGACTGTGGCACAAATGAATCCTTTTTGTTCACATAGCTTAAATGCTCTTGAGATTGTACTTAAGTTAATATCTAGAAAGTCTGCCAATTCTCGTTGTGGTGGTAGTTTGGTGCCAGGTGTTAGCAGTCCATTTTTAATATCGGCTTCTAGCTTTTCTGCAATGGCTTTATAAAGTGGTCCTTTCGTTTCATTAAAGTTCGGTTTCCAACTCATGGGGTAATCTTCAAAGGAGTTAACAGGCATTTTATCCCCTCATTTTAAATTGTTTTGCATACAATTATATCATTGTATGCAAAACTCTACAATGATATAATCGTTACAAATTACCAATCATATTTCTGGGGAATGATTGGTAACTTAGGTTTTATAAAGTGAGGATAAAAAGTATGAATGCGAAACAAGAGACTTTAGACCAGGGTTGTATGGAATCAGGACGCGATTTTTGGTCGGGGGTCGTCAGTAGTGGACCCATTTTATTAGGAGTTATCCCCTTTGGTATTACCTGCGGGGTAATGGGATTGACTGCTGGACTGACATCGCTCGAGACCATTATGATGTCGCTTTTGGTATTTGCCGGGGCGAGTCAATTTATAGCCATTACGATGTTAGGGGCAGGGATTACCAGTTTTGGGTTAGTCATATTTACAACGATGCTGGTTAATTTGCGCCATGTGTTAATGGGAGCATCTTTGGCTAAGTACATGATAAAGCAGTCAGCTTCTCGGCAAGTATTACTTTCCTTTTTGCTAACGGATGAAGCATATGCAGTGACCAGCAGTCGCATTCATCAGGACAGTTATAGTGCGGATTACCAATTTGGCGTAAGTATTAGTCTGTACATTACTTGGGCATTATCAACAATAGCAGGAGTTTTAGTTGGTAGTTACATTCCTGATCCCTTGGCTTGGGGATTAGATTTTGCCATGCCTGCTACCTTTCTGGTACTTCTCTTCCCGCGGTTAACAGATAAGCTTAGCATTATCGTGTGTGTCGTCGCCGGCCTTATATCTATAGTGGGTGTTTTATATCTTCCGGGAAAATGGTATATGATCATAGCCTGTGTTGGAGCCGTTTTGGTTGGGGGACTTATGGAAGGAGAGAAAGTAAGTGAGAAATGAGATTGCTTTCATCATTATGGGGATGGCCCTAGTAACTTTTGCAACGAGATTTAGCTGTGTAGCCTTACTGCAGAAAACGGGGATGCCTGTTTGGTTAGAAAGGTGGTTAAGGCATATCCCAACCGCCATCCTTACGGCTTTGATTATACCGGCATTGGTACTGCCTAAGGGACAAATTGATATATCTTTACATAATCATTATTTAGTAGCGGGCCTTATTGCCGCCTTAGTTGCCTATAAGAGCCGTAATATTATTGCTACACTAATACTTGGCATGGGAACTATGCTATTTCTGCGTTTGCTAGCTTAAAGATGGAGTTAGGATTGACTTATTTGTAGTATAATAAAATTCGCCGTTTAAGTAAGTTGTTAATACTGAAGAAACTAGAGAGGATTAAAAGATGATACGATTTGAATGTGATTATAACGAAGGTGCTCATGAACGCATTATGAAACGATTAGTGGAAACCAATGAAGAGCAGACACCTGGTTATGGAGTGGATGAACACTGTGAAAAAGCCAGAGCTTATATTAGAAAAGCGTGTTATGCAGAGAATGCAGATATACACTTCTTAGTTGGAGGAACACAGGCGAATACTACTATTATTGCTTCCATTTTGCGCCCGTATCAAGGGGCAGTCGCTGCAATTACCGGACACATTGCAGTACATGAAACTGGAGCGATTGAAGCGATTGGTCATTATACAAAAACGCTGACTGACTGCCATAAAGTGTAGCGGGAGAGAACCTAAAGCTGTCAGAGGGACAGAGTTATCGACATAAAAAATGTCAATGACTTCGTCCCTTGACACCCTGATAGCCAATTGGCACAAACAGGGCTTTAGGCTGACTAAGCAGCCTGAAGCCCTGAAAAGATCAACATATAAATGCAATTTTTATAGCCAGCGAAAGCTGTCAATTACTCGTTAGCATAGTGCTTGCGTAGGACGGATAAACGAATTGACTTTCTGGCAAAATTCGGTTGGACCAGATGGAGAAATAATATAGGTAGTATTGTGTGTTTTAATGCGCACAACATTAGTCCAACGCGTACAGCTTGCCATCACTTTTTCCTCATTCTCTAAAGTAAATTCCCCCGTGTATCCAAATAATCCTCCATTCCCCAGGCGGCTAAGGGGAATGAGACGACCCATGAGTGCTATTGATTGAATATCGGAAAGTTTAATTGTAATATTTGTTATTTGCCTAATTACAATGTCTTGTTCAGAGAGCGTGTATCCTAAAGGTAATCCCGTTCCTAAAACAAGAGGAAAGATGGCAACACAGTAAATTACAGATATGGCTATTTTCAGCATTATGCTGCCAAACAATAGAAAAGCAATACCGTCACCAAGCATTAATAAGGTTCCAATCCATATGTTTGTATCCCAGGGGGCAACTCTATATTTATATTGCATTTTGCTACCTTCCTTTATCTTTCTATTGTGATGGAAATAATTGTAATGAATTATTTACCATTATACTATTTTCTTTGATATAAGACAATTTCTAAATCATCTTATATCAAAAAAAGTCGCTAGCTACATAAAGTGGCAGCAACTTTTTTGTCTGAGAAGAAGCCTGGGGTCAGGTTTGAATTATTTAGTTATTTACGTTGATTCATCGGAAGGTTTTTCAATCTATGTGTATAGATAATCATAATAGCTTCTAGGGCAATAAGGGCAAATCATTGTTCTTTTTCGCCACTATACGCGATACGAGGACCGTATCACCTTTACGAAAAATTGCATAGTGATTGTTAACTGTGAGTGTTGCTCTTAATGAGTGGCACTTGTTTTGTTTTCTCTATTAGGAAATTTGGGATCCCAAGCGGTAACTTCACACTATCGTGTGCATACCACTGCTCAACTTTGGAAAAATGAAGGGAAAATTATACTGATTTATCAACTAAAACCATCTTTTTTCCTAATATGGATTGCGGTTTCTGGTAGTAGTTTAACAATATTCAAACTGATTAACACTTCGAGAAGAGTGCTCAACTTAAGGGTGATAGGTATTCAATGTACAATGTAATAGGTACTGATTCACGGTGAAACATTCAAGGACAAGGAACCTGTATCTTGTTCGTGTAAGGGCTGAACAAATAGGATAGATTTGATTGATGGTAAGATTGACATTAAAAGTAATTATATGTATAATGATAATATTATTATGATAATAACAACATGTAATAAACTTAATTATCAATAAGATTCAGATTGACATATATAAAGTAATGGGGCGCTAGAAAAGCAATATAGATTGGGATTGTGAGACAGGCCTCGAATGCTAAACAAATATTATAGAATTTGTTTTAGCAAGTACCGCTAATCAAGAGATACGAGGAGATATGAGTATGAAAACAATATTTTTAGGAGGAACCTGTGCTAATAGTAAATGGAGAGATCACTTAATTCCTCTGTTAACGATAAACTATTTTAATCCTGTAGTGAAAAATTGGACAAAAGAATGTATGGTGGAGGAGATAAAACAGCGGCAAGTATGTGATTTTGTATTATATACATTAACGAGAACGTATAGTACTTATTCAATTGCAGAGGTAGTCGATGATAGTAATAAAAGACCCGATAAGACTATAGTTTGTATTATAAATGAAAATTTAGAAAATGGAAGATTAGCACTAACAAGTCAAGATTTAAAACATTTAGATGCTGTTGGAAGATTGGTAGCAAGAAATGGCGGCAAGTATTTCAAAAATTTACGAGATGTTGCAGGTTATGTAAATATATAGAGCGCTGAAGGAACGATTTTGCTGTCTTGAAGTGCAATTTTGAAGCAAGATAAAACACAGTCATTCTAGTCTCATGGGAGCTATGCTGGGTAGACATTCCGAAACATCTGGAATCAAAGAAAATGGAAATATTTCAATTGATTAAAGAAGCACTTGATGAATTTGGACGTTTTTTCATTGTGATTTTATCAAGGAAATACATGTCAAGTTTTTGTAAAACGTCGATGATTATGTTAGGATTTTTCAATAGAGAACTAGCCTTATAAAAGAGATTATATAAGATTATGAAGGATGACTATTATGATTACAACTGCTATATCAAAAGAAAAGATCCGTATAGCCTGTGCAGGAGATAGTATAACTTTTGGATCACGTGTTAATCCTGTTATCACAGCAAGTTATCCAGCTCAATTAGGCGAATTGCTTGGTTGTGATTATGAAGTGAAAAATTTCGGTTTTCCTGGTGCTAATATAGCTGATCGCGGAGATGTACCTTATTCTAAGCAAGAACAGTTTAAAATGATTAAGGAATATCATCCTAATATTGTTATCGTGATGTTGGGAGCAAATGATTCAAAACCTCAAAATGTGAAGTATGCCAATGATATTGAAATAGATTATAAAGCGCTGATCAATGAATTTTATATACATGATAATCATTGTGAAATTTATTTGATTAAACCTGTCCCTATACTAGAAAATGGGTCTTTTGGAAATGATAATCAAAGGTTAATCACGGAAGTAATACCTAGAATTGAACACGTTGCTAAAGACATGGGGCTACCTTTAATTGATATGTATAAAGCCTTTATTGAAAGATCAGATATCATGTCTTTATATAATAAAGATAATGTGCATCCGAATATTTTCGGCGCTAGATTGTTGGCTCAGAATGTATATAAGGTTTTAACCAATAAAAAGATTCAGCGTGTTGCTATCATAGGCGACAATATTGTACAAGGCGATCCAGCAGACGTGGCTTCTTTTCGAAATCAGTTAAGTTACCAATTAGGAGTAACCTATAATGTTAGAAGCTTTTGTAGGAGTGGTTCAGCGGTTACTGCTGATTCTGATCCAATGGCATTATTTTCATACAAAAAACTAAATGATTTTCAACAAGCTCAAGATTTCAGTCCAGATGTTGTAATCATTGTGTTAGGCACCAATGATACCAAGCCAGAGAACTATGTTTTTATTGAAAAATTTGAAGATGAATATAAATTATTGGTTAGAACCTTTACTCAGGCTGAAATACAATCACGTGTAATCCTAGCGACGCCAATTCCTGTTTTAAATAAAGGTGATTATCCTGTGATTGATAATGAGAGGTTGACGACAGGTATAATACCCAAGATACAAAGAATTTCTGAAGCTATGCAGTTACAACTTATTGATTTCTATGGAATATTTATGAAGCGTCAGGATATTGCCTTGCTATATAGAAAAGATGATGTTCACCCTAATTCTTTAGGTATATTCCTGATGGTAACAATAATAATAGATGCTCTTCTTGAAAATCAAGGTGGCGGTTCTTAACTTGGGTGACAGTTGTGGTGGTTCTTTTTTGTCATTAAAAAGTTGTCAAAAAGAAGAACGAAATCGCTAGTCGCGATGGCTATAGTCAATCTCTAAAAACAAATAAAAAAGTAAAAAGTATGCCCTTTTTATGGTATTGTTTAATTGCTAAAGAAAACA
>Ga0074193_1000796_pt1 | contig 47144 bp, 24 predicted proteins | sample EPASupsiteHSE605_FD_64523 | JGI IMG/M metagenome (GOLD analysis project Ga0074193, IMG submission 64523) | Bioremediated contaminated groundwater from EPA Superfund site, New Mexico - Sample HSE6-05 | ecosystem: Environmental > Aquatic > Deep subsurface > Groundwater > Contaminated ...
TCAATAACTTTTTACAATTCCAAAAAGAAACTCGAAATGGGATTAGAATTAATGTTCATCCCCAATTATTGGCAGATTCCGGATATCAAGGGACCCAAAAAAACTATGAAGAGATAAGATTCCCATTAAAAAAACCCCCATATGGAGATATCACAAATGAAGAAAAAGAGTTGAGAGGAACTCTTGGATTCCAGCTTTATTGATATTTTGATAATGGTTTATGAAATTCGAGAAACATTTATTAAAACATGTTTTTACTTTGATGCTCCAGTTCCAAATGCACTTATTATTCAACAATAATTAATCGTCCAAATCAACGATAAGGTACATGATTCATTCTCATTGGTATTTTTCTCACTGATTCTTAAATTCATAAATATGATGACAAGCAAATAATCCCACTATTTTATGGTGAACGTGAAGGAAATGTTAATTTATATTCTATATTTGATATTTGTTTTATTGTTAGAAATGAGCCCCCGCATTTTAAAATTGTCTAAAAATCTAAATTTTGCCCCTTTATAAATCTCCACCACCACTTTAGCATTTAGCAAAGCTTCAATGTGTTTAAACGTAGTTTTTAGTTCACCAATATTTCCATAATATTTGCTTTTCCCCGCAGATTTTTGAAAATAATACCAAAAATCCTTCAACTTATTAATAAACCAGTTTCCCCTCCATTCAAATTCATTGTGTGAGATTTCGCATACATGAAAGGTACAAATTCATTGACTAAATGAAAACAGTTTAAGCCAATAATGATTTTTCTATGTGATGAAACTTATTAATCAACAAGAAAAAACAAGATTACAATCAAAAATGTTTTGAATGTGGTGAGGTTCTCTCCATATTAATATGCTTGAGCTTAAATGCATTGTTATTCGAACCTCAGAAATATGATCTTATTCTACTATTATACAGAACTGATCTATTGGAATCATATGATTGAACTTCTTGGTACAGATCGTTTTGATCCAAGAACGCCAGATGGTTTTAGAATGATAATACTAAAAAAAGGAAATAGCATTAATTATTTAGTTTCTATATTGTTGGATAATTGAGCTTAATGATTTCTCGGATTTTCCCAATAAGAGCATATGCAGCATGTTGAAGATAAGGATAACCAAGTGCATCAAAACTATGTTTGATAATTGGCATTAAACTCTGTTCTTTGGATATTGGCATTGTTGGTATATCTGGAAAATAAAAGAAAATCCCAGAAATTACAACGCATCTAAAATATAATGCTGGATCGCATGATGCCAATGCAGATATCCACATATCAATACAGCAATTAATTGGCAGATATGAAGAAAATTGAAATGCAAAAATAGAATCAATCGAGTCTATATTAGATATCCCTTTATACGTTAAATAGCGATAGAAATGGGGATGGATAAGAAGAAGAAGATCTGATAATGGCTGTGTAGCAGAAATTGAGCACTTTGATGAGTCATGCAAGAAATTGCGTGTTTCAAAAACTTCAAATATGTAGACAAAAGACCAAAAAAGCGCAGCTTCAACAAGTTCAGAGTTCAATGATGTACCATCTTTCATATGAATTGTTATATTCGAGTCTTTTCCATGTGATATTGACGAAACATATAGTTTTAACAAAACATTCAACAATGGAATAATAGATGTTATCTGGTTAAAAATGAATGAATATACTGATCCCACTGACATCAAAACATTGAATGATATTGTTGCTATTGATTCATCAGGAATAATTGACAACATTTGTTTCATATTGGATTGGACAGCACTTGTCACATAATGTATATTGTCTTGGAATTTGGAAGATCTCTTCATTTGAGATTCGGTTAGAGAATTCCATTGGGATTTAACCTTATTATAGGCTTGTAGCACATTAGTTTCTATTTTTTCATAAGGATAAAGACCAATCAGGAGTGACCATGCTATGATTTGCAAATCTTCAGATACTGTATGTGTGGATATATACTTTTGTAAATCCTGTCTATTGGATACGATGTTCATGAGTTCCGATTTCTTGGCAGGTGTTCTCTTCGAAAGAGGAGTGATTTTGGGTATAATGTCATTCTGAGCTTCAAGCAAAGAGACAGAATCGCTTGATTCAACATATAATTTTTCCTTTGCAGCTCTTTTGGTTTTCTCAAAATCTGTAGCTAAAGAAATTGGTGGATGAAACCTCGAAATCTGAAAGAATCCAGGAAGCCCAGGAGAACCAACAGTCAAATTTAATCTTAAATGCATAAAAAAGCTCTTAAAATCATCTTTTGTGGCGAAATTGAGAGAAATCCCAGGCTCTTGAGAAGGATCATGAAAACATATTCTAGGCGGACTCTCAATAATGGTAATTTCGGAAAAATATGCTAAATCAAACACATGGTGCCCGTTTTTCGATAAGTAAGGCGCAGTTAATGGAGAAAGAGCAAAGAAATCGTCAGAAAAAGGATCTGATTGTTCAGTCTGGTTTTCTTTAAGGTGCAACGCCATAGTAACAAGGAACTTTTTAAGCTTGATTGTACCTGTGACAGAACAGAATCCACTAATAAACAAAGTTACATTATAAAACTCTGTGTTTAAACTTGAGTTTTCCATAAAAATAACATTTATATCATGCAGCAACAGCACCCTGCGGGCTCTTCATCGCTGAATGGTGATGAGACTGTCATACTCGGGTGAAGAAGTGCTGTTTCTATTCCTTCTTGTTCCATTTTCACCCTCCCTATTTTTGGACAGTTGTGCACAGTGGGAGAGTATGTACTGGCTCTTTGTGCAATTTTTGATCTCATTTCTTTTATTATGGGTGCCCAATCATATTGTTCATCCATTTTGATGCTGTTTTTGACAAATAGAGACCTCATCTCATCATAAATTAGCTGGTAGTTAGGTTTATCCTTGTATCCTAAGCTCAGAATGCATTGCCAAATCCCAAACAATTCGGGTCCCAATGAGGCGGTAAACGATCTAGCATCAAATGATACCTTGAGTCGATAAATTGCTGATGAATTTGTAGCTCCCCTCCATGGGAGAGGACCAAATAGCAACTCGACAAACATGAAATACCATGATATCAGGTCATCTTTCCTGGATAAATCTTCCCCTTGGTGAGCTCTTGGGGAAGCGTAAGCTTTTGTTCCTCTAAATCCTATGTTCTTTCTTGGCTCAAGGTGTTTGCCTGTCTGACTATCTACATACACACGAGATAATCCATAGTCAATTAAGCAAATCGGGTTTTCATATCCTTCTCTTGTTAGCAAATTCCCAGGTTTAATGTCTCTATGTATAAAACCAAAACAATGGAATGACTCGATTGCTTTCAAAGCAAAGTAAGATGCTCTAAAAGCAGAAGAAAGAGAAAGTCTATGTTCTGGTAATACTTTTAAAATCCCAGAAACAGAAGGGCCTAAAAACTCCATTGAATAAAATGAAAACTCGGGACCAGTGCCGAATATACCCAAACGGGGAAAACTTGGAGACGATTGTATTTGAGCTAATACTTGAAACTCGAAGGCTAGTGTTTTTCTTTCAACATTCGAAGATTCAATTTTTAGAGCCCAAATTATTCCAGTTTCTTGATCAATAGCCGAATATATCTCACCAAATTGCCCTTTCCCGATTTTTTGGGCAATCATGAAGCCTAAAAATTGGCTTCCTGGCTGTAACATTGTTAAACCAACAAAGAAAATGGGTTTATCTAATAATAATGGAAGGAGACAGTGCTTCCCACCAACTCATTGACTTTTCTTGATCACATGGAAGTTTCACTTCGAAAAGGATCTTCTTCTTCTCTTTGGTGGTATAGCATGGTACTGATATTCCACAATCAGTTCCATATTCTGTCCATGAAAGTATTGCAGATGGTAGATTATTCAATACATTTGATGATTCCACTAATTGGTTATTACTCCAAGTAGCTGAGAGCAATGATAACCCACAAACAACAATTTCATATGGTTTTAGGTTGTCCAAAGAATCAAAATGTAATACTGGTATAAGCTTTTCGATAGACAGTCCAATTTGAACAGAGGCAATCTGCTTTGTCACAAAGAGTAGCGATTCTGGTGATCTAACCATTCCCAAATTAATAAATGAGCGTCCATATTGATTGTCAATTGATGCTTTGTTGATGAATTTAACCCTTTGTATAAGAAAATCAAACCATTGATCAAGATCATTATATAGCATTTGGAGATCATTCCAACATTGAGGTACAATACCCATATTAAGGTTGTAAATGATATCTCTATCTTTTTGAGAAAGTTGATTATGATTTTCGATTCTATTGAGTATATCATTTATATCATTTGATATAATAGATAAAATCTGATTCAAGAACAAGTTTTCATTTTTCAAACAGGCTCTGATGGTGAACGATTCGCTACACTCGATTGAATTCAAAGAAGTTCTATTCAGTATATCATACCACTTATGAAGAATTCCCATGGTAAAACTACTACTATTTTCCGATGCAGAGTCTTTGGTACCAAATAGAGTTTTTAATATATTCTTCAATGAAAGCAGACCTTGATCAACAAAAATGTATTTACTGCTCAAAGTCGGGATCCAAATACTATTAACAATAGTTGAAGGCTTATATTGCTCAATCCATTGGTTCAAATCGTTATTATTGAACTCAGATTCAAGATCTTTTGATAAAATAATACTAATTATAGATTTCAGAGATCTTAAATCATAGTTATTATCTATTCTTCCACTATAAACAATAGAAAATAGCAGTCTCTCAATTGTATGTGTGAGGTCTTTTTCATTAATATTACATGATTTAAGCCATTTTGAACAAACTTGAATTGAAAACCTAAAATCCGAGTCGTTAAACTCATAAAACTTGGTCCATCCAATTGGTAAATACCTGAGCCTCTCTAATAACACTGAATGGAGTGTTAAAAACTGAGGAATCATTGGAAGAATTGATTGAGGTACATCAATTTTGCTCAATTCAGATGAATATAGCCTTTTGATATTGGATTTAATTCCGCTTGATGATTCAAAAACAATAATTCTAGAACACCGATAGACCGATGCGCTTATTTTAGAATTGATCTCACTAGTAAAGAATAAGCGAAACTCTCTATGCAAATCAGCCCTCGAAATATTTTTGATGAATGATTTAAGCCATTGAGGAGCTAAATGAACGTTCTTTACAATAATCCAATTTGGTGATTTGGATGATTCCATAATAGTATCCTCAATATTCTTATAGGTATCTGATGATCCAATAGCCAATGAGATAATCTTATGCGAAACATAAGACTCAATCTGCGATGATGGATCGTACCCGGGTGAAGTACATAGTATGAATGGTTGAGTGGGATTACAATCAGCTGATTGCTCTTCAGGATCAAAATTCAAAGAATCATTTGCATCAAATGATAATGTGGAATTAATAAAAATCTTAATAGCCATAATGATTCTATCTGGCCTAATTCTTCGAATCAAACAAAGAACCATAAGTCTTGAAACAGACTCATTGTTTGAAAAACTGGTTCTTTGGAGAACATTGAACAAATAGATTTCAGGCTCATTATTAGTTTCTAAATCAGCTCTGATTTGTGGGTTCTCTAAAACCTGGAAAAACAAGGGATCATCATTCATTGCTGATGTTCCTCTGAGAGAGTAGTCTATTAAAATGTCATCAATTTGTACCATTCTATGTTTCAGAACGATTTGAGAAAATCTAAACCCAATTATTAACTTGTGACTATCTAATATTGAATACGATGCAGCAATGTATAAGGACTTTGTTACGCTCTCTAATAATTGAGAAATAGTAACATCTGAAACTAATGTTTTATCAAATACCCTCCAGAAAAAATCAATACTAAACTGATATAAAGGATGAATAATTGACATCTCCTGAAGGCAAAAATATAGATCAGTTGCTAGATCAGCAACAGGAGAATACTTATTACAAGTTTCAGTGATAGTTTTTAATGTTTGTTCCGTTTCAGAAACCTTGTTCTCAATATCAATTGCTTCTGTTTTAATTTGCTCTAAAAGTTTTAAGACATCATTATTCTCGAGAATATCACACTTAGTATTCGAAAATACATCAAGCATATTCGATTCTAATGAAACAATTTTAACTTGCATTTGAGAAAGAGAATTGTAAAGCTCTTGTCTTTTCATTTCAATATCTGGAAGCTTGTGATTTAAAACATGGGTCAAACATAATGATCTCAGAGAAAGAGAAGTTATTGAAAAATTAAGAATAATAGAATATGATGATATTAATGATGTTGGTTTGTAATCAATTTCTTTTGTGATTAAAAACATCTTGAATTGTGATGAATAGTCAACTTCGTTTCCTTTAACATCAACTAAAACCCGACCTGCAGATTTTTTGAATCTTCTCATTAATGTTGGAGTAATTATCGGATCGTATTGCTCTGCATCTTCTATTATCATATATGTTCCAATCCGCAGGCAGGCTTCTAACCTTTTGGAAAACTTTGGATCAATAAAAGATGTTTTAACAGAGTTAGGATACATCTTCATTAAGAAATCGGGTATATTTCCAGAAGGATCAATAATGAAAGGAGTTCTTTCTTGATTTTGTTGCAAAATCAACGCATTTTCAATACATATATCATCTTTAGGAAGATTGTTATTATGTAATAAAATAAGCTGAGAAGGAGAAGATATGAAATCTATAAAGCGAAATGAGTCCCTATATTTAATATGTACTAAATCAAGTCTTCCCATAATATCTATTAATAAAAACTCTCTCTCATTCTGTTGAAGAATACCACAATATGTAGAAAAGGCACTCGAAATTAGGCAATGGCCAATTAAATTTTCCATTTCAATATGGAAAGTATCATTCCTTTCCTTCCATCTTTGTGTCTCACCCGATAAAGAGTCTAAAAGATTCTTTGACCTTTCTAGTTTTGATTGAACATGGTTTGCTTCATTTTTGGTTCTTTCTTGTTCAAGAATAAGTTGTTGGTATTCTGAAGTCATTTTTTTGATAGATTTTTCAATCCTTTCTAGCTGGGTTTTTGTTTCATTTTGCTTTTTTGCTAATGCGAGTGTTTCCATTTCAAGTGACCTGACTTTTGCTCTTAAAGGTTCACTCGCTTCATGAACTCTTAAATATTGGATGTTAGCGTTAAGCCAAAAGAAAATTGGCCCACATGCTTGGGATGCTTTGTTTGCCTTTTCAAAAGATAAATCATTGGCTCTGATCAGATCCTCAATCTTTTTTATATTTTCAATTTTCTCAAATGATATTTGGTAATCAGTCATTGATTTAATAAAAACATCACTACTTATAAACTTTCTGATGCTGCTCCATGTACAGCTATCATCTCGAAATAGCATATAAACTGCTTGAAGAGTAACCTTAATAGCTTCTGGAGGCGATGTAAGTCGCCTTATTTCATCAAGGTTTGCCTTTTTGATCTTGGAAACACTACTTTTAGCTTCATCAAGAATAACTTGGACACTTTCAAGTTCTCTTTGAGCTTTTTCTGTTTCTTTGGTAGTAATTACTTTGGATTTTATAAGCTCTTCTTCTATCTTCTGATTGTCAGCCATTTTTTTTACAGATTCTTCTTTATCTTTCATTATTTCTTCAAGCTTTTTTTCTGCTTGTAGTTCTTTTTCTTTCAATTGGTTCTGTTTTATTGCAAGATCTTCCTTAAGTTTCTCAACATCCTGTTTGGTTTCTTGCAACTTTTTCAAACCAGTTACTAAATGATCCTTCTCAGAGTTCAATAATTCTCCTTTAGTCTTTAAAATATAACAAAACATAGAAATAAAGCAAAAGAAGTGTTTTGGTGATCCAATATACTTATTTCTTCCTTTATATGGCGAAACAAATTCTTTCATAGACGAATACAGACTGATAAAAAAATCAATCACAGAATTCGAAATATCAATTTCTTTGGATGCTAGAATACTTTTGGTGAAATATTGTATTGATGAAGTTGTCCAATCATTGATCCACAAAACAGAAAATCTAGAAAGGAGACTTGGAATCATATTTTCATAGTGATCGAGATCTATAGAAACATCATTAAAAAGGAAAACAAACTTCAAATTCTCTTTGACAATTGATAAAAAGTAGTTAAACAATGACTCTTCACTTTCATGTCTAATACTGTTTGATTTTGACAAAAACTCTAATTCTTTTATCAAATTGGAATACTCTTCCCCTGAGAAAAGGCCTGGAATATAATGTGAACAAAATAAAGTATTTAATCTCTCTATTATCTCATTGTTATATAGTTCATCATTTCGAATAATAAGATATGTAGTTTTTTTCAAAGAACTCAATAATACTTGTTTTATATCTTTTTCAAAATCAAACAATCCATAACCACTAAAGCTTTGAAGATAGAAAAGCGAGGCCTTATTAAACCATGCAACTAATGATAAGAGAACATTCTTCCCAGTACCACTATTACCAACAATAATCAATGGAATACTTCGTTGTAAACATCTCTCAATCTTAACATAATTTGCTACAGTTTCACGAGATAGATAAATACTCCTGTTATTATTATCCTCCATATATCTTCTTAAACCATTATTTAGTGAATTTGACAAAGAATCGAATGAATATCTTTGATAAGAATGGCTAACACAATATGAGAAGAGCATATCATTATTGTCTAATGACACAGAAAAATATGACTCAATGCTTCTATTTAGCAATTCTTTAAACTTTTCAATATCACTATCATCACCGAATCTATCACAAAAAACTCTATGGGCTTCATACTTCATAACACTTAAAAAACTATCAAAATCATTATAAGCCGATGAAGAACATGAAATGGATTTAAGCCATAGGCTCAAATCTTTTAGTGATGGAGAATAAAACAAATAGGATGAATCATTGAATGTATTGGACAATGACAAATAAAATTGACAGATAAATTGCTGAACACTATCATCAACATAAGGAATACTGTTTAAGTTATCATTAATGATATTCATTAGGGTTTTTTCAGAAACTGAAGAAAATGAAAAAAGTGATAAATGTTTCACCAAACGGCTTGAGATGGGAAGTCTTCCACGAAAACTAAGAGGGGTGCATAATATTGAAAAAGATATCCTTTCAATAAATACCCATTCTCTTTTTTTTGGATGCCAAAAGCCTTTTGATTCAACTGTCTGCCTTATGAATTCGCAAATTCTTGATGTGTTATACTTATCATATTTTGGTAGATTTAAATCATTAATTGAAAAATGAATGAATGAACCTTCTTTCTTTGGCGTCATTTTAAATGAATTTGAAGACTTACTTAAAATACAATTTGATTCTAATATATGCAAAATGTATTGTATAGATGAGAGTCCAGATAAATCAATATGTATTAAAGAAATATCCGGGAAATCATTAAATAAAGAAGTAATTAGTGACTTCTTTCCAATTCCAGGCTTGCCCTGAACAAAAATTGGTCTTCCACTGTAAAAAACATATTTCATTATCTCTTTTTGTATATATTGGATACGAGAAAAAATAAATCCATTTTTCTCATCAATAAAATCATTTTCGTTTTGTTCCCAATCACCTTTTATCAATGATAATGAAACTTTTAATAATGAATTATTAAATATTAGACTCTGGTAATGAGAAATAAACTGCGATTCAATATATAGGATACTCTCATGATCAAGTGATGATGAAATACCCCAAAAGGATGAAAAAACCACAGCTTTTTGATAAAAAAGGCTATCTCTGACATTATCGATTGTTGAGGCGATAAAACCAATGAAAATACTAAAAATAGAAGATATAAGAGAAACAAAAGAAATTTGTTCAAGAAATACATTTTGAATATTTTGGTAAACCTGATGACAATACTCAATTGACTCAATAAAGCTTTCCTTAACAACATCAACAATACATTTCTGTTTTTCAAGATAATAAGATTGAGTTAAATCAGAATAATCTGATGATAGAATATGTTGATTTGTAATTATTGGATAATTGGATAATGAATGGAAATAATAATTCACTATTTGCTTGTAAGAAACAGTATCTTGAGAGAAAAATACAATTCCACATCTCGATACAGTAGCAGGAGTAGCAAAAGCCAGATCAGAGACTTCAAACACGATTCTTACACAATTTGGTAGGGCAATTCTTTCACCATTGGGAAGAGTTAAAAGCTTATTGTCATCCAAAACCGAGTTTAAATTCTCAACCCACTCCGGATCAACATCACCATCAAAAATAATCCAATGGCGTCTTGTTGACTCGTTTTTTTGACTGTTGACAATGGTCCGTAGGATTCTGGTAAAAACACCATCATTCCATTCTCTGGTTTGTGGATCGAGATAACCAAATAATATATCTTTGGTTATTGTTTTTGGATTAATGATATATGACTGCCCTTCAATTCCATCCAAAAATGCCATTGATTTCATTAGAATGCTCCTAGCCGATGATTTTCCTGTAGATGGGGGGCCAACAAGCATAAAACCGTGATGTATCTTTTGAATATCAAACAGCTGAATAACCTTTGTAACCCATTCGGTATTTGGAGTCCATCCATTCAATTCAGATTCTTTAATGATTATTTCCATAAGTTTTTTATCACTTGGGAGTGTATCTTTTGGTAATTTAAAAACACTTTGAATTATTTGTTCCATAATAGGGATATCATCTGAAAGCAATTTTGGGAAGAGGGAAACATAGATCGACGAAACAAGAATTGATACCTGATTTGTCAATGATAGAATTTGACTTTCTTTGTTTAACATAAAGAACTCTCTAATTTGCTGAGAAGCATTATTTAAAACAGATTTCATTGATCTCAGGCTAAAATCATAGTGCTTTTGCTTAGATAGGGACTCGGATGCCATAGAAAATATAGAAACAAATTTGGGAGATAATCTTTCAGCATCTGGAAAGCCATTCGAAAAAAGCAACACTTCAGAAATTATGTCATTATCGGGTTTGTTCATGGCAATTGCTCTAAATAGCTGTTTCAGGTTATCAGGAAGCTCGACACGACCAGCATAACCAGGATTCATTGTAATAAATATTCCAACATTGGGATTTAGAGGAGCAATTTTCCCCAAAATTGATACTTGACATATATCTTGTTTCAGACCATTTTGAATAATTTGAATTTGATGAGATATACTTGATAACATTTGTTCATCAAGCCTATTAAACTCATCAAAACACCCCCATGATCCACAATGGCACAATCCAACGAATATTCTACTCATTGCTTTAAAATCAAACGTTTCATCACAATTAAAAACCAATACATGTCTTCCTAAATGATGACCAAGATTTTTAACAGTTTCAGTTTTTCCTGTTCCAGCTGGTCCAAATGGAGAACCACCCATTTTTAAATAAAGAGCCTGGGAAAGAGTTAAATAAACCCTATCTGTTAGTGGTGTTCTTACCAAAAACTCACACAGTCCAAGATACTCGAAGGAATACTTGATTTCAGAGCTCCCAATATACGCAATCACAGTTTTTAACTCATAATTAATATTGTATCTCAAATATTGCTTCCAAATAAAATCATTATTTGAATTAATGCAATCTAAGGATGAAAGTACATGACGATGATGAATGCATTCTGATATTAGTTGTTGATTTTTTATAAATATTACACTGTTTTTAATACGAGACGAAAGTTCTGACAGTAAAACAAGAAAATTCTTGAATATATCCTTGATATCATTTATTGTGTTACATTCTATTGCATGATTTGTCTTAATGGTGGAATATATCATGAAAGATAGTAATATTATCTGGTTTGGATATGAAGATAAAAAACAGAGGGTTTGTTCAATACTTGGTTTTTCGATTATATCGATGATAGTTGGCATTGCATTAAGCAAAGACTCCAATAATGTAGATTTCATTTCTGATTCAATGTTTTTTAATGAAAGATATATCGATGAGGATAGCTTGAATGGTTTAACAAATTGAACAATTTCTCCTTCTTCAGATTGCATATCAGTAATAAGTCCATTACTAATTCCAATTTTGCATATTCCTTCAAACATTTTGGTAAAATGCCGATGAATCTCAGAAACCTTTGAACTCTTTCCAATCATCTCAAGAAGATCCTCATCACCTACAAAGAAAAACCTTGGGAAACTTGATCTTTGATTTTCTAAATAATCAGATAGTTCTTTTTGTATGAAATTAAACCCTGAGTTAACAGATAAGAGAATATTGGAAATCATATCATTTAAAAGTACAGATAATACTTGTTTCTTTTCTTTAGCAATCCTTACAGCTTTCAGAAAATCCTTTTCGCACTTTAGAAACTGTTCTGATGTTTGTTTTAAAACTGACTTTATATCAGGGTTTGAAAAAACACCTTCAAGATATTGATACTTTCTTTGTGCCTCAGACCAATCTTCAATAATATTATGTACCTTATTTAGTTTAGAAATCCATTGGAAAGCTTGATCTTTGAAAACATTAAAATAGGGTGATATTTGCATTGAGCTTAGAAAGTTCAAGTTATCAATAATAGAGTGCGAAATGGGCTCCCATTTGAATACAAAAGTATTAAGATTAGAATCATTTGACAACTCAAATTCCAAAGAATTCCAAAAGCTCTCTAAGTCATCCATATACTTACTCAAAGAAAATTCCCCTTGGGCACTTCTTATTACATCTAGAATGGCATTGACTTGATCTTCAAGATTGCATTCTAATATATTATTAATATCACAACTACTTATATTTAAATCTTTGTTTAAAACCATACTAATTCGTTTCCAATGTCTATCAAAAATTGCTGGGCTAATAAGTCCTTCAATGATTGGAGATATTCGAATAAAAGAAGATATTTTGTCACGATATACCTGATATGGCTGTAGATCAAAAAGCTTTTTTTCGTAAGACTCCATTTTTTCAAATAGTGTAGATAATTCACTTCTAAATATTTCAATTCGAATCGAAGATAATTTCATTACTGATATTCTAGATAATACAGGATGAATATCGGTATTTATATGATTCCAAATATTTCTCAGCAATGAACATTCTATTTCAATCTGATTTAGCACATAAAAATCATATGGATGTAATACAAGACCTAATCTGGATTCATTTATCCATTCTGTATGTTTGGTTAGATCAGATAGCTTAATTTGAAATGCTGTTAATTCTTTGATAGCATCTAAAGGTGATAGAAAATCATAATTTACAACACTTTTCCATTTCATAACAATTGAATTGCACTCTTTCTTTATGTCTTCAGTTTCTTTCTCAACAATATCCTGAAAAAGACCTTTATTTCCCGAATAAATCTTATTGAGCTCATTAAAATGATTGAAAATCTTAATAAACAAACTCTCGAACCTATTCAAAAGTGATGCAGTACAAAACTCCCTAGAGTTTTCAATTGTAATTTTGGTTTTTACAATATGATCATATAATAGCTTGATAATTTTAATGGTTTTCACAAGTTCGGCTATTTCATTTGAGCTCTTGGGCATTTCAATTGTGTTAAATTCATATGAAGAAGACTTTTTTTCGATTTCTTCAATGCTTCTTTGAATATGAAAGTTTAATGTTGATTTCAGATGATCAATTTCATTAGATATCTTGTGAATTAGTTTGTCTTTTAGTATTTGAGCGGATATCGCTATAAATTCATTTCTCATCTCATCTAAAAAGGATTGTATATACTTCAATAATTCGGAATAATGGAACAGGTTCATATACAAACTTTCAATATCGCATACTTCCTCAGATAATCTATCAAGATTCACAAAAAAAGAAAATTGAACAAGGGGATAATAATAAGCCAATAATGATTCGCATTTATGAAAAATGCAGTTAAACCCAGTATATATATTATCGAAAACATTTGAATTCATTTTAAAAAAAGAAACGCTGTTATCTGAATTCTGGAACTGGTGAATCATTAAATATGGCTCAATCAATTTGTTTAAATCAGAAAAAATTTTGGATTTCAATTCAAAAATAGAACTTGAAAGCAGTTCTTCTTCATGAGTTATCTGAATTTCTATTAAAGATCGGTTCCTTTCACAAGAGAAAAATGTTCCAATAATGAAAAGAATCCTAGAACGAATCATATTTTCTACTTTCTCATTTAGGAATTTGGTTATTGATCCTTTATATTCCAAATTCCTTTTTCTAATAGTATCATAACTGGTAACTAACTCAAATGAAGTCTCTTTCAAAGTGCATGTATCGATAGTAAATTCAATCATTCTAAGAAATTCTACAAATCTGAATAAAAATGCTTTGGAATAATCAATATTTTTTCTAATCTTAATGGCTAATTTGGAAAAAATTTCAATATAATAATCAGATTTTTCGCCTGTCCATGGAGTTTGAAAACCTTCATTTAAAGTATGATAAATACATTTTATAATACTTTGATTCATCATCAATAAATCAGAATCCACTTCCATTAATTGTGATTCAATAATCCTAAAAGAGCTTGAGAGAACAATATATCTTTTAACAACTTTATAGGCCTTCGAAATATTCTCGGTGGTATCATTCCTTATTCTCCTCGTGGTTGTATAAGCATTAACCAAACCCTTAGGGAATTCACATTTTATTCTATTTCTGTTTAGATTGGTATCTAATGAAAACATTTTTATATTGTTAAATTGACTTAATTCATCTTCAAGGTGATACTTTTTTATTTGTATTCTGGATATTGTGTGCTCAATTTCAATAAAAAGGTTCCATATTCTTTGAAATATACTTTGATTTTTCCAGTTTTCACCAAAAGTCCTATTATTCAAATCGTTAATTTTCTCAATAATACTTCTAGCCCTTTGTTCTTGATATGAGTAAGGAATGTTTAATATGAAACCTTTCGTTTGAAATATTTTGGTTATGGATTGTTTCTGTAATTCGTTCAAATCGATTTTAAGAGATAATAAAACAGAACATGCATAATCTACGTACAATTCAATGTCCCTAATAATTTTTGGAAACATATATTCATTTCTTATTAGAGTACAATATTTAAGAAATAAACATTCATAATCAGAAAAACCTTTACATTCTTTCATAAATTTGGATAGACCATTTTCCAAATGAAAATATATACTATCAAGAGTCTCTTCAATATCCAATATTGCCTTTTTTAAATAGCTCATATCATTAGTAAAGTCAGAAGAACTCTTATAAACAAATAGTTCATACTCATTTATCAATTCAGGATGGTTTTCAATACATTTTGCGGCATTTTGAATAGAAGATATTACATCTTGGACTTTTCGAATAGAAACATCGAAACACTCATCAGACTCGGAGAAGTTAATAGTAAGACTCTTTAATAAATGGTGAAATAGTTGATCACAGAACCCATTAAAAGATATTTTCCTTAATGATTCAAAGTATGCACACAAAAGGAGTTTTTTCATTATTAGAGAAATAATATCCTCTTTAATACTGTCAAGGTATTTCCAAAATGACACCACATTTTCAAAAGGTTTAGAACTCGAATTAATACTATTATAAAACTCTTTGAATTTAAAGAAAGATTCATGAACTTGTTTAGGCTTCTTATCATATAATCTTTCTCCAATTAATAAAATTCGATTTAGAACAATCCCCCAAAATATTTGATCATTTGAAAGCGCTCCTTTAAATCCATTTTGAACAATGAAGTCAACAAGTTCATTTATTTTTGGCTCCAATTCAACTTCTCTAATGTTAGGATTTGAAAGAGGAATCATATTTTCATACTGATCAATTGTCAAAGCACGTATTAGTTCTTCCATTATTCTAAGCTTTCCTTTGTCATCTTCAGCTCTTAATATCGGAAAACACATATTCTCAATCATTAACTTAAAATCGTTTAAATAGCTCCTGTTTTTGACAGGAAAAGATGTTAAACACTGAGAAATTTCACCATTCTCCAAAAAATAATTCTTTTGGATATATAAAAATGTTGAGTATTCTCTTTTAAATCTAAAATCCATAATAAAACAAGAGTCTAAACGATTGTAATACATAAAAAAGCAAGGATAGGTATCATTCCGAATAAAACTAACCAAAAATTCTTTATGAGCATGCAAAAGTGGCTCAACACTTGATATATCTATATTAAATATGATTGAAGCATTTGGAACAAGAAAATCAACAATGTCTTGATGAAACAGGGATCTCATTTCAAAACTCTACAATGGCTTTTCGGGCTCTTATTGACTCATTTTTTAGTTGTAATCATGATGAACAAAGCGAAGCGGAAGTGACGATCAAATACTTATGTGAAAATGAATTAGAGAGTTTTCTTTCTTCAGTATTTGAGATTATATGTGTTGATGATGTTCAATTACAAACGAGAGCAATATGTCTTTTATACACACAGGTCAAAAGAAATTCGAATTTTTTTCGTTTAGATATAGTGGGACCGTTTTCATCATCATTTGTCCCTGTATTTGTGGATTTGTTGCTAAAACAATCTTCTTCAGAGAATTCAAAGAATTTTTTGGTCAGTATAATGGCTGAGCTTATGATTTATTATGTCAGAGAAGTTCATTGCTGTCAGTTGAATTTGTTTTGTCTTCAATTACTAAATGAAAACACAATGATTGCTCCTCATATTCTTCATTGCATATCAGAAGTTTATTATGGGTACAAAGATGATTGCTTGTTCCCTTTTGAGGTCATTTTGTTTTGTATTCAAGAACTAAGCTTTCCATTTTCGTCTCGTACTGAGCTTTATTTTTCATTATGCTCACATTACCCAGAGAATGATACTTTGAATTCCTTATTTCCACAATTTCTTGATGCTATTCCAAGAGCTGAGATCCCATTGTTTTATCAACTCCTTTCTGATTTCATTGAGCAGAATTCTTCTATTTTAATGAATAATCTTGATGTTTTCTTAGATTTTATTGAAAAATCCGTCTTTTCAGATTTAATTTCAGCGAGAATATCATCAATATTGTTTATAGCGCATTTTTTTAAGTGTGTTTCTGATATAATTGTTCAATTTGAGAGTTTTTTAGTTAGTATTTTCGAATTATTAATAAGAATTATTGCCGAGATTGATGATAGCGCATCATGGGAAGTTGACAACAACGATATTCAACCATATACAATAGCACGACAAGTTTTTGGCGAAATTACTCACACAATTAATACCAGTTTGATAATAATATCAATCAAAAACTTTTACAAAGAACTATCGAGCCAATCCAGCCCAAAGTGGGAGGATTTATACTCTCTCATTGCTGCAATATCTGAGATGTCACCATCTTGTCTTTCTTTGTTGCTTCCAAACCGGGACCAAACAAATGATTATTCAGCGGAGGAAATTATTTGCAGTTTTACTTTACCTATTATTCGACTTTTAGAAAATGAAAATCTTCATCCTAGGCTTAGGATGACAATATATGAAGCAATTGATTCCTTTTGTGTTACTTTTGCTCCTGTTTTTCAAACAGAGACATTTTCTTATTTTTTCCCGAAGATTCAGATTTATATAATGAATGAAATGAATCCCTATGTTAGAATTCATAGCTTAAAATCTTTGGCATCATTTATTAAAACACTCTCATACAAAGAATTAGTTACTGTATTTCCAGAATTTTTTGATGGTTTATTGGATTACTTATTTATTGCCCCTGAACAAGATTATTCCCTAATTTTAAAATGTCTTGGATTATATGCCATGGGTATTGGATCGAAATTTGTTGATAGAATTGAAATCATTTCCCAAGTTTTATGCGAGATATATATGAATACTAATAGTAATTCAATTGCATTTTCTGTGATTGAAGCATTTTCTTACATTTATTCTCATATACATCTATGTGATAGTTATGTATGTGTGGCTCAAGAGTTTTTTACCGTTTTATGGAATATGAGAGATGAAATATATGATCCAAATCAGCTTGATAGTTGTGATCTTAGTATTCACTTATTGATACACTCATTGGGGGAAAATGTTGTATCTTTTGCAGAGATGATATATCAGTCATGCATATCATCAATATCTCAATCTATAGATCATGTAATTGTCAAAAGAAATGAAATGAGTGTTGATGTATCTTGTTTGATAAGGATCAAATCCCATATAAGTAATGCAAAAGTCTATGTTAATGAAAACCAAGTCAAAGAGATCACATTCTCTTTGAGCATAATTAATGAATCTATCGGATCATATAAATACATTTTTGGATCTAGAATATCCGAAATATTTCATTCTGTTTTAAGTTGTTTGAAGTCTGATTTATGTTTGGACAAAATGAAGAATTATGGCTGGCTCATGTTATCTTCATCAATTAGCTTGGCCGGGGAGATAGGTATGGCTCATTCAATTCTGTTTGAAATGCTCTTAGTTTTTAAGAAAGAAATTGATTCTCAAAACTCAACTCCATTTTTATATCGGCAAATGATCCTTCACCTTGATTCGATAATCAACGAAACATCACACTTATTTGATGAGGGGTTAGCTATTAATCTTCTTGATTCTCTTTTTTATCTATGTAATAATATTATCCGAAATAATGATTCAAAATATGGGAAAGATAATATGGAAGAATCAAATAAGTATAAAGAAGTATTGCAAGTAGCTCCTGTATTGTTCAAAAGTATTTTTGTAGAATTTAAAGATCATATTGGGGGTTATTTTGAATCAAAACTTGAACCAGCTATAATGGACTACATTGAATATATTATTAGTGCTCGTTTTGCTGTTGAAGTGTATTTTGATTATATTATTGTTGTTAATGATGATAATAGGTTTTCTAAGCTTTTCCCGCTTTTAGCATGTCTTGATCAATCCCAAGATCCTGATCTTTATTCTCTTGTTTTTTCCAAGCTCCATGAGTCTTTTTTTAGATTTCCATTAAATGAGGCATCATTTGGTGACTATTTTCAATTTTTACTTAGATATATTAATGATAATATGGATAATATTGAGGATTACTTACCATTTGATATAATAATATCTGCATTTGCATCTTTGATAAAGAACAATCCAACTATAGCTCCAATGAAAGAGGCAATTGATATCATATTTGAATGCCTACCCATTCAAGAAATTGATTCAACTAGTGATACTCCTTATTCTCTAATTGCAGATATTATAGAACAATATGATTGGATAAATAAAAGGGAATATTTCTCATTGCTATCATATCATGTTCTTCATGTTTTTGATACTGGGATTATAACAAATGATACTAAACAAAGGTTTAATGTATATCTTGGCACAATGTTATCAAATCCTATTACAAGAAAATGGTTTGAAGAAGAATGGTTATCAATTTCATATGGACCTATTGAGAAAAAAACTCTCAAACATTATATATTAGCCAACAAGAGATGACATATGTTAAAATAATAAATGTATATTATGTATTGTTTTTTTCTTATTCTCAATGTCAGGTTAAGGAATTTCCGAAAACATAAAGTGCATCTTAATATATTAGATTGAGAATGCATTTGAATAAATGAATACATGCATAACTGATGAAACAAAATAAAAAATGTTTATAACTAACATGAGTTGATTCTATTCTTGACATAAATATGATATTATGTATATTTCTTTCTTGGTGTGAATATTGGGTTAGAAATTTGGATCGATGAAAAAGATGAGTCATCATTTATGGACGAATCTGGCATTATTAATGGTTTATCAGATGAATAACACTGTGGAAACAGAATAAATAGACAGGAAATCCCCAAAAGAAGGCTTAAAGTGACAAAAAATATTGCTAGTTTTTCATCGTACCAAGTATCTTCTGGATCACATTGCATTGGGAGAACATATGGTTCATGAACATCATCTCTAAGGTCTTGAAAGAGGGAATTTTCCGTTTGGTACATGATCTGAACCAAATCAGGAGGATGGTTATCATCCGCAATTATCCTCAACAAAATTGGATTAGACGAATTATAATTAGTAATCGAATCTGTATAGTTACCTGATATGGATGAGTAATTCTTAAACCCTGAGTAATAAAAAAGCTGATCTTCCTGATCGCTTGATTTGATACTCAAGCTGAAATTACTTTCATTTTGGTAGGAAAAAAAGATACATTTATCATCATATGGAGAGAGCTTAAAGAAACCAAAGCCATCTTTGGAAAAAAGAAGTCTTTGCTGTTTTTTAGAAGAAAAAAAGACACCATTAGAACACATTCCTGGAAAAGCCATTGTGCTAAAACTCAAATTAGAATTGTCAGGTATATCAATCATAATTCTAGAAAATGGTTCTTTAATAGCGAACCACAACGGTAAAAACCTAATCATTGTGTTTATTTCTTCTATTTCAGCAGTATTACATATTTCTTTGCGAAAATAGTGAAAAACTGTGTTTGGATGATAACTATTAAATACAAAATAGGTTGGAAACAATTCTGTGCTAATATATATTGTTTTCGATTCGTTTGAGGCAATGAAATATGTTCTTGATCCTAATTCAACATTAATATTCATGGAACTAAAAAACAAAGCAAAACCAAAGAACATTGTTTTTAGTGAAATAGATCATCTGAATCATCTTCAGATACCTTTCTTGAGTGGTATATCACCTTTGGTAGGGTTGATATCCCTATTGTGGTGGTTTGAGTTTCATCCCCGCTCGAAAAATCAATAGTGTCATCGGAATCCTCGATTTTTGGTTGTTCTATTTGATGAGGTTCAATACTTGACTCATGACTATCTTGATCACGATTCGTCTCTTTCATATTGTTTTCCTCAGGTATATACACTGGTTGGGGAGGATACATTGCATTTTGGTTTTGCTGAAGTGAATCTGAATCTGATTCATCATATGGTTGTGTGTATACTGTGCTTTGAAGATGAGGCTTCCTTCTAGGCTTTAGTACAGGAGACATTTGAATCCTTGGTTCGTGAATATTCTCAATCAGCCCCGGATTTGGTACATTGACACTAGTTGGCACAATTCTTTCTTGGAGAACTGCACTGAATATATTGCCATTTTTCTCATCAATAATCATTAGAGAATACAAAACAATATAAAAAGCGATATAAGTTGAAAAGATATTGTTCAAAGTTGATGACTTTTCCAAAAAATAATTATTTTGGAGAGATTCATCGGGAAAAGATAATAAAAAATCTTGATATAAATCAGGCCTCGGATTGGATGTAAGCATATCCAAATAACTTTTAACATAGAAAAGATTATCACCCAAAACAAAAAATCTAATAGAAACAATTATTACTTGGGTCATTCCCACAACAAACTGAGAATCTCTGTATAGTTTATTGTTTTTCAGCAAATATTTGGATAGATACATCAAAAACGCAATCATTGCCAAAGCATCCATTAAACAAAACAATCCTAATTTCACAATTCCATTCATACCAATCCAAATATGATCAATATACAATATACTAACAATAATACAAAATATAACATTCAAAAAGATGGAAAAAAAGATAACAAAATCACGACCCGCCATTAAAAAAATGGCACTTGCTTCAAAAATCCAGTTGACACAAGTTCGACTCATGGTGTTGTCCAAATTATTTATTCCTGATTAAATGATCACCAAACAATCCAAATGACCAATAATATATGGGGTTTCATCTCTTTAGGTTATCTAATTTCATCGGTTCAAACATTAAGCTAAAACTCATCAAAGTTCATTTATGTTTTGATCCATTTTGAACTACTGTCCTCATTTACCATTGAAGAATGCTACTTCATCCAATTTTCCATTTTCATTTCTTTCGCCAAGTGGGGTTTCCCAATATTGATTTATTTCAAATGAATACCTGCATTTTGATTAACCAGATACTCAACAACACAATGATGACAATTTAAAAAATGTATTGCATTTTATTATTCATTTTGATTCATTAACAACTTAAAAGTACAGTTCAAAAACATAAATTATGAATCTAACATTGAAGAGTCTTAGCATAACCAAAATTTTCTCCAGCTCTCCTCTATTCACTAAAATGGGGGTTCTCGAGTTATTCAACTCTAAATTCCGATATTCATTTCCTTCTTCAGTTAAGACAAGTGATTTCCGGATTATATCACTTAAAAAATCCGAATTCGGGAATTTTATGAACAAACCCATTGACATCAACTCGGAGAGTTTTTCTGGATTAAAATATACATCAAAACTTGTCTATTCTCCAGAATTACTCCTCAAAGTGGAAGATTGTTCTTTTTATGATACTTTTTCTTCAACAGGGGGCGGAGCGATATATTTTGAATATAGCAGTGCTACATTCTCCTGTTATCGTAGTGGGTTTTATCATTGCAGGAGTTCAAAAAATACTTTAAGTGCTGGAGCCATTTATGTTCATATAGGGCAGTATATTCTTTTTAATAGCCTCTGTTTTTCAAATTGTAGCGCCAATGATGATGTTACAAATTTTCAGATTGCTAATCAAAACAATATTATTAGCTATGTTGCTGTGAACCTTTCTACAGAAGAGAATTCTGGTAAAAATGAATATACATCTATGTATGCTTCGCACATAGGAGGGAGAGTATCTACTCTTTGCAACTACCATAATGTTACAAATTCTGTAACAGTCGGATCAGAAGCAGGAATAGTGTTTACTCGTGCATCCAATACTGTTGTAAGATTCATGACTCTTAATAACAATAAAGGGAGTGCCATAGTCAGGATATTTTCTTCTTGTTCGAGTCCAATTTCAATTTATAACACAAATATTTGCAATAATACCATCACGGGCTCATGGTTTATATTTGTTAGTTCTTCAACTAATGTTGTTTTAACCGAATGCATATTTCTTTATAATTATAATAGAATTATTCAAGGATCAGGTGGTACTATTCTCTTTAATAATTGTCTCTTTGACACTGATGTTTCAGCAAGCTTAGTCAGCAAAACCGGTGTCATTGCATATAATGCAGATGTTAACAATTTGAATGCCATTCCATATTTTTCAACTCGAAATTGCTGGAATTTAGGACAAATTCCATCTTTATATGTTCCAAAGTCAAATATGCGTTCTTGCATCATCTATGTGCTTGGAAATATGTTAAGCTTTGCATAAAAATTCTTGAAAATCCAAACCTGGATATTTTTTTTTCTGATTATTTATTCGAATTGTGAAATTCCAAAACATTTCGACACATATTATGTTGATAGCCTTGGGAAGGTTGAAATCCGGAAACTCAATGGCAATCTTTCATCTGTAAGCATTTGTTTGCCACACCCAGTCTGGTATTCATTTATCGAAGGAGGTTATCATTACATACAAATCGGTTCACTTATTTCTGAGAATGAATGTAGAATCAGTATTTATTGTAATAATAGCGGAATCATATTAGGACAATATTCCAGTTTTTGTATTACAATTAAGAATTTGGATTCATATAATCCAATAAGGATAACTTCAATCATCACAACAAAAACCGAAATAATTGGTGAGTGTTTTACTCCATTTGTCATTGAACCATCTTCAGAGTCATCTATTAATTTATATATATTCCCAACCGAAACTGGCCTTATATCTTCACTAATATACATTGATACATCGAGAGGAATAGTAACTTTTCCATTATCATACTGGGTTACATCAGCCTATCATGAGAGTTCCCCTCAAAGAATATTTCACCAATCAAACCCTATGTTTTCTAATATCACTCTTCGGATCCCTCCATTTAAAACAAAAGGAATCCTCTTTGATCAATCTGTATTTAACACATTACACTCAAAGGTTAGTGATAAGTACCTAACATTGTCACCATCAAAACTTAGACCTGGTATGTATTTAACAATGGTAGAGCTGCTTTCTGAACCGATTAAGCAATATCTACCAATTTTTCTATTTGTATCTTCTAAGTTAATACAACCAAGTTCTCCAATCATTATTATTCCAGTAATCACATCAGATAGCGAGTTTAAATATAAAGAAATTAGTATTATTAACCCATCTCCAATCCAGTTTCATATAGAATCTGTTTCATTTGAGACTATACATCCAAATCTTGAATTCGAGTATTATGAAAAAACTTCAATTGTCCCAAAACTTACCAAAACATGTATTGGAAGAGTTGTGCTAAAGGGCGGCATTCAAGGGGATATCAATACTGATCTCATTTTAAAATATCGCTCCCTGAACAATAAGGAGTATAGGCTTGATATTCCATTAAGGGGCTCTGTAATTTATGGCTCTGTTTTTTTTAATGTATCTTGTTTGAATATTGAAGGTTCTTTACATTCTATATCAGGCTTTACAGTCTATAATAATTTTAGTTATCCTATTACTATATTGTTTGTACATATTGAGAATCCACAATTTAGGGCATATGAGTTTATTCCTCAGATCATTAAACCATATACCACATCTCAACCAATATCTATAAAATACACATCAATAAATAAGCAACAACAAGATTCTGTAATAATTCTTGAAACAAATATCACCACTTTCGAATTACCTGTTAAAGGATATATACAGGATTTATTAGTCGCCCACAAAAACGAATCCTCGTTATACTCGAATTCCATTTTATTTCAATTGGGGAGAGTATATTGTGGGATTGTTGATAATGTATCAATATATTTATATAATCCTAATCCAGATAATCTTAGGATTAATCGATTTTCAACTTCAAAAGGAATTGAATTTTTTGATCCAATCGAAGACTTAGTTGTTTCTGCATTTTCTTCGATTCGATTTGTTGTTCCAATTCATTTTAAGCACATTAAATCTACAAAATTGCGTAATGATACAGTTTTAATACAATGCAACGAACAGAATGTAACGGTGATATTACAATGGAAACCAATTAAGGGGTCAATTCTGATCAAGAATGAAACCCCTTCTTTTTGCCTAATTGGATCTAACAGCACATTATCTATCTATATTAAGAATACATATCCTTTTGCAATTAGAGTTTCTAATGTGACATCTATTGAAAACAAAATACTCTGTTCTTTAAATGAAAAAAAGCTTAAACCTTCAACATATACTAAGCTTTTTCATATTAGTTTTATGGTGGAATCCGAATCCTTACCAAACTGTAGTTTCCTATCTCATGTTAACAATAAGAATCCTTACAGTGTTCATAAGAAGATCTGGGATGAATATTGGAAAAGTAATAATTTTATTATTGCAAAATTCCGCCTATATTTGAAGTCAGGTGGTTTTTTCTTAATGTCGGTATCAATAAATTTAGCTTTTGCAGTATTACCAGATTTACACATTAATGTTGGTGATATGCTCCCATATATAGAGCACCAGACTGTAATATCGATTAATAATCCATTTCAATCATATATTAGCTTTATTTACCGACAACCCGATTTTCGTGCGAAGCCATATCATCACACTGTTATTGGTGAACCTCAGAAGATTGCTTTGCTACCATTAGTTTTTTATCCAAAAAGAATTGGTAGATTTAGATACACTATTCCTATTATTTCAAACTCAACTCCTCCATTTACGATATATGCATCAGCAAATATTATTTATCCAAATATTACCGTTTTAGATATTCATGATATGCATATCGAGTTTATTGAGTTTAATTCTTCACTCAACAACCTATCATTCACATTAATATTAAGAAATCTAACTCCTCTTAATCTTGTAATATCATATTATCTAAATAAGACATTCCCTTATATTATTGATTCAAAATGTTCTGTTATTTCATCATTATCTGATTGCAGTTTTGTTTTTCGTCATATTCCACTCCCTTTAACAAACAATAATAAGAATTGCACCTTTATATTCCAGGTTCATGGAGTTATATACAAAATACCTATATTTTTCAATAACAATTTGAACAAGATGATTCATTTAAATCTCCTTGAAAAATCTCTCTTTGCCATGATGGCATCATATCTAGTTCCTTTTGTTTTTCTTGTACTCCGATTCATTCAGAACATCCTATTTCAAGCCAAAATTGCCAAGAAGCTGACAAAAACATCATCAGAGATTCATCGATTAACATCATCGAATTATGTATCCAAAGAAACTCAGTATGGTGCTGAATCAATTTGTACCTGGGTGAAGACAAATGGCAATTTTTACCCATACGACGATTATTCAGGATTCAAAGATGTTTTCTCTTCTCACACTGTTTTTAGAAATATTGTTCGGATATGAATTAGTTTATTATTTTGGTCCAACTCTAATGAGTAATTTTATTATATTGTCAATAGGAATTCCTGTTGGTATTTCTATTTCTACATTTCTTGTTTTCTTGTTTTCGTGTGTTTTAGGGCAAAACGATATACATTTAGTTCTTCATACAGTTATTCTTGGTCTTTTTGTATATTATATTAATAGAAAAAAAGAGTTTAAAAAAGTAATTGATAGATTTGAAGGATTCGTATTTAATTTTTACTTTTTAATCTTTATATCCCTTCTTTTTGTTTCTATTCTCGGAAAAAATAACAGGATTCCAAAATCTGTGATGCCTTTTATACATGAGGATTTTTCCTTGTTGGCATCATTCACAGATGGTATTAATAGCGGATTCTTGAATCAGTTTAAAATCCTTCATCCTGATCAATCTGGAATGAAAGTAGTATCAAGATGGATTCCGGCTTTCCATTCTTCGATATTAATGAGAGGTTTTTTAGGACTTAAGTTATCAATGATTATTCCTTCTGCATTTTTATTTTGTTCTTATTCATTTTTGATGTATTCATTATGCCGTAACTATTCTATTAATCAAATTATTTCGTTTATTGCTCCTTTTATTCCACTTTTCATTTCTGGGTATGGGGCATTTTCTTTAAAGAATATATCTCTTCATAGATCGCCCCTTTCTGACTATGTTAGTGATCTCTATGATCATAAAACACAGTTTATCCATCCGACATTACACATTATTATTGGAAGCAGGTCATCAGGATATACAATGTCTCTTGTTTTAGCTTTTCTATATGTTTTATCTATCTCTGATTCTGATAATCTCATGAAAATTGTTCTTTGTTCTATTGGGTTCATGTTTCCAGGGTTGTTTGATGGCGCATATTATGCTTTTTTTGTTTTTTACATATCATTATCAGTCATTTATTACAAAAAGTTTCCATGGTATGGGTTTTTATCATTAGTTACGCCATTATTACTTCATATTACCAGACTTGGTCCAGTTATTTCCCATAAAAATATTTGGTCATCGATGATAAGTAATAATTTTATATTTCCTTTGTTTTCTTTCATGTTTAATGGTTCAGGCACATATTTTTTTGTTACTCTTGGATTTTCTTGGGTTTTATTAAAGAGATATGAAAGAAAGATATTTTTATCTTTCATAATGACATTTTACTATATTTTTTCGAATTGTTTTATTTGTGGAAATCAACAAATTATATACACCATTCTAATCCCAATATCCCTTCCCTTTTACCTCGTTTTTCTATCACGATTATCTAAACATCCAAAATCCGATGATTTACAGGGTATGCTAGCGGCATTAGGAATTTTGCTAACATGTGTGAACTGCTTTTCCTCATTTTTAGGGCTTATTAAACAGCTCAAAACCACAGAAGAGGTCTTTAATAGTGCTTCATATAAACTTTCTTCATATATTCTTAAGTACACCAAAAAGACAGATATATTTGTTGCTCCAAAAGCTATTTTGAGCCCTGTTACTGCTCTTTGTGGAAGACAGGTTTTCTTCTCCTCGCCAGATATTGAACTTTTAGAAAACTTCAATAGTACATTAAGAAATTATCAGTATCAGGATTTCCTGAATAAATCTGGATTATCTCCAGATTTGCTGGATATAAAATATATAATTAGGAGCAAAAATGAAAACCAAATATATTTCTTGGACGAATCCCTTTGGAAAGATGTCTTTTATACAACCGAAGTCGTTGTATATCAAAGAGAAACCAAATGAAGCGGAAATGCTTAAAAGAATCGAGAAAGCTTTTCCATATTTATAAAACCCGAACTACTTTGTTTTTCTCATGTTTTCTCTCTCTTTTCGACAATATTCTTACTTATATCAGAAATTATTAATCCAAAACAGCTTCGCGGAACAATGTGAAAACTCGGAAACTTAATTGGATTGGTATCTGGGAATTCTCGAGTAGGCTTTTTCTGCCTTATTCTTTTCTTTTTCTTATTCACTTTCTCATACTCAGAATAAGCCCGCGCAATCTCAAAATATGATTTCTTTTTCTGGGGATCCAAAGATCGCCACATTATCCCCAGAATCGACGTTATTTCGCAACTTGACAAATTTGCGTTTTCAGCCACAACCTGTTTACGGTGATCCTCACAAAAAACAACAAATGGATCTATGCTCAGTTTCTTTTTCTCTGCTCTATTGTTATCTGTCGGAATGTCGGGGTTGGATATGTAACCAACATTCATAAATAAGTTTGAATACATTGAGATCAGAATGTTGTTATTATTAATATTTCACAAGAAAATGATTTAATCTTTTGAAATGACTTTCATTAACAATGAAAAATTCAAATGGATATTCAGAATTGATTATTATTATTTAATAAAAACTGGGCGATTTGTTAGAATATACTTTGGCCTTAAGATTGAGAGTTGCTCAATTAGATATGATTGGCTGTCCGGCTTGAACTTTTCGAAAAGAGCGATAGAGAAAATATTATCCCTTTTCATTTCAATTGTGCTGATATACTCTTCAATGTGTTCTCTTATTGCATTGGATATATTTTTCAATGATTCGAGTCCACAAATCATCACGAAAAAGGATTTCATAAACCAATTTTCATCATGGAATAAGTCAAGGAGATTAATCAATCCCTTAATGTATCCATTTTGAATTAAAGTTGATTGAATTTTTGTAGTCTGGGAATTCACAATACCTCGTATTTCGCCAATCTCATTTGGAATGGAATTAATGATCATCTTGATATACTTAGGATGAATATCAGGACCATAATGATTAATGATTTCCCTGAAAACACCTAAGGCACTCTTCCTATTATTCATGGCTATGTAACATTGGATAATTGAGAGTTTGGATGTCATTGTATCGAACTTACGGTACATATGAATTGCTTCTTGATACTTTTTCTCATTATATAATAAAAATGCTTTCATTTCAGACTCTTGGGATACTGTAACAGAAAAGTCCTTTTGGAGAAGTCTGAGTCGGGTTTTATGAGACTCATCTTGGGCATAAGAAAGAGCAGTTGAATAGTTCTTGTCCAATTCGAGAGCCAATGAAATCAAATCAGTTTGTTGTGAGATTAATGAATAATCTAATGCCTCTTTCTTCATGTTCGAATTCATACATATGATAGCTAAAGCTTTGGCTAATTGGTAATTTGGATAATAATCGAAAGAGAGTCTTGCAAAGTTGATTGATTCTTCGTGTCTGATAGCTTTAAGTAATAAAACATTCGGATCTAACGAATTCAAAGAATATGCTTTTTCGCATAAATCGATAAAAATTTCTGAGTTGTTTTCAAAGAATTCCAACGCTGCTGCATATGTCACAGACGCTAAGTATGCAGGGAAACATTTATAAGAAACTGAAAAACAATGTCTAGCATAAGAAATATGTTTGGAATGAAAGAAAACTATACCGAGAGCATTCCATAGACTTGGATTATCATAAAATACTCTAATGGATCTCCTTAATATTAGTAAAGCACTCTTGAAATCATTTGATATACAAAAAACACGGGCAAGATCAATAAATGATTCAGCTCTTTTGTCAATTTCAATTCTTTTCATGAACATACTTTTAGCTCTTTCGATAAAATCAGAATCTTGAGTAATTTGGAAAACTAATGTGTAAAAATCAGCAATCGATTTCATTGAGGTAGAAAACATACTCCAGCGAGCCTCAAATACATCAATGTATGGCATTAATAAATTGATGATTTCTATTGCAGATTGCACCCTTCCAAATTGGTAAAAAGATTCAATATACTGAATCTGTTTATCGAGATAAACTAAGAAAACAGTTGGATTCTCTTCTATCATAAAATCAGGTTTATAATTCTGGCTCATAGGCAAAATGGAATTCTTGTTGGTGATATGACACAAGCAATGATTATCAATATTGCAAGCCTTTAAATCTTCATATACGCTTAATGCAGAATGTTCTTTGCCAAGATAGGCATAGCAATAGCCTAATACAGTTTTAGCTCTTATATCATCTGGGAAGTATCTCAAGTATTTTTGAAGGCAAGTCAAGGCATTCTGTAAATAGCCAAGATTATAGTAAATAACTCCTGTATATACAAGCATTTTAGGGAGTGAAGACTTCAGAGAAACTTTTAAAGCCTCAGCAAAGTTCTTTTCTTCAACAAAACACTGAATCATTACAGTTAAAACAGGGAACTCGGTTGACCCCAATTCATAAGCTTTTTTAAACAAGAAATTTGCTTTATCATAATCCTTTTCTACTTCATTTTTGAACATCCCAAAGAAATAAAAAACTGAATGATTTTTTGGGTCAGCTTTGAGTAGAAGAGCAAATTTATTGATTGCTTCAGCTGATTCTAATTCTTTTGATATATAAAATAATACTTCTGCTTTTATAGCAATACTGGCCGAATTAGACTCTGTAGAGAAATTGATTATCTGTTCTGCAATTTCTCTTGATGGACTGGTTCGAAAAGAATGATATAATATCTTGAATTGAACTTCGGCTGATAAATTTACATCACTCTTATTACTAATTTCTTCAATTTTATCAAATCTTCCTAGGCTCCCTAAAATTTGTAACTGATAGTCCATCATAAAACTATTGTCCTTATATATTTCTTGAAATTTTTCAATAAGAGATATTAATTCCTTTTTCTTTCCAAGATTTATATGAGCGATAGCAATAATTTGGAATAATTCCGTAGACTTAGGCATCATATATAAATAAACAGCTGATCCTTTTATGATTTCTTCAGGTGATAGTCTATTAAAATAAAAAATAGCTCCAGATATAAACCAGTTTGTTTGAGTAACAAACCTATTGATTAAATTATTGTCATTATTTTCAACTCCTTCAATAAATTTTCGAAAGAAATCCTTGCCCCTCTTAATGTGCAATATAGCATTCCCAACCGGATCATCACCAAGTAATGTATCAAAGAATATTCTACGGTTTTTCCCTTCTGGTATGAATTTATATATTCTTTTCAAAGTATCAAAGTCCTTCTTATTACTCCAGAGTTCTAGACAGTATGATTTTGCGTCTTTGGGACATTTTTGCATATATAATGAAAAAAACGGTTCTGCAAAGTTATGATATATCTCATGACGCTTATCAATAGGTATTTTAATAGTTTTTTCAACAAATCTCTCTACCAGATCTGGATTATTAAACTTGAAAATATAATTAGCTAAATTAACTACAACATTTTCATCATATGGATTAGTTAGTTGATAGAAATAACTATCTTCAACATATAATTCTATGATAGGAACAAAATTACCATATTGTTCTGGATTTTCTAATATCTTCCCAAGAGATTTTTCTATAATAACCGAAATAGGTAACCCAAGGCTTTTCATACGGTTAAAATAAGCAATGGCTTCATCATACCTTGTTAATTTTATAGATGAGAGAAAACAAGCCTGAATCAATTGAGATAATAAAGATTTATCTTTTAAACCGGATGACATTATATTGTTAGCTAATTTTATTATTTCGTCGTGTTTATTATCTCTAACTAACTCTTTGAACAAAGCGAGATTCTTGTTCATCAAAATATTTACAAGGGGTTATGTCCTGACTATTGTTTTATTTGAAATTCTTCATTTAAGACATCAATAAGACTGTTTTTGATCATGCCAATTGTGTGACAGGTGTTTCAAATGTCTTTGGCATGTTAGTTATCAATCAACAGGTATTGTAATGACTGATGATTGATACTCATGATTTACACACCATGTTTCGCTTTGATCGTATAAACTGATTTCATGAAAAAAAATTTGGAGATGTTGAAGTTTCGAATGTTTGTTAATCCTAAATGATTTTTTCTATGTTATCAATAGTGATACGAATATTGGACAAATGATAATATTGTTATCATTCACAGTTCCGTCACTATACATCATCATCATCTCGCATTTTGAGTCATATGTTCTTCTCATTGTTTCTTTTGGTGTTTGTTCTAATAATGTATCAATATGATCAATAGGTTGGCAAAATAAAGTAGAATAATGATTCAATACAAGTGTTTGTGTATTTTCATGTGCCGTATGAACATCATCAAAAAAATAGAATTCTCCAAAGGAAAATATGTGGAATAAATATGAACTCTTAATAGTAGTAATATTAGATCCCAAAAATAATTTCCCAAAATTTTGAAGAAATAAGCAATTATTATATATCACACCTTGATAAGCTTGATGATAAAGAATAAAACCTAATGGAACACTATTTCTAATATATTGGGAGAATAAAATCTGTAATGAATACTGGCTCATTTGATACACCACAAACTCGTTTATGGTATTGGTGTTATTATAAAACGTTGAATGCAAAATATTACCAGAGTATTGGTGATTAATATAAAAAGCAGAATACTGTTCTGCACGATTTTGAGATAAATTAATCCCAGCGCTAAAAAAATTTTGTAAGATCATATACAATGTTCCTTTCTGAGGTGATTTCACAGATAAACAATAGCTAATCGATGAATAATTAATGACCAAATTACTTTTTTGATAGCCTGAAAGAAATTGAAGATATAAAAAGGATCCATATGAACTAGAGTTTTGGGTCATTCCACAAGAAACACCACATATATGATAAATTTGAATACTGTGAGTAACAATAATATGAATAGCACCACCATTTATCAATGATGAGCAATTAACACATGTATCGTCCTCCAATATAACAGTTTTTATACTTTCTAAATAAAATGCCCCACCGCTATTCATGGAATATAAGTTTTGAAACATACAATTCTTTAACAAAACTCTATTACTGATAGTATGTAGGAAAAATCCGGCACCATTTTTGGCCGAGAAATTCTCGAGCCATAATTTTTCACAATCCACATTGCTTATTACCTGACCAAAAATTGCTCCTCCATTTTCAAAAGCATAACCATTAGTGAATTTACTATTTTCAATAGTTAAATTCGTTCCACTAATGAAAAAGCAAACTCCTCCATTTTGAATATTGGATGAGCAATTATTAAAACTCGAATTGAAAATTGTTGTCATTGTTACAGATTCAGAATATATACCACCACCATATAAATTCGCATTCGAATTAGAAATGTCAAGCTTCTCAATAACAAGATTTGATACTAATTTCAGATAGAGTGATCCACCAGAGTTGATGTTAGATGCTGAGAAATAAGTCGAAACATTTCTAATAGTAATATTTCCGCATTCTAAAAAGAAAAGAGCTCCTCCAGCATGATTTGCCCAAGAGTTGACGATCTGATTATTCACTATTTCGACGAGACTAGAAATATTATGAAAATACCCAGCACCTCCCTGTTGAGATATGGCCACTGTATTTGTTAACGAAGAATTGAGAATTTGAGCTATTTTGGAATATTGTAAATATACACCACCACCATGTGTTGCATTTGAGTTGGTGATTGAACACTGAGAAATGCACAATTTCTCACTTTCAAATATAAAAATGGTTCCACCACGAAGTTTCGAAGAGCAATTGTAAAACGTATTGTTATTCATGACAATACTGGGGTTTTTCCATCCATGATTATGGTATTGAAAAGCTCCTCCATGATCAATATCCCATTTATTGCTCATAAATAGGCCTGATATATTGAAATTCATTTCGGAAGCAAAATTATTCGACCATATTTTCTGATTGATTTGAGGATAAATTGATATATTAATTTGTCGAGCATCTGGAAGAACTTCGATATACTCAAATGATTTATATTGAAGAGAAAGAATTCTCCTAAAAATCAAACCGAGCATCAATAAACAGACGTTCTTTTAACTCCAAAAGTCAAATATTCAATCAAGTTTCTCATTCAACAATATCACACCATGTTATATGAAGAATATCAATGATATTAAATCATTGATCCTTATTTTGGAGCCTGATAAAAAGTGGAAATACAAAATGGAGGAGGAACAAAGTTGGAGTGATTTTACTACGTTGCCTGATTTTCTTATAGAGAATCTTGAGTCAAATGATTTTAAGTCTCCTTTCCCTGTTCAAACAGCTGTTATTTCTCATTTTTTTTCGACAAATAATGATTTGGCAATTGGTTTTCCTACAGGTAGTGGAAAGACGCTATCTTATTTAATTCCTTTAATATCTAAATTGTGCAACAGGGTTGTTCAAAAACTAAGAGCCCTGATTGTTGTTCCAAATAGGGAATTGGCAATACAAGTTTTTAATACAGCGTCACTACTGATAAAAGGATCAAAAATCGCGATGGGAATTCTCTCAACAAACTATTTTGTAGGAAACAAAAAGGAAAGTCCTGATATTTTGATAGCAACAGCTCTTGGCCTTTCTTCTTATCTTGTCGAGCAAGATGAAAAGCTATTATGCAATGTTGAACATATCATTTTGGATGAAGGAGATGCTATTTTGGAACAACCACTCGAAAATTGGTTGGATCACGTCAACAATTCTTTAATGAGCTCTTCTTTACCTGAAAAGTTTTGCGTCCCCATTGAAACAGCACCACCAAAAAACCGAAAGATTCGAAAAATACTCTGTTCTGCTACTCTTTCTAGAAACTCAAAGCAGTCAGAAGATTTCCAGATGGATTCTCCCCTTCTGCTTGTTGCATCAGATAAATCAAGATATGTTGTTCCATTAGGAATTACTGAAGAATTCTCCATCATGGAGAGATCCCATAAACCAGCTGTACTTCTAGCTTACACAAAGAGATTTAAGTTTTTACTTTGTTTTGTATCTACATCGAAAAGATGTGTATCGCTAGCATCAATAATGAGGAAACTGAATCCGGAATTAAATGTTATTGAGTTTGCTGCAGCAGCATCATTCACACAAAAACAAAAAGCATTGGATAGTGCAGAAAATTCTCAGTCAAGATTGATCATTGCAACAGACTCACTCGCAAGAGGTGTTGATTTGCCTTTTCTAGATGCTGTTGTTAATTTTGATGTTCCAACATCAACAAGGACATACGTTCATAGAATGGGAAGAACTGCTAGAGGGAAAAACACTGGTGTGTGCATCACAATGCTCCTTGAAAATGAATTGGTATTGTTTAGGGATATTGTTACAAAAATTGATGGATCTGCACCAGTTCAGAACAATATCAACCTTAGAGGTGATATCAACAAGTTCTACAATGATGTAACAAAAGGATTCGATAATTTGAAGGTCAGAAAGGCTCCAAATACTAAGAAAATAGCTGAAGATGAGACAGACACTGAATAAAGATAGAAGTTTACTTTAATAACGAATATGGATGAAACTCAACCTGAAGAACATAGTGAGACCTTTTTGACAAATACGAGTGTTGAAGGCTCTACATTAATAGAAAAATCGGTGACAGATCAACTTGAAGAGAAAACTATTGATAATAGTATTATTGAAAATGGTGATAACATATCTTTTGAAAATGAGATTAAAAGTGATATTTCTAAGATAACTATACATGATCACCAAAAGGAGATGATAAATGAGATTATTGAGACAACAAAAGGAGATGAATTGCCAAATGATGGCGCTCAAGAAGAAGAAACCATTCCTGATGATGCAGAAAGCAAAAAGGAAGAAGATGATACTCCTAAATATACCGAAGAAGAGCTTGATATAGCATATATGGAATTCATAAAGAGAAAAACCCTTCCTCCATATTTAATGAGGCCTTTTGTTTTAAATTATGCCCGAGGTCTTGTTTTAAAATCTCTAATGATTGAAGATTATGATGAAGCTGCAAAAAAGGAAAAGATCGTAACTGATTTGCATAATGGCCTTATGGATGATCAAGGAGGTGCTGATCCCGAGACAAGAATTCGAATCATAGAGCAGAGGCTTTTGCAAGCGCAGGAACTAAAAAAGTCAACAATTGAAAAATGGAAAAAAGAGATCATAAAAACAAAAGAGGAAGAAAAGGTGAAGATTGATAAACTTATTGCTGATCAATTAGATGAACAAGAGAATTTCCAAAAGTTTCTTCAAGGGCCAGAGTATCTCTCAAAGTTTTCCAAACCTTCTAAAGAATTGCTTCATCTAAGAAAAACTCAGAAAAGCCTAGCATTGGCTCATGATTTTGAGTCAGCTAAAAGAGTGAAGCAAGCAGCAGATGATTTGCAACACAAGGAAACTGATAAAGCAAGGAAACATGCAGTAGAGTCAGTGAAATTGAATTATCAACAGCTGCTTGATAAACAGGAGAGAATACTCGAGTGCGCTCGTCAGAATAGTGATCGAAAAATATTTGATAAGGAGTTTGAGATGGAAAAAGAGATAGAAGCAATTAACAAACTTATTGGCCAACTTCATGACAAGTTTAAATATCCAAGAATTCAGCAACTGTCCAACCTTCCCCCATTAAATCCTAAAATGGCAATCCCATCAACAGTTAATCGTCAGATATCCAAATTTCGAAGGTCAAATGTCAGCAACAGGCTTGATGTTCGTATTAATAATATAATGAATGTTCTTCCTAAAAAAGCACCTCCAACTTCGAAAAGCTCATTAGCAAAAACTGTATAATAAAGCTGTTTAATCATGTATTATATGAACAAGCTTGTCATTTCTATATTTTTGAATTTGTGATTGGATTTGCAAGCAAACAGGAGAGTTGTTCGAAGATAATAAAGATCGATCTTTTTCATCACATATTGATTCAAGAAGCTCAATATGATCAACTTCCTTGTCAAGAAGTATTGCCGATCCGATATCATTAATAACAATTTTGGCACCAAGTATATTTAAAGCCTCAGTAACCAATGAAAGTTTCAGAGAAATATTGAACATCGAATAACCCCTTATATTAATAATATCAGAAACGATTCCATCAGAACCACAATAATTAGGAGATTTCAAAACATTTGATTTATGGAAATCTTCAATAAGTTTTTTCAATTTTGGGTGGTCATAACTCTTAAAGCACTTGAATGCCTCAGAGAATGGCTTTGTTAGTAAAGAATTGGAAAACATTTTCAATTGAGAAGCAAAAATAACATAAGGATCAATTGTAGAAATGATTTTTTCTTTGATTCCTGTTGTTGACAATTGAATTGTAAAAACCCTGATCCTTTGAACAGATTTATCATCAGTATACCAAAACTTAATTTGAAAAGAAAAAACTTTTTTGGGTATCTGAAAAGGCTGGACCGAGAATAGAATTGATCCAGAATCAGGAAAATTTGATAGTCTAACCATTTTTCTATTAATTTGTATTCCATTCCCATAAAACTGTGCATTTACAAAATATTCAGGATTGGTAATTATCTCCAAAGTTGAATCCCAATAGTATTTTTGTGTCAACAATGTGAACAAAATACTATGAATAGATTTGCTTTGGGATCCAGTGAAATTTCTAAATGAGTGACATGTTCCTGAGGTAAGCCCACAAGGGATCGCTACCTGTGACAATCCTATCTTTTCATCTGATAAAGCTAATAAATGAACAGATATTCCCCTGGCATTTAGTGAGTGGGATATTTTGGAAAAGAAATCCAGGTCTCCTTGGGGTTTTGATGTTATTTCATCAAGTTCGGTTTTCGAATCGTACGGATGAAGAGAGTGAGGCCCTATAGTAGGTCTACCTCCAATTGATGCAATTAAAATACCTCCTGAGTTTTTGAATGCCATCAAAGAATACTCAAGAATTGATCCGAAACAATTTGAATCAGAAAAAGATTTGTTGCTATTAGCAATAATTTCAAGAATATAAGAATAAAAACCTCGAGTTTCAGAAAGCGGGGAAATACTATGAGGAGGAATTCGTAAATCATTGAGTTCAACATAAGTTTTTTGGGTCCTGGTAACATGATCATAAACAACAATGTTATTAGAATAAGACATCAATAGAACCCTAGTTTCATCCCTTAGGGAAGAAATTATGGATAAAATCGACCTGCAAATAGATGCAGTGAATCCAGATGATACTGAATTTCGGCTTGTGTCAATTGCAATTATATAGTTATTCGGGAAAATTCCTGATGCTAATGGGCTGGAAGGTGTAGGAAGTATTTCATAAACCTTGCTATTGAACTCAGGTGATATGTTATGGTCATAATCATCATTTAACGTAATGAAAGAATTGCACACAGAGCAGATACATGTTCTTGGATTAGATTCATCCCTCGAAAGATATGATATAGAGGCAGAACATTTTGGACAATAGACAATATATCTATCAATCTTATTTGAAACATGGATTTCTTCCTCTCTAATTTTTCCAGGAGAAATAATAACTGTTAAAGGATAATCATCACCTAGAATATTCGGATTATCTGGCCAGAACCTAACAGATGCTCGACAATAATCTGTTAATTGGGTTCCTTTCGGGTCATATGAGAAAAAAGAAGAATTATCATCATCTTTTGCAGATTTTTGGCTGGCGATTTCTTGTGGGATAACATATTTCCGAAAACTCATAAAAAATGCTGTGTGTTTAAAAACTTACTGACAAGAACTTTCGCTCTTCTTGTTTCGGTAATGCGGCAACGAATCTCAGGGTCGATAGCCACTCATCTTCTTTCAAGCATCCAACAATGACCTCTGCGTCATCCCATCCAGGCCTTCTGATAAGGAGAGCTGAGCCTTTCCAAACAAGAACTACAGAAGGAGATGCAAAAATGCCATATTTTGATGCTAGTTCAGTATTTTTAGCAATATCGATTATAAATATGCGGCCAACAGTCTCTGGTGAGAAATTTGTGCGGAATTTGTTGAATAATTGAGCGGTAAATAGTGATGGTGGAAGTTCATTATGATAAAAACATATACAAACAAAGGGGAAATCTGGAGATTTAGAACTCTCACCAATCGCTTTAGTCACGTCTTCGCTGCTGTTTGGCGAAAAACTCATTATCTAGAAAAAAATGGCTGAGAATTTGACTTTTTCGATCGATCTAAAAGCTTTTTCGACAAAAAACATGGTTAAAGAGTCTCAAGAAAGTGTTTCTTGGGTTATTGAAAATAAAAAAGGGTCAAAATCATTATTTTTAAAACAATTTCGGGGAAAATCGAGTGGAATTAAAGAGAAGTTTATGAATGTTCTATCTTTGCTGAGAGATATGATTTGCCCGTGTTTATTGCCTATCGAAGGTGCGATATTGGATGAAGAGGTACAGATAATCTCACCATTCATGAAAAATGGTTCAATTATCAGCAGAGACAAGGATTTTTCTCCAACTTTAATTGTTAAAACATTGATTGGAGTGTCAAAAGCAATGCAAAGCATACATTCTGTAGGAATTTCTCATTCTCGTTTAAGGCCTTCTCAGGTATTATTGGATGATAGTTTGCATCCTCGTGTTTCTGATTACATTGGAATCAATAAAATGGATCCAAGCTCGAAATACTCTCCCCCAGAGGGTTTAACATCATTCGCTGGTGATGTCTATTCGTTTGGATGCATGGTTGTGGAATTATTCGGAGGAAAAATTGTTTTTTCCAAAGCTAAAACAAACGAAAAGCCAAAGAAAATCATTACAATGCCAACAATGGTACCATTTTTACAAAGTATGATAAAAGCATGCATTGAAAATGAACCAGAGAAAAGGCCATCTTTTAATGATATATATTGTTCTATTATACATAACGCTTCTTCAATTCATCATGAAGCCAAAATGATAGAAATTGGAGAGTATTTATCATTATTATTGCATTTTGAGCATCATAAAGTATTATCCAAATGTGGAGTCTCATCTTCAAGATATCATCTAGGAAAGTCAATAATTGAATTAGAATACGGCCCAATATTTTCACAAATTGGAGATTCATTAGTTCATAAAGCTGCGATTGATGGCGAAACAAAAGCTATAGAATACCTTGAGCAGTGTAAAGAACTGGCATCAAAGAAGAAAAAGACAAAGAAAATTGTGAAAAAAACAAAGAAACAAAAACCTGATCCTATCAAACTAAAAAAACTTGTATCAAATAAGGGAACAAGTGATCTTTTTGAAGCTGCCAGAATAGGAAACCTGGAAAAGATAAAATTTTTCGTTTATGATGAAGGCATGAGTCCAAATTCTTCTGATTCTCATGGATTATCAATTTTACATTATGCATCTCAGTTTGGCCATCTGAACATTCTTCAATATCTATCTACCATTCAAAATGTTGACTTTTTGCAGGGTGCAGATTGGGGGAGAACCCCGCTTCATTATGCAGCTGAGTTTGATCAATGTCAAATAATCCAATTTCTATTAAGTATAAAAGGTGTTGATATTAATATTAGGTCAGCTGATGGGGTCTTTTTATTTCTAATAGGACGCCTCTTCATGACGCAGCGGGAGAGGGGAGATACCAAGCTATTAAATTACTAACTTCAATCAAAGGCTTAGATGTCAACGCTCAAGATGAAAATGGGTATGCAGCTTTGCACTATGCATCAGAAAGCGGAAACATGGAAGTGTGTTCTTATTTAACATCATTGAAAGGGATAGATCTAAACATTAAAGATGAAGAACATAAGACACCTCTTCACTTTGCATGTGGAGAAGGACACACCAGCGTTGTAGGTCATTTAATCAGCCTGAAAGGTCTTGATATTAACTCAAAAGATGTACTTGGGGTTTTTTTATTGTTTATAAGACGCCTCTTCATTATGCAGCAGAGTTAAATAATATAAGTGTATGTCAAAAGCTTCTTTCTTCTAAATTGTTGGATACTTCTATTAAAGATAATGAAGGTAATAGGGCAGAAGATTTGGCTCACACTGAAGAGATCCGATCTCTTTTCCAAAAGAAACAAAAAAAGACAAAACCATAACATTTTATTGCTTTAAATCTGATACAAAGGACATAATTGCAGTTTTCCACTTGTGAATGCTCACTTCAATGAACATGGATTCTGCATCTCGCAGTTCAATCAAAGAAGCTTTTAATTCTTGCGCTTTTCGTAAAGCATTTTGCGGTCCAAGCTCGTGTTTTCGTTGAAGAGCATCATTAAGATTGCTTCTAAGGGTTTTCACTCTATCTTTAATTTCAATTATTCTCTTATAACCAGGATCCTCAACAGAAAAAAATACAGACATATTTTCTAGAGAACTAGCAAATTTTCCAAACAAGACTTCGGGAATTTGAATATCATCTTGGTATTTTGATGTTGCATAAACCGGCCAGTTTTTCAATGCTGTTTCTACATTTTTTACCGAAAAAGAGAGTTTTTCGAGGCTTTTCACCAATTTTTCCATTCTAAATCCAGATTCTTGACCCAAATCTAAAACTTTCAAAAAATCATTAAACATTACAAAGATAAAAATACTCTAGAAAACCAGCCAAAAACCAAAATTAATGTTTAATAAGTACATCATGATACTATATTCTCATCTACAACCCTCCATAGACGATAACCTTGATTTTCAAATATCAGGTTAACCCAAGAAATATGTTCCATTGAGTGCTTAAATGAATCCCTATGCTCGACAAAATACTGAGCAGATATATTATACCAAGTTTGCGCATTTGTTGGGTTACGATATAAGAGATTTCTCTTTAGAAAATAATCAGATCCATCAAATCCATGTCTTTCCATGATGCCTTTATTTGTGTACCAAAGTTTTCGGCCAGCAATATGCAGTGGAGAATGAAACAGAGAGCTGCCTGGAACCAAGAAAATCGAGTTTGCCGAAGTACTATCTCTTATATAGTGCCCTAGTTCTATTGCATGCTCATCAATTCCATTGTAAGAATTTTTCGATCTAGAAATTGCAATTAGGGTAGGAAGGCAAAGAAAGATAATAGCAATCATAAAAAGACAATCCAATATCCCAAAAACAATCTGAGAATTAAATAATGACCGTAAATAATAAAATGAATTCACTATACAACAAACGCCTAAGAGAACAACCACAATAGAAAAATAAGTTATTTCAAATGTAGTGCTATCACTCCCGATGTGAATTAACGAATAAATCACATAAGAAAATAAGGATGATAATGCCAGCCCAGGAGTTGAAAACATGCATAATGGGATAGATATAACAAAAACTATAATAAAAGGCCCTAATACATCAAAGTATTTAACTAATTCATTGGAAATACTAATTTCTTTATAAGAACAAAGAGGCATAAACTCAGGCACAAATAACATTAAAAGAACCGATATTGGGGCTATGTATGAAGGATGGGATAGTTTTAATAAGCATGATGGGATAACAAATGTAGATGTCATAAAAGATGTTTTAGAATCAAATATAGATGAAACAACAAACAATAAAGTAGCATATTCTGTTGCTTCAGACATAATTAAATAAACCAGTAACAAGCATAAATATGAAGTACTCAAAGAGAATATATTAGGAAGTATCTGTTGGATAATAGGCTGTGTTAAAACTTTGGGGATACCAGATATGGAAAAAAGAAAATCATTATCAGTATTATCTCTAAGATCTTTCGACATCCACCTAAAAAAGCCACCCCCGCCAACGAATACTAGAAACAAAAAGCCAAGAAATGGTGCATACTTTGATTTTGGGCATATTTTGCCTAAAAATAAATTAAAAACAGATACAAATGAGAGAAACATGGTAAAAACGAAAGCTTTGTAAATATTATATGCTTCAACTTGAAGCCCAGACGCGAGTTTTCCCAAAACAACATATATGAATGCATAAGATGAGTTTATATTATGCGTAGAAAATGGATACACATATGAATTCAAAGGATAATCTTTGTTCACACCATAAGCGAAAGATGCTATTAAACCAATGTCATTTGAAACTATCATAGAAGTAAAATGTATTGATCTATATGGAACAGGATTAATAAAAACAAAATATAATATAATTGATACACAATAAGATAACCCCAAAGATATATAATTAGATTTTTCCCTTTCTATCTTTTTTTTAACAATCATAGTCAAAATAGAAGCAATAATTAAGAGCATTGATGCTAAATAATAGCCATAATTATCATTGATGCGGAAATATCTTAATAAATTCAAAGAACACCCAAAAACAAAGAATGGCATTGATACAATCATAGATATCAAAACTGGAATATCAATTCGAGGGATTTTAAAAGATAATAAAAGGGAGAATAAAATGGATGAGCAAAATAGAAAAAGAGTCATATGAGAATTGGTACTTTATTTTGGATATCAAATTGGAATCACAGCAACCTTTTCCCTTGAACCAATGGAAACCTTCTTTTCTGTTAGTGTGGAACCAAGATTAACATAACCAGGAGTAGTCTCGGTTGTCTTCTCCTTTGGACGAATATGCATTGATGATGATGGAGCCCTTGACTTAACAGCATCGAAATTGGGCATGTAAGCACCTGGACCAGGTGACACTGATTCTGTACTTTTATCACCAGTTCTTCCGTGCAAAGTAAACTTGCAAGCATCCTTAGCAAATAGGGGCTCAATCTTATAAGCTCCGGGTCCAGGGTTATCAGAACGAGAGTCCTTAACTTCGTTATGCCTGATACCCATGGTGACTTTCTTTGAATCATTGCCGAGAGAAGGAGGAACATAAGATGGACCAGGGGTATCTTCAACTTCACGAATAACATGACGAGATCCAAAAGATATCTTTGGCCCTTCTCCAATTGTTGATGGAATGTAATGGTATTCAGCCGATGTTGTTTTGATTTCCCTATCTCTTCTTGATTTCATTGTGAATTTGGGAGCCGTTTTGAGATTCTTATCTGTGGGCTCATAAGAACCAGGCCCTGGAGTAACATTTGTCGAATTTGTAGTCTGTGGACGAATGTGGAAAGATGATTTTGGACCTCCAAGTTCTCTTGGAACAGGATAGTCAGCAGGACCTGGAGTAACTTGAAGGCTGGATTCTTTAGGACGAATATGGAATGTGGGAGATGGTGCTCTCTTTTTGACGAAATTATAGTCAGGTAAATATGCCCCTGGTCCGGGAGAAGCACTCTCTGTACTTTTCATATCATTTCTTCCTCTTAGTGTAAATTTATTTGCATCTTTGGCAAATTTTGGCTCAATAGAATATGATCCTGGTCCAGGATTATCAACGCGAGAGTCTTTTGTTTCATTGTGTCGATAGCTCATGGTTATCTTCTTACCATCTTGTCCAAGTGGTGGTGGAATATAGCCGGGCCCTGGCGTATCCTGTGAGTGGGAAATATCGTGTCTTCCAGACAAAGAAAACTTTGGACCAGTGCCAACAGTGGAAGGAATTGTGTGGTATGAAGCGGAAACAGGACGTGCGGTTGTTTCATAACGGCCCTTAAAAGAAAATTTCGGTCCTTTGCCAATGGACCCGGAAACATCGTAGGCACCAGGACCTGGATTGGAGCCTTGATGATTGGTTACTCTCGCCAAGAGATTAACAGTCATTTCTAATGGACAACGGATTTTGTAAAATATTGAAAAAAGAGTTTATTCGTTATTTCAATTAACCGCAAATTGCTCTCAATTGAAGTATTTTACGAGATCTGACCCACCGATAGCCCTAGGGGGTTTCCCTATTGAAACTTTCCCAAGAGCGGCGTTGTGTTTTTCGATTTCTTCCTTGCATATTGATTTGAGTGTTGAGTTTAGTCTCTCTATAGGCATCATTTCGTAAGATTCTGAAGGATTTTCCGTATCAGAATAATCAGATCCGTATGATGTTTCAGATTCGCTATCAAGAGACAATAATTGCGATGATTTACATGCAATTTCGTCAATACATGATAGTAAATCTGAGTTTTCACCTTTCTGATTTGGTTTTGCTTTTGAGTACGCATACTTAAGCATTATCATGCTACTATTTATCCTCTTTTTATGGTTAATAAGCTTACTGATGTCTTGGTAATGGTATGTCATTTCTTTGTAAATATATGAAACAGGAACGATAAGTATATCATGATTTCAACCCGGCTCTGTCCCTTCCTCAGGTATTTTAGCAGGCCGAAGGTCATGTGGAAATCTGATAATCTATATGAGCGCATTGGTATTAAGCCCAGTGCCACACCCGAGGAACTTAAGTCGAGGTATCATGAACTGGTCAAAGCGTATCATCCTGATATGATTCAAGATCCAAAGGAGAAAGAAGAAGGCCAACAGATTATATCTGCTATCAATGAAGCATATGACATATTGAAAGATGAAAATAAAAGGAGAGAGTATGATCTTCAAAGGACTGCGGGTCCCAATCCGTTTTCTCCTCCAAGAGTCAATGTTTTTCGGCAAGCAGTTCATCTATCTTTTTTGGAATCCGTTTTTGGTATTCCAAAACCAATAAAACTGGATATGACTGAACTTTGCTCCAAATGCCATGGAAACTGCACCCATGACGGGAACGTTCCTCCAACATGCCAAACTTGTCGCGGCGCAGGGTTCATTGCATCTGGATTTTTACCAATGCCTTGTCCTGTATGCGGTGGTCGAGGATTCGTTGTGACGAATCCATGTAAGAAGTGTGGAGGCATCGGACAAACTCCAAAGCCTGAGACTATAGTTATCAATATACCACCTGGCGTTGAGCAGGGATCTGTGCTGAATTTTGATACTCCCAAAGGAAGGGTTCTTGTAATGTGTCAAGTAGAGAATGACCCATTATTGACAGTAAGTGGGAATGATATACATATCACCGTGCCTATTTCCTTAAAGACAGCGATGTTGGGTGGAAGTGTAAAAATCCCAACACTTAATGGTGTTGTTGAAAAACGAGTACTTCCAGGTACACAACCATATGATGTTGAAAGAATGACTCTATCAGGAAATGGAGGGATTCGAAATCTTTTCATTCACTATAAGGTAGTTATACCAAGATCTCTAAATCCAGCAGACAAAGACAAACTTAGATCATTTGAGGAAAATTATATGAGACCGACAAATGATATGTGGAATGCAAATCTCAAAGATTTCGAAAGAAGGCTTAATGAGCATATTAAACACAAATAGAATTCGCTTTTTACTTGGATTTACTCTGTTGAGTCTTACAAAATAGAACCTGTTTCAAATCTCTATATGTTACCGCCAGGTTAAATGGAGTCATTTTCAATAATGAAATAGTTTCTTTCATTGGAACGAAATCCATAAAAATCGAAACTGCAGATCTAACTGGCATCGGAGGCTGTTCTTGAAGCCCCTGGCCTATTTTATGTGTGTCTCCACATGAAAGAACACGGAAATACTCTTTTTGTGTGATAATTTGGTGTTCTCCCTTTGGCCAAAGAGGAATGAACTTATTGGATATAAATTCGGTCATGTTCAAGCCAATTTTAGACATTGTCTCGGAAAAAGCGATCATCTCTCCATTTTTCATACAAGAGGCTACAAAAAAATCTTTGAATTCGACCAGAGATTTCACAGCATGATTCGATATCAAAACACCGGATATTAATGAGGGATACAAAGAGTTTGATGAAGCAACAACATTGAAATTCATGTGAGGCTTTCTTAAGGGATCAAGCTCTTTTTCTCTATCAATCATGAAGTTACCAAGATTTGTAACATTAATATATGTTTCGGTTTCTGCACGGAAATACCATTTGGTTTTCTTATGATATCGCATGAAATGGACCCAGGATTGAGAAAACCTAACGCACTTGTTTGAGTCGTTTATACTAGCAGTACCTTCTGGAAGGATAGTAAACTCAATCCCATTTACAGTATAAATTCCTTCTGATAAATAATATCTACTAATATCCCCAGTTGCATCTTTCAATTGAGGTTCCCAAAAACGAGTTCTTAAATCAGGTTGTGGAGAATCATTTGAATCAACCATAACATAAAAACCAATAGAAACATTCAGTTTTTTCTTTTTGATACCGATTGGTGAATTATTTGTGAAATCAGTCATAGAAAAAAACAATACCTCATAAGAAATGAAGAATAATCCAAAAAATGATATAAACAAAATGAAAAATAACCCGCCTCTTACTAGTTTCTTATTATGGCGCAATGTATAACTTAGGCTATTCATACAAAAAATTTTAGTTGGTAATTTTTAATCTAGCTGATTATAAGGATTCGTCTTCTTTATATAATATTAATGTGGAATTAGAAATTGTTACTTATTCTCCACTTTTTATGAATCCCTGGTAATAACCCCCAACCACATAACTGGTTCACATATGAATCAGTTTACATTTGCCAACATTTTATCAAATGCTGAAAGAGACCTCGCAACTATCTTTTTTTGTGATTATTGGGAATAATCATCGAAGTTTTTATCTATATGGGGATCATTTTGTTCTTTTT
>Ga0074193_1000797_pt1 | contig 47079 bp, 26 predicted proteins | sample EPASupsiteHSE605_FD_64523 | JGI IMG/M metagenome (GOLD analysis project Ga0074193, IMG submission 64523) | Bioremediated contaminated groundwater from EPA Superfund site, New Mexico - Sample HSE6-05 | ecosystem: Environmental > Aquatic > Deep subsurface > Groundwater > Contaminated ...
TCCTTTATAATTAGGTAGAGTTTTTGTTGCAACATATTCTGGTGAAGATTGAACTCTTCATAAATTCACAGTCTCGAAAAAAATGCAATTTAATTATTTTCAAAAAACATCAAAATTTACACCGAAAGATTGGATTTACACCGTAAAATAGGTCACTATGTTGATTTTTTTGATACTATGTTGTTCTGTTTGTTATGAACAAACCAATTTCACAGTTAATCCATTGTATATTACCTCCGGTAGTACTATAAGTATTCTTGATTGCTTTTTTCATGCTCTTTCGTCCAGCTCATACTCAGCTGGTATTTTTGTTCAATGTAGTACAATTCATGTTGAGATTTGTAGATGCGGGTTTTTCAAGTGTACATGTAGTCATGGAGCACCAAGTTCAGGCGGGATAACTCTATTTTCTGTTAATTATGCATCAATCGTTAAATCATGTCTTGATTATTGTTCCTCGCCTCATGGGCAATCATATGGAATATATGGTGACAATGCTGCAAGCTGTCTAGTTGTTCATTTCAATTTGACTTATGAAACAAGGGTTGGGGCCAATTCAAGGCCGACCCACTCTTCATATATTGGTGGGTTTAATGGATGTTTTTTTAGTAATAACAATATAAGTGATTGTAGTGTGTGGGATAGCTGCGGATGTGGTTTTTATTTCTATACTCCAAAAGACACGACCTACATATCCTTTAATCAAATCGCTCGAGGATATGGAATATCAATTATATTCTTTTATACAACTTCGTGTTGTCCATCTATGAAAAGCATAAATGTAATCAATAATACAATCACAAATTACTATATTAACATGAATCAGAATTGCCAATCAATTCGAATCGAATCTTTCGTTTTCGCAAGAAACAGCAATGTTCCCCTCTATGGATCAACAGCGATTGCCTCCCCTCCTTTAATTTTTATTGATTGTGCTTTTGATATAGCTCAGGTTTCATTAATAACTAATAATTGCATAATGTCAAGTGGGAATCGATTCGGTGCTATCTATGATCTCAATTATATTTCATCGTTTCATATAAATGCATGTTTGATGAAAGGCGAGCTTATCAACCCAACACTACAACTACAAAGAGGGAATATTATTTTATTCAGTGTTTTTTTCATGATTTCTTAAAATCAGAATTCATTTTTTGTGGCAAGAGATGTTTTTAAAACATGGTTATTGAATTCATTCCGAACATATTGTTCTCCAAAATTGACAAGAATGAATCATTTGGACCCAATCACATAGTTCTTTCTTTATTTGATCTAAGAATAATAATTATAAATTGAAAACAGTGTTTCCTTTAAATATTTGTAGTTGAACCAAAGATGGGATAATGGACATACATGGAAGAGACTTTATATTGAAATCTGATCATAAATTAATTAAAAATCTTCAGTTTCTTGCAAATTAATTAGTTCATTGTTTAATTTAAAATAATTGCCAGCTCTTCGAATAATCAATGTGTAGTTCCAGAAAATGTATCTGTTTCTATGGATTAATAGTCTAGACACATAATAAAAATATGAATTAATTAGGATAATTCGCCACCAAATGTGACAATTTACATTTGATTTCTAAGAATACACGAAGAATTAATTGAAAATTTCACGTTTGTTATCAATTAAATAATGTTCATCTCAGATAACTACATTCCAATTCTTGAAAAATGTTTTCTCTTTGGGGGTTCGAGATTGCATGATTTACAAGTGGTAGTTAAAAAATATGTTTTATCTATCACTCTTAATAAGAGAATTTCCCAATTACTTAGAACAGAACATCATTCAAATCAAAATACCTCCTTCCAAAGCATTAATTTTGTAATATTTTTGTTTCATATAGTCTTTATGAATTATATTGACAATTTAAGATATTTAAGAGAGATCAGTCTGTTTTCCTTTAGTATTACAATACTAACTTTTATTTATAATTCTCCCCTCCTTTTCTTTCAAAATGATCCTAAAACTAGGAATTCCCATAAAAAGGTTTCAATGGGAAATAGTTTTTTATCCAAATTGGCATTGGATTCGATGAACATTATCCTCTTATTGTTAATCATCTACAAAAAATATAATAGGCAATATGTTCCATTATTTTTTCATTTGAGTGATAATTCTATTATCCGAGGTGTTGATCTGGGGTGTGATAGTGACAATATAGATCAGGGAAGGTCATATTTTGATACAAATATCACTATTTCTCATTGTTTCTTCTCAAGATCTTCCCTTTATAACGGAAATGGTGGTGTCATTTATGTTAATGCTGGATCTTACTCGATGAATGTCAGTTATTCGATGTTCTATAACTGTATTGCTATTGAGGGAGGGGCAATTTACTTCTCTTCTTTGAATTCATATCTCAGAATGATATGTCTTAATAGATGCTCATGTGGATCTTCTTCTTGGTATCATTCGGTTTACCTTTATGCTTCTCAGATGAATCAAGTGGAATATCAATCAGTATCTTATTGTTCTCATACTACATATGGATATTATTCTATGCGCTTATCCAAAGGTAATCAGAGAGTTGACAACATAAACAGTTCAATGAACAATGCTAAAGAGGGTTCTGGAATTCTTATTGATTCTCCTTCCTTATTCACAAGCACATACTGCACTTTCTCGAACAATAAGGTATCAGATAGCATTTGCATACACTTCTATTCTTCATCAGGAACAGAATCAATGTCATATGCTAATATTGTTCAAAACATTAGTCCAAATAATGGAGTTGTATTTGTCTCTGGAGCTGGATCAAGAAAGATGCTATATTATATTTTCCAAAATAATCAAAACATACTATTCAGCGTTCACTCAGGCACTCTTGAAGTGTCTCATTCATTTATTGATCATTCATTATCGTTCTCTACCTCTTTAGCTGTGTCAACAGCTATAAATAATTCATTTTCTAAAAGAATGACATATCAAATACGATTCTTCAATTCGCTCCATTGTAATGCTGATATGCCTCTAATTGATAGAACACCATTACAAACATTCGAGAAATCTCCAATGAGATCATTTGAAGAAACATTGAGGATGACATTTGAGAGAACAATTGATCAAACAATTAGAGAAACTCTAATAGAGACTATTCATATATCTAATACTGAAATAATATTCACCCATCAAATGAATAATTGGAGAGAGATCAGCGTGATATTCTCATTCTCATATCCAGCGATTATTCTTATGATTTGTTGAGCAAAGAGTCATTTCTTGTTTACAAATGTTCAAAGGGTTCATGATAATGCTATTATCAGGTTAATTGTTTAGGGGTGTAAAAGTGAATATATTGGACAGGGGGCTTCTGTTTTTATACAGTTACTTCTCAAGATTAAATATTTTCTGGAGAAGTGGTCTAAATATATTTTTGGGATTCTTCTTATCTGTTTCAATATGAATAAATGAATTCAATTAAAATTTTTTGATATTTTGCTGGCGGAAAAGTGTTAAATTAGATCTAATAAACTGATAGCTTCTGGGAGAAGCATGAGCGTATGATTAATATGGCTCTTAACATGATTAATATTATTTTTAACAAATTTTGATTGAACTGAATTTTTCCAAATCTCATAATAATGAGGTTTTCAATACCTATTATTAATAATCATGTTTTTAAATGAATCTGATACATGTATGAGAGATGGTAATGTATCAAATATCCAATTCACAAACAGTTCAGAATTTCTGAAAATAAATATAAAAATATCCCCATTATATCTTCCTCGACCTGTGTGTCAGTTAAGATTGCCACTAAAATGAAAGAGATCGCATAAAAAAAAGCCTAATTTAATAGTTTATTGGTTTTTAGGTGTGAATATGATCCACAAAGATGAATTCATATTTGGACATAAGAACAAGGGGGCAAATTATATTGCAGCTAATATCAGTTATACACAATTAGAGACAAATATTTGTATCCTCTAATATCTGCCCGTTCACTTTCTCTTCCTGATATGTGAAAGAATTATTCCAAATCCCAAATAATAACATATTTTAAAAAATTAACTTTCAAAAACATAATATGAATAAAAGTTATTAATGAAGATAGTTGTTTAAGATGTTTCATAAAATTGGGAAATATTGGCCTATTTGTGAATCTCATCATATTAAATTTATTCATTTTGGTCATCTTTTTGATTAACTAGGTAATCAACAATACTAGGATGATCATTTTGAGCAGCATAATGAAGAGGAGTCAAATCATCTTTATCTATGGCATTTAAATCAGCTCTCTGATTAACCAGATATTCAACTACACTAAGATGATCATTTTGAGCAGCATAATGAAGAGGAGTCAAATCATCTTTATCTTTTGCATTTATATCAGCTCTCTGATTAACCAGATATTCAACAACACTCAGATGACCTTTTTGGGCGGCATAATGAAGAGGAGACAAATTATCTTGATCTTTTGCTTTTATATCAGCTCTCTGATCAACTAGATATTTAACAACATCTTGATGGCCTTTTTGAGAAGCTAAATGAAGAGGAGTCAATTTGTATTTGTTTTCTACATTTATATCAGCATTTCGACAAACTATATATTTAACAACATTAAGTTGTCCATATAAAGCTGCAAAATGAAGAGGAGTCCAATACTAATTAATACATGAGAACCATTACCTTCTCCATTTATATTAAATCCATGTCCAAAAAAAAAGTCCAGAATTCCAAAATTTGCCTTAAAAGTCGCAAAAAGCAGACAATTATGGGGATTGATTGACCCATTGTAATCTGCATTTTGATTTAAAAGGTACACAATGATATCTAAGTGTTCCTTTTCATATGCTAAACGAAGAGGAGTATCACCATTTAATATTATATGTAATTAAAATCTTTTTCATTTATATCTGCATTGTTATTTACTAGAAATTCAACAACTTTAAGATGACCTTTTTTTGCAGAATAATGAAGAGGTGTTCTTTGAAATATAAGACCTCAAACTTTCGATTTTTTAAATTCACATCAACATTTTGTTTAAGCAGACTATCAACTAAACCTATATGACCACATCTTGAGGAATAATGAATCAAACTTTCACCATTGATTCCATCTCGATAATCAACACCATGATTAACAAGGAATTCAACAACTCTAAGATGACCATTAATTGCAGCTAAATCAAGGGGAGTATTATTAAAAACACATTCTTAAATTTTAAATTTTTTGCATTAATATCTGCTTTCTTATTAACTAAAAACTCAACAATCTTCACATTTCCATAAAAAGATGCATAGTGAAGAGGAGTATAATGATGGATTACATTCAATCTTTGTTATCCATTGCATTAATGTCTGCATTTTGGCTAACTAAATAATTAACAACATGATATTGGCCATTACAGGAGGCATAGTGAAGAGGTGTTTTATAATGAAATCATGTGAATCGCTATTATCTTTTGCATTTATAACAGCTTTGCCATCAATTAAACATTTGATAACGTCATAATTTCCATTGATAGTAGCATAATGAAGAGGAGTCTCTCTATAGTATTAAATCAAAAATAATAATTCATTGATTGTACATCAACTTCATGAAGAACTAGTATTAATACTATTCCAAGATGACCATTTCTGGCAGCATTATGAAGAGGAGTATTACCAAAAAAAGACTCATAATAACATGATTCTTTGCATTCATATCAGCTTTGTGCTTAATAAGGTATTCAATAATTCTATGATGACCATTAGAAGCAGCATAATGAAGTGGAGTATCATTATCTTCAATTGTCAAATAAGCCTATTCTTTTCATTTGGATCAACATTGTTTTTAATCAAATATTTCATTACTTCAAATTGGCCATTTCTGGCAGCATTATGAAGAGGAGTATTTCCAAAAAAAGACTCATAATAACATGATTCTTTGCATTCATATCAGCTTTGTGCTTAATAAGGTATTCAATAATTCTATGATGACCATTAGAAGCAGCATAATGAAGTGGAGTATCATTATCTTCAATTGTCAAATAAGCCTATTCTTTTCATTTGGATCAACATTGTTTTTAATCAAATATTTTACTACTTCAAAATAGCCATTTTTGGCAGAATTATGAAGAATTAACAATGATAAATATTCTAAATTTGATAAAGATGAATTAACTATATATTGAGCAAATTTCAGAAGAACTTTGTGGGATTTAAATAACAATTCTCCCATTTTAATATTTTTACATTCATCATTATGTCCACTAAGTATCAAATATTCAACAACTCTCAAATGACCATAAATTATTGCCAAATGAAGGGGAGTGTAATTAAATTTTTAAAACTGATATTTGAATTAGAAGCATTTATTTCAGCTCCTGATTCAACAAGAGATTCAACAACTTCAAGATGACCTTTTCTGGAAGCATAATGCAGAGGAGTGTTTAAAAACAAGAAGCCTAATCACTATTGTTCTTAGAATTGATATCTACATTACGAAGGGTTAATAATTGAACTACAATGACATGGCCATTCTCAGAAGCCAAATGAAGAGGCGTCTCTTTACTATTAATCGCAAAACATAAACATTTATAATATTGAGATCTGCTTTGTTCATGACTATTAGCTCGACAACATTTAGGTGTCCATTTCTTGAAGCATAATGTAGAGGAGTATAATCAAATGTTGACTCAAAACATCAATATCTTTGGCATTAATATTTGCTTTGTTTGCGATCAAACATTCAACAATAAAAATATGACCATTTGAAGCTGCATAATGAAGAGGAATTCGGTTAAATATCACATATATTGACATACATTCAAGGAATTGACATTTGCATTATTATTGATTAAGAATTCAACTACACTCAAATGATTATAGAAAGCAGCATGATGCAAAGCAGTGCATTTTTTATCATGATATTCATTTAAGGAATGATCAATAGAATTAACACAAATACCATTTGATACCAGAAAAATCATACTAAAAAGATTCCCTTCTTTTGCTGCTTTAAAAATATCATCGACAAAATTGTTTGTTTTCTTGGTTCTCCATGGATTTTGTAAAGAAAGAACAAGTTTTTTCATTTCTTGTTCTCTTTCAAAGTTCTTTCGAATTTTTATTTCATAATCTTGGATCAATTGATTATTTATCTTGAATTGAGTATTTAGCATTTGAAATACCGATGAATTTGAATTTTTTGAAAAACAATCAATGATTGCTGATATTTCTTCGTTTTGAAAACGACTTAAATCAAGGGAAAGAATACTAGTGAATGCTCCAATTCCATGAGCATTAAAAAGATTTTTTATGAACTCTAGGAGGCTTTTAATGTTTTCACAAAGTATCGATGCATCCAAAATTCTGTTGATTGTTTGTAGAGATAATTTATAAAAACAAGGTTCATAAACTAATTCGTGAATTTTCTTGGATGCAATTTCTTCAAGCAAAAAATTTGATATAGAATCCTCATTACTTAATGCAGTAATAATGAGGTTTAATGATATTGAATCAAAATGTTGTAAAAACTCATCACACTTCCAGTTAAGGCATTGTAAATATAAATCGACCAGGGTTTCATCTTTTGGAAGTGATTTAATGCCATGTAAGCATTCAATAAATAATTTAAATGAATCTTCAGTGAATTCATCATATATTGAAAACATTAAATCTGGTGAATGTTCCATTTGGGAGCGAAACAACTGAGATTTTATAGAAAGAGTCCCAAAATTAACTTTATATATATGGTTATTGTGAGCCACAGAATAATCATACTGTGACTCCACTAGTTCAATAAGGCTATTAAGTATAGTCGGACATTTCCATTCTTCAAGAAGATTTATCATATCTGGACTTCTTATATCATCACTATATCTAGATTTTTCCAATAAATTAAGAAAATTTGAGAAACATTTTTGGGAATATCTTCCATTCCAGATTAATTCTTTACCAGGGCGATAAGACTCTGCAAAATGACCAGAATTAATAATTGATCTCAGAGATATCTCATGATTGACATCATTATAAACAATGCATACCTTTGTGTTGCTCATGGAAAAAATGATTTCTTAAAAAACATTGACATTGTTTAAATAAACCTAACAATGATATTTAAAAATTCAAGGCTGGAAAAAATAGGAAATTACCAATATTGGGATGGCAAAAGGGGGTATTATCAGAAAGTTGAATATGAGTTCACCTTGATCTCATCAAGGTGTTGCTTCTAAATGATGTTCCATTAATTTGATATGCTCAACATTCTCTGAATGTGTGACACCAAACAAATAACCAATTTGTTTGGATTAATGCATTCACACAATAGAACTCCCCAACCATGATTGTAATTATCAATCATATTGTCACCTTTTGGTGAATTTTTAAAAAAGTGACAAATCATGAGCGAAAAAAGAGAACTTACAATACACGATTTAGTGTTACCTGGAAATGAAAACGAGCTAATTTCTTGGCTAAACGATTCAAGTCATATTGAAGAAGTTCAAAATGTATTTAATGAATCTCAGACACAGACTCAGGTTACACTATTAGCTTTAAGATATCTTCAGAATTATGTGTACGAGTTTTTCGATTTTTGGGATCAAAAAGATCAGGTTGATTTTTTAAATTGGTTTGAATCGGTTTTATTTAACCAGAATGATCGGTTCATTTCTGAAAATGCCTTGTTTGAGCTATCATCAAGTTTTTTTGGTAATGTGATAACTCATAGTTTCAGTTTTTCCGAGCAAGTTGAACAATTAATTGATTCTTTTTTGGATTGTTTTGATGGAAACCATCCAAATAGACTATTTATCCTCAATATTCTATCAAATATATGCGAAAGCAACAATATAGTAAGGAGAAAAGACATATTTGATAAATATTATCTTAAATTTTTAGAGTTAGCAAAGAATTATATGGTTATGTGTGTGAAAGATTGCTTATATGAGTCAACTGAGTTATCAAAATCTCTTTTATTAGCGTTTAATTCTATGCAGTATTCTGTTTCAAGCATGAGCGATAATAATAGGGCTGTTTCAACCAATGGTTACATTGATTTCCCCAATGAGTGGTCTGCCATAATTCTCGATTCTGCTTTTTCAAATTCTTTATTTGATATTCTAAGCAATTCTAATAATGATAACGCAAGTATTGTTTATAAATTATTGAATACACTGTTTTCTTTAAATCGATCAATGTTTGATTCAAATGAAAGCGAAAAGGAATATTTTCTTTCATTATACGAAAAATTTATCTCATCTATAGTAATTTCCGACAAGACACTATATGGGATGTGTAAATGCCTTTTCAGGACCAAAAAGGTTTTAGATGAGAGAGTTGAACAAAGCAAAAATCCAGAGGAGAAATTTTCTGAAATGGTTCTTGACATTTCCGGTAAGATTATTATTCCATCGAACATTTTTGATCATATATACTCTATTATGTTTCTTATTTCTTATTGGAATACTCTGAAAACCTACCCAGTCCATTCGAATTCCGATCCTTTGAACATTAAATATATTTCAATGCACCAAACAGTGTTTGATTTGTATATAAAAGCCAACCTTGGAGCCGTAGAAATGGGAGCAGAGGAATATATCACCCAGTTTTTAAACATCGAAGAAAATTATAATAATCAATATAAACCTATTCAAGATTTATGTTCAAAATGGTTTTCCGAAGGGTTTAATGTCATTATTGAGTTACTGAATGGGCATTTATGTACTTTTTTTGATTGTATTGAAAAATGTTCAGATACGACTGTTTCTGAAACCAAGATTGGATTTTTGGTTAACCTATCATTAGGCATATGCCAAGGATTAAGACTCAATACTTCTGATAGTGCTATTCTAAGTTCTCTATGTAGATTGTTCTACACAACAATTGGTGTTTTTGATCAAATTCTTGGGGTAATTCCAGAATTGGCAAACCAAGGAACAAACTTCAAGCATGTTCTTGAAAACATTTTTAATAATTTTTCTCGTTCAATATCTCAATATGAGTTTTTAATTGCCGGAGTAATGTCAGAGAAATTTTTTTCTATAATCAAAGAGAATTCTGAATCACAGACATTGGTATCTTCATCATCTGTTTTCTATTATTTGTTTAAGACTCTGATTGGATTCATTAGAGAGTATCCAAATAATAAGCTTATTGTGTACCAGTCTATTGTCTCAATTTCTAAATTACTCAATCCTAATAGAGAGTATTCAAGGATTGTTTCTCGACTAGATATTGGATCCAATATTGTTGAATTAAGACTTTCAAATGAATTTATATTTCTAAAGGATATTGCTCAAGGGCGCTCACGTGCTTTATTTCATAGTGCTTTGTGTTCTATATTGACAAGTCCAAGTGTTGAAAAATCTGTTCTCAGCCGTTTTTTTGATGTATATGATGGAGTACTTGAATATTTTATGAATGAAAATGAGATATGGGGAGTTTTTCAAGATTTTATAGGATATTTCTCATCTAATATGACAACTGATCAGTTTATGATCTTTTTTAATTATTTATTCCCGAAACGACTAACTCAACTTATTAAGTGCCTTCCACAATTAACATCATCTCAAATTCTGATTGTTTCTTTTATCAAAATGCTTAATACAATGATTGGAAAGGACCCCCAAAGGATTGTTTTTAGTCACCATTCTGCTAATGGTGTTATATTATTTCATCAAATCAAAGATTTTATTACATCTGTGATAGATTTATTATACGAAACACTTCACCAAAATATTGGAGATAAACTTGCACTTCAGATCGTTTATCGACTTTTGCAGATAATTACATCTGCTGTAAATGCAAAGTATGTTCCATTCAATGCTTTCCGTATATACAATGACCCATCTTTAAGAACTATTATTCAGGGGTTTGCTAGGATAATGTCACTTCAATCAGTTAATTATTTTTTCCAATTTCCCAAAATAGAATCAACTCTGATAAATTTTTTGTATATCATGTCCGCCAATCATTGTGATCTATTATTTGAAACAAACGAGAATGTATCGTCAATAGTGCTCCCAATTATTTCTTTGTCCATCAAAAGTGATAACACAACATCAATCAAAAAAGGTATTGATACAATGAATAAAATTACCGAAAATGTTGCCGACATTACCATTTTAAACCACGAAGATTTTGTTCGTATTGTATTTCAGTTATTTTCTATTCTTTACCAATCAAGGTCATCAGCTAGGATGGATGTCTGCATATGTATTAAAAACATCATTCATAGATATCCAGACATTTTGGATATTCTTTACAGCAGAATATCTGAACAAATTGTTGATAAAGAGTCCTTAGCATCATCAATACAAAGCCTAACAAACAAATTTGAAGAATATGCAGCCTCTGGTACCACACAAGACTATGTACGCTCAATAGAAACGTTCATAATCGAAACAAAACCCTTAATGAATAACCCTGTTAAGGTTTTTTTCTCCTAGAATAAATTGTTAATTTTACAAAAAAATTCAATGACAGTACCCTTTTCCATGTTTCATAAAAAATGGTGCCTTGAGAAAACGAGCAAATATTATAATTTAGAGATTTCTGCCTGGTTTCGAGATTCTCCTGAAAAAACGGTGAGGAATTATGAGGAATATAAGATGATTGTAGAAAATCCAGTTTCATTAGGGGATATTATGGAGAGACTCAAAATTGGTTCATACAGATGGGTTCATGAGTGGGAAAATGACATGAATAATGTTTGGAAAAATGCAAAATTGTATAATTCAGAAGGCACAGAACCTCATAAAATTGCCTGCTATCTTCAACGAAAGTTTTTAAAAGAATGCATTCCAATACCTAATTCTATCGAATCCCAAAAAGCTAGAAAACTCTATATCGAAACCCAAAAATTAGCTAAACTATTATCTCACCCACCTCAATGTGTGAAGAAATTAAAGTGGTCAATTCCAGATATTCCTACTACAGCCCCTGATACATGGGATAAATTAAGCCTATCGGTGTCCAAAGTCGACGCAGAGACCGCAGAAAGGATCATCAGGGTCCTTCCAGGTTTGTAACGAAATAAAATGACAAAACAATATTTATGAGGAGTGCAAGTTTGAACCTTAGGAAGAGAAGGACCATTAAGGATACCGATTTTGAAAAAATGAATAAATTGTTGGAGACAATGAAGGAAAGTTTTAGGAGATGTAATGATAGTTTAGGGAATCTAAAATGTAATATGGCTAGATGCGGTCTGAAATTAAAAAGTATTGAGGAGAAGATAGATAAGAAGCAATTGGATATTTCAGTGAATGAAAATGAGAGCAAAAAAATAGAAAATCATAGAAAGAATGGTTCTGTTTGTATTTCCAATACAATTGTTTCGCCAGACTATGAGACCAATAAAGAATCACAGCTATCATCAGAGGAAAAGATAAGTTCAAAAGACATCTCTTCTCAAGAGAATAGTGAGAGACACACTACATACTCATCGAATAAAGAAATTTCTAATCCGGTCAATGGCAATTCTATTTCCAATGTTTCACCAGACAAAAAGATCATTAACAAATCTCAACTATCATCAGAGGAAAAGATAAGTTCAAAAGACATGAGAGATCAAGAGAGAAAAAAGAAACACGCAATATCATCCTCAAACAAAGAAACTACTAATCCCATCAATAGCAGTTCTATTTCAAATGTTTCACAAGACTATGAGACCAATAAAGAATCACAGCTATCATCAGAGAACAAGATAAGTTCAAAAGACATGAGAGATCAAGAGGTTATCAAGAAACGTACAAGACCCTCATTGAACAAAGAAACGACTAATCCGGTCAATGGCAGTTCTATTTCCAATGTTTCACAAGACTATGAGATCATTAACAAATCCCAACTATCATCAGAGAACAAGATAAGTTCAAAAGACATGAGAGATCAAGAGGTTATCAAGAAACGTACAAGACCCTCATTGAACAAAGAAACGACTAATCCGGTCAATAGCAGTTCTATTTCCAATGTTTCACAAGACTATGAGATCATTAACAAATCCCAACTATCATCAGAGAACAAGATAAGTTCAAAAGACATGAGTGATCAGGAGAATAACAAGAAACGCACAGCATCCTCCTCAAACAAAGAAACGACTAATCCGGTCAATGGCAGTTCTATTTCCAATGTTTCACAAGACTATGAGATCATTAACAAATCCCAACTATCATCAGAGAACAAGATAAGTTCAAAAGACATGAGTGATCAGGAGAATAACAAGAAACGCACAGCATCCTCCTCAAACAAAGAAACGACTAATCCGGTCAATGGCAGTTCTATTTCCAATGTTTCACCAGACAAAAAGATCATTAACAAATCTCAACTATCATCAGAGGAAAAGATAAGTCCAAAAGACATGAGTGATCAAGAGGTTATCAAGAAACGTACAAGACGCTCATTGAACAAAGACACCGCTAATCCCGTCAATAGCAGTTCTATTTCAATTGTTTCAAAAGACTATGAGACCAATAAAGAATCACAGCTATCATCAGAGGAAAATAAAAATCCAAAAGATATGATTGCTCAAGAGAGCAAAAAGAAACACACAACATCCTCCTCAAACAAAGAAACGACTAATCCGGTCAATGGCAGTTCTATTTCCAATGTTTCACAAAACTATGAGATCATTAACAAATCTCAACTATCATCAGAAGAAAAGATAAGTTCACTAGACATGAGTGATCATCAGAATAGAAAGAAACACACACCATCCTCCTCGAACAAAGTAACAACAAATCCCGTCAATAGCAGTTCTATTTCAAATGTTTCACAAGACAAAAAGATCTTTACAGAATCTCAGCAAACATCGAGTACTAAACATGAATCGAGAACAGGAAAAACTCCCCTTAATGTTTTGAGATTTGAAACAAAGCCAGAAATAGGAGAATTTCCAAATTCACAGGTCAGAAACAAAATTGGAAATAATCGACTTAAATAATCAAGCCTCAACAACAAAAGGAATTTTTACAACAATAGTATACCAGATTTAGTGGGAAAAAGACAATTCAAATTTTGCTCAAATAATGAGCAAAATATGCAAATTCCAACAAATCTTAATGATCATATTGTAATAAATAGCATAATCCATGAAGAAAGATTTGTTTTTTTATCACACCAATTATGGATATTCCATATTTGGAAAGGTTTCTTGAAGAGAAATATTAATTTATGTTTTTCCCATCATTGCTTGATAAACAAGAGAAGAAATTTGATTCAGGATTCACAAAATATGTAACTGCATTTCCTTTTCCTTTCAGGAATACTTCTCCCCTCTTTTCAACATCAAAATTCAGATCTTTTATTTGATCAAATGTTGATTGAGAGATTTGTATTCTTCCTGGAATACATGTTGCCTGCAATCTCGATGCTACATTAATTGGATCTCCAATTATATCAAAAACTGGTTTATCACTACCAAGTACTCCAGCAATAATTGGTCCTCCAGTATTAATCCCAATTCTAACATTGATATTTGAATTCATTTTTACATTTAAAGATTCAAGTTGTTGTAATGTATCAATTGCAAACCGAATCATTTGCTCAGCATGATATTTACCAGAGACTTCTCCAAATAATCCAGCGGCTGCCATATACACATCTCCAATCAACTTAATTTTCGTTATTAAATTATACTTTTCGGCAATTGAATCAAATGTGGCAAATATATTTGATAAACAATGAAGGATCTCTTGGGGTGAAAGGTGGGATGAAAAATCGCTGAACTTGACAATATCAATAAACAAAATGGTTGCCATTGGCACCGAAAAAGACACATCTTTATCTCCCATATTAAGTTTGATGACGATTTCTCTAGGTAGAATTTGATATAGTAGCGATTCACTTTTTTCTTTGGCAATCTCGCATTCAGTTTGTTGTTTAATAATTTGTCCTTCATCTTTCAGTATGATTACAAATGAATTTATTGCCTCTTTTTCTTGATTTTTCATTCCAAGAATAGTTATCCCGCAAGGGATTTCCGAATTACTATCATTAATACAAATTATATGATCGGAGTATATGCTTGTACTTTGTCCTTCTTTCATCAAAGCCAATTGATTAACAATTTTGGTATCTGTCTCTGTTTTTAGAAATAATGAAATTGACTGCCCAAGCATTTGTTCTGGAGTATATCCTAATAGCATTGAAACTGATGGATTTACCATATCAATAACATTATTTGCACCCAGGCAAATAATGGAATCATTGCATGTTTGGATTATTGAACCAGATATTGATTGTTCCAGCTTTTTAACTGTATTTTCTTTGTTAAGAATCAATGACATGAGTTTTCTATTATTCACTATGTTACATGGAGATAACCTTTTTAAAAGGAATAAAATAACTTGAAATGAAGATGCATATGTATTTGATAATGAAATAAACCCATAACCCCAAATAACTAATAAGATGATTGATAGGAAACCATATAAATACGACCATTGAAGCAAGTTTTGAATATAAGAATATTGCAATTCTTCAATCCTATCATCAAATTTTTCTAAATTTGGCAACAAAAAGCTTCCAACAAGATTCAGAGCATATGACATATCTTGGAAAGAAAGTGATCCATTATATCGAGATATTCTTTGTAGTATTTCTACAATTATAGTTGAAAAGACTCCTATTCTTTGGTTAAGTGATGTGCATTTATAATAATCAAAAAGATTTGAATGCAAAATAGTTGGATCACACGAATCATAGGAATTAATTTTGTCCAATAATAAGTCATGTCCACTCACAGGGTCTTGGTTCACTGTTCCCTCAAATAATTCTTTGTTGAATATGTCAATATATGTTACTGAGCTTCTGGCTAGGGATGTGTGAAATGTTGAATTCGTAAATAACAATGAAGTCCTGTTATCACCTAATATTACTGCCATAATAGTATTAAATAGAGCATCAGTAATATACATTGTCCTTGAAATGCTACTAGTATCCCAAAAGAATAAGTTTCTTATCCCAGTTATTGATTTAAGAACGTTTAGTATTCCAATAAAAACAACAAAACCTAGAATGATAAAATACAAAATTGAGTAAATGAATGTTCTCATAATTTGAGATGATGATAAATTTTTTTCCATTACATCTTCTTCTGTAGAATTTGTTTCATTTCTGATAGAATGAGTGGCTATTTCCCTTATATTACTATCTATCTCTTTGAATCCTTCCAAAAAATGATTAAATTCAAATCTGAAAGCAATAATTATTGTTATCAAAGGAATGAAAAGGATTAATCCAGCAATTAATGGATAAATGAACGAAGATTTTTTTAGATCATTCAATGAATCAATAAAGTCATTTATTGCCCCTTGTTTAACTATTGAAATCAATTCAAACCCTGAACTAGAAAGGGAAATACCAGATAAAAAATATTCACAAAATTGATCAGAATAGAATAATGAAGACATATTTTCATGAGTGTTAAAGAGATCAATCATGAAAGAATTTATACTAAAAACTGTACCCATATCAGACAATGTTGCATAAATTGGTTTTAATGATGCACAATAGCCCATGAATGCTCCTCTATGAATAACAATCTTTGCAATATTATAAATATCAAAGCCAATTGAAGCCATATATGCAATATCAGATAATAAATCATCGAAACTTTCTCTACTTTTTTTTATCCAAAACATTGAACTGTTTCTCAAATCTGAATTCAAATCAAAATAGGAACAATCTGAACTTAATTTTGATAAAGTAGAGTTAAAAAGAAATCCATTTTTTTGAGCATAGTTCAAAAGCAATGAAATACTACTTATTGTCCGGTAATATGAAGATTTTCCAATGAATGCCACCCGATTTATTAGTTTATTCTTGGTAATAGTTTGATTATATCCGATTTGAAACGGTAATATCATTAAAATTAATGCCAAAGGAATACATAGAAGCATTATTTGGATGTTGTAACCCAATGATTTTGGTTTTCTCCCTTTTAATGCTCGAGTCATTGCTAAACGCAATTTTGTGTGGTTGAACATTTGTCTCCCAATTGTTTCTTCCATCTCAATATCCATCATTTGGAGATCATCTGAGAATGATGATGAATCGAATTGCTCCGCTTTTTGGGATCCATTCTTTTCAACCCCAACAATGTTTCCTTTGGGATCTATAATTTTTTCCTTTATATACTTTGGGAAAGTTCTAACAAATTGTCTAAAACATAAATCGACAGCAAATCTCTTTCCAATCTCTACCATCTCTCCTTTTTGCTTCATAACAATTGAAGACTCAAAATCACAAGGAACTTCTATTAGGAATCTACAATATTCATCATAGAATTTGGAGTTATTTGGATAATTGGTGATTGTCTCTTCCCATAAAGATTGAACAGACATTATCATTTCATATGCAGCTTCACAAGAGTTAATTGAAAAATCATTATTCTTCCAGAATGCTTTCATGACTTGCTCACATTGAAGAGACATTCTCTTCAAATCCAATAATGTACTGTTAGTTTCATGAGATGTTGATGATTGTCTTAATACCTTTATTTTATTAATTTGGAAAATTAAGAATCTATCTTTAAATTCAATATCTCTTTTATCAAGAATCTTCATCATTAAGGAATTCATGAGCCTTACTTCACCAGGGAAGAAAGACAATAACTGCAAGCATGGACATAAAACTTCTGTATTGGATGAACTCTGAGAAATACTCTTTATGAGTGATAAATCAATGAAGTCATGACAATGATTAATGAATAAGTTTCTAATCATGAAAAGTTCATTATTATTATCTTTTTTAAGAACCTTCTTCGAATTATAAATTATTATAATGAGGAATACGATCACAAATGTCAATAAGAACAATGCAATTACTATGGTAGTCGATAAAAGCGCGAATTTGGTATAAAATAATATACAATCAATTATTACAGATATGATCAAACATGTTTGAAGGATTGATGCAACGACACTTTTATGGAAAGGGTAGTTCAATGTATGTTTCCAAGTGTTCATGATCATCAATATTTGAACTACAAATAGAGAAGAAACAATACTTTTTGAAAATGGCTTGAGAGAGATTGAAAGACATGTTGATGAATATTGAACAATGATTATTCTAATCAAAACATTGGAATCAAACAATCCCAGAAAATGTCTCACCAAGAATACTTGCCTTGATTCCAACTCAAAACATAAAATAGTCATTACAACCAAATAAACTGAGCAAATTATTGTAACGATTACTTCTAATTTTGTTCCCGATTGAGAATTGGTCATAAAACCAAGTATTTCAATTCCAAGTTTTCTCATTGCAAAAAAGAGCAATAATGGGAATACACATTCAATAAATAGAAAAAGAAATTGAACAAAATATGTGTTAAATCGATGATTGATCCTATAATTCCTCATACAAAAGAAAAAACTCATTGCGAATACCACAATTATTATCACAAATGAAACAAGATTTGGGAAAAACTCAATGTTCATCCCTAAATTAACCAATTTCTTCAGAAAGCCAATATATTGATTATTGTCCCACATGCTATCATATGGCCACATAGCGCAAAAAAATAGTTGAAACAATAAATATACATCCCTAAGGTTCAAGAGCAATACTGGGAGTCGTGAGTTTAAATAATAATAATCAAACAGTGGAAACACCATATCAATCATTTTAAACCTCCCTTCAATAACCATGTTTTTATATCCAGTGCTCCCTGATTCGCATGATTTAGATAATGAAGCACTTAAAGAGGGTTCTGTTACTCTCATTTTTATGATTTTTTATTGAAAAAAAAATTGAGATTATTTTACATAATTTTGAAAGAAATATTACGTTGAAACGAGATATGTCAGCACTTTTTTGTCCTTTATTTGCTTCTCTCCGTTTTCTCTAATTCTAAAGTCGTTGCCAAACACAAGTTCATAAACGCTCCTAGAAATATGCACTTCCATTGGTTCCCCATGATGTTCCATTTGTTGAGCCATACTTATTGCTGGACCAAGAATCTCAAATGTAGGCTTCTTTGTGCCAATAACACCAACCACAATAGGACCACCAGAATGGATCCCAACACGTATTTTCAAATTTAAATGATTTTCTTGATTCATTCGATTGATGACTTTAATTGCTTCAAGACCAAACGAAACAGACTCTTTTGCTTTCGTTGTTGGGCTTTCTGTATCTGAAAACACACCAGCAGCAGCCATATAACAATCGCCGATGCATTTCACACGTGTCATTGTACTAAAGTGACTTATCAATAAGTCATATTCTCGGAAAAGGATGTTAAGTGTTGACATAACTTCGGTAGCAGATAATGAAGCACACCAAGGAGTGAAACTGACTATATCGATGAAAACAATTGATGCATTTTGAACCAAAAAACCAATATTTTCTTGTCCTGCTTGAATGGATTGAACAAATACAGGAGGAAGTATGGAATTAAGCATCTTTTCACATTTTTGTTTTTCTTCAGATAGAAGTTGATTATATTGAACCATTTGAGTTTCATTTTTTAAAATAATTACACTCATATTACCCGAATAGATAGTTGTTATTTTAAAATGCAAAAATGCATTATCTATTCTTAGTTTGGCCATTTCGGGAAGCTTATAAGCGGAAGAATTTTGATTCTTTATAGTATTCGTATCAAATCCTTCTTGCTCTAAGAAAGCATGAATATCATCACCCAGAGAAAAGGCTTTTCCAAATAAACCTCTGGCCGCAATATTCATTAAGGTAATTTTATGTTGATGATTGTAAACAATAACAATATCAGGGAGATTCTCAACAATTTGATCAAAAAACTCTGAGTCTCTTTTGGAAAAATCACTTGATGACCCAGATAAATCTCCAGATAAAACGCTAATAATTTTTGGGGTATGAAGGATTGTATCAGATGGGCAATGCATAAGTAAGCTTAATGCATAATTTAGTTTCTTCTTTGTTATATTGTTTTGAAAATATAGCTTTATCAACAATAATATAGATATAATTATGCATAAAACAATTGATATAAGACTTGTATCCATCGAAGATGTAATAGATTTTTGTATTGTTGGAATAATGGAATCAAACATTGGGAATAAAAAGAATTCATACAAATTGAATATGACCAAGTACCACAACTCGGTAAATATTTCATCATGTGTATTATATGTAGGATATTCGCCACTTAAAAACCCTTGCAGTATATGTTGAGCCCATGTTTCAACAAGAAGAATTTGGAGGGTTGGGGGATAACATTCATATATTTCTCTAATAGATGTTGGAGAAGTATTTAATTGACTTCTATTACATCCCCTTCGCAAATCCACTTTTTTAATCTCTTCTTCAAATAATGGAAATGGTGGAATATTTGCAGAAGAATTACCAAATCTGACCACTGTATAATGTGCGCGAAATGTATCAATTCTAAATGAAGCTCTTTTTGCCAATTCATAAGCATCAAGATCACTTGTTTGATATCCATTTATTGTTGCTACTGCATTATTAAATCCCATAAACATTCCCACAATGTAACCAGATGTACCAAGAATATGATCAAGATGAGGTGCATTTTGAAGAAGCATTTCGCACATATTTTGTATTAATCTAGATAATATAAGTGAAGAAAATGAAATACATGCTGTTAATAAAATCCCGGAAATCAGAAATAAAAGCTTATGTCCAATTGACCCAGAACCGAAGTCAGAAGCCGATGCCATCACTTTCAATAAATGCTCTTCTTGTTTGGAGATTTCTTTATCAGAATCATTCTTTTTGGATATTTCGCTCTTCTCTCTTTTTAAAAGCCGAAGGTTATCAGATAAAGAACTGACAACATTCTTGGGGATAGAAAGTAAACATAAATATATATTCTTTTGATCCATTTGAATTCGATAATATGAGTACCAAAAAACCAAATATATAAGCAAAAACATAATAACTGGATATATATATCCAAAGTATGTCACAATATTAATTATTCTCAATATCGACATACTCAATGTTTGAACAAGTAGTTTAAGAGTGGTACTCATTGATGCCGCAATGGGTGCACAATTTAAGGCAGGATTAAGGAGGATTGAGTTATTAAGAATAGCTTCAGTTAAAGGTTCTACTTCTGCTGCTTTTGTTGCTTGAAAAGCATAATCTGTCATTATGAGATGGTAGGATGTCCTTTGAGGCATAGGGCGGTTTGAGGCCAAATATTGAGTATATAAGATACTAGATCCAAAAACAACAGATTGAATTTCACTATATGCAGGATCATCATTCCCAATGGATCTATAATCCGATAGTTGTTGAAGAGATGAATACACCGTTTTTGCCAAAAACAAAACCTGATCTCTTGTTTCATTTGAAGAACCCAAGGCTTTTGGAACATAACCTTTGAGGTCAATTTTAAGGAATAATGGATTTCCAAGAGGTGAATTTTCGAGAACCATGTGGTGAATAAGGGCTGGTATCTGAAAATTCAATGATCTTAGGAGAGATAAGTGATAGATTATTCCAAGAGGTTTGGATATATAATCAATGAAAGGTTGAGTATATAGTATCAACAAAAATGAAGGTAAAACAAAGAGAAAAACAATGATAGTGAGCATAATGTTCGAATATAATAACGATGGATAAGAAATGTTATCAATCCTTTCTTTAATAATGGAAGCTAAATTGGAGCTTTTGCTATCCTGAAGAGAATCATCGGCTTCAAAATCTGTACCTATTAAACTTTCACTTGGATCAGAATAAGATCTCTTGGCAAGTATAGTCTTTCTCGGTAGTTTTGGGAAGTATTTTAGACCTAATTTGTGAGTCTGATCTTCCATTATGCTGATGCCTCTTTTGATCAAATTCATGTTTTCTCTCCACATATTTTTTGCCTCTACATCAGCTAATACTTCGGAAACATATTGGGAATAAAGTCGAGCAACAAATCTATTATTTGGATATTCTGACAATATGTGATTAATCTCCGCCGTTGAACGAGCAATGGAGTCATATGATAAAGATATTGATGAATCCATTTCTTCTAAATTGCCTTGAATTACCTGATCCCAAACATTACGAAGATTTCTCTTTGCAATATTGACGATTTTTTTGGAATACTCAATTTTTTGCTTGAGAACCGGGGTTAAGTTGAACTCTCGTTGTTGAAGTATTGACAGCATTTGCATTGAAATTTGTTTAGAGAAAGATTTTTTGGGACATTTTTTATCAATTTGCTGAGATATATATGATAACAATGAGGACTCTTCAGGATAGATCGCAACAAACTTCGCAAAAATAATCCACCCTTCTGGAACCTCTGGCCATTTATTAATCACCATCTTGAAAACAGACCAGTCAATACAAATAGGATGTGCAATCGACAAACCATTTATTCCACACCTCAATGCAATTTTATAATCATTACATTCTTCGATATTACCATTATCGAGCCATGAATCAAGAATCAATAAAAATTTTAAAAATCTCTTTCTAAAAAGCAAATTGCTTAGGAAAAACGATAAAACACCTGAAAGAATTAATAATAATAATAGTTTTTCGCTAGCATTATTTTGATAATACTTATGGAATAAGAAAATCATTGTATTAATTGTACCAAAAATGGATATGGAAAAATAGAAACTCTTCAAAGCTTCATTAATGATAGAACCAAGCATAAATGGGATAAAAAGCGAGAAAATATAGGAAAACAGAACCAGAAACGACATTACAGTTTCAATATAACCAGAAAACAGAGATCCCAATCCTCCAAAGAAGTTAACAGATGATACCATTATAATAATTGCACAATTTGGGGTCTTCAGGATTGTATTAAAGGAAACAGGACGAAATACAAGGGAAGAACTCAATACAATGAAATAAAACCATAGCAAGAGCACACAAAAAACTATGCAAATAACAGAAGAATATAAGGTAATGGTATCGATATTGGAATAATTAAAATAATATGATATTGTTTCTCCAGAAAGCCTCAATGAAAACGCAATTAAGTATCGAAAAACAATACAATTAGAAATTTCAATGATTCTAGGTGCTAATTCAGAAATTTTTGATGTTTTGTGATAGTTTATTGCATTAATTAGATAAAAAAGCAAAATAAAAATGAAAACAACCATTATTGTGCATAGTATATAAAATGAGTATTGTAACCGATTGGTTTCTGAGATAAAATAGATGAAAAATCCTAATAATTCTAACACAGATTTTTCTCTTGAGCCATTTGTCCAATAATTTTTGGAATTAAGGAAAAAAGATGGACTTATAAACTGCATAGCCAAAAAATATTCAAAAACATAATGAATAAAAAACCAAGGATTATGAATAGAATCAATATGTATCAATAAATTAAAAATAAGATTTCTAATAAACTTGCTCTTTTTTCTTACAAGAAGACCGTTATATTTCTCTGAAGAGGTGATTTCAAGAAGGGCCGGGGAGGAATTCCTAGTAGTTAGAGTAGTATCAGCTATTGACTGCATTTTATAATAATTTTAAATCAAATATTTGTTAAGAAAATTCATATTATTAACAAAATATTCAAATAAAATTCTCCTCAAAATAACGTTTAGAGGGTGAATACGTTTCACAGTTTTAACCAACATTACGTTATAACCTAAACAGAATAAAAATCCAATATTCTTTTGTTTGTGTACTTCTTTAGAACGACATCTATATTAACATTGTCTGGCGAAACTTTTTTGACAGCATTTATATATATATTTATTGGTTCAAATACCGAATTTTCAATACCAATTTCTTTTTGCGGATTGAGAACCATCACAACTCTTAAAGGAGATAAACTAAGTCCCTTGGCTTTATTCAAATGATGTTGAGGGTAGTCCTTCGCGTATGGAGATCGAACCCATATTGATAAATCAATATATTGATCCGTATTCAAGTCAGAAAAAAATTGAAATAAACCAAATCTGGCAGCAAAAAGCATTCCTGCTTCGGTCATAAATGAAATGATACCATTTTGCAAGATTATAATATTTGAAACTTTATATGGTAGGTGACAATCTTTTGAAACAGCATATAAAGAAATATGAGTCATTAGATCACACATTGATTGAATACAAGGAGGAATTGGCAAAGAACCATATATACAGACCTGGAGGCTGAAAAAAATCTTTAAAAAATCAAAGATCTTGGTTAAGGAAATATCCCTCAATTGTTTTCTAATTATATCAGAGATTTGAGAAAAATCCAAAGATGGAGCATGAACCATATTTAGTGGTGGTGGGAACTTTGATACATTATGCTTCGACATGACTCCAAATATAATATATAATGACAAAGTTGAAAATTTCCAAAACCCACTTGGGCAATATTCTTTGTCATAATAATCAATGTTATTTTGGATAAAATCTAGGATAGTGTCAATTTTGGAAGAGATTTCAATGCTATTCTCAAGAGCTTGCTTCACTGAAGTTTCACTAGGACAATCAACACTATTAAAAAGATATGATAACGAAGAATGAGGTATAAGAGATAATAATGGAAATGAGTTAATGACAGTGTGTTCATATTTTTGATTAGATAGCATCGTTTGCATAAAAACATGAAGCATTCCTTCTGGATAATTTAATAAAACAGCTTCTTTAAAGAAATTGTAATGATATCGCTTCAAGTTGGGATGATTTGCATACAAACCGGTAATGAATCTCCAGGAATTCTCATTAAATTGAGTCAAGCATTTGATAAAGAACCCCCAGTTAACTTTAATACAAATAAATGATAATAATTCACTGCTAAATATGGTAGATTGGGTGGAGCAATCATTACAATCTCCCCAGGGAAGATTGATAGTCTCATCCTCAACTTTCATTGACTGAAAGTTATCAAGATCAATAAGATAACAAATAAGGTTATTAATCATAAAAAGAATTTGCTCATGTATCATGAATGACACTTTATTCATTTGAGGGAAATCATTTTCGAAAAACTTATAGAGTTTTGATGTAGAGACAGAAAAGAGATAAAATGTTGAGTGATTAACTCCATACAAATATATATTAGAATCATTATCAATAAAAGAATTATATTCTTCTATCTCATCAAAAGGAGACGGAATTACAATTTCATTAACACTTACTATCCTCTCAGTTGTTCTATTGACTGAGAGAATCTTAGAACTATTCTTGATCAATATTGCAATTAAAACCTGATGTTTTAAATCCTCTTTCCACCAATAAACCCCTTTAAAAATACATTGACCTTTAAATGATATGGTTGAAACATCATCATTAGCTTTAATAGTTAAATAATATAATTTATCTTCTCTTTGTATAATAAATGCTGATAAAAACTGATTATTATACACATTAGATAACATTTTGATATCTGAGAAACGACAGTATTTCGAATTGGTGGTATCAAGAAAAGAAACCTCTCCATTGCCATAATAAACCCAAAGAAATCGAAAATTTTGGGAAAAATTACAATTTTCAGCATTAAAAATCTCTTTGGAGCAGTATATAGATTTAATTGAAGGATTATTCACTGAGCACGAGAAAAACTCAGTTTCCTCAGATGACTGCGCCAAAACAACACATTCATAGCTTATTTTTGAAGAAATTCTGAATGATTTGGATGAATTCGAGAAAAAATCAATTAATGAATAAACAATATCATAATCAAACATTATATTTTTATAAAAACATGATCTAAATCAATGCATAACCCACTATCTTCTTGTAGAAAGTCGAGGAGCAATGGAAAGAGAAGGATTTACAGTCTTAATGCGAACAATTAGATTTGCTTCAGGCTTCACAATCAAGCTTCTCCTTTTCCTTTCAATGATATTTTTCAAACCCGTTTCTGATCTACTTTCAAGCATATAAGTATAACCATTTTGGTAGACTTGATTTAGCTTTCCTAAATATACTCCATTAAGTATCTCTTCAGCTGTTGGTCGCTGATTAGGATCCATCTTCAAACAGGAATCAATTGTGGACTTGACTACACCGGGAAGGAAATCAGGGATCATATAATCACATTTGATTATCTGTTTAACAAGGAGTTTCTTTTTAGATTCGGTCCAAGGAAGAGCTCCTGTTGTAAGGCAGAACAAAACAATACCCAGAGACCAAATATCGCTCTTTTTTCCATCGTAAGGATGTCCACACAGGATTTCTGGTGCAGCATAGTATACTGAACCACATGGGGTATCAAAAAGCCCATTCCTGGAATATGCACACTCTTTTGCAAAACCAAAATCACCAATTTTTACACATAAATCTTTGGTAAGAAATATATTTTCTGGCTTAATATCTCTATGTGAGATATCTTTGCTGTGGAGAAAAGCCAACCCTCGAGTAATTTGCAAAAATATCTGCTGAATAACCATAGAATTGATCTTTGGATGTGTAGCAACATACTCAAATAGCTCTCCATTAGGACAATGCTCCATAATAACAAAAATCAAGTCAGTATCATAAATAATGTCAACAACCTCTATAAGGTTTGGATGTTTGATGTTTTTTTGTATCCTTGTTTCTTGCTCAAATCGGATAAACTGTTCGCGTTCCACTAGATCCTTCCGCGAGAAGATTTTGCAAGCAAAAAGTCCTTGGTTCCTAACATCTTCAACCAAAGTTACAACGGAATAAGCCCCTGTTCCGATAGTTTTAAGGTATTTATAGTGAGAAATCTCCGAAGGAAACTCTATAACAATGGAACAATCTGTAGCTTCTTTTATCATTCTGCTAACAAAAATTGCTATTGAAACACAAATTTTGAAAATAGAACTGAAATTGTGAAGAAAAGTTCTTTTTTTGAATGTTATTATTCTCATATTTCAAACAAATAAAAAACAAAATTTACATATTTATCGATTCTAGTGCTTCCTCTAAAATCAATAATTGTTGCGCAAGAATTACTGTTTGAGGATTATAGTTACTTGGGATTGGGTCTCTGTTATATGGCCCATCTTTTTGCGACATTATGAAGGCCTTTAGACTGTCCAAACCATTCATTCCAAGTTGATTCTCTAGTGTAGCCCTGATCATTTCTGCTCTATAGAATAGTGAATCGCCATCATTCACAGTAGGGAAGTTAATTTCTTGATCATTCACCATATATTTTCGAGCTGATTCAAATTCATCGAATTCATCACTTGAAGGGTTGTCTTCAATTTCAAGTGCTTCTTTGAATAGTTCAATTTCGTTCCGTATTTTATTCAAATGACTTCTAGCAACTTCAATAGCTTTATGTGGTGGCTGATACTGTACCTTAGCGTTATGTTTTGCCATGTTGATAGTATCGGGTGAGAGAAGTCTAGGGCTGTGAATTTGAGGATCAAATGCATTTGTATCGATATCGTTTGAAGAATCAGCAACAACTTGTTGAATAGAAAAACCAGTGAGATCTTCTTGTGCTCTTTTCCGGGGATCTGGTTGATCTGACTGATGTTTCTGATACATTTCAATTCTCTCTTTGTTCATTCTTGCAGCTCTTTGTTGTTCTTCCCACAAAAGCCTCCTTTCTTCTTGAGTAATTTCATGCTTAGTCTTCTTTTGGGGTTTCTCTAGGGCTGACTCTGGTCTGGGTTTTGGCTTCGTAGGGGGTTTAAGATCACGGGGGATATCAAAAGAATCATCAAGTAAAAATGGATTTTTGCCATTCATTTGTTCTAGTACTCTCCTTTTGTTTTCATTTGCCTCTTGTTTTTGTTTCCAGAATATCACTTCAGGATCTAGGAAAGGCATCGAGTAAGGAGTTTGATCAGTATCAATAACCTGATCATTATTATTGTAGTTTTGCTGCACATTATAATTCTTCTGATACTTATATTGCTCATAGATTTCATTTCGATCAATTTCGTCCTGTATTTGCTTTTGGATTTGCATCTTTCTTCTCATTTCTTCTTCAGCCTTTTGCTGCGCTATTGCCGCCTCTCTTTGAATTTGTTCTTTTTCAAGCCTCATAAATAGTTCATACTCGTCAGCTTCCCTTTTCTTCTTGATTTCCTCAGGATCAACCTTTTTCTTCTGTTTTGCCACCTCACTAGATCTAGGAGTCCTCCCAGCTACTGATGAAGGTCTTTTAGGTTCAATATGCTCTTTGTTTTCATCTTTTAGAGGTTTAGGAATACTTGGTGTTTCAAGAGTAATTCTGACATTATTCTCTTCCAATAATGTTACAATTCTTTTCCTAATAAATGGAAGAGATAATATTTGGTTAATAGATGGCCGATTTCTCGCATTTTTAGTTAACATTTTATCAACTAAAGATTTTAAATCATTTGAGTACATAGATGAAATCGGAAGATACTTTCCTCTGATGATTCCAACGATTAGCGCATTCATATTATTCGCATTAAATGCGTGTTTAAGGGTACACAGCTCATATAATATGCAACCAAGAGACCATATATCGGTTTTTGAGTTATAAGGCTTTCCTTCACAGATTTCGGGTGATAAATAGTAGGGTGTTCCAATTTGTGTTTGACATAATTGAAAACTATTTTCCAAAACTCGAGCTATTCCAAAATCACCTAGTTTTACTTGGCCATTTTTCATTAAAAAAATGTTCTCTCCTTTCAAATCCCTATGAAGAATTTTTCTATCATGAATATACTTGATAGCCAACGCAATTTGTATAAAATCGTGCAGTATTTCTTCCTCAGTAAACAGTTTTTTGTTTTGCTTCTCAATTTTTTTGGATAAATCACCTCCATCGGCGTATTCCATAACTATATACAAATATCCATTCTCTTGAAAACTCTCTATGTAAGATATAATAAATGGATGATCCAAAGAAGATAATAACTTCACTTCTTGTTCTGCAGATTCTCGTTCTTTAGCCTGAAGGCGATTCAACCGAACTTCCTTAATAACATAGTAGGTTTGGTCTCCGCGAGACTGAACGAGCGTAGCTCGTCCATAACTTCCTTCTCCCAATAGCCGAATCTGCTCATATTTGTCCATTAACGTTTTTACTTTATGGAGATGAACTTTTTTAGGGTTTTTTTAGATGAAAATGCTGAGAGTTGCTGGAAATTTCGAGGTAAATCATTGTGTTGTGAGTACAAGAACGAAAATGGAACCCCATATTTCCATTTCAAGACGAATGAGAGGGGATTTTATTTATATAGATCATTTTCCGGCGCTCCAGAAACCTTTCTTGATGAATTGTTGAATTTTGAGATAGAAAATATTCCTAACCCTCTTATTGAAGGCCCACATTTCATTATATATTTCGATTCAAATCGAAAAATTGTGGTAGTATCAAAAGACCGAATTGGACTTTTTAGCTCAATAATTAACAAGGAAAGGTTCGAAATTTCTTCGCATTATATTGACGGAGAGGAAATTCCTCCAGGATTGTCGGTATTCTATGAGAATGATGAAAAACATATTGCTTATCAAAGTGTAATTCCTAAAAGAATAACCAGCGATTTAAGTGTAGACGATGCATGCAATATGCTTCAAAGCGCATTGGTAGCTTCAGTAGTTGATTGTCCCGTATTATTTTCTGGAGGACTTGATTCATCCCTTCTTGCTGCATCTCTTGCTTTACGAGGCATGAAGAGAATAGAGCTCATTAATTTTTGTGCAGATGAAAATGCTCCAGATCGAATTTCATCATTAGAATCTCAAAAGGATCTTGAGCTTGCATTTCCAAATACTGAATTTGTAATGGTGCAGCATTTGATGAAGTCAGATGATTTGAAACCATATTTACCTACAATTAGCACCCTGATTCCTCCTTCACCTAAAACAGAAATGAATCTAAATATTGCAATGACTCTCTATGGTGGAATTGAAAGATCCAGGAGTAATTTGGTCATGACAGGACTAGGCGCCGATGAGTTATTTTGTGGGTACATGAAAATGAGAGATGAAACTGAAGCCGATGATCAAATTGCCGAACACATGAATAGGCTGTGGATACGAAATGGAGGCAGAGATGATCGCGTAGCAATGTATTTGGGTTGTTTCGTGATATGTCCATTTCTTTCTGATGTATTCATTGAAACAGCAATGAAAATCCCCTCTTCAATGCTTGTTAAGAGTGAATTACCTAGGGGACAAGGAGAAAAGTGGATACTACGTCAATTAGCTTCTAAACTTGGCCTAGCTTCAGCTTCTAAAAGGCCGAAGCAAGCAATGCAGTTTGGAAGCCGAGTTGCAAAAGCAGCCTGGAGAGGCAATGAGCCAATTCCAGAATCTTAACTAAAGTTTTCTTGTTTCCTATCATTTTTAGTAGGAGTCAAGCAGGCTGATATTATTAAATGATTTGAGTGAACTCCACTCTTTGATAGTTGCCCTTTATAGTTTTTCTTTTTCTCGCTTAATAGTTGAGATTCTAATTGAGCTATCACTGATTCTATATGCTGTTTCTCTTTCATAAATTCTATTTCGATAGAGTACCATTTTTGAGAATGCCTATCTTCGGCAATTTTCATTTGATTTTGATGTTTTTCCATTAACCTTTGACGATTCTGTTGCCATTGTTTTTCCCAATTGACCTGTTGCTGGTATAGCTGGAAAACACCAATTGCTTCTGCTTCTTCTCTATATGCTTTTGCTTTTTCATATTCTCCAGTAGCTCTAAGTGACCTTTCTTGATATATTATCTGGAGAACATCATTAGAGAGTTTCCTAAAATGAGGAGGTGGGTCTTGAGAGAATTTTGCATCAAGTTTATCTAACTCAATTTGTTGCTTCTTTTCAAGATTTTCTTTTGCTTTATTATAGGCATTGTCATAGTTATTTTTGGTTTTTTGATATTCTGATACCAAAATATCTAGTTTCTGTTTGGTAGCCTCGATTTTAGATTCTATTGACCCCAATTTCACTTGATTATGTAAATCTGCATGTTTTTGATATTTAATTAGAGAAACTTCATTAATCAAACTATCAATTTTTCTCGCCAAATCATAATCTGGAATTTCCAAAATTTGAGCTTTTCGATTTTTCAATGATATCAAAAGATACGGAATTTCATTTGGATTTACATTACTTATATCAAATCCCTCTAAAAGCATATCAACCATTCCATTGGTATTGATAACAGGATCATTATTCCGAGATTGAGATCTTGAAACCGAGCAGCTTCTATTTGGGGACATATATTGCGACATAATAGAGGCAGGAGGCAAAAACTCCCTTCTTACCAGTGTTGGCGGGGATTTCTTCATAAAATATAAAAGTGCTCAAATAATTTTTATGCAAACGATGAAAGTTAACAACACTCTGAATGAACCTCTCTATTCTTTGGTGTGGCAATCTTATCCTCTTCCGCCACTTGATGAGCTTGTAGATCTTGAGCAATTCTCATGAAAACAGGAATGATACTCAAGCGATCAAGCGCAGATGTAGTAAAAAACGGGTATTGATGTGTCTCTGCCCAGTTACTGAAGTGCGAAACAGGGACAACATGGTTGAGATCCTTCTTATTTGCAATAACATATATCAGACAGCTTTGAGGACAGTTACTCTTCAGCATCCTATGCCATTCATCAAGTGATTCAAACGAGTCTTGAGATGTTAATTCTGTAACAATAATTGCTGCCGAGGTACTTCGAGAATACATAGGAATTAGGCTTCGATATCTCTCCTGTCCTGCAGTATCCCAAATATTCAATGTTACTTCTCCTTTTCCTGTATCAATTGTATGTGCAACGTATGAAGCTGCAATTGTGCTTGGAGTTTTATCGCTAAATGTGAATGAGTTAAGCTGAGATATAATACTAGTCTTTCCAACCCCCGGATTGCCTACAATAATGACTTTATTGTCTGTTTTAGTTGGAACAAGTTTCATTTGTAGATTATGCAAAACGATAAAATAAAGTAGAATGATTAGAAACGAGAGAATTAAAATCGAGGATGAGGAGAGCCCGAATTCTCCTTTGTCCGGTCGTGATTATGGATCTAGCGTTGGTATTCATGATGATCCCAGAATGATGCACCTATCCCAAATGCGGTCTGTTTTAATGTTGAAGAATTCTCAGATAGAGAGACTTCAAGCCGAAATTAAAACTCTGATAAGAATTCAAAGAGATCAGGCAGAATCTTTAAGGAAAGCACTCGATGATCAGAAAGAGTTCTCGAAAATGATTGCGGATATTCAAAAAGCCACTATTAAAATGGGCAATAATCCCAGAAATCTGTCTTACTCGGTGGAAATGAGCTATGGGTCTTCATCAACAACATCTGATAGTCCAGCGAATTTTTTGGATGGAAATGTGTTTTTGAAGCTTTTTCTACGTAATGATGATGCCTCATTGGAAGAAGTGTTAAGGGTGTTGATTAATGTGACTGATGAGAATCTCCGCGGGTATATTGGGGAACAAATGCTAGTTCAAATGAAAAAGTTTCTTGAGATTCAAACAGTTTTTGTGAGGGTATTCGAGGAGAGTAATAGGACCTCTTTTGATCATTCTTTTGAGGTTGAAAGTCAAAAAATAATTGTTTGTAAGAAAGTTGTTTTTTGGAACAGGCTTCCTCAGGCGAAATTAATATATTCATCTGTAGCATCAATATCATTGGAGGATGGTGATGGCCTTGTAGGGTTTTGTGCCCAAGAAAAAGAGCCAATCACACTATCAAACCCAAAAAAACATGAGAAATACTCACAAATCGATTCAACATTTTTACATTCTGCTGAATATGTTCAATTGATTCCCATTACAAATGCTCAACAAGAAGTCATTTACATTGTAGAAATAATAGACACTTGTGACTCAAGTGGAAATGTATCCCTACCAAAACCAGAAGTAATATTAATTATCGAAATGCTTGCTGCTTTCATTAAGGCCATTGCTACAATACAAGAAGATAAACAAGATTCATTGTCAAAGATCCTATTGGATACTCAACAATCAAAACTATATGGAGATCATCCTTATTCTATTATTGAGGCAATTAAGAATACTGCAAAAAAGGCATTGGCCTGCGAATCTGTTCAATTTCTTTTTGTTGACGACGAAAATGAAACATTTTGTGAAATTCAGTCCCCAACAAAAAAGATTTTATATTCTTTTAATGATTGTGGAATAGCTAGTAGATCATACAAGTTATCACAAATTATTAGCGTCCCTATAGCAAAAGAAGATCTTGGTTTTTCCATAACTTTTGATGGTGAATATCCAAATGGGCCTGTTATTGCTTTTCCTGTAATGAACTCTAAAAAGAAGATTACCTTATTGACCGTGGCGCGTCAAAAGAGAAATAGTTTGATTTTTTCTACAAATGATGAACATTTAATTGAAGCATTTTCTAAAGTTGTGAATAGTGAATATGATAATTTGATGATTGAAGACTCTAGAAACATTGAATTGGAAAAATCCAAAGCATCTCATCAGCATTATACTTCCTTATTATCCATTGCCCAAAGCCTATCATCAACACTTGATCTCAATAGTCTCATTAATAAGATAACTGTTCAAGCCAAAAAATTTTTAATGGCAGATAGATGCTCTGTTTTTTTGGTGAATGAAGCAGAAGGTAAACTCTGGTCACTTGTTGCTCTGGGAGAGTCTGAAAGGATTTATGTTAATATTGGAGAGGGTATAGCGGGTTCATGTGTCTCTACTGGCGAAACTATTAATATTGTTGATGCATATCAAGATTATCGTTTTAATCCCAATGTTGACAAAATTACTCATTATAGGACGAGAAGTATATTATGTTCTCCAATTAGGAATCAATCCCGGAAGGTGATAGGATGTATCCAAATGATTAACAAATTAGGGTCTAACTCTTTTTCTGAAACTGACATCGAATTACTTAGTGCTTTTAATGTTTTTTGTGGAATAGCAGTATCTAATGCTCAGTTGTATGAAGAAGCAAAACTAAAATGCACAAGAATGTCAGTTCTTCTCTCTGTGTCAATAGGATTCACAGCTTCAAAAGATCTATACTCTCTTTCAAATCATATAACAGAAAAATCAAAAGAAATTGTTAATTGCGAAAAAAGTTTGTTGTTCCTATTCGATGAGGCAACAAATGCATTTCGGTGCATTAATCAGAAAATCACATCAGAAGTATCATCTAAATCTGATATTGTTTCATTTTGTGCTTTGACTCGAAATCAGATCCAGTCAAGCAATCCTTCAAAAGATAATCGTTTCAAATTGGATTATCTAAACAAAATTGGTCTTGAGGTCAAAAACATTTTATCCTATCCCGTGTTTAGTAGGACTAATCAAGTTATTGGGGTACTTATAGCGTTTAACAAAATCGGGTCTAATTTTTTTACCGAAACAGACCTTGATTTATTCAAAGGAATGTCTTTATTAGCGGGGTTATCTCTTGAAAGATGGCTAAGTGTTTTTCCTGATGCTTTATGCACAAGAGAGAAAACTTTGATCAGTTTAATGACTGAAAAAGATATGAAAACAGCAGCAATTCCTGATAAGTTGAAAATTTTCGATCCTCTGTTGTCTACATTGATTTCATGGGACTTCTCTCCAATTTCGTTTGCATTAAGTGACCTTAATAGGTTTATTCTCCACTTTTTTGATCATACAGGAATAATTACTGAATACCAGATTCCAATAGGTGTTCTAATTGGAATGCTTGATAAGAGTGAAGCTCAATCACGATTTTCTCCTGAGTTTAATTGGAATCATTCTGTTAGTATGATTCATTTTGTTTTTTTGGTAATGCACCATTGTAACATTTTTTCTTTCTTTTCCAAAATAGAACTCTTTTCTATCCTAATGGTTGCGATTAATTTTTATATTGGATATGGATCACAGGCTTTTTCTACTAGTGAACAGAAATATCGGCTATTATCAAGACTATATAACAATAATGATGTTGATACTTCAATGAGATTATCATTGTTGATATCCCTTGTTTCTGATTCACAAATTCTAAGATCGATGTCAATACCTGATTCCCAAGAGTTTTGGGGACTAATACGTGAACTATATTTAATGGCTTCGAAATCCAAAAGAAATGAAACCATTGATAGCATATTAGCGATTTTAAGATATAGAAGTACTTTAGATTTATCTAATAAGAGTCACAAAATTCTTATTATGGCTTCTTTAGTAGCTAGTGCTGATTTATTTTCACAATCGAGGATATGCACCGTCATAAAAGAGGAGAAACAAAGAAAGCATTGCACGAAATCATTTGATGATTTAATTGGAATGGTAAAAGTATTGTCGGCTTGCATACCCCAATTCAGATCGTTGCCGAACTGGATTCTCTAAATATTGTTTTCTAGCAACTACATTTTTTTTCGTTTTTTTTTGGGATAGGTGTTGTCTTTTTTAGGGATGTTGTACAGTGGCTTTGGTATCCTTGCTGAATTGCTTCCATAAAAACCTCATTGATTGTATCACCTGTAAGGGCTGATATAGAAAAAACCTCATATTCATCATTATGAATAATTGGGGGATCTGAGAGTGTGTCTTTTTTGTTGATTGCTATAACAATTCCGGTTTCAGCTTCACACTTATCTTTAACCAAATCACACCAACTGTTTATTGCCTCGCATGATGAAGGAATATCATAAGATGCAACTATTATCACGCAATCTGCACCTCGTAAAAAATTCCCACAAAGACTTTGATATCTTTCCTCGCCAGCAGTATCACATACAATAACGTTTAGGTTTGTTCCATCATGGTTTACAGTTTTCTGAACTTGAGCAATCCCAATTGTTGGGGTAATCCGATTATTATATTGTCCAAACATCCACCTATTGATAATTGATGTTTTTCCTACATTTGCATTTCCTAAAAATACAATTTTTATCCTTTCAGGTGTTGCAAAAATTGGATCAAATTCAACCATAAAACTCTGCACAGATTTTTACTATATTTGAGCTGCTGGTATTTTTTCAAGCCACTCCATGAAAGATTGAACATCTACATTAAAAGATGACCCTCCAACAGCATAAAACCTGTAAAACTCCTGTCCCATTACCATTGCATTTGTATACATTGCTAAATGAGCAAATGGTGGCATGCTATGACCGGATCCCTGTCCTCCATATAAACCACTTGACTCGACCGGCATTATTTCAATCATAGTAGCATCAGGACCAGAAAAGAGAGCATTATACATAGCTCCTCCATGAGCACCAATTATCATTGTGGTTTTTTGGAACAACTCAAGAGTTTTCTCAAATGAGTAATCAGATGGTCTAAATAGAACAAAGTTATTACCAAACCTATTCCTTAATTGTTTCTCAAGCTCATTTTGATTGGAAATTATTCTAGTATTTTTTGAAGTGTCAGATGATGTTCTAGATATAAACACAACCTTATTTGCATTAGAATAATCAAGTTTCATTCCAATTCTTAACTGTTCATGGTATAGGGGGTTTATAACAGGGACTATTTCTGGAAGTATCAGTCTCTTTGCAGAGATAGACCCGCCTCGATTTAATACAGTTTTGAAGCCCCATCTTTTCAGTATGTTTGGTATAGTTTGAGTATTCCAGCTACTCATTACAAAGGTAACATCGCTTGGTGGTATCCCAGTGGCCATTAACATTAACGCAATATGTGGTACTCCGTTATCCAGAAAATGCTGGAAGTATTCTACTTCGTGCTTGGTTATGTACATTGCTGTGTCGAATTCGGGGGAATCTGTGAATTGGGGCTCAGATGCTACATTAATATAATGTGTTTGATTTGAATGACCATCAAAATATCCTCCAAATTTCCCATTCTCAATTACTCTAACAACTCCTGTCATAGAAATATTTGCATCCAGAAAGTGCCTCATGTTTTCATCTTGTTTCCAGAACCATTCGGCTGATTTTGCGTCTAGTCCACTAGGAATCCTCCAATGAAATGCTGGCATTGTCATAAAAATTTGCTTCCATTTACCATGATTAACCTCTTTCTTAATAATTGAGTGATTCAACTCTGGAGAGATCCCATTATCAGTAGGGTAACCATTCTTGTTGAATTCAACACGTTTCAAATTTTTCTTTGGTAGATTTTCTTTAGTTTTTTCGCCTTTTTCATTTTTCTCAACAATAATTGGTATATCTTCTTTTGTGATTTGCTTAGTCTTCAATTCCACTGGATTTTCAAAAAATCGTCGCTTAGACCATCTAGAAACCAAAATAATTGTAGATAATGCACACCAAACAAATGAAACAACAAAAAGAACCTTTAGAACAAATCCTTTCTTATTTGACATGCAGCAGTTCTGCTTTACAATGTAAACCTAACTGTAATAATGACTTTATTTAATCGGAATACAACAACAGTGAGAATTTGATCCAAACAAAAAAGTGGGAAGATTTTACGATTATTGAATACAATTGGTTTCTAATGATTTGGTTTTTTCTAATTTCATTAATAAAGTGCGAAAGTACATATAGCAACATGTTTTATACTCAAGGACTCTCTATATTGAGTCAAAATAATATTGAAGTATTAGAATGTGTTTTTCATTACGTTTTATCTCCATTTAAAGGCGCAGCTATTCATTTCACTTCAAATATTGTGTATTCTAATTTAACGGTTTTACGTACTGTGTTTAACTATTGTATATCTAATGATATCAATGGAGCCATTAATTTTGTGTCCACACATGGAGATTTTCATTTGTCTGAGACTTGTTTTGTCGAATGCTTGGCTTCTTCTCATACAGCATTTGGGTTTATTGGTAGGAGAATTTCCAATGAATATATATTTATTACAAACACAGAACATGATATGAATAGACAATTTGTTTTTCAAGCTTCTGGAGAGAGTTCTCTTCTAACAATGTCAAATATATCGAAAATTAATATCAAATCATCAGGATTTGAAATACGTGGTATTAATCCTAATTTTCATGTATGTCTATTCTGTTCGTTTTATAAACAATGCTCAACGATGTCATATGCATTTAGTTTCGATAAATCGGATCTATATTGCTTCAATTACACTAATTTTGTCGAGTGCTCGGCTTCACAGCCAATGAATATGGTTAAAACCAGGGTGATATTATTTAGTTGTATATTGATCTCTAGTTCACGCTATGAGTTGAATTGTAATTGCATTAAGTGCCATTTTGATCATATACAAGACCAATCATTTGATGTAACAGATTGTATTTTTAATAGTTCTACTCCAACATATCAAATTGATGTTAAATCATGTGTATCCTTAAGCAAATGTAACCATTATTCTGATTATCAGAAAAAAAGAATTTTTGATTTTAATTATATTACATGCTTCTTGATTGAAAATTCATTATTTATAGAAACCAAATCTGATTCGAATGGAGGATGCATATTTTTAAAACCAAGTTTTGGAAATATTACGATTTTATACTCATCTTTCCAGAGTTCTTCGGCTTTGAACAATTTGAAAAACTCCCAAGGAGGAGCAATATATTTAGATGGTGAGACCAGTTTATTCCAGATGAAATATTCTTGCGTTTTTTCTTGTTTTTCAGATAATTCACATATGGGATTTTTGTGGGGTTCGAGCATTAGTCTAGTATTATGTTCGATAGTTGCCTGTTCTCCAAATTCAGATATTCATGGTCCAATTACATTAATGATTTCAAAAGGAATATTATCATGTAATTCTAGCAAGAATTATGCATCGGATTACCCCATTTTATCTGGAGTATTTATTGAAATAACCCAATCAAACTTACAAAATAATAATGCAATAAGTGGGACTGGCGCCAACTCAAAGAATATATGGGTAAATTATTCTAATTTCATTGGAAACAAAGTCGAAAAGTTTATAATTTTTTCCAATAATTTATATGTTAAATCTTGTTCATTTTTTTATAATAGTCCAAACCTTAGTTTTCGAGCTATTTTTGATCTATTATTTGGACAGTGCACATTTGATTTGATTCCAACAGGTAGTTTCATTTATACTCAGAATTGTAGCATTACAAATTCTATATTCCTATATCCAATAGAAAGAATTGATGATACTCAGTGTTATATTACTTTAAAACCTGAAAAGGAGGGAATTGATTTGAGAGCTTTTTTTATTATAATTTTTATAACCATATCTTTGTTGTTAGCCATTTTATTGTTTGCAAACATTAAAAAAAGACTAGAAATTGAGAAAAATTTGAATTTAGAAAAGCAATTACTTATTGAATTTGGCTGAAAAAAGCAATTTCTAAAAAAATGAATCTCACATGTGTTCTTATCAAATGAAATGTGATAGATACTGTGCTTTGAATACATGAATGATGAATTGATATTGTAGAATAACTTGTCACTGAAAATACATTCCCAGTGATCCAATAGACAGTATTATAATATCCAAAATCAAACGAACAATCATAAAAACTTGCCTTTGTGTATAAAAAAGTATTAATGTTCTTAATAAATAAACAATTTTTCCAATGATTATTAGTTACACTTGAAAAAAGGATTCCATGATTGGTGCAAGTATTGTTAACTAAATTATGGAAGCTCATTATGCAATTACTTGCAGAATCAAGCATCTCTATTGCCATCCCTTCACATTGGGTTATAACACCTCTTGATGATACCCCAGAGATTACTTTAAAATAATAAATCCCTGTTCCATGCCTCTCTATCAGATTATTTGTAGAATTGAAATCATTGGCAATGTTGGCTTTTGAAAACAAAAAAGATCCATATGATCCTATTCTTTGTTTGTTACACAGCATCACAACAAATAATCCAGCACTTGCATTAGAACATTCAACTCTGTAGCCATGTGATTGAACACCAGAACACAAAAAAAAGCAGGATTTTTGCATTATGAAAGACTTGCATGAAGAGTCAATATAGAAAGCTCCTCCGAATCCGGTTAAAGTAGAACAATTATTAAAATTACAACACGAAACGAATATATCAGATGTAACAGCAAGAAAACAACCCCCATTCCCTGATGACATAACATTACAAAATGAAATGTCAACAAAATCCACCTTTGAGTTTTCATCCTTCATATTTATGCAGCTTTTTTGAATAATAACAACCTTGTTTAGCATAAAATTGACTGAAGATCGTTCAAAACTAAAAGATTTGGTATGGATTGAATAATAGATTGAAGAATATGTTTTATGAAACATTGATTTTCCAATTCTAATGCAAAAGTTGTTAAACAATGGACTTAAATTATAACTATTAGCTAAATTTAACCGCAACAGAGTCAAGTTGGACATAAGTGTAATGAAAAAAGTGATTATTTAAATTACAAATTCATTCAAGGTACCAAAATGGACTTTTTCATAGATATGATTGAAGAAATTTCATTCTCCCAGTTCTCAAACAAACATTTAATTCATTGTGAATCATTCAGCCAGAAAACTTCAAGGATACTTATTACCATGTGAGAAACCGATCCTTCAACATCTACATTCGATGAATACAAATGAAAACAATTGAAAACACAAAATTAACTCCTTAAAAAATCATTCAAGATAAGATATCCAAATTGAATTCATCCAAAGAAGTGCTTATAAACACTTGTTTAATTTCTTGTGATATTTCATAATCAATAAATGAGTGCGATATCATTAATTTGTATCATCAAATATCTAATACTAGAATTGAGGAAAAGAATAGCCAAAATAATCCTCTGGGGTTGAGTACTGACATAATTGTATTACTACCAGGATCTCAATTTTCTGGGATAAAGAACAAATTACTAAAGGAAGATGGTAGGAGAATTTTTTTATCTATGTTTTCAATCGAATTGTTTCAAGGACAACATCATTATCTGGACATGGAAGGGGCATTTTATTAAATGGAGATGTATATTCAATCAACGAATCTGCGCTTATTATAATAATTTAGGAGGAATGAACAATTCACTTGAAATGACTACAACCTATCAAATGCAATTCTCCAATTGTTTTGATGATAATCCACTTCCGCATAAATCATTAAATCAATTCCGTAATTTTGAGCTCTTTTCAATATCCCCCATGTTGGGAGATAAGTGTGATATTATCATATCTCAATAGGTCTGAACAAGTTTTTTTAAAAGCTTGCCAAAAAAGTGGAAAAATAAATGGAATACAAAGTGTATCTTTTTAATGCAAATGATTATCCAATTTGTTGTGTTGGTAATATTGATGCCGAAATTAGTTCATGGGATGCATTATTTGAGACAGTTTATTCGGATTTAAAGAAGAATCGGCAAAATTTTGTAATTATTCCAAAAAAAGTTTTCCAAAGATATCGAGTTTTATATCTAACAATTTCTGATAATGAAAATCAATTTATTGAGGCTGATCTAGAAGATGATTTTCATTTAGAAGAGCAATTTGTTTTTTTACCGTATAATTTTGTAGGTTATACCTTTAAGTCCAAAGTGTCAAGAATAGACAAAGACAAAGAATGTATTGTAGAAAAGAAGAAACATCCCAAGGAACAAAATCGGTTGGATATTGCTGAAAGTCATGTGGTAATGTCTCATTCCAATTTGTCGATTGGGTTTTGCCAATTATTCGGGTTCGATGATGTTCCAGCTTATTTAAATTTTTATGATGAAAAAATAGATATAAATACTATTATCGAGCTTTGGAATGATAGATATCAACATTTAAGTATAGAATATAATTTGCCATTTCATGCTTTTTCAGGTATTGATTCTTTTTGGGATTTGTATTCATTGCACATCTTGGCATGTTTATCTGGATCACACGTTGTGTTTAAACAAGAGAAAATAGAATTTGTTGTTGGACATAACATCCCATTGAGTAATATTATTGTATCGATTAAGAAAAAAATGGACAGAGATTTTGTTTTTAGTTATAAAAGAATTTCATCCCATTCACCAAACCAAGAGAAAAGCAAAAACAATTTAGGATTTGAACCAAATAGGATGTATTATCCAAAGTACTCTTTGGTTCTTAAAAATCCTCCTAGATATAATCTTAATGGATTTCTACCTTTGTTTAAGTTTTATTGCACATATCGGATATCTGAAAGAATATTGATTAATAATAAGGGTTTTCTGCCTATAGAAGGCGAATTTTATGAATATAATGGTAATTCAGGAGATATTGCGACCAAGTGCAAGATTCCAAAAGTTAAAAATGACTTTTGTCATATTGTAAACGAAGATGGGTTTCTTATTTCTAGAGATGAAATAGAATTATTGCAGAGGCGATTTTCATCACAGTATAACCAAATGATCAATGTACATGGGTTGAGTGTTCTCAATATAGTTAAAATTGTATATGATACTTACCTCAAAATGAGATCTTCAATTCAATCGAAAAGCTATAATCCAACTAGGCTTCTTAAATTCCAAAATGATTTGGATATTTCCCACAAATATGCTACTTTTAAAGAGATCAGGGATTTCATTATGTCATCAAAAAACCAAATTAACAATGAAATAATGTTTTTGTTTAGTTTTAATGATTTCCCAACAGGTTATAAACCAGAGTACTCAATACGAATGGAAAATTGTCAATATCCGTTGGAAGAAGAAAAAAAATACAGATTTAAAAATATTGATACATCAAAAATTGGGTTCTCTAATAGTCTAGCTATTGCTATTGAAGACTATTATACACTATCTGGAAATGCCTTTATTCGACCATTAAGAGTTTTTGGATTGCCATCACAAATTGTTACCCAAACTTTTATTGATGAATATAATAGACCATTTTTGTTTACAAAACTCCTTGCATCTTATAAGATCAAGATTTCCATTGTTTCATATGTTATTTTTCATCACCATGATAATGATTTTGCTAATCTTTGTTTCAGGAATATAAACGAGAAGCATAAAACTCAATTTGATGAAAACAGTAACTATGGTGTGTATTTTGCATTAGAAAAACCAAGAAATATCGATAATCAAACGATATCAAATCTAATTTGTGTTTTTTATCCTTCAATAGCAAGTCGATCACTCCTTGCTCTCTTTGCATCATCATTTTTTACACCAAATTCATTCTTTTTTGCTCCTGAAAACACAATGACTGATGAGATTATCGATAGGTATACTATTCTGAATAATAATATCAAACGTATAAAGTTGGAACTGGATCAGAAACTTAAACATGATCCTATTAGAATCAATGGTAATGATTTCCCATTACTAACCAATCATATAATTGACAAGGAATCGATTCCTGAGTTTAAAGCTTTTTATATTACTCTTTGTGAGTATGAAAAAATCTTACCACCAGAGTTTATTCTTAAGATATGTTCCAGCATTCAGTAAAAAAATATCATATTATTATTATCTCGACCTGAAACTCGACATCATTGATGTAAAAACAGTGTTAAAAGATGCCAAATCATCTTCAGAATACTTAAGAGTAGTGGGCCCGTATCTTGCTGCATTATAGAACGACAAATAGCTCGATAATGTTGATCCTTCTATATGAATTCCTCTTTGTTTCGATAACCATTCCATGAAAGATGCAACAGGCATTGATGGCTTTCTTTTATAATTTGGATTAACCATAATTGCATTTTCTTCAATTCTTTTAATCGAATCTCTAATAAAATTTCGAATACAATATGGTTTTCCATCATCATTTAGCACCCATCCTTTAGCAATATGCGCCTTTTCGGGCTTAGGATGAATAGTGCCCCTTCTTGTCCATGTTTCCGCAATAATTCCATGCATGCTTCCTAGATCTTCAACCCCAATTCGTAATTGGTTTGTTGGAATAGCATCAATCTGCTTCTGCAAAAGCATTTTCCGGCATTGAATCATAAAAGACATAATAATAAAAAATACAAAAACAGCAACACCGAGAATAATTAACCAAAAAACAAGTGTACCAAGGGCATTTATTGGTGTTGTCATTTGTATATTAACAAAAGTGACAGGTTTACAATTCCTGAAGTTTCCTATCATAGTTATCTTCTTCTTCTTCTGGTATATCTTCCTCTGGCTGGTCATTCTGATTGACATCTCCAAATCCAAAGGCAAGCGATAATACTAGAAATCCAATGCCACACAATGATAATATGACTTCAAAGAGAGAAAACTTTTCCCATTCTTTCAAAAAGAAAACACCAATTCCAACTCCAAAGATAATCTGCCCAAAGGGAATCATATTGGCACCAAAGGTACCAATTTCGTTGATAAGATACATAAAGCCGTGTATGGCTGATCCTGACACAAGACAACCTATGATCATTGGCCATAGCCAAGCATTTGATGGTGCCTTCATTGTCATGTCAACCATTTTGTCCCATCCATCATTTATAAGTGAATAAAAGAAGTTGAAGATTGCTGACGCAAATATTTGAATGGTTGCTGAAAGAGTGATATCTGCATTGGGAACTGTCCACTTAAAGTATCCCGGTGCAACACCAAACATAACAACAGAAACAAAGAGCAATACATATCCAATAGCCATAGCACCAATCGTGGTGTTTGGATTCGATCCAGCATGCGCAAAATTGGGAATTCCAGTGAGAGTGACTCCAACAAGAGAGAGAAGAAGAGAATAGAACTTTTTCATGGTGAACCTCTCATCATCAAGTATGAAATGCCCAAATATCGCACCGGCAGTCGTAGCAATGGGCTGCATGAGTTGAACTGAAGCAGTGGAAACCGATTTTTGCGCAACAGCAATCAAACAGTGCGGAATGCCCATGTTCAGAAGGCCACCGAATACTAAATGAAAAATCGGCTTGGGCCCGTTCATAAAATGGGATCTGAGTGTGTACTTGTAGTTGTGGTGGTTAATAATAACCCGAATAATCATTATGATCGTTGTTGTAAGAAGCCCAAAAAGCATTCGGTACATCTGGAAGAGACCGGCACTGAAGTACTTAAGGCCCTGGCTAACACCGGCATAAGCAGAGCCGTATATCGCACACAACACTAAAAATATAATGGTGGTCTCTGTAGTAAGGTGCATCGAACAAATGGCTCAATCAAATTTTCTATGACAGGTCTCATCGTCAGTATACCGGTTTGACAGTCATGAAAAGGTCACCCTTTACTAACATCGAGTTAGCGTATTGTCTTGAGAAGTCTCGGAAGCTCTTTTCTCATGACCTAGCTTTTTTATTTCGGGAAAAGGTTGATGAAACTCTGTATCCTAATTACCGGAAGGTTGTAAGCAGGCCAATGGATTTGCGTCAAGTTGTTGAAAAACTCGAAAAAAGGGAATATCGGAATTCTGGCGAGTGGGTTGACGACATTAGGCTTATTTGGTCGAATGCGAGAATTTTTAACAGCAAGCAGGAGACTATTAAGAATATGGTAAACGTTTTGGAGCAAAAAGCTGATAAGTATATTAAATACATTCCGAAAACTGAAATGGACTTGTGGTTTATGAAATTGGAGAAAATCTCAAAGAATGTCGATGAAGCGATACAAAAAAGGTGCAAATCTTCAGAAAAATCAAGCGTGCAATGATTTATTTAAGCAATCATCGTTGATATTGAATATAGCAGCAATGGCCTCAAATTTTTGATTTCTATTGTGAATAATGATTTCTCCGTTGCTAAATCAGCATTGCAATAGTATGATTTGAAGAACTGCAATTGATATGTCATTGTTTGTGTGAACGAGTTATTACTATCAGTTATTACCGAATTTGATGTTGAGAATGTATCTGTGTGATCAATGAATGAATCCAACAATTCCAGGAAACCTGACCATACACAGAATAAGATGTTTTTGTTTTTGGAGAATATGCAATACTTCATTTTTGGGGTTCCTTCATAGGCATATACAACTCCATAATTGAATGGACTGTTATTATGAACAATGTTAGCAAATAGCATGACTCCTGGGTTTGAAAGGAAGTATATGCAAATACTGTCGGATGCCTTATTATTCGAGAATGTGCAATTGAGCTTGTGAAAGAAATCGGGGAATCTATACAAATCCCAGAACCCAGAAAAGCTTTGTTCATTGAACTGTTTGTATGATCCACTCTTTGTTTACCAGAGACAAAGCGAAAAGTATAGTATCCATTTGTCGAGTGGGAGCAGTTAGCTACTGATAAATAATCAACATTATTCTCCTGAGAAGAAATATAAGCGAAATGATAATTTGATGAAACCCCACAAGAGCATCTATTACCACAATTGTAAAAGAGGATTGAGTTAGATGAACAGAAATATATTGCACCTCCATAATTAGAGCAAACACAATTATAAAACATTGTATTAAATACTCTCAAATTATATGATCCACCTGATGTAAATATTACCCCTCCATCTCCCGAGAATATTGTTGATCTTAAGAAGAAACAATATGAGACATTGATACTTTCATCAGCATAAGACCTTCCATTATCTAAATATTCCCTTTGGCAATTTAAAGCCCCAATTATTTTAAAGTTTTTTCTACATAGCTTAATCTGATGTAAATAAGATTGAATAAATCTCTTGGTTTCTTCTTTAGTAACCAAGATTATGGTTTTTTTCTCCTTTATATCAATGAAAGTCCTCAGAATGGAAAATAAAATGATTAATTGTATTCCTTTGCAAAAAACCAAATGATGAAACATAAGTACTTTTGGTATTTGGTTGAGAAAAGTTTGCTTTTTAATAAATGATTTTGAAAACTGTGAAAAGATGAAGAGAGTATTTTAATCAAGGAAAATAGCCAAATAGAAAACTCATATAATAATATTATGAATAAAATAAGGGATTCTTTGTGACTATTTTCGGGTTTGTCAAGCATGGACTCAAACATAGACTGGTTAACACTGTTTTTCTCTTTTATCAAAGGTGTGGACCTGAGTTTTTAAAAGTATCATTATTTCTTCTCCCTCTTTGGTTCTTTTTATCAGAAACCGATCTTAAGAAATCTTCTGATTCAAAATGCAAAGAGATGACTAATTGAAAACTGTATTCTGATCAAATGACATTTGAATAATAAAACTTTCATCATCCAATTATGTAAGTCGGAATTGTGATTAATAATTAATTGTTTTTTTTAAACTCTTTCCGTTTTCCCGATCTCAACAACCATGATGACATTGAAAACTCATTTTTCCAAATGGTTTTCCATATGCCTGAACAAAGCTTAATAACAATGTATAAGGTCTTTAATTTATGAAAAGATCGATTCTTTTAGAATTTCGACATCAAATCGACAAATAGTGGCTTTATGCACTTCAGATGGGCTGAAATAGTGTTTTACACCACAAACAAGTAAAGTTAACAAAAATACAAATTTTGGTAAAAGAGGTAAATTTTTGAAATAGAAAAAATGTCATTTTTTTCCAATGGAAGAACGAGTGGCTTTTGAACGATTTCTATATGGAGATGGAAAAGCAATTGTTATTAGCGATATGGAGTTTTGTGTAGATCGAATTGTTATGCTGCCAAAGAT
>Ga0074193_1000798_pt1 | contig 47023 bp, 41 predicted proteins | sample EPASupsiteHSE605_FD_64523 | JGI IMG/M metagenome (GOLD analysis project Ga0074193, IMG submission 64523) | Bioremediated contaminated groundwater from EPA Superfund site, New Mexico - Sample HSE6-05 | ecosystem: Environmental > Aquatic > Deep subsurface > Groundwater > Contaminated ...
ATGACGCGGATTGGGCGGATTTCCGCTGATTTTGAAACCTACTTTCTGCCTTGGTTTATCCGCGCAAATCCGTTTAAATCAGATTTGATCCGCGTTCTATTGCCTTTGATTTTTCCTGTTTGGTTCCGGCTCCGCCGACTTAGGTATTCACCTCCAGCAGAAGTGTCGTTTTATGATCTTTCCTGCCGGACAGGAATAATTCCTGCGGCGCAGGAAAATATCCACCGCATATCCACCCCGCCTTCACCCCACCGACCTCGTTGCTCCACATAACCACCTGACATCACTGACTTATTTTATTTATTAATCGTTTCCAACAACATGGCATCCCCGTTGCTCTACAAAAGTTAACACTAACCCTTCAGGGAAAACATTTCGAAAGGAGATCGTCATGAACGCATTAATCAAAAGCTCGATGTCAGGCAAGATCGTAAGCGGAGTGATCATAGCACTCGTACTCGCCGGAACGCTTTTCGTCTCCAGCATAGCGGATGTGGGCCAGAGGGGCGGAATCCTGGCGGACCTCTTCATCGGATTCATCGGCGCCATCATCGCCATCCAGCTGGTCCCCGGCCTGATTCTGTTCGGGGCAATGGTCAAGGGGCTATGCAGCCTGTTCCGTAAGGAAAAAGAACTACAGGTTGAAACCCGGGAATCGGAATGAACGGCGTTTTTAACCTGTGAAAGGGAGAGAACAATGGACGAGCGAGGAATTCTCATAGCAGACAGAGATACCGAGTTCCGCAAGCAGGTAGCCGACTATTTCAGAGAAGCGGGCTACCAGGTGGAGACAACGGATTCGGCGGTCCATGCGTTCTGCAGCATCCTGGAAAAGCAGACCCCCGTTGTCCTGTTGGGTAACGATTTCGATAAAAAGGTCAACTCAGCGGACCTGATCCACCTGCTCAAGAAATGCAACCGGCGCCTGGCCGTGATCCTGGTTTCCGATGAACTCCCCTTGCCGCTTGTCAGGAAAATCAGGAAGGAAGGAATTTTCTACCACGCCCTGAAACCGGCCGGGCCCAAAGACAGCGAGGAAATACAGCAGGCCGTGGAATGCGCCTTCACGAACCGCCACGATAACTCACAGCAGGAAACCACAAGGAGGAAAACATGAAAACAAAGGCATGGATATGCGGCATTGCAGCCGCGGCAACGGGGTCCGGCTCCCTCGCCTTCGCTGCGCCGCAGACGAGAGAAGACGGCAGCGGCATCGCGATCGCCATCTTCCTCGCCTTCTGCGCACTGATCGTCATCGGCCAGCTTCTCCCCATCTTCCGCACCAGGAAGGCCGAAGACGAGGCAGCGGAAGTCGAAACGGCGAAAGCGGACGAGGCTGAGGATGGAGAGCAGGACGGCCGGTGAGCACCGTCATTGATTCAAGAATCCCCCTCTTAAGATTAAGAGGGGGTGGGGGGAGTTATGAGGTGTAGTTCGCCCTGAGGGGGAAGGACTTCGGGATGAATCCCCCGCCTCCAGAAATAAACGTATTTCTGATTTCAAGACAAGGAGGAAGAAACAGTGAAAACAGAGATTATAAAATGGACGCTCCGCCTTCTCCCGGCGCTCGGATTGCTCGCCGCCGTTTCCGTGGCCTCTGCCGCGCAAGCGGGCGGACCTGGCTACGCATACGGCGGCATTGCCGGGAAAAGCGGCAACTGCCTCGACTGTCACGGAAACGCAAAAGGCATCGGCGACAGGTATTTCATCGACCCGGTGAAATACGAACACACCAATCACGCCAGAATCGGCTGCCCCGCCTGCCACGATTCCATCGGCGGTGGACATCCAGGCGACCAGCTTGTCCCGGCCAAAGCCGGTTGTCTTGAGTGCCACGGCGATACGGCCGAGGAATATGCCCGGACCCCCCATGCGGCAAAAGCCGCCTGCAACGACTGCCACAACCCGCACCAGGTGCATGCCCCCAACGAAATATCAGGGCAGGAGATGAACAGGATGTGCGCCACCTGCCACAACAACGAAGAAATGGTTGCAAAGCACGCCAGGTGGCTGCCGCAGGCCGACCTCCATCTCGGCATGCTCCCCTGCATCACCTGTCACACCGGATCGAAAAATTACGTCATCACCCTTTACATCATCAAACGGGAGGGAGACAAGCGCAACGGAGAGTTTAAACTGGCCGGCCACGCAGAGCTGGAAAAAATCGCCGGAGCTAAAGAAATCCGCTCCATGATCGACGGTAACGGCGACAACTACATCTCCCTCGCCGAACTGGGCCTGTTCAACCGCAACCCGACATACAAGCATCTGCGTCTGCAAGGGGTGCTGACCCCGGAAACAGTGACCCACAACTTCGAGATCCTGCAAAACCGCTGGGACTGCACCTTCTGCCATGCATCCGGCCCAGGCGCCATGCAGACCAGTTTTATCGCCCTGCCGGACAAAAGCGGCGCCTTCCAGCGGGTCGCAGTGGAAAAGGGGGCGGTTCTCGACACGCTCAACGGCCCGCCCGATTTCTATCTGACCGGGGCCTCCCGCAACGCATCGCTCAACAAGATCGGCCTGGTCATCATTGCCGGCGGCATGGTCATGCCGGTCGGACACGGCTTCCTGCGTTTCCTGACGCGGAAGAACAGAAAAGGAAAGGAGCACCAGTCATGAGTAAACATACGATGATCTATCTCCAACCCACGCCGGTGCGCATATGGCACTGGCTCAACGCCCTGGGCATCGTCACCCTCTGCGTAACCGGCGCGCAGATCCGCTTCCCGGAATACCTGGCGATTTTCGGCAGCTACAAGACGGCCATCCTCCTCCACAACACGGCGGGGATCGTCGTGGCCGTCTCCTTCTCCCTCTGGTTCTTTTACTACAAGATGATCGCCGGGACCCTGCTCAAGCTGTACGTCCCCAACCAGGAGGAGTTGCAGCACGGTCTCCTGCGCCAGGCAATCTTCTACTTCTTCAGGTATTTCCGCGGCGATCCGAGCCCGCACCACGCGACGCCGGACAACAAGTTCAATCCCATGCAGAAGTCGGCCTATCTCGCCATCATGTTCGTCCTCATGCCGCTCGTGAGCCTGACCGGCATCCTGCTGATGAACGTCACGCCCCTGCGGGAACTGGTGCTCCTGAGCGGTGGCCTGAAGATTCTCGTATCGGGGCACTTTCTCCTGGCGAGCTCGCTCTGCGCCTTTCTCTTTACCCACGTCTACCTGGCGACGCTGGGGCACTCCCCGATGGCGCACATCAAACCCATGTGGACCGGGTGGGAAGAGGCGGAAGAGCATGGAGAGGTAAAACAGACGGAACAGGGGAAATAACTGACGCACTGCGCCTGAACCCGAAAGGAAAGGAGGCCCATCATGCTCGGACATATGATCGGACAAACGAAACGGCTGGAAGATAACCATCCCCGCAAAGCATTCACCGCCGCGGCACAAGACGATATGCGCCGGCTTCAATCCCTTTCCCGCCGGGGCCTCTGGGCGATGGCGCTCTTCCTCCTGATCAGCGCCCTGGTGCTCTGCCTGCGGGACATCAACCTGCTCGCCCCCCTTCCCGAAGGTATACGGCAGATACTCGGCGCCCCGCCCCCCCCGATCCTGGTGCACATAGCCCTGGCCGTCTCCACGGTTTCCGCCCTGGTCCTCATCCTGGGGAGGGCAATGGGAAACGCCAGGCCTTGCCACAGTTGGATCAACATCGGGCTGCCGGCGGTCTTCTACCCCATCTATCTGGTCACCGAACCGCTGGATGTAAACTTCCTGGTCGTCTTGGTAGTCGGGCTCTCCATTATCACGCTTGAGCATCTCACCGTCTGGAGATATTCATCCAGGGCGATTGCAGAGGAGAGGGAACGGCTGGGGAGACGGTCGTAGATCTGGAAACAGACCGTAGGGGCGGGGTCATCCCGCCCAGATTCTGATTCTCCGGGGTCACCCCGCCCGGATTCTGATACTCCGGCAAAAGCGGGCGGGGAAACCCCGCCCCTACGTCATCATCGGCAAACACGGGGCGGGGTGATGACCCCGCACGTAGGGGCGGCCCAATGTGGCCGCCAAGCAGTCCTGGGTCAAGATCAGCCAGATTCGGACGTTATCCGTCGAGCGGATCGGCAAGAAGATCGCCGAGGCAAGTCCCGAAGAGTTGAACCATGTGATCGATGGGTTGAGCGAGATCGTGAGATAATTCGGAGGGGAGGATGGGGATGGTCATGGCGGTTGCACCTGAAGAAGAAAGAGATACCACGAACACTGCGTTTCTGTTATAGTTTTGCCATCAAAGGAGATGACCATGAAAAGCGCGTCAGTCACCGTCAAACTGCCGGAACCGGTCAAAACACGTCTGGACCGTCTCGCCAAGGCCACACATCGGAGCAGGTCGTCTCTCGTTTCGGCCGCTGTCGAAGAGATGCTCTCCGTGGAAGAGTGGCAGATTCAGGGAATCAGGGAAGCTTTGCATGAGGCCGATTCCGGCAACCTGATTGCCCACGAAGAGATCAAACTTGAATGGGAGACACGGCGTGCACGTCAAGTGGACAAGTAAGGCACGTCGTGACTTGTACAGCGTCGATGGTTACATTCCCGGTCTCCCCTTTATAGTCCCCTATCGCATCAGCAGTTCCACAATCGTCATCCTTCGTATCTACCACACATCCCACAAGTGGCCCGATCAGCTTTAACGCCGAGATCTCGACAAACACTGGCTTTGCCGATTTCTTAGCCCTCTTTGAAAAAGGGGGGTGAAACCTGGGGGATCCCCACGCATGTGGGGAACACGCGCCCCGCCCGGCTGGCCGGAGGCATAGAGCCGCACCCCGGCCTCGACGATCCAGACAAGCAGGCACCCCACCCGGCTGGCCAGCACCACCGCGTTGTGGGAGACCCGCGTCCCCGGCTCCAGCATGAGGCAGGCGACACCGCCGACGGGGACATGGGTGCGGACCCCGGTCTTGTCCACCACAACGAATGCGCCGTCGAGCACATCAAGGTTCCCCTTCTCAACAAAGAGGACCGAGAGGCGGTCTTTGATGGGGATCGGTTTCAATGGAGGAAGAATGGGTTCGGTCATGGGGCGCTCCTTAAAATCGGAAAATATAAACGTAGGGGCGGGGTCTCCCCGCCCGGATTCTGATTCTCCGGGGTCTTCCCGCCCGGATTCCTCCGGGGTCTCCCCGCCCGGATTCCTCCGGGGTCTCCCCGCCCGGATTCCTCCGGGGTCTCCCCGCCCGGATGCTGATTCTCCGGCAAAAGCGGGCGGGGAAACCCCGCCCCTACGTCGTCATTGGCAAACACAGGGCGGGATAACCCAGCCCCAACATCATCATTGACAAACACGGGGCGGGATGACCCCGCCCCAACATCGTCATTGGAAAACAGGGACGGGGTGATGACCCCGGCCCGTAGGGGCAATCCCCGTGCCCCGATTCTGATGTTAACGGCGGGCAACCCACACGGGGGTGCCCCCTACGATGGATATTCATCGTCTTCTGTCCATTTCGATGGATTGAAATGGATGTATTCCCGGATGCCGGCCAATTCCGCATCATCGCGGATGACGCGCTCGAAATAATTGCGTTGCCAGACCGGTACGCCCGGGTTCTCACGCGTGATGTTGATCTGCTTCGTCGTCTGGTATTTGAAAAAACCAACAATCTGCCCAAGCGTCGGTTTCCGTAGGGGCGGGGTCCTCCCGCCCTGATTCTCCGGGGTCATCCCGCCCAGGTTCTCCGGGGTCATCCCGCCCAGGTTCTGATTTTCCGGCGAAAGCGGGCGGGGAAACCCCGCCCCTACATCATTATTGGCAAACACAGGGCGGGGAAACCCCGCCCCTACGTCATCATTGGCAAAAACAGGGCGGGATGACCCCGCCCCAACATCGTCATTGGCAAACATCGGGCGGGATGACCCCGCCCCTACGATGCAAATGATGCCGTGGAAATGGTTGGGCATGACGACGTATTCATCCAATGCCATATTCGGAAATTTCCCCGGCAATTTTACCCACCATTCCGCCACCATCCGCCCCGCATCGTTCAGGCGCATTTCACCATCCAGAATATCGCCGAACTGGCATTCCCGCCCCTGCGCACATATCGTGACGAAATACGCGCCGTTCGAGGAATAATCGTATTCCCGCAGACGGATGGAACGACGGTGGTGAATGTCAGGGTTATAGGTCATAAAATCACCGTAGGGGCGGCCCCATGTGGCCGCCCTCGTTTCGCGTAGCAGGCGGGCGCTTCAATACGGGAAGATCGCCGAGGCCATGCGCACCATGTTTCAATCCTCGCCCGCCATTGAAGGCGGGCGCTTCGGGACAAGCGGGGCAACACGCCTGTGGGGAACACCGATACAGGTAACAGGCAGGCCGATTAAAACACGGTTCATCCCCACGCCTGTGGGGAACACTTTGGAACGGCCTCCCACTTAAAACAAACCCCCGGTTCATCCCCACGCCTGTGGGGAACACTTCGCGCCGAAGGTGCCGAATTTACCGTCAATCGGTTCATCCCCACGCCTGTGGGGAACACTCGGCCTCGTCGGCGTATCGTTCCTTCATCTCCGGTTCATCCCCACGCCTGTGGGGAACACGCGGCGAACTGCTGGGCGATGCGGCCTACGTTCGGTTCATCCCCACGCCTGTGGGGAACACAAAAGGAGGGTGAATCTATGTGGGCTAGCGGGCGGTTCATCCCCACGCCTGTGGGGAACACTTCAAAAGCCTGGATAGCCTCTTCTTTTTTTGCGGTTCATCCCCACGCCTGTGGGGAACACATTACCTCGTAGGTATCGGTTCGCAGTAAATGCGGTTCATCCCCACGCCTGTGGGGAACACGCGCCGGTTGTCGTCCCCTGTTTGATAATGGTCGGTTCATCCCCACGCCTGTGGGGAACACTGGCTAATGGGATACCCCGTCGGATGGACAGACGGTTCATCCCCACGCCTGTGGGGAACACGTTATACCTGAACAGTCGAGGCATGGGTAATACGGTTCATCCCCACGCCTGTGGGGAACACATATACAGACCGTCGCCACGGAAGCCGAGGAACGGTTCATCCCCACGCCTGTGGGGAACACAAAAAATTGTCCTTGCTCGACATCATGATGATCGGTTCATCCCCACGCCTGTGGGGAACACCCACGAAAAGGAAAGCAGCCGGCGCAGACCAGCGGTTCATCCCCACGCCTGTGGGGAACACTGCAGGCTGGACATGGGGCCAGAGTGGTTCCGCGGTTCATCCCCACGCCTGTGGGGAACACCTCGCCGATCACCTGCATGGCCGGCGTCATGTCGGTTCATCCCCACGCCTGTGGGGAACACCATTGCGAGCCGCCGAGCTTCGGGTATTTCATCGGTTCATCCCCACGCCTGTGGGGAACACCCGACCTGTTCGGCGACGACACCCAGGGCAAACGGTTCATCCCCACGCCTGTGGGGAACACACATCAAGCGCCAAGGGGATCAGCGCCTTGACCGGTTCATCCCCACGCCTGTGGGGAACACGCTTATGTCACCGGGGTATTTCAGTGTGTACCCGGTTCATCCCCACGCCTGTGGGGAACACGTTCGACAGTGCGGAGTTGGTAACGCTGGGTACGGTTCATCCCCACGCCTGTGGGGAACACTCCAGTTTCATCAACGTGGGGAGGATATCCGCCGGTTCATCCCCACGCCTGTGGGGAACACCAACATCGGCAAGAACGCTTACGGCTCGAATCCGGTTCATCCCCACGCCTGTGGGGAACACTTGCCGCCGCCCGTTGCCCGGTCGTACCAAGACGGTTCATCCCCACGCCTGTGGGGAACACATCCTGGCGACTGCAAGAGGCGCTATGACAACCGGTTCATCCCCACGCCTGTGGGGAACACGCGATATTATAGCAGCAACCGCCACCCATGGCGGGTTCATCCCCACGCCTGTGGGGAACACTGTGTATGCTGTGTTTTCATTGTTCCATTCCCCGGTTCATCCCCACGCCTGTGGGGAACACCTGCTTCTCGCATTCGATGAAATACTGCCGGGCGGTTCATCCCCACGCCTGTGGGGAACACCGGACGAGGTTCGGGGGGTGATGGACAGGCTCCGGTTCATCCCCACGCCTGTGGGGAACACACATTGTTGCAACCGGCGCAACCGGTCCCGTCCGGTTCATCCCCACGCCTGTGGGGAACACCGCCCCGTCGTCCGTAGCAACTGCAAACTCTACGGTTCATCCCCACGCCTGTGGGGAACACCCTTGTTCGCATAGGCCCTGCCGATAAATGTACGGTTCATCCCCACGCCTGTGGGGAACACGTCCCGACGTGAGAGCCCGTCGCATCAAAGGGCGGTTCATCCCCACGCCTGTGGGGAACACCGTGCCAAATCAAGCACGGCATCCTCAACCGCCGGTTCATCCCCACGCCTGTGGGGAACACAAGCACTGCGCCGGCGATGTCCAACGGTGTGGCGGTTCATCCCCACGCCTGTGGGGAACACCAAAATGCAGGCACTTAATTTTGGCTATTCGTCGGTTCATCCCCACGCCTGTGGGGAACACCAGCACGAAGTTATCTGGACTCTGGAATTTCCCGGTTCATCCCCACGCCTGTGGGGAACACCAAATCGAGAAGATCAAAAACGACATGATCTCCGGTTCATCCCCACGCCTGTGGGGAACACGCGATAACGTCCGGGTACTCCCTGCGGAGTGCCGGTTCATCCCCACGCCTGTGGGGAACACACGGCTTCGAGGAGCCAACTGTACGCCGCATCCGGTTCATCCCCACGCCTGTGGGGAACACGCCTCATTTATCACCGCGATGGTTGCGACCGCCGGTTCATCCCCACGCCTGTGGGGAACACGGCATCCCTTTTTCCCTGGGAGACGCATTCCGCGGTTCATCCCCACGCCTGTGGGGAACACATAGCCGAGCGCGCGGAAATTGAAGTTTTTTGCGGTTCATCCCCACGCCTGTGGGGAACACGATGCGGCATGCGAAGGGGCCGGCTGCCGGAATGGTTCATCCCCACGCCTGTGGGGAACACATGCCGTGTTGCTCCATATAGGCGGCGGTGCCCGGTTCATCCCCACGCCTGTGGGGAACACTCATCGGGAATATCGAGAGCCCTTTGCAGCAACGGTTCATCCCCACGCCTGTGGGGAACACTCGGTATCAGCAGGAAACAGGTAATCAAAGCACGGTTCATCCCCACGCCTGTGGGGAACACTACCAACGCATCTACGACATAGCCGGTAGGGACGGTTCATCCCCACGCCTGTGGGGAACACTTCCTTTGCATTCAAAGCCCCAACAATGACAACGGTTCATCCCCACGCCTGTGGGGAACACTGCGATTTGCCGAAACGGACGATGCAACGGCACGGTTCATCCCCACGCCTGTGGGGAACACATTCCTGACATAACAGAACCTCCTTTTACAGCCGGTTCATCCCCACGCCTGTGGGGAACACAGCAACAACAGAGGTCTTTGTTGTGTATCCCGCGGTTCATCCCCACGCCTGTGGGGAACACATTGCGAAGGCGAATTTTAGTCGAGGATAGGTCGGTTCATCCCCACGCCTGTGGGGAACACCGTAGCTCCTATCGTTTCCGCTTCCCGGCCAACGGTTCATCCCCACGCCTGTGGGGAACACCGGGTCTTAGTGGTGAGCGCTTCGAAGCTGGCCGGTTCATCCCCACGCCTGTGGGGAACACACTTCTTATATCTACTTGAAAACACACTCGATTTTCAAAGAGCAACAATCTACCAAAAATTTCTATGTAAATCAGGGGGTCAAATCAACCATTTTCCGATCCATTTTCGGGGAGAAAAGAAACGAGTTTCACCCCGTCCATCTCCACCGGAATCCGCCGGTTCGCCCCCATCGTCAGAAAGTCAAACCCCGACTCGGTATTGGTGCTCCAGGCCATGACCGCGTTCCCCTCTCCGATCCCTTTTTCTATGGTAGCCCAGATCATCTCCCGCACCCGCCGGGAGACGTTCCCCACATAGACCCCGGCCCGCACTTCCAGGAGCCAGATCGCCAGCCTGCCGCGCAGGCGCGGCGGCGCGTTTTCAACCACGGTGACCAGCATCGCCGAGCCCCTCCTTGTTTGGGATCGCCGGTTCCACCGCTTCATCCGGCGGCTTGGGAACCGTCATTTCTCCGGCTGCCAGGACCTCTTCAATCGTGGGGATTATGCGGTGAAGCAGCCTGCTCTGCCTGAACGCATCGCGGCAGGCGAGCCGCACCTCCCGCTCCGGATTATAGGGCTTCTTGGCCGCAATGCGGAATGCTACCGGCACCACCGTCTCAAACTTGAAGATATCCGCAACGTCGTAGACAAAAGACTGTGGCTTGCCCGTATGGATGAAGCCCACCGCAGGCGCATAACCGGCCGCCAGAATGGCCGCCTCGCAGATGCCGTAGAGGCATGCTGTGGCCGAGGAAAGACACCGGTTGGGCACGTCGCCGCTCTCCCATTCGGAATGGTCGTAGTTGCGAGCCTTCCAAACCACACCATACTGACGACCGAGCATTTCGTACATCTTGCGCACCCGCACCCCCTCGATGCCGCGCAACTGCTGGACGCTGCGCCGTTCGGGGGGCTCTTCCTTGAATCTCATCGCATACATCTTGCGCACGACCTTGAGCCGCGCGGTGTCGTCCAGTGCCAGCTTCGCCTGGTAGAGGAGCCGGTCGGCCCGCGCCCCGCCCGGCTGGCCGGAAGCGTAAAGCCGCACCCCCGCCTCGCCGATCCAGACGAGGAGGCACCCCACCCGGCTGGCCAGCACCACCGCATTGTGGGAAACCCGCGTCCCCGGCTCCAGCATGAGGCAGGCAACGCCGCCGACGGGGACATGGGTGCGGACCCCGGTCTTGTCCACCACAACGAATGCGCCGTCGAGCACATCAAGGTTCCCCTTCTCAACGAAGAGGACCGAGAGGCGGTCTTTGATGGGGATCGGTTTCAATGGGGGAAGAATGGGTTCGGTCATGGGCGCTCCTTAAAATCGGAAAATATAAACGTAGGGGCGGGGTCACCCCGCCCGGATCCTGATTCTCCGGGGTCATCACGCCCGGATTGTGGTTCTCCGGCAAAAGCGGGCGGGGAAACCCCGCCCCTACGTCGTCATTGGCAAACACAGGGCGGGATAACCCAGCCCCAACATCGTCATTGGCAAACAAGGGGCGGGGTGATGACCCCGGCCCGTAGGGGCAATCCCCGTGCCCCGATTCTGATGTTAACGGCGGGCACCCACGCGGGGGTGCCCCCTACGATGGATATTCATCGTCTTCTGTCCATTTCGATGGATTGAAATGGATGTATTCCCGGATGCCAGCCAATTCCGCATCATCGCGGATGACGCGCTCGAAATAATTGCGTTGCCAGACCGGTACGCCCGGGTTCTCACGCGTGATGTTGATCTGCTTCGTCGTCTGGTATTTGAAAAAACCAACAATCTGCCCAAGCGTCGGTTTCCGTAGGGGCGGGGTCCTCCCGCCCTGATTCTCCGGGGTCCTCCCGCCCAGGTTCTCCGGGGTCCTCCCGCCCAGGTTCTCCGGGGTCATCCCGCCCTGATTCTGATTTCCGGGCGGGGTGACCCCGCCCCAACATCGTCATTGGCAAACATCGGGCGGGATGACCCCGCCCCTACGATGCAAATGATGCCGTGGAAATGGTTGGGCATGACGACGTATTCATCCAATGCCACATTCGGAAATTTCCCTGGCAATTTTGTCCACCATTCCACCACCACCCGTCCCGCCTCATTCAGGCGCATTTCACCATCCAGAATATCGCCGAACAGGCATTCTCGCCCCTGCGCACATATCGTGACGAAATACGCGCCGACCGAAGAATAACCGTATTCCCGCAATCGGATGGAACGACGGTGGTGAACATCAGGGTTATAGGTCATAAAATCACCGTAGGGGCGGGGTCTTCCCGCCCAGATTATCGGTTTTGATTCATTGCCGTTTCCGTAGGGACGCTGCTTGCCGCGCTCCTGCTGGCTTCACCCATCCCTGTTTTATCCCCGTCCCAGAGACAACAACCCGCAGCCGAAGGCTTTGGCTGGGCCAATACCAGTTCGCACCAACTCTGACAGTGCGTCCGGCTCCTTTACGGAAAGCACCCCTTGAAAACTGACAGGTTGTATCTTTCCGACCCGATCCTCCCTGCTCTTCCTGAAACGAAGCGGGAAAACCGGATTAATGACAAGATTTTCAAGTGAAGCGGCATTCTGCAACTTTCGCTCGATCCAGGAGCGTTGATCCTCTTCCCGGACAAGCGGGACACGACATTTCTTCGGTTCACCCTCGGAGTTTTTCCGCCCGCCTTCATCATTTATCATCTTTACCGGATTGGCAACCAGCATGAAGCGCAACCGCTGACCGACGTTCAATGACAGGGGATATTCCCTGCATGCCAGTATTTGTGCGGCGGGGGAAGAGATTTCCGGTTCGCGAACTGATTGCATCAGAATTTCAGCGCAATCTCGATCCGCCTGCCCGACACGGAAGAGAAAGTCGCGGTTAGCCTCAGCATCTTCAGGGAACAGCTTCCACAACGCCCGGTGAATCTCGTATGGATTGCGGCAGGCAGCGCCGCAGATCACGATCTTACTCAGGTACATGTTCACCTCCGTGGACATAGAGGTTACGTCCGGCAAACTGGCGCGGCTGCTGGATCAACGGCACGTCGCGGACCCGTTTCATGCGGACATCCGCCTTTTCCTCGCTGTAGATTGTGCCGCCCTGCGGAGCTATCCATCTCAATGCTTCCAGGGCATTTGCCGTTTCAAGCCGTTTCTCGAATAGAGGCCGACTAAGCGGGCAACTGCGCCGCCCCAGATATGGAGTGAAGATTGGTCGTTTAACCGCCGCTTCCAACTCATCGAGATTCAACACGGCATTGGGCCGATTCCAGAGCACCACGGTATATTCGGCATCGTACAGATATTCACGCCAGGTCTGGATAGTCTCGTGGCTTTTGAGGCCGACATAACCCTCGCGAGCATCTTTCACGGTATGATAATCAGTCATCTTCACCATCCGTAGCAGCCGCGCTGTGCCGTCTTTGCGGGTAACAGAGCGCTTGTCCAGCCGCACCGCCATAGCGACACTGTCCGCAAGGGCTTGCAGGCGTTCATGCTCGTTACGGGCGATACCGAGACATGCCCCGAGAAGCCCCAGGACACCGCTTCTTGTGGGAAAGTTTGCCGAAGGTCGCAAACCCTCGAAGGTATGCTCTCCCCAAGCCTGCATGGGGCCATGCAGTTTCAGAATGAGAAAGTCTCCCATGTTTTACCCCTCTCCGTTGGCAATCACCCATGATTTCAGTTTTTCGAGAGTATCTTTCTTTGCAATACCTTTCGGTGGCTCATGCCCAAGAGCAAATTGAGCGCACTTCTCGTCCAGACCGTATCCGGTATGGACTGCCTGCCAGTATTCGAGAAGTGCTCTGACCGAAGGTTTTATGAATCCGGGCGCAGCCTTGACTGGTTCTTCAAAGGCGTTCGCCAATGATACGGGAATGTCGGAAAACGAAACCATAGCCAGATCGGCCAGATTGTGGGCGGCAAAGCTCTGCTGCTTGGCGGAGGGAATCACCGTCGCCATCAGGTGCAGCACGTGCGATGCCACCTCCAGCGCTTTTTCACGTGGGGCATTGCCAAGATTTGCCTGCAACTGGGCAATATTGAGACTGGCGTATCGATAAAAAACACCACTGGAAAATTCCTGCGTGTCCAAGTGTCCAGAGCCCAGTTCCTGGAGATCGTCCACGGCGGTAAACCAGTCTATATCCGCATCCACGGAGTGGGTGGTAATGACATGGGCCACGGCCAGTGCGCCATCGACCTTGCCCAGTTCGCTCATAAGACCGGAAGTGGCCATACGACCGGAAAGAGCGATATCCAGGCCACCAGCCAAAGCTCGGCGCATTGCCTCGGCCTGCTCCTTGAGCTGTTTGGCGAGGGCCTTGTCATCCAGCTTCAGTTCTTCCGCCCTTTTGACCTGTTCGCAAAACCAGGCAATCTCTTCGACAGCCCAAGGGGCCACAGCATCACCTTCTACCGCAACCTCGGCATTAAGATCTTTTCCAGCCAGAAGAGTCAGGGTCTTTGTAATCAGTGCAGGATCAAACCGTTCTTGCAGACGCTGCAAAAGGACTTTCTTCAAATCGGAGAGGTGTTTTGTTCGAATCGTGGCTTCGCCAAGATATTGCTCATAATACGGGCTTTTACGCATGGTGCGTTTCAAGCTCTGGCTGGAGACGCGTACCCGCCGTTTGCCCCCGAAGATGGCCGATTTCTGCATGTTCATATCGTCGCGGTTGAGACACGAAGGACTGTGGGAGATGAGGATGTGAAAATTGATGAAGTTCTTGTTCATTGTATTTTCCTTTCTTGTATGTCTGTTTGATTATTTCGACAGGTTGATGAAATAGTCTTCCAAAAGGTCGCGTTTGCTTCTGTCGTTCCAGTACCAGAGTGATTTTGCAGCCAAGGGCCAGTTTACGGACGGCTCGACCATCTGAACTATCCGGCGTAGTTGGATCATGTCGTTTGGTGCGTCTGAACGTATTACCTGAAATAACCTCTTCTCGCTGACCACTTTTCCTTTGGCAAGAGCTTTACCTAGCCCCACATTTTCGCTCATGTGTTTCATGTACGGTAGGCAGAAGATTAATCGCTGGTACGCCTGTTTTTCCCACTCTGTTTGTGCCTTGCCACTGAACAGCCGGTAAAATGCCGGTGCCACAACCAATTCATCAGGTTTAGCGACCCGTCTGAGTTCGGCTTTCGGCCCGTTCGGCAACTGTTCCCAGGCATTGTAGAGCGCCATGAAATCAGGGAGTTTCCGTTGTTCCATCATTCCCTCCTTTATCCTGTTGTGGTTCCATATTTTTCAAATGCTTCTGTAATGTTCTCCGGGCTACAGCCAAGGTTCTGATCAATTCCGGATCATTGAGATAGGGCTGTACTGCTTCATTGAAAAGGTCATTGACAATAGCCTTCAAGGTCTTTCGCATCCTCGCCAGGTGCGGTGTGGCGTCATTGAAATCAATCCGTGCCAGGGTGTCTTCAATGGTTGCCTCCGAACGACGGTAGAACTGCATATCAGCAATCTGATTAAGCTTCACCCCCGCACCCTTGACATCCTTAACACCATTAACAAAGACAAAAAGCGCCTTGTACAGCGCATCCCGGTACCCCCGACCTGTAGCAACCATCTCGTGTATCACCTTTGTATTGCTGTCCCAGCCATGATTCAGGGTAAACACCTCGTGGCGGCGCTCCAGCACGGATGCCTGATTGTTGCGGTATCCTCCAACCAGCAAATGCAGTTTCTCTGACATCTTACCCAAAATCTTTCTGGACTGGAGAATAACTGGTGCCGGTTGCTGGCCTTCTGGAGTGGTCGCATCAAGTTGCTGTTGAACCACGAAACGGCTTAATTGCGTCCATGCGGGCGCCGATGTGGTGAAAGCGGCGAATTTTTCCTCCAACTCTCCTTTTTTGCTAGTCATGATGCGCGGAGAATGGGGATGGGGCCAAGTACCCGCGATGGTATAGCTGAACTTGGCCTTGTTAAATGCGGTATAGACCATATCTGTCTTGCAACCGCAGCACGAACAGAACTCGATGGGCACTGGAGCAAGCAATTCGATGTGGGCCGGTTGCCACAGGAGCCCCCTGTTGAAGCCGATCCTCTGGGCCACAATGGTTTCCCCGGCCTTGATTGGCTCGAACCAGGTCGGTTTCTGTATGGCTGTGTCCTCATGCCACGGCATGATCTGCAACAATTCTTCTTTGTTCAGGATATTCAGCCAGATGGTACGCCGTAGATGATCGCCATGGACAAGCGTAGTTATCGGGGAACTGCCCCGCAATCCGGCCTTGAAGCCACCTCCGAAACTTGGCGCGCATGAAGCCTGATTAAACAATACGATTGCCGCACATCCCCCGCACAGACCGCCAGCAAGACCGGCCTGATTGACAAAGCAGCTGTTCGTTGATCCGGTCAGACCGGCCAGAAGCTTGTCCATCGGCGTCGGGTCTTTGGCTGCCACCCCGCGCACCTGCATGAACGGATGCTTCGGATGATCCAGGCAAAACCAGTCGGAAGTAGTCTTCACAGCCGTATCATACTCAAAGGCAGTGATCGGCTTTGCTATCCGGCTCCGCAACTCCGTTGCATCCTTCGGGGTAAGCAACGCCTGTGTAATACAAATCAACAACTGCATAGCCGCAAGCTCCATGTCGTCACGCGGCAGGCACAACTCCCATTTCTCTTCCCCGCACAGAAGATCACTCAATGAGAGTTTCCCTGACGTTCCGCCATCAAGCAGGCGGACCGGTATCCATTGATCTGTCAGAAGGTTCATTTTTCTTTCTCCAGTCCCATGTCTTTGTGATAGCGAAAAGTTATACCTTTTGAAATCCCCCGGTAACCTTTCCCCTCTTGCTCCATCTCCAGCCAGTACCTCCCTTCCTCAGAATTTTCGAGGTGATATCCCCATGTTTTTGGCACACCGACGCTGTTCAACGACAGAGCTTCAAGCTGCCGGTAGTCGTCCAGCAACTCGAAAACCGTCCCCTCCATCAGCATCCTTCCCTCCAGTGTCCGGCAGAACGGCACGACGGTAAGGTTCATATCTCCGTCCCGCGTCACCGCAGTGATCTTCTCGTCCGTGTCGTTAAACGGATTCATTGCCGTATCAACCATGTACCGCGCCTTGTATCGCTTTATTTCCTCTATTTCATATTTGAACTTCTCATACCCCTTTTCCACCTCTTCCGGTTCGTTCCCCCAAGCTTCGTCCCGGTAGACTGATTCGATCCATGCGCGGTAGGCGGCAGGAAAAACGACCACTCCTTCCGGTGCTGCAACAAGTTTCTCCGCCGTCCTCCAAAGGACACGGGTATTGGCGTAGATCAGGCCGTGCAGACCGAAGTCATCGCCTTCGGGCAACAGCACCGTACATAGCGGTGTTTCAAAACCCTGCGGACGTGCTGGCCGGAAATGGCGATGTAGACGCCCCATGCGTTGAAAGAGTAGATCGACCGGACAGAGTTGAGTGATGAGCCAGTCGAAATCAACATCGAGCGATTGCTCGACAACCTGCGTCGCCACCAGGATTCGACCTGTTTTGCGCTTTCCCTTCGGACCAAAACGCATGATGGCCCACTTCTCCTTTCTCTGCCGGTGAGTATAGCAATAGCGGGAATGGAACAGGTCAACCGGTAAAGTGGTCATGGCCCGTAATGCCCGTGCCAATCCCTGCGCTACATCTACCAGGTTGCAGACAATCGCCACCTGTGCCCCAGCCTCGGCAGCGGCTACGACACGGCGAAGCAGCACTTCATCCGGCATCATCTCCGCGATTCTGAGCGGTTCAAGTTTTACGGTGATTTCCTGTGGGAGTTGCGCCGGTTCCAGCTCAAAGGGAATTGTCGCTCCACCTGCCGTCCAATTTGCCAGCGGATACGGCGTATTCTCTCCCCGCTGTTCCAGCGCCGCATCCCAGGCATTGCAAAGCTGCCGCCGCTGATGCTCCGGCAAGGTCGCGGAAAGAAGGATCGCCGCACCGCCCGCTTCCTTCTGTTGACGCAATACCGCTTCTAGCAGGCCATACATGTAGGCATCATAGGCATGTACCTCGTCCACGATCAGTACGCTGCGCCCCACGCCAAAACCACGCACGAAGCGATGCCTAACGGGAAGGACGGAGATGAGCACCTGATCTACTGTGCAAACGCCGATCTGCCCCAAGAAGACCCGTTTGCGGCTTTCGGCCAACCATTGGCTGCACTGTACCCAACCGTCTTCCTGCTCATAACCTACGAGAGCGGCGTGTTTGATATTGCTGAAGTCGTCATTGAAACGCGCTGCCCCGTGAGCCAGCAATAAATTGGGATGATCTTCGAACAAGAGGGGTGCAATCCGTTTCAGGCGTCCGAGCATGGCGTTGGCCGTAGCCTGGGTTGGCAGGGCAAATACGATGGAGTCGGCCAATCCAGCTGCAATCAGTCGCCAGGCATATGCCAGCGCCGCTTCGGTCTTGCCGCTGCCGGTCGGCGCTTCCACAAGGGTCAGGCCGGCTTGCAGGGGTAGATTATCCACCAGGGTTTGCAGGGAGCGCGGCTGTTTGCCTCGATCAAGCAAAGCGACGACACCAGCATACTCGCGTGAATGAGCAATAATCCCGGCAAGATCAAGTATCCGTGGCGCGTCGGAGGAACAGCGGGCCGCGAAATATTCATTCAAATCAAGTGGTGTCTGGCAATACGTAAAGTAGTCTTCGTCACAACGCGAACCGAGCCAGTCGGCGACTGAACAGAAACCAGCTAAAAAGAAGGATGAGCACGAAGGTGGAGAATCCGAGAGGGAAAGGCCGGCAGGTTTCAGAAATAGCTGTTCCAGGGTGGCGAGCCACTCGCGCCGCGCATCACGGTCAACCAGGGCAAGGCGACTATCGCATGAAAGTGGCAATGACGTATCTGTAGCATAATCAGATGACCTTATATGCCCATGATGACCAGTGACAGCTTCAATCCAGGGGAGCCAAGCACTCCGTTGCCCTGAAGCCGAATTTTGCAGATTATCGAGAAAATCCCATTGATTATCTGAAGAGGCAGAAACATCGCCGCATAATGTCGCGTTATCCTGCCTGAACCAGGAAAGGCCGCCTTCGCCGTGGTAATAGGTTTTGCAGTCATGTATGGACGGAAGTTTGCCTTGATAGGCCCCAGCATCAGGATAAAGCGATTGCCAGATCGGCTTCACCCTGAGTTGAAAACGTACGTCGAACTTGCCGTAATCGTGCAGCGTAACGAAGAACAGTACCCATGCGCGAAGCTGCTCTTCCGGCAGTTCGTTGTTCAACGCGAATGAGCGGCGAATTGCCGGGCTTGCATCCCACCACGCAGCAGCCACCGCCGCCACATCCAAACAATGATACGGCAGCAGGTGCCACCCCGCCCCATCCTTCTCCGCCTTCCCCCAATACCGGAAATAACTCTCCATCACCTCTCCCGTAGCCCGTTCTCCCACCCCACGATTACAAAAAAGCGCAGCCATTTTATAGCGTCAAATCCAATCTTATTTCAAGACATTAATTGAAAACCGTTATAAAACAATCGACACCCAACGCGGCATAAAGAACCTTTTTCAAGCTTTGCCTCCTCGAAAATCCCCACGCTGACAGCCTACCACAAATATGCGACATAATACGTCGTATGTACCGCCATTCATATTTTATAATTCATCCGGGCAAAACCATAATTGCTCCGCCCTGTTCAACATTGTCGATATTTCGAACTGGGCGGGATGACCCCGCCCCTACGGTTCGTTCGACGGATTTTGCCAGACAGGGAAACGTTCCGCCTGATGCTTCGCCATCTCGCCCCTTGACGCAAAATTGCTCACCTGCTAAATTAAGAATGGTTCAGCGTATCGAAGGAGAGCATGAAATGATTGAGATGACCGACAACACAGCAACTGCAAGCTTTTCTACCCTCGACGAGGGGCCAATCCCGGAGGAACTCGCAGCCGCCCATAAGAAGATCGCCCTCGACACCATCATCCCGGTCATGATCGAGGCGATGCCGGATTACGTGCTGGTCCTCAACCGGCAGCGTCGGGTGCTGGCCGTCAACAGCCGCCTGCTGAAAGCCTTCGGCATAGCGGATGCCCGGATACTGATCGGCTTGCGGCCCGGCGAGGTCATGCACTGTATTCATGCCGACGAAAGCCCGGAGGGCTGCGGCAGCGGCAAGCATTGCCGAAAATGCGCGGCGGTGATGGCCATTGTCGAAACCGAGCTGACCCATGGACAGGTAACCAAAGAGTATCGAATCACCGTCGACAAGGGAGAATGGGGCGCACTCGACCTGGAGGTGCTGGTGACGCCGCTGGAAATTGCCGACATGCAGCTGAATCTGTTCGTCATGCGTGATATCAGCGCGGAAAAGCGGCGGAAAGTTTTGGAGCAGGTATTCTTTCACGACGTGATCAATACTGCCGGAGGCATACATGGACTGGCCGAGACGCTGGCTGAGGAAAACGCGCTCAATGCGGATGAGGAAAGGCACTACAAGCAGTGGATGGTTACCCTTTCAGGTAAGCTGATTGACGAGATTCTCTATCAGCGGAACTTGCTGGCGGCGGAAAAAGGGGAATTCAAACCGAACCTGGGGATTGTCGAGGTGGGAGAGCTTTTGCGCGAAGAGCATGCGCTCTACGCCAAGCATGGGGTGGCTGCTGACAGAAACCTGGTCCTCGGCCCGGTAATCGAGTGCAAGATCATCAGCGATGGGGCAATTCTGCGGAGGATCCTCGGCAATCTCGTCAAAAACGCACTGGAAGCCACGCAAAAGGGGGGAACGGTCACCCTGTCCTGCGTTGAGGACGATGAATGGCTCACCTTCCGCGTCAATAACCCCGGCGTCATGCCGGAGGATGTGCAGCTCCAGCTTTTCCAACGTTCGTTCAGCACCAAGGCAGCCGAAGGGAGAGGCATCGGCACTTACAGCGTCAAGCTGTTCGGCGAGCGCTACCTGAAGGGAAAGGTGGCCTTCACGAGCCAAGAACCCGATGGAACCACCTTCACTTTCGCCATCCCCAAGGAACCTGTCGGACTTAGAAATGAATCTACTGCGAGAACGGAAAATCGGTCCATATTACCGGAAATTTTCGACAAATAGGTCCACTATTCGCTCTCAAATTTCCGATAATCTGTCCTCGATTTGCCATCCTCTCGTTACGATCCCCTAAGTCCGACAGGCTCCAAGAGTCCATAAAAAAAGGGCGCGTCTACCGCGCCCCACCATTCACCATTTACTATCGACCGACGACCATCGACCATCGACCACCGACCGCCTTTACCACCGACCGCCGACCACCGACCACCGACCGCCTTTACCACCGACCGCCAACCATCGACCGCCGACCGCCTTTTCAAGCATACTTCACCAGATCCACCATATCCCGCACCGCCCTGTCCAACCCGACCAGCACCGCCTTGGAAATGATGGAGTGACCGATGTTGTACTCCTCGATGCCGCCTAAGGCCGCGACCTTCCTGATGTTGGTGTAGTTCAGCCCGTGACCGGCATTTATCCCCATGCCGAGCTTTCCGGCGAGCTTTATGGCGTTTTCGATCTTTGCCAGCTCCGCCTGTTCGCTCTTCCAGTCACGCGCATCGGCGAAGGCGCCGGTATGGATCTCGATGTAGTCTGCACCCGTCTTGTCGGCCGCCTTGATCTGGTCGGGATCGGGATCGATGAAAAGGCTGACGATCAGGCCGCCGTCCTGCAACCGCTGCACCGCTTCTTTTATGTTTTCCAGGTTGAGCCGCACGTCGAGTCCCCCCTCGGTGGTCAGCTCCTGCCGCTTCTCCGGCACAAGCGTGCACATGTCGGGCTTGACGGATATGGCGATGTTGACCATCTCGTCGGTGGCGGCCATCTCCAGGTTGAGTCTCGTTTTCACGGTCTGGCGCAGAAGCTTCAGGTCGCGGTCCTGGATATGCCTGCGGTCTTCACGCAGATGGATGGTGATGCCGTCGGCGCCGGCCAGCTCGGCTATGGCGGCCGCTGCTACCGGGTCGGGCTCGACGCCCCCCCTCGCCTGGCGGATGGTGGCGACGTGATCGATATTGACCCCCAGTTTAGCCATGTTCGCTTCCTCCGATGTTTTTCTCGACCAGCTCGGCAATCTCCTTGGCCCAGCCGGTAATCTGGTATTTGTCCTGACCTTCAAGCATGACGCGCAGGAGCGGCTCGGTGCCGGAGTAACGGATCAGGATGCGCCCTTCGTCCTTCACCTTCGCCTCGATATCCCCTATCAGCGCAGCCACTTCGGGAATGGTCATGACGTCCCTTTTCTCGGTTACGCGGACGTTGACGAGCACCTGGGGGAGCGGAATCATGACCTCGGCCAGCTCGGAAAGACGCTTGTTATGACGCTGCATGACGGCCAGCACCTGGAGGGCCGAAAGCACCCCGTCACCCGTGGTATTGTGGTCGAGGAAGATCATGTGGCCGGACTGCTCGCCACCCAGGTTGTATCCGCCCTTCTGCATCTCTTCCACCACGTAGCGGTCGCCGACAGCGGTCTTTATCACCCTGCCCCCCGCCTTCTTCACGGCGATATCCAGCCCCATGTTGCTCATCACCGTGGCAACGAGGGTATTCTCGCGCAGCTTGTTCTGCTTCAGCATGTCGGTGGCGCAGATGGCCATGATATGGTCGCCGTCCACCTCGTGGCCGAATTCGTCGACAAAGATCACCCGGTCGGCGTCGCCGTCCAGGGCTATCCCCAGGTCGGCACGGTGCTCCTTGACCGCTTCGCTGATGATATTCGGATAGAGGGAGCCGCAGCCGGCATTGATGTTGGTGCCGTTCGGCTTCACACCGATGGCGATGACCTCCGCCCCAAGCTCCTCAAGCACTGCCGGGGCAACCTTGTAGGCGGCGCCGTTGGCGCAGTCCAGAACAATCTTCAGCCCGGACAGATCCAGGTCTTTGGGAAACGTGCTCTTCAGAAAGACGACGAATCTACCGACGGCGTCGTCGATCCGGTAGGCCTTACCCACTTCGGTGGCAATGGGGCGGAGGGAATCGATCTTGCCGGAAAAGATCAGCTCTTCGATGCGCAGTTCCATCTCGTCGGGAAGCTTGAAGCCGTCGCGGGAAAAGAACTTGATGCCGTTATCCTGAAAAGGGTTATGGGAAGCGGAGATGACCACCCCTGCGTCCGCGCGCATGGACGAGGTGATGTTGGCGATCCCCGGGGTCGGCAGCGGTCCCACCTGGAGCACGTCGACACCCATGGAGCAAATACCGGCGACGAGGGCGTTTTCTATCATATAACCGGAAAGACGGGTGTCCTTGCCGATGACGATTCGGTGCCTACTCTTGCCGTTCCTGAATATATAGGCGGCAGCCCGCCCTATCTGCATGGCCATCTCCGTGGTCATGGGATAAACGTTGGCCACCCCCCTGACGCCGTCGGTACCGAACAGTTTTTTCATTTTTGCACCTCCTGACCGGATGATCCGGCAATTTGCGTTTTATGCGGAACTATAACCAACTCAAAGGTAACAAGTCAAAAGCATTGCACACGGATAACTTCTGATCGAATCGGATAAAATCGGATTAACGGCAATTTTAAGGGTTTAGAACAAAAGTCTTTAAATCAGCCCTTATCAGAAATTATCAGATTTGATCCGCGTGCAAAGAATTTTGCTTTTGCTTGGAGGATAATTCCGTTTTTATTTGCCCTGAGGGAGTCTTGCAGCAGCAGTTTTCACCTCGACAACCGCCGGCGACAGCCCCGTAACCCGCAATTCACGATCAAGCCTGACAAACCTTTCCAGCCCGCCGAAAATGGTGCTTCCTTCCCTGGCGCCGCTCAGATCGAGCGGGATTTCCATCCGCTCCATTCTGAGCTTGAGAAGCAGGATGCGCGGTCCGGCTACGGTCACCTCGACCTGGGCGGGAGGATGGTTGACGATGGCGAGATCCGGCGACAGGTTTCCGTACTCAAGCGGAACGGTCAGCGCAATCTGCCCGTCCCTCTCCCCGGCGGTAAACAACCAGAGGAGCACTGCCACCAGAAGCGACAGCACCATGAGCCACTTTTCCTTCTCCAGGTTCTCGCGTATGCTCATGACAACCACCTGGCTTCGATAAGACGCTTCAAAACCTTGCGCAGGGTGGATGATTCAAGATCGTTGGTTTTTCTTCCGCCGAGCACGACCGATATGGCGCCTGTTTCTTCGGAAACTACGATGACCACTGCATCCACCAGCTCCGTCAACCCCAAGGCGGCCCTGTGCCGTGTGCCGAGGGCCTTGCTGATTTCCGGGTTCTGGGTCAAGGGGAGAAAGCAACCGGCCCGCGTCAGTTTTCCCTTCTGAATGATTACCGCCCCGTCGTGGATCGGCGAATACGGGAGAAATATTGAAGATATGAGCTCGCTGGTGACCTTGGCGTCAATATCGGTTCCCACCGCTATGAAACTGTCGACGGACATCCCCCGCTCGATGACGATAAGGGCGCCGATCCGCTTGCTTGCCAGCGTCTCCGCAGCCGTGGCAAGCTCTTCGATAATCGAGTCGGCCTCACCTGTTTCCCGTTGTTTCCCGTGGCGGACCCGGTTCAGGGTCGCAAATGCCCGGCGGATATCGGTCTGGAAAATGATGACGAGGACGATGCATGAGGAACTAAGTATGCTGTTTGAGATCAGACGCAGTGTTTGCAGGCCTGCAAGACGGGAAAACATGGAGCAGAGAAGCAACGAGGCGAGCGCAAGCAGGATTCGAACCGCCAACGCTCCCTTTACGAGCAGGCTGAGTCGATAGATGATGACGGCTGCCAGTGCTATATCGAACAAATCCAGCAACAGGCCGTAATTTTGCGGAAAGTCTGTCATGATTATCGTATGAGGGGTTACCGGTCCTGCCGCCGGCGGTAGCTCCGCTTAACAGTTCATTTCCCATGATCAAATCGATCAGGCTCCAGGCCTGCTGAGCGCCCTCGCCATGTCTGCGACATCACGCATTTCTTTTACATCGTGCACCCGGAAAATGGAAGCGCCGTTGACAAGCGCAACGGCAACTACGGCTGCCGTGCCGTAAACCCTTTCATCCGACTCTCGTCCAAGGACCTTGCCGATGAAGGACTTTCGTGACGGTCCCACAAGAACCGGCCGGCCCAGCTCTGCGAACTCCGCCAGTCGCCGCACAATCTCCAGATTACCAGCCACGCTCTTGCCGAAGCCGATACCGGGATCTACGGCGATCCGGTCGGCGGCTATCCCTGCCGATGCTGCCAGAGCCAGGGAGCCGCGCAAGGATGCGGTAATTTCGGCAATTATATCGCCATAAGCCGTATTGGCCTGCATCTCCAGGGGATTGCCGCGGGTATGCATCACTACCAGACCGGAGCCGGCGACTGCGACCACCTCCGCCATCCGGCTGTCGAAGGAAAGGCCGCTGATGTCGTTGACGATCTCTGCACCCGCAGCAAGAGCGGCCCCGGCTACGGATGCCTTGTATGTATCGATGGAAATGGGAATTTTCAGCCGTCCGGCAAGGCCCTCGATGACGGGTATCACCCGCCTGAGTTCCTCTTGTTCGTCAACCGGCGCAGCGTTTGGACGGGTACTCTCGCCGCCGATGTCGATAATGTCAGCCCCTTCGGCCTCCATCTCCAGAGCACGGTCTACGGCCTTTTCACGGCTGAAAAAACTGTTGCCGTCGGAAAATGAATCTGGGGTGACATTGAGTATCCCCATGATGCACGGACGCCGGGACAAATCGAGGCTGCGACGGCCAATCGCCCAGGTTTCGGGGAAACGTACCATTATGCCGGAGCGACCTCGTCAGCAGAAGCAGTGGGCGTTACACTGGCTTCCACGTTGATAATCCGGTCGACCTCTTCGCCACTCAGGTTTTCCTTTTCAATCAGTTCATGGGAAAGCCTGTGCAGCACATCGACATTATCCGTCAGAAGCCTGCGTACGCGGATGTAGTTTTCCTCGACGATCCGCTTGATCTCGGCGTCGATATCAACGGCTGTGGCCTCACTGTAGTTCTTGTGAGTGGACATCTCCCGGCCGAGGAAGATCTGCTCGTCCTTCTTGCCGAAACTTACCGGCCCCATCTTTTCACTCATCCCCCACTCGCAGACCATCTTGCGGGCGATCTCGGTGGCCCTTTCGATGTCGTTGCCGGCGCCGGTGGTCATGGAATTGAAGATGATCTCCTCTGCGGCACGACCGCCCATGAGAACGGCGATCCGGTCCAGGAGGGACTCGCGGGAGTAGCTGTGCTTATCCTCGATGGGAAGCTGCATGGTGACGCCGAGAGCCCTGCCGCGAGGAATGATGGAGACCTTGTGGACCGGGTCGGTGCCGGGAATGAGCTTGGCGACGAGGGTATGTCCCGCCTCGTGATAGGCGGTATTCTTCTTCTCTTCATCCGAGATGACCATGCTGCGCCGCTCGACCCCCATCAGCACCTTGTCCTTGGCATCGTCGAAGTCCTGCATGTCCACGACGCTCTTGTCCTTGCGCGCCGCCAGAAGGGCCGCCTCGTTGACCACGTTGGAAAGGTCTGCGCCGGAGAAGCCGGGGGTGCCCCTGGCGATGACGGCAAGATCAATATTCGCCCCCAGCGGGGTTTTCTTGGTGTGGACCTTGAGAATAGCCTCCCGTCCCTTGACGTCGGGACGCGGCACCACTACCTGACGGTCGAAACGACCGGGGCGGAGAAGCGCCGGGTCAAGAACGTCGGGACGGTTGGTGGCGGCAATGAGAATTACTCCTTCGTTGGACTCGAAGCCGTCCATCTCCACGAGAAGCTGATTTAACGTCTGCTCGCGCTCGTCATGACCGCCGCCGAGCCCGGCGCCGCGGTGGCGGCCGACTGCATCGATCTCGTCGATGAAGATGATGCAGGGAGCGCTCTTTTTCCCCTGGACGAAAAGGTCGCGCACGCGGCTGGCGCCGACGCCGACGAACATCTCGACAAAGTCGGAACCGGAGATGGAGAAGAACGGAACGCCCGCTTCTCCTGCAATGGCGCGCGCCAAGAGTGTTTTGCCCGTACCCGGAGGGCCCATGAGCAGAACCCCCTTGGGAATCCGTCCGCCCAGCTTGGTGAATTTTTTCGGTTCCTTGAGGAAGGAAATGATCTCTTCCAGTTCTTCCTTGGCCTCTTCAATCCCCGCCACATCTTCAAAGGTGATCTTTCCCTGGGTTTCGGTCAAAAGCTTGGCGCGGCTCTTGCCGAACGCCATCGCCTTGCCGCCCCCTCCCTGCATCTGGCGCATGAAGAAGATCCAGACGCCGACCAGGAAGATGATCGGGAACCAGGAAATAAAAATGGAAAACCAGGAAAACTTCTCCTCCTCGGGTCGGGCGTTGACTGCGATTTTTTGAGCCAGGAGCTTTTCAGACAGGTTGGCGTCGGCCGGCTTGTAACTGCGGAAGTCCTTGCCGTCGCTGAACTTGCCCAGGATCTCATTGCCCTGAATAGTGACTGTTACAACCTTTTTATCGACATTTTTGATCTTGCCCGTTTCAACCGCTTCAATAAAATCACTGTAGTCCAGCTTTTCCTGGGCCGGCTTCGGCTTGTTGAAAAGATTGAACAACAGAATCATCATCAGACTGATAACAAGCCATAATGCCAGGTTCTTATAAAACTGATTCAAGTTTACCCCCGTTTTGATTAACCCGGCGTTGCCGGGCTGCCTCTAAAGAGCGATTTTGTGGTGGTTTAAAGCTGAAAAGTTACCATAAAGGCCACTTCTTGACAAGTGCTTTAAGGAGTGAAATCAAGAATTTCTGCCCTCAGCACCAACTTTGTGGAAGCCGTTACCCTCCCCGCAGTCGCCGGCATGACCCCGCCTACCCAGAAAAGTGTTTCACCCGAGAAGAGAAGCGGAATGCGACGGCGAAACGGAAGCGGGATTTTCTTGTCGATAAATAGTTTTTTCACCTTTTTCGACCTGGCCATGCCGAGGGGAGAGAAAACATCCCCGTCGATGAAGGTCCGCACCAGCCAGGGGAATGGCGCTCCATCCCCATCAAAATATGCAACCGTGGCCGGCACCCCATCCCAGCTCTCCGGGACCGCCGCGACTTCGACAGTCAGAAGTCCGCCGCCGGGGATTAGGTAGCTACCGGGGCCTTCTATGAAAAATTCGTAGGGAACGGGCGATGCATCGCCATGTTTCTGAAATGTCAGTTCTCCGTAACACCGTTTCACCGTGAACCCTTCAGGCAGAACCAGCCTGGAATTCGGGCTTGCGGACAACAATAGGGAGTCGATATCGTAGAGGTGCCTGGCGCTGATTTGCGTCAAATCACCTTTCACCTGCAAAACCGCCCGACGGTAAAGACGCAAGCGCACCCCCCGCAACTCCGTTGCGATACCGGCAACGACAAACTTTACCCGGCCGGCTTCTACAGTCCCAAAGCGGTTGAACGCCTCAGTGGTGACCTTATCCAGTATTTCCTCATCCTCGGAGAGCGCCGCAGCGGTCGTAACCAGCCTGTCGGTTATAGCCGGGTTATAGCTTTTCAGAAACGGAATCAGTTCATGCCGGACGCGATTACGGAGAAAGTTGACATCCGCATTGCTGCTGTCGGTACGGAACACGAGCCCCCTTTCGCGCAGGTAAGCCTCGATCTCAAAACGGGTAACGGAGAGAAGGGGCCGGACATATAAGCCGGACTTTGCCGCCATGGCACACAATCCGCTGCCCCCCGCGCCGCGCATAAGGCGCATCAGCACGGTTTCAGCCTGATCGTCCGCATGATGGGCCAATACCACGGCCCGGGCCTTGCAACTGGCGGCTATCTCGGAAAAAAACCGGTAACGGGCAACCCTTCCCGCCTCCTCGAGGGAAAGCTTTTCCCGCTTGCTCAGATCCCGTACATCAACGGCCTGCGTGACAAAAGTAACGCCGTATTTCCCGGCAAGCTCACGGACAAAGGCTTCATCAGCATCCGATTCTGCGCCGCGCAGACAATGATTGAGATGGACGACAATAAGTCGGAGTCGCAGCGAGCTGAAACCGGCCAGAACATCCAGCAACGCAACAGAATCGGCCCCGCCTGAAACCGCCACAACCACCGTGTCTCCAGGGGAGAAGAGGTCGTGTTCTTCAATAAATCCAGCAACCTTTTTCAGCACAATAACTCCATACGTCCGAATTACATAAATAATACCGTATTTCCCCATAGTTCGGATACAAAAAAACCCCTCAAATTGAGGGGTGTTTTTGTAAATGGGGTGCAGTCCATTGAACTATTCCTGCATCACCTTGATATATCGGTTATTCCTCAATTCGATTTTCCCGACATACCTCCAAAAATACCTCCAAACATTGGAAGCTGCCCTCTTCTTCGGAGTTGAAATATCTATACCACATTAAACCGCCGGCAGTCAAAGGCGACGATCTTTCTATTTTCTCTCCAGGCTCTGCAGCAACCGCAGGTAGTCGCGCTGGCTCTCCCAGACCATGCTGGAAAGGAGGTTCACGAAGGGCTCAACGTTGCCGGTGTTGCTCTCCCTGACCGCCGCCAGGTATTCGCTGCGGACTACCGGCGGGATGATGGTCACCGGGTAGCCCTCCTGGAGGAGGGCCAGGTTCATCAGCAGCCGGGCAGCTCTGCCGTTGCCGTCCACGAAGGGATGGATGGTGACCAGCCGGGTGTGCAGGAGCGCCGCAAACTCGATGGGGTGTTTCTCCGCCCGGAGGCGGGGAATTTCCTGGGCAAAGGCGGCCATCAGCTCTTTCAATTCGCTCGGTGCGGGAAACACGAAGTCGGTGCCGGTGACAATGATGTTCTGCTTCCGATAGTGACCGGCGTTGGCCTCGTCGATGCGGTAGTAAAACAGTTTGTGCAGCTTCAGGATGTCCCGCTCGCTGATATCATTGCGGCGGGCGAGCTTCTGCAGGTAGTCGAAGGCCTCGGCATGGCCGATGGCCTCGAAGTGGTCCTTGAGCGGCTTGCCGCCGATGGTGATGCCATCCTCGATCACCACCTTGGTCTCGGTCTCGGTAAGACTATTTCCTTCCAGGGCGTTGCTCGACCAAGTCAGGCCGATACGGAAGTATTCCCGTAATTGTTTGAGCGCCTGTCCCTTCAAGGGGCGGTGCTGGCCGATCTCTTGCTGGAGTTTCTTAGCGTCCTTGATGCGGTTGGTGAATGTCATGCTATACCTCTCACTACCGTCAGCTCATCTGGTACTTGTTAACACGGCTCTCTGACTTCCCACTCTTAATCTTGTTTGACTCTTTTCAAATCCTTTGGCAAAAATGCATCAATTTCGGCATCAGAAAAGGTCAGGTCTTCGTGCTTTTTCAGAGCATCCTGCGCCTTTCGATAAGCTTTGAAATTCGTGCTTGGAGCACCAGAGTATACAGAGTGAAGTTCTTTAAGTAAATCGTCTCGCTCTTTTTGAAGCGATTCAATCGGTTTCTCACCCATAGTAAGGTCTGCTATTAAAGAAAGGTATTTCTCTCTGATGAGCCACAGGTCATTGGCCGCTTGTTTATGTTTTTGGGCTAATTCGCCCAAGTCGTAACTTTTTGTATATGCATTTAACACGAGAAGGGTTGTCGATACGAGAATACCTAATGCTGCGCCTATCTGTCCCGCGCCAAAGACTGCAGCAATAAACCCTCCGGTTGTAATTGCCGATAGGATAATTTGCCACCACTTGATAACAGCTAAGCGAGAAAGGAGGATGTCGGTACATTTTTCCTGGGTCTTGTGAGAGTAAACAACTCTGCCGAAGCACTCGCGTAATTGTCCTTCAAGTATTCGCCTTGTTTCAGAAGAGTCCTTAGTCTGGGAATGCGGTTCCAAAGATTTCCCTCCATTTTTTCTTGGCAGACCATTCCTTTTTAGGATTTTCCGACTCGTAGGCGATAGCGTCCAGAGAAATGTTATAGCACTGCTTTGCTTTGTATTGAAAAAGTCCCTTACCATAGACGTACTGGCCACTTCCAGGTGCTTTCCAATATTCCTGATCCTTATCTTGTTCTGACATCCATTTGAAAAAATCTCTACACATGAAATCGTAATATAAGTATGATTTATCCTTGTGTTGCCATCCATTAATGAATTGATATGCCAGAGTGTCAATCAGTAATCCACCTATTGGAACACTCCACTTGTTTTTCCATGCGCGGATAATGCGACATAATGGCACAAGGTTGTAATTACAGGATAAATTTCTATCTCGAATTGCCTTGATCTCTGGTTTTGGGTTTGTAGTACGCCAACTCCCACCATTATTTGAATTTGGAAAAGTATAGCTATCATCTGTGTTAGCGAAGGCAGGCACTATTTCAAAAGTGATTCCATCAGTGAATGAAACTACTACGACCTGACCGTCTGCCCCAGTATTCGCAGTTGGATATGTTCTATTTATAGATGCTTTTACTGCCTGTAAGAGAGCAGATTGACCATTTGTTGCATATCCATTATATTTTTCGTAAACCGAATATGGTAGTTGGAATATTATATCAAGGTCACTAAAACCATGTGTTGCTGTATTTCTACCATACGATCCAACATATAGACTGTGTGAAGTGTCAGAATTACTGCTCCAGAAATCTGTATTTAGTTGTCTTGTTATACGCTTATATCGATATGATATGGTTCCTCCATCCTGTACTTGAATGTTGGAACAAAAAGTACTGAACCATTCTGCAAGTCCCATATTACCTCCTCTGGGCTTGACTCCTTCAGCTTCGTGTCGTTCGCAGTATCAACAACCAAACCGGGCCGCTAAAGCATCCAAGGTGATGTTAGTAGCAATCTCGTCATGAGGAATCAGCAGGTAGCGCCACGGTTTGCCTCCATGGTTCCGCGCATTATTCGAAGCGTTGAGACACCACTTTACAGCGACTTCCTTCTTCGCAAGCACAGCCGCATCTTCCATCTTGTTTCGGGCCTTTGATTCGAGCATGTAGATCGTCTTGTCGGTTTCGGCCACAAAATCCGGTTGATATTCGGGATGATCCGCACCGTCGCGGTAAAATATCTGGAATTGGCCTTTGGCCGGTCTAAACCACTTTGTCGCATCGCGTTCCAGGATCACCGCGAGTTTGCGTTCGGGGTCCGATTCGAACTTCTGCACCGGGTATAGGCAGCGCTCGAAGCTGCCGAACAGATATTTCGCCATGTTGCTCTTGTCCGACGGCGACACCCGGTAGTCAGTGGGTGGTTCCGCGACAGAATACGTATAGGCGCTCGCCTTCAGCTCCGTGAAGCCCTTGCTGACCTTCACTTCATAGTCGACAGTCTCTTCCCAGAAGTGCTCAAGCATCTGCGCGTGAACGAACCGGGCAATATCTCGCTGGTAGCAGCGTAACACCTTGCGCGTATCCTCCTCGGGAAGATAGGTCCGGAAATGCCGTACCGTTTGCGCAGCCAGGTCATAGAGCAGGTCGGCGTGCTCGTCATAGGAGATGTCGTTGAAGTCAACCAGGCCGCCAACCACGTAGTCCTCCAGTCGCGCCTCCTCGATGCCACCGCGACCTAGAGCCAGAACTTCAAGTTGGTTTGTACGCAAGTGTTGAATCCACAATTCATCGGAAACCGCCGGGTATTTCAACGAGTCCAGCTTCAAAGTGAATGACTTGAAGCCCGACTTTACCTCCCCCTTCGGCACCACCAGGATGCGCGGGATGTCGATTGTCTGCTGCGTGACCAATTCCACCGTCTTTGCCACCACGGCGGCGATGTCCGGTTTCTCGGAAACGCCTTCCAGTTCCAGTTGGGTCGGCTGGTGCTGCTCCTCGACCGCCTTAACAATGGCGGCCTGGACCTCCGGTTTCGACAGGTGACTAACTGTCGGCAGCATCTGCGGCTGGTTTTCGAGCTTGCGGATCACCTCCCAGGCGATCTGCGCCACCTTCTGTTCTTCCGGCTTGGCGAAGACCGGCGCCTCGTCCTGCCCGGCCATCGTGGTGCTGCTTGTCACCTGCTGTGGTTTGAGCCCCAGTTTTGTCGCCAGGTGCGACTGCGAGACCACCGTCGCTGTCTTCTGCCCCAACTCATCCGAGTCCAGCACCACTGCCTGCATGCGGATAGTGGAATCCGGCCGGTTGGCCTCTTCGATGATTTCCTGAAACTTGTCGTGGGCAACGATGTTCAGACGATCCACCGCGGTAACGCCCGTACGTTTGCCGTAGGGGAGACGCAGGCCGCGGCCGATGGACTGCTCGATAAGGATGCGCGCATTGGCAGCACGGAGCGGGACGATGGTATAGAGGTTGGTTACGTCCCATCCTTCCTTAAGCATATTGACGTGGATGACGATCTCTGTCGGTTCCTCGGTGTGCTCCACCTTGAGCAGACGCTCGATCATCTCCTCTTCATCGGCGCCGGTCCTGCTGGAATCCACCTGGATAACCTTGTCCCGGTACCGCCCCTCGAAGAACTCATCGGACTGGATTCGCGTCAAAAGCTGCCCTGCATGGGTCGTGTCGCGGGCGATCACTAACAGGAAGGGCTTAACGATAGCGTTGTCGCTCTCGCGGGCGTAGGTCTCCAACTCCACCTTGACACTTTCGTGCAGGCGTATCCCGTCCTCCAGCTTCAACCGTTCAATCTCCTCTGCCGACATGCCGGCCGGGTTGAAGTTCTTGCGCGTCACAACAGCCGGTTCCTTCACGAAGCCTTCAGCCATCGCCTTACCCAGCGGATAGTCGTAGATAATGTTTTTAAACACCACGGAATCTTTGGCCGTCTCCACGAAGGGGGTCGCCGTCAGTTCCAACCCGAGAATCGGCTTCAGCTCGTTGATGGCCCTTACCCCGGCGCTGGCGCGATAGCGGTGCGACTCGTCCATCAGCAGCACGAGGTCAGGCAGTCCGGCAAGATAGTCGAAGTAACTCTCGCCGATGTACTCCGACAGGCGCTTGATGCGAGGGGATTTGCCACCGCGCACCTCGGAGTTTATTTTCGAGATGTTAAAGATGTTGATATGGACTCCCACATACTCTGCCATCCCCGGCAGCAGGCGCTGTCGTCGCGATTCCTCCCGAATGCCGACGCCGCTCTCATAGGTGTCGCCGGTAATGACCGTCGGCGTATTGGTAGCGAACTCGGCGATCCCCTTGAAGACATACTTCGGGGTATTCGGGGTGAAGTCGGCAATCAGCTTGTTGTAGATGGTGAGGTTCGGCGCCAGCACGAAGAAGTTGTTGATTCCATGGGCGAGGTGTAGGTAGCTGATGAAGGCACCCATGAGCCGCGTCTTCCCCACGCCGGTGGCAAGTGCAAAGCAGAGCGACGGAAACTCCCGCTCAAAGTCCGCGACTGAGGGAAACTCACTACGGATGATGTCGAGCGCGCTCTTCAGGTCGGCATCTTTTCGCGGCGGGACGATCTCCGTAATCCGGTCCAGGATCTCCAGTGAGCGTCGCTGAGGTGGGCGCAGGCTGAGACGACCGGAAATAGCGTTAACGTGTCGATTCATTACTCACCCTCCGTGCCGTTGAAATCAAGTGCTTGCTGCCCCGGCTCTGGGGGCGCCATCGGCAGATTCTCCACCTTAAGACTGTAGTCGTCGTGCCCCCACTCGCAACGAGATAGCACCTGCAAGGGGATTTTCTTTACCGTAAGATTGGGGTAATCCCCCCGGCCGCGGAAGGCGGTGCAGAGCACCAGCAGGCTGCGTTCCGACCCCACCTCGTCGGAGAGCTGCTGAAGCTGCTCATGGTTCAAGTTTGCAGTAGTCACATAGATAAAATCCCGCTCCGTGGAGTGGCCATGCTGCCAGTAGGCCGTATCACTCGGCGCATAGGTAAAGCCTTCCAGCTTGCAGAGCGCCTCGGCAAGCATTGCGGCGTTGTACTCCTTGCAGATGACCCAGTTTCCCCATTTGTCCTTTTCCAGCAGCGAGGGGGCAAGTCTGTAATAGCGGAAACCTCCACCACCTTTCCAGTTTATAATATTCGAAACTCCAGATTGATCTGTACCTTCGATAACTGATTGCAATCGAGGAATACAGTGTGTATGGCAATGATCGCCAAGCTCTATCCCAATCCACCGTCTTTTCATCTTGTGCGCGACAGCAGCAGTAGTCCCTGAACCAAGAAAAGAATCAAGAACCAGGTCACCCTCATCTGTAGTCAATTCAATGCATATGCTGACCAGTTTTTCTGGTTTTTGTCCATTTGGGAATCTCACTCCGCCTTCACGTGTAACGTTATTCCAATTTAGATCTTCCCAAAATGTACCCAGTTTCTCTCTTTTTAGAATCTTGCTACCACTCTTGTGAGTTACGTTCTTAAACCAACTAACAAGTCTTTTTTGTGGGCCAACAAAGAGTAATTCAGTTAGTTTTCCCTTGTTTCTTCCGGATACAGGGTAGTACTCAAGCGCATACATGTTGTCCTGGCTATCTGTCGCATCCTGTACTCTAGTTCTAATAGAGGTCTGTGCATTCTCTGTCGTGTGTACTTTGTCGTAATATTTGTATATGACTTGAACTTCGGAAATGCTCTCTTCCTTTGCAATCCTTGATATGCTTTTTGTTTCGTAGTCAGTGATATGAAACAATTTCATATCATTACCTGAGCCGTCCTTTATTGATTTTATGAACTGTTTCTCTCCAATTTTATAAAGCACTGAAGTATATTTGAAGCTTTTTTCTTCTAGCCTCATCATTTCTAGATATTTCTCTAGCTCTATCTCGTTATATACATCATTGAAACTTTCAAAATCCCTTCCTCCATAGGCTAGCAGGAACTCGATATTTTTCTTGAGACGCCTATCTTCTCCACCGCCACTCGCTCCAGAGCTTTCCTTTGTCTTTACTGCAATGGTGTTTATGTATCGGCCGACACCAAAAATTTCATCCATAATTAGCTTAAGGTGTGCAAAATACTTATCATCAATTTGAACAAAAATAACACCGTCGTTTTTAAGAAGTTTGCTAAGTAAACTGAGTCGTTCTTTCATTAGCGATAGCCATAGTGAGGTCTCAATACCATCATCGTAATACTCAAAAGCTTGACCTGTGTTGTATGGTGGATCGATGTATATACACTTCACCTTCCCTGCAAACTCCTGTTCCAACGCTTTTAGCGCAAGCAGGTTGTCTCCGAAGATCAGTCGGTTGTCAAAAATATCGTTATCAGTCATCCGATGCGGAGCGTGATACGACTTCTCCGGGTCTTCTAGCAGAATCCGCGGCTCCAATTTCGGCCGGTTTTCTTTGCCGATCCAGGTTAGCTCTAGTTTTTGTTTCTTCAAAACTTACCTCTGTTCTTTTGATTATTTTAAGCCCGCGCTCTCTGACGCGCGCGTTCACGTTCACGCACCTGCAACTGTGCCCGCACTTCAGCATACAAACGGGCCTCTTCATTCTCACGATCCATCAGGCGAATCACCACTGCGTAAGGCTCTTCTTCCAGCGACAGGCTTTCCCCCCACGCCGGGTCTTTGCGAGTTACGACAACAAATATCCGATGCCCCCTCGGCCTCTTGATTGTCCAGGTGGAACACTGGACTGTGCCCTTGGACCTATACTGATTCTTGCAGGTCTGGTCCAAATTCAACTCGGCGATGTTCGGGAAATCATCTTTGGAAGTTGCCGCATTGAACGTGGCAACCACCTGATCCAGGGAGTCAGCCTCGACCAAGCGGAACTGGAAGCTACTCGCCTTGTAGTCGATCCGGGTTGTACGTACCGAAGGACAATGGGCCAGTGCTACCGCTATTTCTCTTCGCCTGCTTCGCTTTCCGGCATTGTAAAAACTCTCGGGAATTGGAATCTCGTAAAAATGATGGTGCTTGTTCCGCAGGGTTGCTTCGGCAATGAGAGTAACCTGTTCCTCTGAGGAACGATAAAGGGTATCACTTTGAACCATGCCATAACCGACAGATTGGGCTATCTTATCCCGGTCGTTACTGAAGAGTTCGCGGGTGGCCGGAGGCGCCACGGCATTGGCAACGAGCAACGCGCGGATCAGATTGCTTCCGGCATTAGGAAGCTCTATCAGCAGCCTCCCCGCGTAATGAGCAACATGAGGTGCCGCAAAGCTCGTTCCTGCCTCCTCAGCAAGTAGACGGCCATCCGCAACAAAATCCTTGCTCAGAGAAAGCTCCCCAAGTTTCCGGGAATTAAGATTTTTTGTTCCCTGATGAAGTGCCCAGTTGCCGCCATAGGCCACCAATTCCGGCTTTACGGCTCCCTTTATAGACAACCCGCAACGAGTGAATGGAGATGGTTGCTCCCGTTGGGCAATCGAAACTTCCCGAGGGTCTTCAGGGTATCTCCGTGCATAATGGCTCTGATCCCATCGCGCCACACTCCCTACTGTCAGCACGTTCAGTGCTGGAGCTGGATCGAGTAATCGCGCAGCTTCCGTCAATAGATAGTCAGGGAAATCATCCTTCCAGTCCCCAGGAACCTCGTCAGTCCCCTTGAAGTTGCCGGTCGGAACCACGAAAAGCACATCGAGCTCCCTCGACAGCTGGTCGAGGAGATAGGCAAGGCCGCGTACGTGGCCACCAAGGTATGGCTTGTTTTCGTCACCGTAAGAGAGGTTGAAAATCCGGCAACCGTACTCGCTGTGAAAATACCGGACCGCCTCGGCAACGATGTTTTCAATCAACCGCCGGTCTCCCGCAGCCCGGTCATCGAGTATTCGACCGCTTACGATACGGAGTAGCGGAACAAAAGCCTTTGCCTGGGCGCACTCCTCAACATCCCCATACAGGGCAATACCGGCTACATGGGTTCCATGACCATCGTCGTCATGATGAGCCTTGTCAGGAAGAAGGAAGCCTTGTGCATCGCCAAGGGCAGGACCGATGAGGGGATGTCCACCTGCTATGCCACTGTCGAGCACTGCCACAATCGGCGCGTCTTCAGGGGGAGAAGGAACAGCTGGCAGGTCCTGAATATCCATGGTGAGAAGGTGCGGTTCGAGACCAAACCTGGGAGGCAGATCCACTGTTCGCACGTCACGGTGGTGCAAGAGCTGTTCTGCCTGTGCGACGGTTGACCTGACACGGTACACGAGGAGGCTATCGAAGTCGATATAATCAAGTCTTTCGATGCCTTGTGCGGTAAGCCATCTTTCAAAGGCTGTCCGCAGACTTGTTCGTTCATCGGATCTGCTAATCGGCCACAACTCAATGTCCAGCATGAACATATCACCAGGGGGCATGCCGTCTCGTCTGAGTGCCCATCCGGTGCGGTCGTCCGGCGTCCAGTGATCGAAACCTTGCAGGGCATAAAATATTTCTTTTCTGGTCGGTGCTTCTCCACGCATCAGCTTTGAAAGACGTGCCTCGAATTCTTCCATGGCTTTCTCATTGGCGAACGCAAGGGCATAACCTCCTTCTTCCTGGCTGACCAACTCGATACCGGGAATGCTCTCAATAGCATCGGGGGTTAAGGTTCCGATCTGCAATTTGAACAGACGCCGGTCGTCGAAACCGCCAATGTCCTCACGTGTCGTCTCTTTTGCGGCACTGAAGGTTTCATAGAGACGCCTACCATGTGCTGCAATATCATCGGGAACGTTCACTCTTGGAGGGGGACCTGGTCTCCTCGGATTTACCGGCTGTTCTCGCTCGATCATCAGGTGCTGGTAGGCTTCCATGCAGGATTATTTCCTCCCTGAAATACGTTTCGACTGCGCCTGTTCCCTTTGAATGGCCTTCTTTATTAGGCGGACCTGCAGAAACTCCTGTCCCTTGAGAATCATCTCCTTAATCGACCTCCGCAATATCCTCTCAACTTCGGCGTGGGTCATCTTGGCAAACAGAGATATAACTTGTTCGTCTGCCACCTCAAAATCCCGCCGCACCCCGCGCAGCTTTATTTGCAGCAACTGGAGCAGTTCTTCCTTGGTGGGCAGGTTGAATACAAGTACTTCCTCAAAACGCCGCCAGATTGCCGAATCGAGCATCCGTTCATGATTGGTTGCGGCAATGATCAGGCTTTTCCCCTGATAGGCATCGAGCATCTGAAGAACCGCGTTGACAACCCGCTTCAGCTCGCCGTGCTCAGAGCTGTCCTCTCGCTCCTTTCCCAAGGCATCGAATTCATCGAAAAGCGCCACCATGGGGGTGGAATCGATAAAATCGAAAACCTTTCGCAGATTGGCGGCCGTCTCTCCCAGGTAGGAGGAAACCACGCTATCCATGCGAACTACCGCCAGCGGTCGTCCAAGCTCCAGCGCAAGCACTTCGGCGGTCAATGTTTTACCGCACCCCGGCGGACCGCAGAAAAGGATTTTGTCTGCCGGGCGCAATCCATAGCTCTTTAACACATCCATCCGATGATGTTGTTCGAGTATGTCTTCCAAGGTGTTCCGGTTTTCCTCGGAAAGCACAACCTCATCGAGACTTCGCCCCGGCTCCTTAACAAGGAGCAACGCCAGGCCCCGCTCAGGGTCCGTGGGGATACGCTCCGATAGGCGATTGGAAACAACCCCTTGCCGGGCAAAATCGGCGTAAAGGATCTTTTCGAGATCGTTTGCCAACAGGTGGTGCTGCTTCTGGCGTTCTTCCCGGATAACGGTCTCAGAAACCTGCTTGAATGCGACGACGTCGCCGCTCGATCCCGCTTTTATTAATTGTCTTAAAATCTTGCCGCTTGGCATGGCTTTTCTCCCGCTTATTCCCGGATAAATTTGGTGTCAAGCATATCATACGATAGAGTTGTGACAGAATATGACGTTTGTTGTTTTTGGCGAAATTTTTGTTTGCGCTAGGCAAGCCTTGCCAGCAGCGCGTTACGAAGAGTTCTGCAATCCGTGGCACTACTGAATATCGAGCGGAAGTGCCGTGTCTGCTCATAGGCTTCCATCCCGCCTAGCGCCTGGGCGCGTCGGCTGACAAAGCCGTTTGCCTCGCAGGAACCAAACAGTGCCTCCGAATATTCGATGGTTGCCCGGCTTACCGCCGCCTCATCTTCGGCGGAAAGGCTCAACCCCTCGCCCTGCTCCGGGTGGAGTTTCAGGAACACCACATTGAGCACCAGCCACCGGGCGTTTTCGAAAAATGCCTTGCGCACGCCGCTACTCGCGCGGGCGTTGTCCTGCATTGCTTTGATGACCAGGCGCTGGGTTTGGACTGCCCGCCAGACGGTGCGCGCAGAGCGGTCTGGCCGAAAAACACGCGAATAGCGGGAGCGAAGGAGATCCTCTGGCGGGTAAATCTCGTCCAGTGACCAGAGCGATTGACGATTCGCCAGCACTCGGGAACAGTAATCACAGTCCTTTTGTTGGGCAAGACAGGCGCAAGCCGTAGTCGCTTCTTCCAGCGTGAAGTTGGTTGCATCTGGCGACGGCGTCTCTGCATCATGCTTGTAGTGGTAGCTGATTCCGGACAGCGTCAATTGGTTTGCAATGATCTCCTGCTGGTCGTCCAACGCTACGAAATCCCTCAGACCAATCTGGTTCTGGAAATTAGTGCTGCGAGTGATGCGCTCCGCGAACTCCCTATCATCCTGGCATCGTTCCAGCGAGACAATCTTCAGAAAAACGAAACCTTCAGGCGCCGGAGCGGACGCCGGTGCAAACGATTGTGCAACTGAGCCAAGGGTCTGCGCGCCATTGACGATGGATAGACCATAACCCTTGATGCGCTTTTGTTCGGCGTTCCCGCGGTCCAGGTTGTGCACCTCAAGCCGCTCGCAGTAAGCAGTCAGGCCGTTGTTCAGGTAGAAGAAATGCTCGGGTTCTTCACAAACCGTGTTGACGATCTGTTCGTTTACCGCAGTGTTGCCCTTGTAGGCGCGGATATTGGCAGCGATCAGACGACGTCCATGTAGTGCATAGAGGCTGGCAAGTTCCGACAAGGGTAGTAACCCATACACAGTTTCATAGGGTTCCTTGACCCAACCGGGCTTCCGAAGTGCCATTTCAACTTCAGGCACACCTGGACCCTGATCTGCACCGGTCAACCAGTCATGGACCGTGGTGAGATTACAAACGCGGATTTCCAGGTAATCCGTGTCGTGGGAGAAGCGGTATTTCAGGTCCTCGAACAACCGGCGCCGATCCTCGGAAACGAGGTTAATGCCTGAGTAGACCAAGACTGCCCGGACCTGAAGGGGACCATCTCGAAAAACGGCCTCAAGTTGTGGAATCAATCTATTCCATGCCGCATTTGCACGAAAAGCATCAAAGGTGCCTTGAAGAAGGTTCTCTAGACCAGTCTTGAACTTCGTGACATCGCCAAGATCTGGCTCACCGCGTCCGGTTGTTATGAACTTTGATTGCACCACCCAAAGGGTGCGGGTTGTTGCAGCATGAAAAACGGCATCAATCCCGCCGTCTCCCCCGCCGTCAACGATCGAAGCGACAGCTTCATCCAATGTGGCGTTGCCCAGTTTATGGAGTGCATAGGCGGCCAAGGCTCTTGATTGAAAGTTATTCTCACGCTGATCTGGCTCACCCACGGCAGCTTCCGGTAGTTTTCCCGTGAAAAGAGCACGTAAGTTCTGCGGCAGATGAAGCATTTCGATGGGGGTCTCGACAGTTGTCATCGTATGCTCCATCGAATCGCGAAGAGCTGCACCAGTTCTGTTTGCTGTTGCAACTTTCCTTCAATCTGCGCAATCAACGTCTCTCGCTGTCGGTCCACTTCATCCTGAGCATCGAAGAGCGACCGTCGCTTCAGGTTGCGCTGTGATTCTAGTGCCTTGATCTGCTTCTGCCCGGCGAGCTTCTCTTCTAGTGTAAGCGCGGAGGTTGCGGCGCGGCGGGCTTCCTTAATCTGCCGGTCGAGTTCCTTTATTTCTCGCTCCAGGCCCACTTTCAAGTCATCGGCCCAGCCGTCGAGTTTGTCGGCCTCGGCCTCGAAGAAGCGAGCGTTGCGCTCGGAGATATCCTTTTGAATGGCCCCTTGCCGCTGCTGGGTGAGCGCATCCAAGGTTTCTACATGGGGCACTCCGGATACTGTATCAGTAACTTCACTCGGCAGGCTGAGGAGACGCATGGCGGTTTCGACATCCAGCGTCCGGCCTTGATCCGTGACGGCCGTTACAATGATGTGGTCTTCGGCCTGGTCAAGAGATTCGACGGTGAAGAGCGTGGTTGTCAACCAGCCAGACTGGCCGATGTAAGATTCAAGGATAGAGACCTTGCCGTCGTGCTGGCCGTAGTCGAAGCGGATTTCAGCAGGCGGCAGTTCGCGGCCCATGGCTTGCGTTAACAGGGCTTCGGCGAGTGGATGGTTCAGGCGGTAGAGATGAGCCTCGCCGGAGCGCCGTGGCAGCTCGTACAGTCCAAGCGGAATCTGGTTTGCCAAACCGGGAAACGGTTGAGAGGTCAGGTTGAATGAGGAATCACCCTGAAACTCGGCATGGCTGTTCAGCTCGTGCCGTGTAAGCTGCATGAGTAGACGCTCGAAGCGGTTGAGATAGGCCTTGGAGTCCTCGTCACGAATCTTGAGCTTCTCGCGCACCTCATCGTCGAAGTGCTCCAGTAGTTGTTGCCTGGTACGGGTCATGGATTCGTTAATCTCCAGACTCAGTTCAAGCTGGAGTTGATCAAAGGCGGTCTGGATCTCATCGGGCTTGCGACAGCGCTGGTAGATGGCAGCGATGCGTTTTTCGAAGTCTACGCCGGACTCGATGGCGCCAAGAACTTCGTCACTAGCACCAAATACCCCCTCAAAGAGCTGGAACTTTTCGGACAGGAGTTGGAAGACACGCTGGTCGGCGGCGTTCTTGCGGTTTATGAAATTGACCACAACCACGTCGTGCTTCTGTCCGTAACGATGGCAGCGGCCAATACGCTGCTCGATACGCTGGGGATTCCAGGGCAGGTCGTAATTCACCACCAACGAGCAGAACTGAAGGTTAATCCCCTCCGCGCCCGCCTCGGTGGCGATCATGATGCGCCCCTCTTCACGAAAGTAGTCCACCAGCGCAGACCGCATGTCCGCCGTGCGCGAACCGGTCACGCGGTCCGTGCCCTGATGCCGCTCCAGCCAGGCATTGTAGATTTGTTTCGAGCGCTCATCCGTGTTCGAGCCATTGAAAAGGACGATACCCTCTGCAAACGGGCTGTCGGCCAATAGGCGCAACAAGTAGCTCTGAGTGCGTCGCGATTCGGTGAAGATGATGGCCTTTTGCGCCGCGCCGAGTTGCAGTGCCTTCTTGAAAGCAACTTCCATGGCCTTGAGGAGGGCTTTGCCCTTGGCGTTGTGTTCGATGGACGTTGCCAACTGCGCGAAAGAATCGAGGTCGGCGATCTCCTTCTCCAGCGCAGCACGGTCGGCATCGCTCAGAATTTCGACTGACTCATCTTCGGCCCACTCCTCAGCGGTTTCGCCAAGCGCCTCGTAGTCCCGGTCAAGTGCGTCCGTAAGCGACTCAGCGAGTTCTTGTTTACGCAGTTTCGCCTTAAGTCGCTCTGAAATGGAGGTGAGGGCGCCAGCAATGGCAAAGGTGGAAGAAGCGAGCAGCTTTCGCAGCACTAGCGTCATAAGCGAACGCTGGCTGGCGGGGAGCGCCTGGAGGTTATCGCGTCTGAGATAGTCAGAGACCAGCTCGTAGAGGCGGTCTTCACTTTCTCCGGGGGTAAACTCCTCGACGAGAGGGTGGCGCCGGGTGTAGGGGACGTAAGCCGCGACCTGGCGGCGCAGGGTACGGTGGCAGATTGGTTTCAGCCGGTCCTTCAGCGTCGAAAAAACTTGATTTTGGTTCAGATTGGCGAACTGCTCGCGAAAGCTCTTCAGGTCGCCGAAGGTATACTCGTCAATGAAGCTGACAAGGCCGAATAGTTCAAGCAAAGAGTTTTGCAGAGGTGTAGCGGTGAGCAGCAGCTTGTGCCTTTGGGCAAGCACCCTTTTTAGCGTGTTGGCAATAACATTGGACGGTTTGTAAACGTTGCGTAGCCGGTGAGCTTCGTCCATCACGACTAAATCCCAAGGTACAGCGTGGACATCAGTTGCCTTGCTGCGGGCGAACTGATAGGAACAGATTATGACGGCGTCCCTGGTGTCAAAGGGGCAGAAGTTGCCCTGTTTGATCTCAGCGTTGTACGAACGTGATTCGAGGATTGAACAAGGGAGGAAAAATTTCTCGCTCAGTTCTTGGTGCCATTGCTTGCGCAGGTTAGATGGGGTGATTATCAAAATTCGCCGTTTTCGTTCAGCCCACTTCTGCGAGATTACTAGGCCTGCCTCAATCGTCTTGCCAAGGCCGACCTCATCTGCCAACAACGCGCCCTGAGAGAGGGGCGAGTTGAAGGCGAACAATGCCGCATCGACCTGATGCGGATTCAGATCGACCTGAGCGTCAACGAGCGCAGCCGCAATCTTTTCAACACTGTCCGAAGGGCAACGTCTGCTCAGTTCAAAGGCAAAATATTTGGCCTGGTAATCGGTGAGACTCAAAGTTTCAGTTTCCTCTGATTTGTCATCTTTCGGCAAAACGCATCAAACTGCGCCCGGGCAAGTTTTGAAGGCGAAGACTTCCCGTTTTCCCAGCGGTTTATGGAAGCAAAACTCACCCCCAGTGCATGGGCAAGCTCCTCCTGGCTCATCCCCAGTTGCACGCGGACTTCCTTAATTACTTTCTGGAGGTTTATTTGCTCACTGGGCATCGTGCAGTCCTTCCCCCATTTGGTTGCATCTGGACAATGAAATGTTTTCGCGTATTTCGCCAGATTAAAATGGGGCTAATAATATAACATTTGACATGGCAAACGCAAGGATAAAATGGTCGGACGGGCATCAGCTGGAAGGGGCGGATGTTCCATTATTGGTCACCTTTTCGGTTACTTTTCGGTTCAGTGGATTTTGGACAATTATTTGGATGACAAAAGGCATCCATAAATGGAACCAATTTGGCTACCGTCAATTGCTTCTTCACGGAAAAAGAAAAGCCTCCTTTATGGGGAGGCCTTCGATGGTATCATGGATATCCGAGAATTCGCCGTTCTTGTTGTTCTTCTTGGACTGCCTGGGTTCGCGCCGCTTTAGATTGCCTTACGGTCAGCTATTGCTGCCGTGGCCGAAGGTCATTGACCACCGCGAGAAGTCACCTTCCCGATTCGCCCCCTGAATTTACAGCGTGGGACTGTTCGCCGCTGCTACCCTTTGCAACGTGTGCCGGTCTGGGTAGGACCGCCAGGATTTACCGAGGTCGGCTCCTGGATGCCAAGGCCGCTGTCCCTCTGGGACTCTCAGCATGCGGTATGCTGTGCTACATTTGTAAATGAATTTAGCGCAATTTTCTTATAACTTCAACTTTTATTATCGTCTTCATACTGGTTGAGCCGTCTCTTCATTTCTATATTTTCGGCATAGAGATCGAGTTTTTTTCTTTCTAAGGCTAATTTGTCTTTTTCGCTCGCAATTTTTTCCACTTCCATTTTATTTAATCTTGTTTCAAGATTGTTCACCTTGTCTTTCCTGTTATTATGATCGCGCCGTTCATCTCCCAGTGTTTTTTCTAATCCCTCTGATTTTTCTTTATAATATTGCAATTGAAATTCTAAGATTCCTTTTTCAGAATAAAATTTATCTTTTTCATTTTCAAACTTCGTACGTTCATCGTTAAATTTCTTCTGATCGTTCTCCAAATCTTCCTTTTCTCTCGCTACTATTGCACTTTTCATACTCAGATCCGCAGCGTATGGAAAATCCTTCTCCATTTTTTCTTTCATCTGCCGTTGACCGGCATAATAACTTATGTAACCGCCTGCTATTAATAGCAACAGTGACGGAGCCCAGCATGCTAATATCAAACCCTCCCATCCATATTTGACACTGGTAATGCACGCTAAATGATGCAATTCAGCAGTATCTCTGTTGATTCGACCGATTATCCACTCATTTTTTGGGAATTTTATCATTGATACATTCCTACACACGATCATATCGGGTGTCCAAAATAACATCCAAACAAGGAGTCCCAACAGGAATAAGCCAGTGCAAATTCGTATTTTTTTCATCGCAGATATGCCTCCGTAGTCTCTTTGTCAAAATGTCCGACTTCCTGGGCGACCGTTCCCTTGGCTTCATCGTAGCTCATGCCGCCGCGCTGTAATTCGTCCATACGTTCCTGGGCGTATGAATGGCGGAGCCCATGCGCCCCATTGGAAAAGCCAAGCTCCCGCTGGCTCGCCGCAGAAAAGCTCTGACTCCATGCGCGCCCTCCGGCCAGGTCGTAATGCTGCGTGTAGTTCACCCCCCGGTCGGTCACTTGTCGCGGCTCGGCAAGGCGCGTCGCCTCCAGCTGGGCCGCCAGCGCCCTCGACAGAAGGACCTCGCGCACGAGGCCCCCTTTCCCCTCAACCGTGTACCGCTCACCATCCCGGCCGGCAAAGCGCTCCGCGCTCCACTCCCGGTGCGTCGATGCCTGGCGCTCGTCCGCCGGGCGGATCGTCAACAGCTCATGCGCCCTCAGTCCTGCGTAATGGGCGATCCGTGTTGCCAGGCTGTTCCGTTCCGACTGAGCTGAGGCGATCCGACCGACCTGTGCGGTGGTGTAGCTCCTGGTGGTAAGGTGGGTCTCCCTCTCGCTCTTCACGACTTCGAGCCGAACCCCCAGGTGCATCTGCATCGCCTGGCGGTCGAGATCGAGGGTCTTCTGAGAGACCAACGCGGCCCGGTCGGCGAGGTACTGCTGGGCAATCTCGACGGTCAGGCTGCGGAGATCGCCGAGCCGATGCTCCTGCATGTGCCCGGCAACTCCCTTGAGGGCTTCTCCATAACCCCGTGCCGTACCGACACTGTGGATCTTGCCGTCGTTCTTGTGGTCATGGCGACCCTTGCCCAAGGCCACCTTTTGCGAGACGGCATGATCGGACTGCGACTGTGGTGAGCGGAAGCTCGGCATCTTACCTGTCCTCTTCCGACACAACCGGTTCCTGTTCTACTGCGACCGTCTGCGCACCGTGCAACTCCGGCAACCTTTTTAAATACCGGTCTACGGAACTCCGGTTGACCTTGCAGCGGTGGCTCACCCGGAGCCACTCGGCAAGGTCGGCGCACGAAGCGCCTGCCTGTTTCATCGCGACCAACTCGGCGCGGTACTTGTCGAGGCGGCTCTTGCGGTAGAGTTTGCGCCTCGCCTCGGCGCGTCGGGAGCGGATACGCTCTACCTCCGCCAACGGATCAAATGTCTCATCCCTCTTGCTCATTCGGCTGTCCTCCCTGATTTGTCGCGCCAATGCCGACAAACCTTCTCTGGTCTTGTCCCCGCGCTGTGTCCGCGCATGCTGACACAGCGCGGGGACTGAGGGGGCGGGACAAACACCGGCAAAATTTACTCATGCCGAACAGCTGCAATCGTCACCGGTGTCAATTATTCTGGCCCCCTCAGTTTCCGCTCCGCGCGTCAGCGCGGATAACCAGGAACGCCTGCAAGTGCAGACGTTCCGCCGCCTGGTATTCCGCATCACGCCGGGACAGGCCGCCTTCATAGCGGCAGCTCCAACAGATCATCTTCCGTCAATACTATGGCCGCCGTTTCGGGGGATTTATCCGTAACAGCGTCACAAGCCGCACCGGCTGCGGGGTTACGTGTGACGGTTT